>Ga0123355_10001006_pt1 | contig 39095 bp, 36 predicted proteins | sample TergutEmb28metaG_3_FD_89872 | JGI IMG/M metagenome (GOLD analysis project Ga0123355, IMG submission 89872) | Embiratermes neotenicus P1 segment gut microbial communities from Petit-Saut dam, French Guiana - Emb289 P1 | ecosystem: Host-associated > Arthropoda: Insects > Digestive system > Gut ...
AGGTCATGAAACCTATCAAGAGTTGGCATGAGTCTGGCTCGGAGGCCCGACTTTAGTGACTAAAAAAAATCTAAGTTGTAGAAAACACAGCATCACGCCCAAAATAATGTGGAAGTTGGGCTAAGGACCATCGGTACGTGGAAGGATGAAAACCGTTACCGGCTATAGCAAGAATCCTCCTGAGGGAAACCGCGGAAAGCTGTCCCAACGTCTTTGGCTTTTCAACAGCCTAGTGGCCCAATTGTTGCCCTTCTTTCACAGAAGTAATTCTTTCCCCGCAGCGGGAAAATCCTACAAAAGCTCCCAGGCGGCGCACATGTGTTTTCAATGACTTGAGAACGGCATGCCGCTTGCTTTAACCAAAGCAGACGAAGTGGCGCGCAACGGGGTGCTTCAGAGAATAACTTCGGCCAGAGGTTTTCTGTGAGCACCCCTTGCTTTACATAGCTTTTTCGTCGGCCCTCTCCCAGCCTCTCGTTTTCTATCCGGGTTTGGTTCTCAAGCTTTGTCGTCACCCCCATCCTTGTCTCGCGTTTTGTGCGGGAAAGAGTGGGGGGAAGTGCTCCCGACTGCTAAGCTAACGCCGCTGGCTCGCCTATATCAATCCCTGCCTGCCTCAGCATCTTCGCCACCGTGTCCTGCTTCATCCGCGACGCGTCAAATTCCACGCGCACCGTCCTATCCTTCTCGTTAAACTTTACCAACCGGATCCCATACACCTCGCGCATCGAATCAATCGCCCGCATCTCATTTTCGCCTGGAACCGAGCCATAGCTAAACACAACGTCGAGGTAAGTCATTCCCTCAACCCCTTCTGTATGATGATCTTTGAATTCCCGGCTTGATCCGCCGGATGAAACCAATATAGTGCATCCGCGCCACAACCGCGCGCGACTTTTTGCGGCTTTGTTCATCAGAAATCGCAGGCTGATGTTTGCGAAGGGAGAGAGAGCAGTTCCTAAGCCGAGGCAACCTCAGCCGCGTGGGGGCGAAAGAACGCAGCCCATAAGCGTAAGCGTTGGGTTAGGTGGGAGGGAAAACAAACCCCGAAGGGGCGAAAGAAAAGGCATACTCGGCAGAACGACGTAGATTCAAAACCGAACCTGAATGACACTTCCCAATACAACTCTCGAACGCGACCCCGTCTGCGGGATGAATGTGAATCCCAGCACGGCGAAATACACCGCAGAACACTCCGGAAAAAAATACTTCTTCTGCTGCGGCGGCTGCTCAGACAAATTCCTGACTCATCCCCAGGCATACATCAACAAACCCGCCTCGGGTCTAATCACTTTAGGGACGCCCACTCCACCCGCGCCACAAACCACCGAGCGCGACCCCGTCTGCGGCATGAACGTGGATCCGGCCACGGCGAAATTCGTCTCCGAACGGGAAGGGAAGAAGACGTACTTCTGTAGCCGAGGCTGCCTGGAAAAGTTTGAGACCGACCCGGCGAGGCCTGTGAACAGGACATTGCCAGGCCTGGTGACGTTGCGCGCGGCGCCAGCTCTAAAGACTGCCCCGGTCGCCGCAGCCGGAAGCCAAAAACCGGAAGCCGGAAGCCCGCATTCCTTCGTGTGCCCAATGTGTCCTGATGTCCGCGAGCCCAAGCCGGGAGCCTGCCCCAGCTGCGGCATGGCCCTGGAGCCGGAAACACCGCTCGCCACGACGCGCACCGAATACACCTGCCCCATGCACCCGGAAATCGTGCGCTCCGAACCCGGATCGTGCCCGATCTGCGGCATGGCTCTGGAACCGCGCACGGTCACGGCAACAGAAGAAAAGAATCCCGAACTCCGCGACATGACGCGCCGCTTCTGGGTTGCCGTAGCCCTAACCGTCCCGCTGCTGGCGGTCGCGATGGGCAGCATGTTCTCCTATCACGTAAACGTCGACCTCGACATCAACGGATTCAAGATCAATCTCCCCAAGATCGAATTCCTGCTCGCAACACCAGTTGTCCTCTGGTGCGGATGGCCGTTCTTTCAACGCTTCTGGCGATCGCTGGTCAATCGCAGTCCGAACATGTTTACGCTGATCGGCCTCGGGACGGGTGTAGCCTACGTCTACAGTGTGGTTGCTGTGATAGCGCCCCAGATTTTCCCCGCCGCTCTCCGCACGATGGGTGGATATCCAGACCTCTACTTCGAAGCCGCCGCTGCCATCACGACGTTAGTCCTCCTCGGCCAGGTGATGGAACTCCGCGCCCGCAGCCGCACCAGCGCCGCCATCCGCGCCCTGCTCGACCTGAGCCCGAAGTCGGCGCGTCTGATCACGCCAGAGGGCATGGAAAAGGACATTCCGCTCGAACACGTGACGCCCGGAGACAAACTCCGTGTCCGCCCCGGAGAAAAAGTTCCCGTCGATGGAGTCGTCCTCGAAGGCCGCAGCTCGATCGATGAATCGATGATCACCGGTGAATCGATCCCCGTCGAAAAATCTCCAGGCGCAAAAGTGATCGGCGCAACCATCAACTCGACCGGATCCTTCATCATGCAGGCCGAGCGCGTCGGAAGCGAAACGCTGCTCGCCCGGATCGTCCAACTCGTGGGACAAGCCCAGCGCAGCCGCGCCCCCATCCAGCACCTGGTTGACCGAGTCGCCGCCTGGTTTGTACCGACGGTCGTAGCAGTAGCAGGCCTAACGTTCATAGCCTGGCTCTTTCTCGGCCCACAACCGCGCCTCGCCAACGCCCTGGTCAACGCCGTCGCAGTCCTGATCATCGCTTGCCCATGTGCACTGGGCTTGGCTACCCCGATGGCGATCATGGTCGGCACCGGCCGCGGTGCCCACGCCGGCGTGCTGATCAAAAACGCCGAAGCGCTGGAGGCCATGGAAAAAGTTGATACGCTGGTCGTCGACAAAACGGGCACGTTGACCGAAGGCAAGCCGCGCATCGTCAACATCAGCGACCCTCTGGCGAACGACCCTGAACTTCTCCGCCTTGCTGCAAGCCTCGAACGGGCAAGCGAGCATCCGCTCGCAAGCGCGGTCGTGCAAGCGGCAGCAGAGCGCAATCTAAAACTCTCAGACCCGCAGGAATTCCAATCCCTAACTGGGAAGGGGATCAGCGGCATCGTTGACGGTCACAAGGTCGCCGTCGGCAATCCCATGCTGATGGTTGAAGTCGGCGCTCTCACAGATCCAACTGCCATCGCCGGCAACGGTGCTCCTCCGGTCACGGCTCTTTGCGTGGCCATTGACGGCAAGTATGTTGGCAATTTTGCCGTTGCAGATCGGCCCAAAGCATCCACTCCTGCCGTCGTAAGTGATCTAAAGCGCAGTGGCGTGCAGATCGTCATGCTGACCGGCGACAACAAGCTGACAGCCGAGCAGATCGCGAAGAGCATTGGCATTGACCGCTTCGAGGCAGAAGTCCTTCCCGAGCGCAAATCCGAAGTCGTGCAACAACTGCAGCAGGAGGGAAGAGTCGTCGCCATGGCCGGAGACGGCATCAACGATGCCCCGGCGTTGGCACAAGCCGATGTCGGCATCGCCATGGGTACCGGCACCGATGTCGCCATGGAATCCGGCGGCATTACCCTGGTCAAAGGAGATCTCAGCGGAATCCTCCGTGCCCGAAAGCTTAGTCAAGCTACAATGCGCAACATCCGCCAGAATCTCTTTTTCGCCTTCATTTACAACACTCTGGGCATCCCCGTCGCCGCGGGCGTCCTCTACCCGTTCTTCGGGGTGCTCCTCAGCCCAATCCTCGCCGCCGCCGCCATGAGCTTCAGCTCCGTCTCCGTGATCGCCAACGCTCTCCGGCTGAGACACGTGAAACTCTGACTCCCGGCTGAACCAAATCAGCACTCTCGGTCCTTCGCTTTTCGACACTCTGTCGTTTTTGACAGTTCCCAGACCCCCAAAGCTGACGATCTTTTTGGGCGATTCACCGAGCCCACGGTTCCAGCTGGGGGCAAGACGTGTCGTCTCCCCCAAATACCAACTACAAGGAGGCCACATTAGAGTGACCGACCGGTTGCTGATTTCTGCCTGCTGCCTTGTAGCCGCCGTGTCGGCTTGGGGCCAAGCAACAAACACACCAGCCAAGATCTGTGATCCTGGGCTATCTGGACCCGCGCACCGGAGCATTTCGCCCGCTTCCACCAGCAGTCGAGGACGATGCCGAACTTCCCGTCGCGGCTACCGTCACCGGCACCGTTACTGTCACCCTCACCGTAAAAAGCAGCAGTATCTCGACTTCACTTGCATCGCAAATGTTGCACTCAACGATAACCCCACCAACCCAACCTTCTATGAGGAGAAGTAACACCGTGGCGGCAACTGGAAGCGATTCGACGAGAACATGCAGGCTCTCTATCCCGTATTCCTGGAGCCTGACCGCTTGCTCTGACGATGTCATGGACGACCAGTTATTCCGTTCTGGGTAGCACAGGCTCAAGCGGCTTGCCGCAACGGACCAGCAGCCGCGGCCCTCTCGATTCCCGGAAAGTGCCCGCTAACGGCGCATCCACACCCTGACCGCTTCGGTCACGCAATCGCACGCAGGCTCACGTTCGACTCGCCCGATACCAGCATCAAGGATGGAGGAGCGGTGCAGCTGGAAAAGTTTGCAGCCGACACGTAAGCCGCGGGTGAAAACAAGAAGCGACTAATAAGCCCCAAGGGGCGAAAGAACGGCCGGAAGAGGCCTCCCAATGTCCGCGTTTGCCCAACTCTAGAGAAGAAAACCGCTACTTGGTCCCTACGAATATATCCACCTGCGAGTTCTTCGGATCCACTGCCCGCTGGTCATAAATCTCATAATCGGCCGCGTACACTCGATCCCCACCCGGGGCCGACCGGGGCAGGGAATTAATCTTGATCCAGGTCGCTGGCACAACCCGTGTCGCCGGGCCTTGGTCCGTGGTGAAGACGGCAAACTTCCCGGCAGGAATTTTTTTCGCGACCATTCCTGCCGGCACATCCGCACCCGAGGTCACCCGCGCGCCCAGCAAGAAGGTGTATTCCCCGTTGTGATCGCTCGCATAGTCCGTATACACGGCAACAATATTTTGATCCGCCTTGTTCGGAATCTTGGCGATCAAATCATCTTGAAAGATTCGCGCCCACTGCTTTCCGATGACTCCCTCCGCCGTCATCTCTTTCGCATTGCTGGTCCGAACTGCAATCCCGATGACCGTAAAACCTTCCTGTTCGATCACTTTCGGATTCATCGCCTCTCCATCTCCTCGCAGTTTTTGCAATTGTCTGACCGCATTATCGTTCTTCGGATTCAGTTGCAGCGACGTCTCGTAATTCTGAATCGCCAGATCCGTCTGCCCGACCTTCATGTACGCCTCGCCTAGACTGTCGTACACATTTGACGACTGCGGATACTCCTGTACGTTCTTCTGAAATACCTGCACCGCATCCTGCTCCATATCCCGGCCCATTCCGGAATAGAGCAGGTGATAGCCCAGCGCATTCAGCCTGCGCTCGTCGACGGCGCCCGCCTGCTTCTTGAGTTCGTCGTAGCAGGCGAACGCCGCAGGCAGTCCCTTCAACTTCGTCAACAAGAAAAGCCCTTCTGACCCGTTGTCTGGCTGGATTTTGTAATTCCACCCGTACTCTTTCGCCACGCGGCGCAACAAGGCATCCATCACGTGTATCCCATTGTCTGAGTCAACCATCATCGCCACGCCATTCCCGTTGTCGGCATTCATAGTCAGCAGGGCCTGAAAACCCGCATCTGCGCCGCTATGCCCGAATTGCCCCGGATTATCTTTATCCAGAAAGAATCCCAGCCCGACATCGTTCATCACCGACGTCAACATCTCCTCGGTCATCTTCTCCGAGAGCACGCGATTCGATTTCCCCCGCTTCGACAGCCCAATCTCGATTGCAAACTTTGCTAGATCCGTCGGCGTAGTCCACAATCCGGCGGCCGCCATCTCCGGATACACATGCCACTTCCCATGGACCGCCTTTCCATCCTGAAAAGCTCCGCCCGCTGTCATGGGAGCCCGCGCCGGCGGCAGTGGTTGCTCGTAGCTGCTCTCGCTCATCCCGATCTTATCGAGCACGGTTTCCCGCATGAACGTGGGGAACGGTTTCCCGCTAACATCGATGATCAGTTGCTGCTCAACCGTCACCCCGCCGCCCGAATAGCGCCACTTCGTTCCCGGAACTGTGTCCACTCGGATCGGCTCTGTATTTGCGGGCTTCTCTCCGTTAAAGATCTGCACGAGCGCAGGCAACGGAGCATCCACGTCGTAGCCGGGAAATCCGTGCACCGTGGTCCCTGCCGTATGCGACATCAGCCGCCGCAGCGTCACCTTCTCCGTCGTCGTGAATTCATTCTCCGGAACCTTCCAGGTCATCAGCTTTTTGTTCACATCCTCATCGAGCGATAGCTGCCCGTGCTCTACCATCCACAACGCGCCAGTTGCCGCCACGGGCTTGCTGATCGAGCCCGCCTGAAAAAGTGTCTTCGGCGTCACCGGAGAACTCGATTCAGGTGCGATCACGCCATAGCCCTTGACGTCGACAATCTTGAAATTCTCAATGACCGCGATGCTCAACCCCGGCACGTTGTATGCCTTCATCAGCTCCGCCAGGCTCAACCGCAGTGGCGTTTCACCCGGCACGGCAGGCAACTCGACTGCCATGGATTCGACGCGCTGCAACCGGGCCGAAGTCTGCCCGGATTCCTTTGTATTTTTCGCCGTCACTAAGGCAGCCAGCCCAACCACGGCAAAAATCATTACCGCTTGCATCAACGGGGGTTTTGTGTGATGGCGCCGCATCGTGAGGGACTCCTTTCGACGAGGAACGTCTTCTTGACAGACCCGAGAAGGTTCCGGAGCGGCCGATGATAGTCGCCCGTTCCACTGGTGGGAATAGTACGACCAAAGTTCTATAGACGAGAAGAACGGTCCAGGGCGATCCGCGGCGAGCTACAGCTTGCTCAAGAAATCCGTGATCTCCGGCGTACTCCAGTCAACGGCCCCAATGAACTTCCGGCGCATGACGCCATTGCGGTCGATGATGTAGGTCTCGGGAAACTTGGACGTTCCATACAGCGTGTTGCTCTTTTGATTCGGATCCCGCACCGTCAACAGATTCACATTGTGATCCTTGATGAACTGGTTGTACGCGCCCTGGTCCACGTCCATGCTCACCGCGATCACGGTCACGCCCTTGGGCTTCATCCGCCGCTGCATCTCGACCAGCGACGGCATCTCCTCGACGCACGGCGGACACCACGTCGCCCAGAAATTCAGCACCACAACCTGCCCGCGATAGCGCGACAGCGTCACGCTGCGATCCGAATCCTGCACCGTAAAGTCCGGCGCATTCGACCCAATCCGCGGCGGCCGCGACCCGCTGTAGCATCCGGAAAGAATCACCAGAAAAAAGCAGGCCAGAGAAAGCGAGCCGAAGTGAGCGAATCGTCGCACCCAGATATAATAATGGATTCGCCGTAACGCCGCCGCGCCGGTGGCTTGTCGCGGGCGGCATCTTGCCGACGCAGCCGCGCGGAACTGTTTTCACGTTTTCATAGAACGCATGTATGATGTGTCCACGCCCGTCACCGCACCGCCGACCGCGCCACAAATCTCCGTGATCATTCCCGCGCGCAACGAAGAGGCGAGCCTCGGAACCTGCCTCGAATCCCTCGTCGCGCAATTGGGCGTCGAATACGAAATCATCGTAGTCAACGACCAATCCACCGACCGCACCCGGGAAATCGCAGCGACATTTCCCGGTGTCCGCGTCCTCGACGCCGCCCCGCTCGCCGCCAACTGGACCGGCAAAAACAACGCTGTCGCCACCGGAGTGCGCGCGGCCCGCGGTGGTTGGCTGCTTTTCACCGACGCCGACACCCTCCATCTCCCCGGCTCGCTGGCCCGCGCTTTATTGGAAGCTGAGCAGTACAAAGTCGACATGCTCTCCTATTCCCCCGAGCAAATCGCCGTCACTTTCTGGGAGATGGCAGTCCTCCCAGTCGTCTTCGCCGAACTCGCCCGCCAATATCCACCGTCAAAAGTTAGCGATCCCAAGTCTCCAAAAGCCGCCGCCAACGGTCAATACATCCTGGTAAAGCGTGAAGCCTACGATGCCGTGGGCGGACACGCTGCGGTATCCGCCAGCATTCTCGAAGACGTTGCCCTGGCCCGCGCCATGAAAACCTCGCGCCGCAAAATGCGCTTTCGCTACGCCGCCGACGCCGTCCGCACCCGCATGTACCGCAACTTCTGCCAGCTCCGCGAAGGCTGGACGAAGAATCTCGCCCTGCTTTTTCCGAAGCCAGGCTGGCTCGCAGTTCTTATGTTCACTTGGTGGCTGCTCGGGTGGACCGCGTTATCACTCGCGGTTGCGGGTTTGGCGTGGGGATACTGGCGAACGATCTACCTATCCTTGCCCACGTTTCTCCTGTTTTTCCGTATCTGCAAAGCAAAGTTTGGGAACGGAGCCAATTTGGCGTCATTACTGTGTGGTCCTCCTTTGTTTGCATACCTACTGCTTCTTTCCCGGCACATGCACCGGAAGGGAACTGTTTCGTGGAAAGGACGCAACTACGACGGCACGAAAGCGCCACAAGGTGTTACTCTCGAGGATCGCTCTCTTGCCGGAAGACTCTCATGAAAAAGCACCTCATCCTGATTCTCCCGACACTTCTCATCGCAGCCGCTGCAAATCGCCCCGGCTTGCGCGCGCAACCACGGCCCAGTCCCCAATCGGACGCCTCGCACTTTCTGGTCACCCTCATCGACCCCGGCCTCGGCGTGGGCGCGCTCAAGCTCGGAGACAGCCGCGACCGCGCTCTCGAGCTCTTTCCAAGAAAGGCCGAGGATCAGGAGTGGACCGACGACTGCGGCACGACTCTGGACTGGGTCGACACCGACAATCCCATGGGCCGCGGCGACGTCTTCATGCGCCTCAACAAGAAAGGCAAGATCTTTCAGATCGAATCGGCAACCACCCGCTTCCACACCGCGGAAGACATCACTACGTTCAGCGATCCCGAAAAAGTCGCGCACGCCTATCGAGACATGCATGCTTTTGTCCTTCTCACCCCGCCATCACCGGCCCTCGGCGATCGCCCTCTGGTTTTCTGGGTCGACAAGAAGAAAGGCATCGCCTTTGCACTGGCCTACGATCCTTCGCGCCGCAAGCGCTATGTCTATAAAATCATCGTGTTCGAATCAAATAAAGATTTCTGCCCCGAACAGGAAAAAACCAGTTCTCCCAAGTGGCAATCGATCGCGCCCTACGCAGTCGAACCCCCAAGGGAGTTGAGTCCGGAATCCTGAGTGGATTGATCCGTGTTGATCCGCGTGAAATCTGCGGAAATGAAGTTGATTTTGCTTCCCACGCAAAGATCATGATTTACCTCACCCGCAAAGCCGAATTCTCCGCCTCGCACTACTACCACAACCCCGACCTCACCCCCGAAGAAAACCTCCGTCTCTTCGGCAAATGCAACAACCCCAACGGACACGGCCACAACTACACGCTGGAAGTCACAGTGAAGGGCGAGGTCGACCTCCGTTCCGGATTCGTCGTCGACCTCAAGCAACTCAAAGAAGTCATGCACCGCGAAGTCCTCGACGCCATGGACCATCGCTTCCTGAACAAGGAAGTCCCCGAATTCCTCATAGAGATTCCGACCACAGAAAACATCGCGATTGCAGTCTGGCGACGCCTGAAACCAAAGCTCGAAAAAGCCACCCTGCACCGCGTCCGCGTCTACGAAACCCCAGACCTCTTCGTAGATTTTTACGGAGAAGATTAAGGAGCTAGCAGCTAGCAGCTGAAATGAAAGCGCACCTCACCCGCCGCTACCTCTTCTCCGCCTCTCATCGGCTGAACAGCGCGCAGATGTCGGCCGAAGAAAACCTCGCCACCTACGGCAAATGCAACAACCCTCACGGTCATGGACACAACTATGCCCTCGAAGTCACCGTCAGCGGCCAGGTCGACCCAAAAACCGGGATGGTCTGCAATCTGGTTGATCTCGATGCCTGTGTCGAAAGGGAAGTGCTCTCTCGCTACGACGTCGAAAATCTCAATACTCTCGAAGAATTCGCTGTAACCGTTCCGACCACAGAGAATCTATGTATTCAGATATTCGAAATATTGCAACGTGCCTTTCCCTATGCGCATCTGGAAAGGGTGAGATTAGAAGAAACCATGATGAATTCCTTCGAGTACGCCGGTAGTCATCAAACGCGGGCGTAAGCTGCTGGCCGCGGAAACGTTGCGCCGGAAGGACTAAATTTCTAGAAAACCGCGAAACCGCGGCAGAACACGAGCCCAGTGCGAGCGGTGGGAACGCCGGGAGTTTGGGAAAAGCCTCGAAGGGGCCGTAAGGAAAGCACGTTCTTAAAAACTATGCCAACCACCGAACCAATAACTCTCACAAGTGCCACTTACGAGGATTTAATCCGCGAGACGCTCATCCGCCTCGGCGAAGACACCACCCGCGAAGGCCTGATCTCCACACCTCATCGCGTGCACAAAGCGATGGAGTTCCTGACCAAGGGATACCGCGAAGACCCCGAGTCCCTGCTGAAAGGCGCTCTCTTCACCGTCACCTACGACGAAATGGTCATCGTCAAAGATGTCGAGATGTTCAGCCTGTGCGAACATCACATGCTCCCGTTTTTCGGCAAAGTCCACGTCGCCTATATCCCGAAGGGCCGCGTGATCGGCCTCAGTAAAATTCCGCGCCTGATCGAGCTCTTTTCGCGCCGCCTACAGATTCAAGAACGTCTTACTACACAGATCGCCGAAACCATCCAGAAAGTCATCGAACCGCAAGGCGTGGGCGTAGTCATCGAAGCCCGCCACCTCTGCATGATGATGCGCGGCGTAGAAAAGCAGCACTCAGCCGCCGTCACGAGTTCCATGCTGGGCTGCTTCCGCAATGAAGAAGAAACGCGCAGCGAATTCCTCTCCCTAATCCGCCAGCGCCCAAACGGCATATAGCGTAGCGCCGACGTCCCCCGCCGGCTGCCGCGCGCGCACCTCGCTGAGGGACGTTACCCGTGCCGTATGTAACTTTCCCGTTTCCGATGCTCGTGAGCGCTCAGAATACTCCGACCGGCCCTCCGTGACGGTCCCGAGCAATGCGATAAGATGAGTGGGTCGCAGTGAGAACAAACTCCACCCGTCTCCGCTCCCAAACCGCCCTAATCACGGGCGCCAGCGGCGGTCTCGGCAAAGCAATCTCCGAATCCCTAGCCGCCGAAACCTGCAACCTCGTCCTGACCGCCCGAGACGAAAGTGCTCTAAAGAAACTCAGCAGGGAACTGCACCACCACAAAATCCGCATCCTCGTTCATCCTTGCGACGTCCGTGACCCTCACTCCGTCGACGCCCTGTTCCGCGCCATCCGCCACGAATTCCACACTCTCGACATCGTCATCAACAACGCCGGCGTCGCCCAAGTAAATCTCCCAGTCGATCAAATCCCGTACGCAATCTGGAGAGACGTCCTGGCCACAAACCTCGACGGCACATTCCTGATCACGCAAGCCGCGCTGGCGATCATGAAACGCGGCGGCACAATCGTGAACAATCTCTCCATCGCGGCCACGCGCGTCTTCCCCGGCAGCGCCGCCTACAACACCTCCAAACACGCCGCTCTAGGCCTGACCAACACGCTCCGCGAGGAACTCCGGCCCAAAGGCATCCGCGTTATCGGCCTCTTTCCCGGCGCCACCAACACCGACATCTGGAAAACTCTCTGGCCCCAGGCCCCCCGGAAAAAAATGATGCGCCCTGAAACCGTCGCGAAAGCACTCCTCGAAGCCATGCTCCTACCACCAAACGCCACAGTCGAAACGTTAGAAATCCTTCCTACAATCGGCACTCTCTAGCTTTTGTATTTGGGCTCGCGTCCTTACAGCTTTCTTTTTCTCCCGCCATACGTCCGAGTACAATGTCGGCGCCGCTCATCCCAGGAGAAAATCTATGTCCAAACTCCCGTTTCTCGCCGTGGCCCTGCTAGCCGCAACCATCGCTGTTGCAGCGCAAGACGCCAAGAAGAACGAACCTCCTAAACCCCCAGACCCACCCAACAAAGTCCTCCTCGATTCCTGGAATGACATTGGCCGCAAGCTGATCGCCATGGCCGAGGATTTCCCCGAAGACAAATACGACTTGAAACCAACACCCGCGCAGCGCAGCTTCGCCGAACAACTCCTGCACGCCGCCGGAGCCAATTACTACTTCACCAACCTGGCCACCGGCTCGAACGCCAAGCCAGACGAGAATCCCAGCCGCGACAAATACAAGAGCAAAGCCGACGTCGTCGCCTTCGTGAAAAAATCCTTTGCCGACGGAGCCGCCGCCATCAAGGCCAAAGGTGACCATGGCCTGAACGACCTCATCGTCGATTCGTTCTCCAACCAGCAGTACCGCGTCATCGACTACGCCTACGGCTTCATCGAACACTCGGGCGAACACTACGGCCAGCTAGTCGGCTACTACCGCCTGGCAGGCCTGGTCCCCCCAGAGTCCCGGCCCAAAAAGTAAGGAAGTTGAATTTGGATCTTAAATCGGTATTTAGAAAGAGGAATAGCGGTGCCGGTAGCAGCGGGTGCCCGACGCTGGTCTCTCGTTCTGTGCGAGACAGGGCGGGGGCACTTGACTTCAGTAGCAAATCACAGTCTTTGAACCCTTAGCAATCTGGTACTTTGAAACCTTGAAACTTTCTACTCTCACCGATACGCGTACGGATATCTATGCGCTCTCTCCGGAAAAATCTTGCCCATCACCATCCCCGCCACAAATCCCCCCACATGCGCCCAAAAGGCCACGCCCCCCACATCACGCCCAGACATCATGGCTAGCATAGTTTCCCCCTGGAGAAATTGCAGTACAGCCCATTCCCCCAGCACGATCCAAGCCGGCAGGTAGATGACAAATATAAAAAACCAGGTCAGCACTCGCGCCCTCGGGTACAGCACAAAATACGCCCCCAGCACTCCGGCAATCGCACCGCTCGCTCCCACCATCCCCACGTGCGAATGCGGAGTGACGAGAATTTGCGCCAAAGCCGCACACAGCCCTGACAGCAGATAAAACACTAGGTACATGAAGTGCCCCAGATAATCCTCCACGTTATCGCCAAAAATGTAGAGGAACCACATGTTGCCCAGCACGTGGGCCCATCCCTGATGCAGGAACATGGAAGAGAAAAACGGAACCACTGCCTGCAACCAGTAGCCGTTCGCCAGCAGAATCGGCACTTTGATCGGGACCAGCGCAAATTCGTCGAACAACCTCATCAGTTCGCGCTGTGGCAGTTGGAATTCGAAGAGAAACACCAGAAGATTGATGGCAATCAAAAACCAAGTCACAACTGGCGTACTGTAGCGCGGTTGGTCGTCTTTAAGTGGCAGCATGGAAGATTTGTTGACGCACTCCCCACGGCTAAAGCCGGGGGATTCTTTGTCCTGATTCAACCCGCAATGCTAGCTTTCGCCAGTCTTACTCGCGGTCCACAGGCATTTAAGGTCTCCGGGCGTCCCGCGGCGACCAGTTTTAAGCCTTCGGCTCTTATGTTCTTGGCCGCGTTCAAATCTCGAATGTGGTGAGCGCCACAAGCGGGACATGTCCACTTCCGGTCGGAGAGCGAAAGCTTGTCGTTCTTATGTCCGCATTCGAAGCATTGCTTGGTCGAGGGAAAAGTCTGTTTACCTGGACAAAATGCTTTACAAATAGGATTTCGTCCCCAGGGGTCGCACCCAACGACGAACCTCTCGTATTTCCGCTCGCCAGTCTCGGGAGGTTTCCCCTAGGCGCTTCCACCTCTATCCACCGGCTTTACTAACACGAAGCGCCGATATTTTGGGGCACCAAACCACGTGATATCTGCAAGAGTACACCACATTCTTCTTGCTTTTATACTCCTACATGCGCATTGATACAGAAAGCCTCCACTTAATGCAGGCAAAAATTCGTCGCCTTGTACCCTATGCCTAAAGGCTGGGGCTTTAGGGCGACGTTTGGTAAGTTAATCTCTGGCGTGATCCCGAGCACAGCCGTTCTTCCGGCGGAGCCAAGGATCTCGCAAGTTTCTCAACCGGCCCGCAACCCGCCGGACAGATCGATCACCCAAATCTATCAAATCCACCAGCATGAATGGTGTCCTTATTATCGACAAGCCCGCCGGCCTGACCTCGCACGACGTCGTCAACCGCGTCCGCCGCATCCTCGACGAGCGCTCCGTCGGACACCTCGGCACGCTCGACCCAATGGCCACAGGCGTCCTGCCACTCGTCACGGGTAATTTCACGCGCCTCGCCCAGTTCTATGTCAGGTGTGAAAAAGTCTACGAAGGCGCCATCCGCTTCGGATTCTCCACCGACACATTTGACGCCGAAGGCGATCCCACAAGTGCACCGAAACACGTGGCGCTTCAAAGAGACCAACTAGAATTTCTTGCCGCCAAATTCCGCGGAGTCATCACCCAAACTCCACCCCCATTCTCCGCCAAGAAAATCAAAGGCGTCCCCGCCTACAAATTGGCCCGCAAACAAAAGGAAGTAGTCCTCCAGCCCGTGCAAGTCGAAATCAAGGAATTCGAGATCCTCTCTTGCGGAGCCGATCGTGCCAGCTTCCACGCCCGCGTAGCCAGCGGCACCTATATGCGCTCCGTCGCCCACGACATGGGCCAACTCCTGAGCTGCGGAGCACACCTCGAATCCCTCCGCCGCATCACAGTCGCCGAATTCACCCTGGCCGACGCCCACACATTAGACGAGCTAGCCGCGGCGGCAGGGAATTGCGAGATACCGCAGGCGCCCAAGCTCGACGCCTTCTTCATCCATCCCCGCAAACTCCTGCCCAATTTCCCTTCCGTCACCGCCGACGAACCCGCCGCCGCCCGCATCCGCACCGGACGCCCCGTCAATCTCCCCGAACTCTCCCGCGCCCGCCAAGTGAAAGTTTTCACCGGCCAGCGCGACCTCATCGCCATCGCCAGCCGCGTCGCCGGCACGTTGTTCCACCCCAAAATCGTGCTCTGTAGGATGGATGTGCCCATCGGCCGCTAAGAACGTTGGCCAGACAGCGTTACCGTCCTGGCGCCCTTCCGGCACGGGCGGTATATCTTCGGCAGGATTGCTTTGCAGGTCCCTTCGGCAGTCTTCAACGGTGGCCAGCTTGAATGCAGAACCCGCGATGCTCTAAAAAGGAACCTTGCATTTTCGGAGGGGCTTCGAATCGAGAATCTTCGGTTTTCATGCCGGTTAGAGCGCTAATGTCCGATAATGGGTATTATGTAAAATTTATAAGAGGCGGATATGAAAGCGGCGGTGATTCACGCGTTCGGTTCTGTTCCTCGCTATGAGGATTTCCCAGATCCAGTGGCCGATGCGGGCGAATTGGTGGTCCAGGTCAGAGCGGTTACGCTCGAAAACTTCGACAAGATGGCGGTCGCGGGTGTGCACTATGCGAGCCAGCACATGTTCCCGCAATTCCCAGCGATCGTAGGACACAGTGGCGTGGGCGTTCTTCCGGACGGAAAGCTCGTGGCCTTTGGCGGTACCAGACCACCCTACGGCACAATGGCTCAAAAGGCGGTGGTTCCGAAGGAATACGCGGCCTACGTCACCCCGGTGCCGGAAGGAGTTGATCCCCACGTAGCAGCGGCCTTGCCGGCATCGGCGCTCACCTCGTTGTTGCCGCTCAGATGGGGAGTTACCCTCCAACCGGGACAAACCGTCCTCATCCAAGGCGCGACCGGTGTTTCCGGAAAGCTGGCGGTGCAGATCGCCAGACTGCTCGGCGCAGGACGGATCGTGGGCACGGGTAGAGAGGACTCGATTCTCCGGTCACTGCAGGATCTGGGAGCTAGCGCCACCATTGATCTCAAGCGGCCCGACGCGGAGGTATGCGAGGCGTTCGCGCGAGAATCCGGTGACGGCTATGACGTCGTCTTGGATTTCTTATGGGGCCATCCCACGGAATTGTTGTTTCGAGCACTCACCCCCAGTGAGGTGGGATTCCCCAAGCACAGAACCCGCTACGTGCAGAGCGGGCAAGCGGCGGGTCCAGCCATAACCCTTCTCGCCGAAACTCTGCGGACATCCGGCGTGGAAATCACCGCAGCCGGCAACATCACGCCCGAGGTGTTACAGGAGTCCATGCAGCAGATTTGGGCGTGGATTCGAGAAGGCAAGCTGACCATCGAGATCGAGAAGATGTGCTTGAAGGACATTGCGGAAGCTTGGAGCCGCAGGACAACAGGAAAGAGAATCGTCATCGCTCCGTTAGAGTGATAAAACTCTCGGCACCGCAAGGGGGCATGTTTCCAGAGGTTGGAACCCTACATCTTGTACTTCCCCAAATCCTCGTCGTTTAAGCCTTCCAGCCACTTGCGCAGTTCTTCGTTGGTTACGCGGTCCGACATGTTGGCCGCCAGCTTTGAGGTCTTGAGCACCACATCTTCGACGAAGATCGGACAATCGACGCGTAAAGCGAGCGCGAGCGCATCTGAGGGCCGCGAATCGATCGAGATCACTTCGCCATTCCGCTCCAGCCAGATCACCGCGTAGAAGGTGTCTTCCTTCAATTCGGTGACTACCACTTTGTGGACCTGGGTCTCGAGGCCGGTGAGCACGTTCTTGATCAGGTCATGCGTCATCGGACGCTGCGGGCAGAACTTCTCCATCTCCGACGCGATCGCCTGCGCCTCATATGGTCCCACCCAGATGGGAAGCACCGAATCTCCGCCGACATCTTTCAGGATCACGATCGGCATCTGGCTGACTGGATCAAGCATTAAGCCGCGCACTGTCATTTCGACTTCCATCGTGACCTCCCAGATTCCGATGCTTTCTCCTTATACACCGGGTTGGCCCATTTCTCGCGCGTTTTCTGCGCGAAAAAGTGCCCATTTTCTAGCGGCGGTGCCCTTCGTAAACTCCGCGCTTTTCGCAAGTTTAAGCTGGGATTTGACTTTCAGCTCGCAAGCTACTGTCCCAGCGAACTCATCTCGCCAACCAGACTGTTGGGGAAGCTGCGCGTCACCAGCACCGGAACGTACGCTCCAACTCGAGGATCAGCCCCGCTTTCCACCGTGAAGTTCAGGGTCTTGTTCTGCGACGTCCGGCCAATCCACTGAGAGCGCGCCTCGTTGTATCCCTCAACCATGACTTCATATTGTGTCCCGATATATTTCTTATACCGGGCGATCTGGATCTCCCGCTGCCGCGCCATCAGCTCCTCGAGTCGGCGCGACTTCTCTTCTTCCGGAATGGCATCCTCCAGAGTCAAGGCCGGCGTATTCGGCCGCGCCGAGTACTTGAACGAGAACACGCCGTCGTATCCGACTTCATCGAGCAGGCTCAACGTCTCGCGGAAATCTTGTTCCGTCTCGCCTGGAAATCCGACGATGACATCGGTTGTGATGCTGATTTCGCGCTTCGCGCCCTGCATCCATCCGATCCGCTCGAGATACTGATCGCGGGTATACAGACGCTGCATAGCGTCGAGCACGCGCGTCGATCCGCTCTGCACCGGCAAATGCACGTGATCGCACAGCGTCGGCACGGCGTCGATCGCCTCGACAATATCGCGACCAAAATCCCGCGGATGCGACGTTGTAAATCGCACCCTGCGAACGCCTGCGATCTCTCCGACGGCAGCGAGTAATTCCGCAAAGCTTTTTTTCCCTGATAGATCCCGATAAGAATTCACGTTCTGCCCCAGCAGTTGAATCTCGGTGTATCCGAGATCCGCCATCTGCCGCGCCTCAGCCAGCACCGACTCGGAAGTCCGGCTGCGCTCTTTGCCGCGAGTAAACGGCACTACGCAGTACGCGCAGAACTTGTCGCACCCTTCAATGATTGTGATATACCCGCGATGAGGATTGGTCCGCGCGGTGAACTCCGTTTCAAAGCACTTCTCCGTCTGACGGTCGTCAAGTCCAGTGATACGGACCAGACTCCCGGCGTCCGCTGTCCGGCTCCCGGAAGCTGGAAGGTCAAAGCCGGAAGCCCGGTCTTCGGAATTCCCTGCCGCGAGCGGCGCTCTTTCCAGCTGTACCAGCATCTCCGGCAGCTTCGTGTACGAAGCCGACCCACACACCAGCGACACGTGCGGAGCGCGCTCGAAAATCTTCTCGCCTTCCTGCTGGGCCACGCATCCCAGCACGCCGAATTTCTTTCCCTGCGCCTCGAGTTTTTTGTAGTCCGCCAGCCGGTGAAACACCTTCTGCTCCGCCTTATCGCGGATCGAGCAAGTGTTGTAGAGAATCAAATCCGCCTGCTCGACAGACTCCACCCGCCGATACCCTTCCTGCACCAGCGTCCCCACGACTTTCTCGGAGTCGTGCACGTTCATCTGGCACCCAAAGGTCTCGAGATAAAAAGTCTTCTGCGCGCTCTGTTGTCCAACCCCAGACATATAGAGAAAAGTATAGCGCGGTGGGAGCGAGTTCCAATCAAGTACGACAGCTTTTGGCCTGAGGCAGCGTATACATCATAGTGGTGCACGTATATCGGTCGGGAACATCCCCGAAGTTACCTTAACTTTAAGGAACGAAGCTTACTGCTGTTGTCGGAAGTGGGGATTTTCCCCGACCACGACCCATTACGTGCTCGCGAGACTGCTCTCGACAAACGCTTCCAGCCATCCGAGCACTCGCTTCCACCCTTCGCCGTGTTGGGTGGCGGAGGCGATGTTCCCGGCGAATCCTTCCTGTCTGACCCGCACTCGGGTGCCGGTACCGGATTTCCTTGGACCGCTGGGGTGCAACGCATTCACCGTCTGAGCCTCAAGTTCCCACCGCACGATGGTTCTCGCCGTGTCATAGCTGCTGTTCCAGGTATGCACGAGCAACCGCGGCGGATCGACCTCGAGATATTCGCCCTCGACCCAGAAAGTCTTGCCATCAGCACCGACGCCATCGCTACGCCACTTGCCGCCCGGACGGACGTCCGCAACGGATTTGGTCAGGTGATAGAGACCGTCCTGGCCCCACCAGCGGGGCAACTGGTCCGGATCGCTGATCGCCTGAAACACCCGCGTTGGGGGAGCGGCGATGAAGATTTCGGCGATCACGGTGTTCTGATCCGGCGTGACGGTTGCGGTTGCCATTGTTACTCTCCTGTCTTGCTGAGCTCACCCCTCGCGTGCAGTTCTCACGACGGTGTTGCGTTGACACTCCTTTGGACAGAAGCCGGAGGTCTACGATGACTTTCGGCTTTGCACGGTTTCTCCAGTCTCCAAGAGGGCCTTAATCCAACCGAGCATTCTCGCCCATCCGCGATAGTTTTCGCCGATTCCAGGATAAGCTGCCAGCCCGCTGTGAGAAAGGCGAACGGCTGTGCCGTTCGCCACCCGTTCCAATTCCCAACGAACCGTGGTCTTCGCCTTGCCGGTCCAGCTTGCGATCCAGGAATGGACGAGAAGATGTGGCGCGTCTACTTCCAGATACTCGCCGGTAATCTCGAATCCCCGCCCGTCAGGGCCGATACCGGCACTGCGCCAGTGGCCGCCAGGACGGAGGTCGGCATCGAACTCCTTGCACTGATAGACTCCCGCCTGTCCCCACCACTTGAGCACTTGCTCAGGATCGACGAGGGCGCGAAAGACCTGCTCAGGCGGAGCGGCGATGTCGATCTCGCTGACGATCACATCGTTGTCGGCGGAAATGCTTGTTGTAGCTGTGTTTGTCAATGAACCAACCTCCCATTTCTCCACAAGTTTCTTCGACATCTCGACCAGGCGGCCCGCTGCGCGCCCGCGCCAGATCCCGCGGCCCGTGTGGGACTGCGCGGCGTTCGGGAGGACACCTTCTGGTCGAGTAGCGTCCTACAGCTTGCGGCGCAGGTCGAAGACGACAGTGTGATGTTTGCCGTGGTCGTCGAACGTCCACACTTCGGTGTGCTGATTGTCGTCCAAAAAGGTCAGGACCATCTTCTGCATGTGCATCGCATCAGGGCCAGCGAGATTAGTCGCATCGACGAAATTGAAGGTAATGGTCTTGGCGTCGGACGAGACGCTGGCCAGCATTCGGGGTTCGTTGCCGACGGCGCAGTAGTGCGTGAGCAGAAGCCGATCAGGACCGTCCATGTGGAACATGGAGATCATGTCTTCCTGGCCAAGGATTTCGCTCATAACGGCGGAGCCGCGGGCTGTGTTTTTGAAAACGACCTGAACGGGGCCCATCTCGGTCTTCCCTTCCCAGGTTCCAGGCATGTTCTTGATCGCGTTAAAGGCCTTTTGGGCGTCGGTTTGGGCGACCGCGATCGCTGCCAGGGCTAGGATGGCGGGTATCACGAGCTCTGATTTTTTCATAACAGTTTCCTTTCTTGTGACGGATGGGTCCGTCAGCGAATTCATTTGTGTTTGCGGGATTCGGCTTCGGTCTCCCGCGCGTGTTCGGCCTCGACGAACGCTTTCAAATTGTTGAGGCTCGACATCCAGAAGACGCGGTATTGCTCGATCCAGGTGTCGACGGCGCGAAGTGGTTCAGGATTGAGCTGGTAGACGCGATGACGTCCCTCGCGGTGCTCGCGGACCAGGTGCGCGCGGCGCAACAGACGCAGATGTTTCGAAATAGCCGGGCGCGAAACGGGAAAAGCGCTGGCGATTTGCCCCGCAGGCTGGCTGCCCCGACGGAGGAGGTCGAGGACGGCTCGCCGGGTTGGGTCGGCCAGCGCCTGGAACGTGGCTTCGGTATTTCTGTCGGCCTGATATGTAACCGATCGGTGACGCATAATATGTAACCTTACAGTTACGCGATTAGCATGTCAAGCACTTTCTTCGGGCCTGGCCATTCGTGGTTTGAACATCAAAACCCTCACCCTGTCTCGGCAAAACAGCGCGGAGGGGCAGACCTTGGACATGGTCAGGTTTGAATACGCTTCATTCTGAAGCGCACATGTCGAGGAAGCTTTGGTGGATGCGGATGTCGTCGCTCAGTTCGGGGTGGAAGGTTACAGCCATCGCTCTTCCCTGCCGGACTGCTACGGGATCGCCGCCCTCGGTGGCCAGGACTTCGACGCCTTCTCCTATGTGCGAAATCTTGGGGGCGCGGATGAAGACCATCTCCAGCGGCTGGGAAGACTTTGCGCTGCCAAGCAGCTTGCCTTCGCGGATGGAGCTGTCGATCTGGCGTCCGTAGGCATTGCGGCGGATCCGGATATTGAGAGCGCCGAGGCCTGCTTGTTGGGGATTCTCAACTTCTTTCGCTAGCAGGATGGCGCCGGCGCACGTGCCGAAGGTTGGCTTTTGCTTAACGAACTGCTTGAGCTTTTCGAATCCGGCTCCGCCAAGGAGTTTGAGGAATGTGCCACTTTCGCCTCCGGGGATGACGAGGCCGTCGATCGTGTCGAGTTGCTCGGGCTTCTTGACGAGCACAACCTCAGCGCCCAGCTCTTTGAGCCGCCGGCGGTGGGCGTCAAAATCGCCCTGCAGGGCTAGGACTCCGATGGTCATGCGACGTGTGCACAGAGGGTCGGCAACGCTTTCATTCTAACGGAACGAGTCGGCGTCGCGCCGACCGCGCATTCCTCGAGAAAGCCACAGTTGGAGACACTGATGGACTGGGCGACAGGATCTTTTGCGGGCGAATCATATCCCCGTGTCCCGCTGGGGCGACAAGCGCAGCGCTCCCCAGGACCGCCCCGCAGCGATAGTCACGATCAGACTCGCCCGAGGCATGGTTGTGGTCCCATCAGCTGAGCTCTGGAATAAACTGATTCCTCTGCTGCGCCTGTTGGATTGCCGTCGACTCGTCAATGATTGATAACATCCCTCAAGGGCACGACATCGGCAGACACAGTTCTTCCGGTACCCAGAGGATCAAGTGAACGATGACGTCACACGATCGATTCGGGGAAGCTACGATGAGATCGCGGATGAATATACACGCCGAATTTTTGACGAACTTCAGTACAAGCCTTTCGATCGAAAATTGCTCGATCGCTTCGCTGCTGACGTTCGCGGGCACGGCGAAGTATGTGACATGGGCTGCGGCCCTGGTCAGGTAGCCCGGTATCTCCGGGATGCGGGCACTGCTGTTTTCGGTCTGGACCTGTCCCCAAAAATGTTAGAAGAAGCGCGACGATTAAGCCCCGATACTCAGTTCCGAGAAGGAGATATGATCGCTCTTAATCTGCCGGATGGGAGGCTGGCCGGCATCTCAGCGTTTTATGCAATCGTAAATATTCCAAAAGGGTCTCTGCCCTCGGTATTTCAGGAGATGGAAAGGGTGTTGCAACCAGGGGGCCTTCTTCTGCTGGCGTTTCATATCGGCGATGAGATCCTTCACGAAGAGGAGCTGTGGGGCCGGCCTATTTCCATGGATTTCTTTCTGTTTCGGCCAGCGGAAATCCGACGATATCTGGAAGCTGCGGGGTTTATTGTTGAAGAGGTGCTCGAGCGTGAGCCGTACGCTCCGGAAGTGGAATATCAGAGTAGACGTGCATATATTTTTGCCCGAAGGCGCAACTCCACTTAGGAGAATGGCAGGAGAACTCCGGCAGAAGCTGCCAATCGGGGAGTTCCTGTAGTCACAGACTGCTTAAGGGATACTTTAACTTCTTGCTTTTGTGGGTGCCGGCATGCACTTCGTGCGCCTGCCGGAAAGAGTTCACGCCATAGCGGGGCCTGTTCCGGTAGCTTGTCTTGCACGCCTAATTACGGCAGGCGGATTGGAGGAGGGCGGGTACGCCAACAGAACTATGAACAGAAGACTTCATCCTTGTATCGTTGCTTTCCTTCTGCTGCTCCTGTGCGCGGCGGTTGGGTTTTCCCAACGTCATCGCTCCAGGCACCCGAGCCAGGGGATGCCGGGTGTGTTTGATTACTATATGTTGGCGCTGTCATGGTCGCCTGAATTTTGCTACTCGCATAGGGATCGACCTGAGTGCCAGTCGGGGCATCACGGCTTCGTGGTACATGGACTGTGGCCGCAGTATGTGAATGGTTATCCGGAGCACTGTTCGACTGCCGCGGGACTGGCGAATCCGGCAGAAGTGGCCGACATTCTGCCGGATCCCGCGCTGGTGGCGCACGAATGGAACACGCATGGGACCTGCAGCGGGCTGGATGCGGAAAGATACTTCAAGCTCTTGCGACGGGCGTTTTCGTCAGTGAAAGTCCCGGAGCGGTTTGCGGGCGCGCGGGAGAATTTTTCCATTCCGCCCGATGAGGTGAAGAGGGAGTTTGTGCAGGCTAATCCGAGCATTAGCACCGAAGATATGACTGTTAGTTGCGGCAATAACTATCTGACGGCGGTTTCATTTTGCCTGACTAAAGATCTGAAACCAACGGCTTGCCAGAATTTGAGGGACTGCCGGGCAAATGTGATTCGGGTGCCGCGGATCCCTTGAAGTAGGGATTGCTGGTGGTGAGGGATCGCAGCACGCCCACCAACTTTTCGATTTTTCCTTTATCCAGCATGCGCTTCTGGTGGACCTTCGTCCAAGCCTTCTATCGCTCTTCTTGCTGAGGATACAGCTGGGCGCCACCGTCCACAGATGCTGCCGAGCATGGTAGAGGTCAATAATCGGTCCCAGGTGTCGCAAGGGAAGCGAGGCCTGCGCACAACATTTCGGGATTGTCCAGACTCCTGATTGGTGTATTACCAGCCGCGGGTTTGCAGCATGTGCGCCGGGTCCAGAGCGCTGACTGCCAGGCCTTTCATCGCTCCCGTCAGGTCTTCGCTGACTTCCAGGAGCACTTTCGGGTCTTGATAGTGCGTAGCGGCTTGCACGATGGCGCGCGCGCGCTTCTCGGCCTCTTCCGGATCGGCGAACTCGGTGGAGTTCTTCATGAAGATTCCCGATCCCACGAAGACGGCTTCCGCTCCAAGTTGCATTACCAGGCTCGCATCTGCTGGCGTGGCGATACCTCCGGCGCTGAAATTCGGCACGGGGAGCTTCCCTGCTTCGGCGACCATCTTGATGAGTTCGTAGGGAGCTTGGTGCTCCTTCGCCTTGGCATAGAGTTCTTCTTCGCTCAGCACAGTCAGGATCTTCATTTCCTGCACGATCTGGCGCATGTGCTTGACGGCGTGGACTACGTCTCCGGTGCCGGCTTCGCCTTTGGTTCGGATCATGGCGGCGCCTTCGGCGATGCGGCGGAGGGCTTCTCCGAGGTTGCGGGCACCGCAGACGAACGGGACCGTGAAGGCGTGTTTGTCGACGTGGTGCGCTTCGTCGGCGGGGGTGAGGACTTCGGATTCGTCGATGTAGTCGACGCCTAGTTCCTGGAGGATTTGCGCCTCGGCGAAGTGGCCGATGCGGCACTTGGCCATCACGGGGATAGAGACGGCTTCCATGATCTCGCGAATTTTCCTGGGGCTCGCCATGCGGGCGACGCCGCCTTCAGCGCGGATTTGCGCGGGCACGCGCTCCAGAGCCATAACGGAGACCGCCCCAGCTTTCTCGGCGATGAGGGCCTGCTCGGCGTTGGTGACGTCCATGATGACGCCGCCCTTGAGCATTTCGGCGAGGCCGGTCTTGAGACGAAGTGATGTGTTGTTGGAGCTGCCGTTGTTTTGGGACATGTTTGGAACCCTGTGGATACCTTTTCGCAAGCGCGAAGAATCGGCTGTCGCAATTAGCCCCTTCGCCTCTTCGGCTCAGGGGTCGGTTAAAGACAGCGCTCAGCTAACCCTTTTTGGATGATTCCAGGAGGGGGTTGGCCGCTAGTTGATTTTAACGCGGGCGAAGGGATTGCGGAACACCACTACTCATGCGAAGCGGTTTGGGAGAAGATGGCAAGGCCGATGCCCACACACTCAACACCACTTCTCGCGAGAACGCCAGAAGTGGAGCAGCACCCACGATTTTTCGTTCGCAATTCTCCGTTTCGCAAAAGCCGAGGGATCTGCAAGCTGAAAGCTATCTCTCCACGAACTTGCCGAACATTTTTTCTGGATCGATTGCGATGAAGACTCCCTTGCTGCGGGCCAGGACTTCTCCTTTCTGGTTGTAGATTTCGGCGGCGTTGATGTGTTGGGTGCCGTGGACACTGACTTCCCTGCCCTCGACGCGGAGCGGCTTGTGGAGCGGGACGGGCTTGAGATACTCGACGGTCATCTCGCGGGTGAGGGCGATGACTTGGCGGAGTTTGTTCACCTTGCCCATGGCGTCGTCTAGGATGGTGGCGATGATGCCGCCGTGGCAGTGGCCGGGCGGCCCGGTGTAGCGCTTGGAGAGGCGGAAGCGGCAGACGAAAACCCGGCGGCCTTCGTCGAGGGTGAATTTCAGGCGCATGCCGTCGGGATTGCTCTGCCCACAGGCAAAGCAGTAGTTCTTCTGCATCTTGGTGTAGATGGTTTCGTGTCCGTGGATCTTGCGGGGCATGGAGATTCATTCTAGCGGATCTTCGGAAGAGCCTGTCGGAAGGATGGAACTCAAACCCCTCAGTGTCTTTGGGAGTAACTGTGGCTTTGGCGTGTGGCGTTCTCTGGCGATCTTATTCCAGATCGGACGCTACTCGTACCGCAGGGCGACGATGGGATCGATTTTCGCTGCTCGGCGCGCGGGCATGTAGGAGCCAGCGAGTAAGCAGGCACTGACAATCAGCACGGCCGAAATCAGCGTCCGCGGGTCTGCCGGATTGACGCCGAACAAACCTGCCCGAATCGCCCGGCTTGCTGCGAGGCTGATAGGGATGCCGAGGAAAATGCCGATCGCGAGCAGCGCGATGGAGTCTTTCAATACCATCCAAAGGAGCACCGCCTTGGAAGCACCCAACGCCATGCGAACCCCGAGTTCGCTCGTGCGTCGCGCTACGCTATATGTCAGCACGCTGTAGAGCCCCATGCACGCGAGCGTAAGCGCCAGTAATGCGAATAATCCCGCAAGTTTGGACACGAATGCCTGCTGGTTGACCAACTCGTCGAACTGCTCATTGATGGTCTCGGTCTTGAGAACTGGAAGGTTGCGATCGACCTCGCCTAAGGCAGCGCGGACTTCTCCTGTGATCTTCGCGGTATCACCGGCGCTCCTGACTTCCAACCAATAGGCACACTGATTGTGATCGTTGCCGATGATCTGCGTTACGGCGAGATAGGCGAAAGGCTGGGGCCTTTCTGCGGGGCTTTCATGTTTTGAATCGCGCACAATTCCCACAATATGCCAGACGCCGGGAGCGGCCGGATCGGCGATCGTGAAGCTATGACCTATCGCATCTCCTTTGGGGAAATATCGGTCGGCAAACGTCTTGTTCACCACGGCGGATTTCACAGCATCTGCGTTGTCGATTGGTTGAATCGTGCGACCGCGGAGTAGTGGAATCCCCAATGTTTCAAAAAAGCCGGTCGACACGCGATTAAGCAGTGTGCTTATATCCTCGTTGGGCGGCGTAGGGTGTCCATCGATATCGATAGGCGATCCCCAGGTTCCCCGGTGGAAGGGTGGGCCTCCGGAAAGGCTGGCGGAACGAACGCCAGGAAGCGCGTCGACCCGGCTAAGGATGCGGTCGTAGAGCGCATTCAGTCGTTCAGGCTGATAACCGGCAAACTTGGGATTAATGTTTACAAGCAGAGTGTTGGTGCGATTCATCCCAGTGTTCTGGGCACGCAGGTTTTGGAGCGTTCGCAGCAACAGCCCGGCGATCGTCAGCAGTACAAGCGAGAGAGTCACTTGGGTGACAATCAGTACCCTCGGCAGTAAACGGTTGGATCGGGCAGCCGTGCCTACGGCGCGCGCGCTTGCATTCAGTGCTCCGCTGGTGTCGGTACGTGAACCCCGCATCGCTGGTGCGACACCAAATAGAACCGCGGTCAGGATGCACGTGCCAAAGGTAAACAGCAGCACGCGCAGGTCGGGTGTTGCGGATAGAGCAGTGTGCGCAGCCCCTTGATCAATGAAACGGATGATCACACCTGTGGACCAGAAGGCCAAAGCTAGCCCGAGTCCACCACCCATCAGCGCAAGCACCAGTGCCTCAGTGAGGATTTGGCGTGCAATTCGCCCGCGGCTCGAGCCAAGTGCAAGCCGGGCACAGAATTCGCGCTCGCGCGATGCCGCTTTCGCCAGCAGCAGGTTGGCGATATTTGCGCATGCAATCAGCAAAACGACGCCAACTATGACCATCAAGACGGTCAATGGAGTCTTGTAGGCCGAACGCAGATGAGACAGTCCAGACCCTCCCGGCTCGAACGGGATGAACGTTCCGCGTATCTGCTTCCGCCTCGGCGCGGAAACCCTGTCTCCTTCCCGTTGTGTGAGAAATCGCTGGAATTCTAGTGTCGCCCATGACTGTGCCTGCGCCACCGAGACTTCGGGATTGCGCCGCGCCATGATATGAATCCAGAACAGGCCATCGGGCTGCAACAAGGACGGCTGCATCGTCACTTGGGGCTGCATTGTGATGGGTAACCACAGATCGGGCGACTCCTCGTTGAGGTCCACTCCGTAGAACGAAGCAGGCATCACTCCGATCACCACAAACGGCTTGCCGTTAATCGTGATTGGGCGGCCCACGACACCAGCATCGGCAGACAAGCTCTCCTGCCAGTAGCGATAGCTGATAACAGCAACCGCGTTTCGCCCCTCGGTCGCCACATCGCCCGGATTGAGGACGCGACCCATGAGCGGCTGTGCTCCCAGAACACTGAAAAACGTTCCCGAAACAAGATGGCTCATCGCCTGGGTTCGAGGTCCTCCCATTCCTGAACCAGTGCGCACACTCACCTCGGTGAGAAAACTGGCAAATGCGCAGATTCCCTCGAGTTCGATCCGCTCTCCAGAGATGCGGCGATAAAAATCGTAAGGGAAGATGTCATAGGGTCCAGGACTGGATGCAGCGACGATTCCGCCACCGCTTCCCTCGCCGAACGAAACCAGCATACGAGGATCGCGGACTGGCAATTGCTTGAGCAACAGGTCATCGATGACCGTGAAAATAGCCGTGTTTGCGCCAGTTCCGAGAGTAAGCGATAGAATCGCCACGATGGAAAGTCCTGGAGAGCGCAAGATCTGCCGGAAACCAAACCGCGCATCTTTCCACAGTGACTCCACCCCAGATTCCCACCCCACTGCCCAGACCTTATGCGTGACCACCTCCGTACTCCCCATCTCGGCGCGGGCCGCCCGCTCGGCGTCATCTTGGCTCATTCCTTGTCGCATCTTGTGCTCCACCGCTGACTCGAAAAAACTACGCACCTCGGCTTCAATCTCGGCATTGCGTTTCGCCGGACGGAAAAGCGACTTGATTCCCACCGAGACGCTTCGGAACACCGTGAACGTTCCCCCTTTTACGCTTCGAGGATTTTTCCAATCGCCGCAACCTGGCGGTCCCACTGCTGCCTTTCCTTTTCAAGCGCCTTCAGGCCACGTGGTGTTAGAGCGTAGTACTTGGCGCGCCGGTTGTTTTCTGAGGCTCGCCACTCAGATTTCAGCCGGCCAGCGCGTTCCATGCGACTCAGAGCGGGCAGAAGCGATCCCGGATTCACTCGGAAGGCTCCGGCGCTGATCTGCTCAATTCGCAGAGCGATGCCGTAGCCGTGCATGGGTTCGAGAGCCAGGGTCTTGAGCACAAGCATTTCGAGAGTTCCAGGCACCAGCTCGCGTGATTGGTCTGCCACTCTCTCCTCCACTAGGTACCCAAGAGGTATAGAGCACTCTCATCCAGATTGTCAATAGGAAGAGAAACCACTTCTCGCGCCAACACGCGCAAGAAATGGAGTGCCCGTCGTTGACGCAGGGGAGCGTCGAGTTTGCGTGAAAGTTTGGCGGGAATCCTGATATACATATCGGTTTTGACCAGGAGCTTGCCATGAGAGCGATTGCAACTTTTTTACTTCTTGCGGTTACACCTTTCACCCTTTTCGCGCAGTCCGCGTCGGAGAAACCGGAAAAAGATGCCGGTAAGAAGCAGGCGTCTGCGACTGCCAACGCGCCAAACGAGGGTCAGAAGAACGAGGAGCCCAAGAAGGACGAGGCGAAGAGAGAGGAGGAGAAGCAGCCCGGCTTTAACGCCGCGACTTTTTCCGGATTGAAGTTTCGGTCGGTCGGGCCCGGGGCTGAGTCAGGACGCGTGATGTCGATTGCGGTGAATCCCAAGAAGACCTCGCAGTTCTATGTCGGGGTGGCATCGGGCGGGGTTTGGAAAACTGACAACGACGGCACCACCTGGACTCCGCTGTTTGACAACGAGGGATCGTATTCGATTGGATGGGTGGCGCTGGATCCGAATGATCCGTCGGTGGTGTGGGTCGGGTCGGGGGAATCGAACTCGCAGCGCAGTGTTTCGTATGGAGACGGGATTTATCGGTCCGATGATGGCGGCAAAACTTGGAAGAACATGGGTCTGAAGAAGTCGGAGCACATTGGACGGGTGGTGATCGATCCGCGCGATTCAAAAGTGGTGTATGTCGCAGCCGAAGGCCCCTTGTGGGGCCCGGGCGGGGATCGCGGGCTCTACAAGACCACCGACAGCGGGAAGACATGGAAGGCCGTTTTGACGATCAGCGAGAACACGGGCGTGGGCGACGTGGTGCTGGATCCGTCGAACCCGGACGTTCTCTATGCATCGGCGTATCAGCGGCGGAGGCATGTGTTCACCCTGATCGATGGCGGGCCGGAGAGCGCGGTTTATAAATCGACCGACGCCGGGGCAACGTGGAACAAAGTCTCGTCGGGATTGCCTTCGGTTGATATGGGACGAATCGGGCTGGCGGTTTCCCCGGCGGATCCGAATGTGGTGTACGCGGCAGTGGAGGCGGCGGACGCGAAGGGTGGAATCTTCCGGTCAAGCGACAAGGGCGCGAACTGGGACCGGCGCAATGAATTCGATCAAGGGGCGATGTACTACGGGCGCATTGTTCCGGACCCGAAGAATGTGGACCGTATTTTTGTGATGAACGTCCAACTGCAGGAGTCGACCGACGGCGGGAAGACCTTGCATCGCGTTAATGAGAGGAATCATCACGGCGACAATCACGCGATGTGGATCGATCCGGAGGACACGAAGCATTGGCTGCTTGGCTCCGACGGCGGGATGTATGAAACCTGGGACGACGCGAAGTCGTGGCAGTTCAAGGCGAATCTGCCAACGATGCAGTTTTACGATCTTGCGGTGGACAATGCGATTCCCTTCTACAACGTCTGCGGCGGAACGCAGGATTATTTTTCCTGGTGTGGGCCGACGCGTACGCGCAGTGTGAGCGGCATTGTGAACTCCGATTGGTTTGTGACAACTGGGGGAGATGGGTTCCGGTCGCAGGTGGATCCCGTGGATCCGAACACGATTTATGCGGAGTCGCAGAATGGCGTGCTGATTCGCTACGACAAGCCTACGGGGCAGGAATTGCTGTTGCAGCCGCAAGAGGGGAAGGACGAGGCTCCGCTGCGGTGGAACTGGGATTCGCCGATCATCATCAGCCCGCACTCGCATACGCGGCTGTATTTTGCGGCCAATAAATTGTTTCGCTCCGACGATCGCGGAGACACCTGGACGGAGATCTCGGGCGATCTGACGCGACAGATCGATCGCAACCGATTGCCGGTGATGGGAAAAGTGTGGGGGCCGGACGCGGTGGCCAAGAGCTCTTCGACTTCGTTCTACGGAAACATTGTGGCGCTGGCCGAGTCGCCGAAGAAGGAAGGGTTGATTTACGTCGGGACTGACGATGGGTTGATCGAGGTGACGGCCAATGGTGGAGGGACCTGGACGAAGTATGACAAATTTCCGGGCGTGCCGGAGATGACGTACGTCTCGCGTTTGTCTGGATCGAATCACGATGCGAACACAGTGTATGCGGCGTTTGAGAATCACAAGAATGAGGATTTCAAGCCTTATCTGTTGAAGTCGACGGACATGGGAAAGAACTGGACTTCGATTGCGGGAGACTTGCCGGATAACGGGCCGGTGTTGGCGTTTGCGGAAGATCCAGTGAATCGGAACCTGCTCTTCCTGGGAACGGAATATGGCGCATACTTCACGATTGATGGCGGGACGCATTGGGTGCGGTTGAAGGGAGGGTTGCCGACGATCGCAGTGCGCGACATGGTGATACAGGCGCGCGAGGGAGATCTGGTGATCGCGACCTTTGGGCGCGGATTCTATGTGCTCGATGACATCACGCCGCTGCGGCAGATGAAGGTTGGGGCGCTCGATCAGACTGCGGCGACGTATCCCGTCAAGGATGCGCTGATGTACATCGAGAAGCATCCGCTGGGCGGGCCGCGGAAGGGTTTCCAGGGGGATTCGTACTTTGCTGCGGACAATCCGCTGTATGGCGCGGTGTTCACCGCTTACCTGAAAGAGAAGATCAAGACGAAAAAGGAGAAGCGGCAGCAGGCGGAAAAGGAGGCGGAGAAGAAGAACGAGAAACGACCTTACCCCTCGCACGACGAACTGCGCGCTGAGGCCGAGGAACCGAAGCCGGAAGTTTATTTCATTGTGTATGACGACAGCGGGGCGCCGATCCGGAGAGTGGAAGGCTCGACAGAAGCCGGGTTTCAGCGCGTGGCGTGGGATTTGCGGTATCCGGCAGCGCGGGTGTCGCGGCGTTCGGAGGGCGGCGAGGAATTCTTTTCCAGCTCCGCGGATCAAGGGCCGCTGGTGATGGCTGGGACCTATTCGGTGCGGATGTTTGAAAAAGTGGGCGGCACAGTCACGGAACTCGCGGAACCGCAAACGTTCAAGGTGAGGCTGGAGCAGTCGGCGTCGATGACGGAGGCGGATCGTGCGGCGCAGGAGACTTTCCAGCGCAAGGTGGCTCGGCTGTATCGCGCGGTGTCGGGAGCGCAGCATACTGCGGAGGATGTGCAAACCCGGCTGAGGGAGATTCGCGACGCCTTGAAAGAGACTCCAGCGGCCGAGAAAGATCTGGGGCCGATGGTGGATTCGCTCGAACAACGCAATCGCGAAATACTGCGTGCCTTGCGTGGTGATGTCGAGATTGCCCGGAGGAACGAGGCGGTGTCGTCGTCGATTGATGAGCGGGTGGGGTCGATCATGGAGGGCGAGCGGTTCTCGCTGGCGAAGCCGACCCAGTCGAACATCGACTCCTACAACATCGGGGCCGCGCAGTTCTCCGAGCAACTGGCAAAACTCCATTCGCTGGTTGAAGTAGATCTGTCCAAGCTTGAGAAAGATATGGAGATAGCTGGTGCGCCATGGACCCCGGGACGCGTCCCGGTGTGGTCCGACCAGTAGGAACCCACGGGGCGAACGCTGACTGCGTGAAAACCTTAACGTGCGGCCCGGGAAAACGACACTTTTCGCGGCTCCATTAATCTATCTCCATGTCGAGCAGGAGCATCGGCCGAATCGTTCTGGCGGTCCTCGCCGGATACGTCGCAAACGGTGCTCTCGTTGCCCTGAGCGAAGGACTATTTTCACGGATTATTCCCACCACTCAGCCTCTGCCTTTGTACTGGCTGATTCTCGATCTGATGAGCCAGTGTATCTATACGGTGATTGGCGGATATGTGTGTTGCTCGATTGCCGGCGCTCGTGAGCGGTGGGCGATGCTTGGATTGATGGCGGTCGGTGTGCTGGTGGGTTCAATTTCCCTAGTGACCTCCTGGCGCGACGAACCGCATTGGTATGGAATCACCCTGCTGGGAGTCTTTCCTCTTTGCGTGTGGGTCGGCTGGAAACTGAGGGAGGCCAGAAAACCGGGAATGAAGACGGATTAGATCTCGACTCCCTGTTCGCGAAGCACAATGTTCAAGCCGCGTGGTTTCCTATACCACCATAAGCCGGACGTGGGAAATCGGCGAGGCGGCGATTCCGGCCTTGGAAGAAGCCCACGATAGCCTGGTGGCGCATCTGGGATGAAAGTTCTGATCGATGCCAGCGGATTCGATTGCACGACCGTGCAGGAAGCAGGATGGTCGGGGAAGGAAAACGGCGAACTATTGGCCCTGGCCGATGCCAGCTTCAATGTGATGGTCACAATCACAATAGATCGGAGTCTCCGTTATCAGAAGAATCCACCGGGCGCAAGATCGCACTGCTGATTCGCTCCAATCGTATGGTGGACTTGCAGCCGCATTTTCCCGCCTGCATCGAAGCATTGGAGATTCCGAGGCCAGAACAATCTTCATTTCCCATTCATTCCAGACGATCTACACATATTATCCGCACATTCCCCGCTGCTGGTTCGGCCCCCCCGCGTTCGCGGTGACAATTTTTTCGATATAACTTCCCTTGCTTTTTTGTTCCGCGGCTGTGTTAAACTCGCCGCCGACTGGTGCTTGCGTTATGGGACGCCTGCGCCAGCCGTGGGGAAATCCTTTTTCAAGTCATCCTCAGCATTGGGGAGCAATGTGGAATGGGCCTCGCGTTAATGATTTTGATCTGGCTGATCACCCTGATCAGCACATACTTCTTCGTCGCCAGGACCTGGTGGCTGCCTGTAGGCGCCTCTGCTGCTACAGCCTGGATCGACCATCAATTCACGCTCACGTTCATCATTATGGGGATTGTGTTTGTGGCGGCGCAAATGTCGCTCGGATACATCGTGTGGCGATACCAGGAAAAGCCGTCGTCTCCGCCGGTATCATATTCACACGGGAACACCCGGCTTGAGATTGCGTGGACGACGTTGACCACCATTCTGTTTGTCGGGCTTAACCTTATGGGGAGCAGCGTGTGGGCGAGCCAGCGCTTTGATGCGGCCGAGCCTGGCGCAGCGCAGGTGGAAGTGACCGGCATGCAGTTTGCGTGGTACTTCCGGTATCCGGGGCCGGATGGGAAGTATGGCAGAACGAAGCCGAGCCTGATGGATCCCTCGGCGGGTGGCGACGCCGCGATTGGGCTCGACACGTCCGATCCGTCGGCCAAGGACGACGTAGTGACGGGAACGATGTACATCCCGGTGAATCGCGAGGTCGACCTGAGCCTGCGCGCGGTCGACGTGATTCACAGCTTCTTTGTGCCGCAGCTGCGGTTCAAGCAGGACGCGGTTCCGGGGCTCAACATCCACATGCATTTCAAACCCACGGCGATTGGCGAGTACGAAATTGCCTGCGCCGAACTCTGCGGGTTGGGGCATTACAAGATGCACGGCGTGGTGCACGTTGTCAGCCAGGAGGATTTCGATAAGTGGCTGGCTGCGCGGGAGGCAGAAAAACAATAATGGCGACCCCGGCTACGGTTCATTCGCACGCTCCTCAGGGTTTCATCCGGAAATACATCTTCAGCCTCGATCACAAAGTCATCGGCCTGCAGTATTTCTTCCTCGCGCTGACCGCGGTTTTTGTGGGCATGTTTCTCTCCCTGCTGATGCGCATTCACCTGATCGCTCCCAACGCCGTGCTGCCGCTGGTGGGTGAGATCAAGCCGGAAACCTACCTGGCCCTGCTCACGATGCACGGTACGATCATGGTGTTTTTCGTGCTGACGACGGCGCCGCAGGGCGGATTCGGCAACTACGTTCTGCCGATTCAGATTGGCGCTCCCGACATGGCGTTTCCCGTCCTGAACATGCTTTCGTTCTGGACCACATTTGTCGGGTTCCTTGTGCTCATCTCGGCATTTTTCGTTTCAGGCGGCGCACCGCTGCATGGATGGACCGGGTACACCCCGCTTAGCGCGGTGCCGTCGGCCGGGCCAGGTGAGGGGCTGGGCGCCGATCTTTGGATCACTAGCATCGCGATCTTCTGCATTGCCTCGCTGATGGGGGCGCTGAACTTCATCACCACGACGCTCGATCTGCGAGCGAAGGGCATGACGCTGATGCGCATGCCGCTGACGGTGTGGTCGTGGTTCATCACTGCGATTCTCGGATTGCTGGCGTTTGGTGTGCTTCTTTCGGCTGGCATCCTGCTGCTGATGGATCGCAACCTCGGAACGAGCTTCTACGTTCCGCTGGTCGTGGTGAACGGGCAGGTGATGGGGCACAGGGGCGGATCGCCGCTGTTGTGGCAGCACCTGTTCTGGTTCTTCGGACATCCGGAGGTGTACATTGCGATTCTGCCCGGCATGGGCGTGACCTCGCAGGTGCTGTCGACGTTTTCGCGCAAGCCGATTTTCGGTTATCGGGCGATGGTCTACGCGATGCTCGCCATCGGGTTCTTTGGATTCATGGTCTGGGGCCATCACATGTTCATGAGCGGGATGAGCCCTTACTCGGCATTTGCCTTTTCGATTCTGACGATGTGCATTGGCGTGCCCTCGGCGATCAAGACCTTTAACTGGCTGGGCACGATGTGGAAGGGGCGCATTCGATTCCAGACGCCGGTGCTGTATGCGATCGGATTTGTCTCGCTGTTCGTATCGGGCGGACTGAGCGGGCCGTTCCTGGCCCAGCCGGTGCTCGACATTCAACTGCATGACACGTATTTCGTGGTGGGGCACTTCCACCTGATCATGGGAGTGGCGGCGATCTTCGGTATCTTCGCGGCCACATATTATTGGTTTCCGAAGATGTTTGGGCGGATGATGAATGAGACGCTGGGGAAAATTCACTTCTTCATCACCCTCGCCGGAACTTACGCTATCTTTATGCCGATGCATTATCTCGGCATGGCGGGGCAAACGCGTCGGTATTCCCAGTTCACCGAGGTGGCGTATCAAACGAAGCTGCTGCCGTTGCAGGTGTTTATGACGTATGCGGCAGCTATCACGATTGCGGCGCAGTTCTTGTTTGTGATTAATCTGTTCTGGAGCATGTTCAAGGGGCCGAAGGCGAGCGATAATCCGTGGGAGGCGACGACACTGGAGTGGACGACGACGACTCCGCCGCCGCACGACAATTTTGGCGGGAAGACGCCAGTGGTTCACCATGGACCGTATGAGTACGGAGTGCCGGGGGCTGCGAAGGATTACGTCATGCAAACGGACGCGCCGACGGGGGTCTCGCATTGAGGTGGAACGCTCCCATGTCTCGCCAAAAGTGACGAGATATGGGGGCACCCCTATCGAGATGCAAAATCCCCGTCCTGTTCGCAGCCAGGATCGGGTAGCCCTGTTGGAGAGTAAAACCCCCACTTCTCGCGCGCAACCCGGGCGCGAAATGGGGCACCCAAGTGAGCATTATGGCGACCTATACTCCGACTCCGGTTGATCACATTGGCCACGGCCACAAGCCACCCGCCCCGCCTACGGCGGGCGGAGGGGATGACGGGCGTGGCGGAGATGCTCCGAATTATGGCGCGCGGTTGCGGCGAGCGCGGCTAGGGCTGATTTGCGGCGTTGCCACCGTCGGGATGGTGTTCATCTCGCTGACCAGCGCCTACATTTTTCGGCGCGGGCTTCCGACGTTTGATGGCAGCTCGAACAGCTATGTGCGTGATTGGGGCGTGGTCGAGTTGCCATGGGTGCTGCTGGGGATCAATACGGTGATCTTGCTTCTGAGCAGTGTGACGATGGAGTTGGCGCGGAGAAAGGCGGCGCGGCAGGCGGCGCTGGCTCCGGTGAAGTCGATCCCGGGAGTTTCGTTAGGGGATGAGCGCTCGCTGCCCTGGCTCGGGATTACGGTTTTGCTCGGGATCGGATTTCTCCTGGGGCAGTGGCTGGCCTGGGGCGAACTGCACAATCGGGGATTTTATGTCGCCACCAATCCGAGTAGTTCGTTTGCGTTTCTGCTTACGATTGCGCATGCGCTCCACCTGGCTGGGGGGATGATTGCTCTGATTTGGGCGGCGAGCACTTCCCTGCTGGATCGGCCGATCGAGGCGCGGAGGATCGTGGTCGATATTACGGCGTGGTATTGGCACTTCATGGCGGTGTTGTGGATTTATATTTTCGCACTGTTGGGGTTGGCGAGATAAACAAGAGTGACAGTGATCAGTGTCCATTCGGCTGTTTCCTGACCACTGGCCACGTGTTAAGGGGGAATCTGGGGAATGGCGGAAGCTACGATCGACCACGATACTGTTGCGCACGGATCGCCCGAGGCTTACGAGGCGCCGCTGTTTGGGGCTTACTCGAAGAAAGTGGGGATGTGGCTCTTCCTGGCCTCGGATTCGCTGACGTTTGGCGCGTTGTTGTTCGCCTTCAGCTACAACCGAATTTATACAAATCCGTGGCCGACACCATTTCACGCGGAGAGCATTGCGAATGCGACCATCATGACAGCCTGCCTGCTGTCGAGTTCGCTGACCATGGTCCTGGCCGTCTTCGCCTCACAGCGCCGCGATCGTGCGTGGACACGCAACTGGCTGTTCGCGACCATGATTTTTGGCACCGCGTTCATTGTGCTGCACGGGATGGAGTGGTCGAAGCTGATTCGCGAAGGATTGGCGATTCCCGGCTTTTTCTCGATTCTCGGGGTTACGCAGCATTCGGCCGCGGGTGAATTGGCGGACATTTCCAAGAATGTACCGCAATTCCCCCAGGCATTTTTCGGGCTGACGGCGATGCACATGCTGCACGTCACCATCGGCGTGATTTATCTCGGAGTGGTGGCGTTTCGGAAGACGTTTCTGCCGATTCTGGGCGTGATCTGGATTGCGGCCGCGTTTCTGATCCCGCCGGGAAATGTGTTTCATTTTCCGGTTCATGTACTGGGGATTGCGTTACTGGTCGCGGCGATTGTTTTGTTTCTCAAGCCGAAAGATTACGACGCGCACGATGTGGAGGTCGCCGGTTTGTACTGGCACTTTGTCGATTTGGTGTGGATGTTTATCTTCCCGCTGGTGTATTTGATGTCGACCAAGGTTTCATAAGAAGCGATACAAACGCGCGATTTATCTGTCGCGCCTGGGTCCTTCGGCGGGCAAAATGGGCCCGCCAAGGATGACAAACGAACGGAGAGACACTCAATATGCACGACGTCGCGAGGCATGATGACAGCAAGGGGCAGTATTTTTGGGTTTGGGGAGCGCTGCTGGCACTGACGGCGATTGAGGTGGTGCTGGGGTACAAGCAGGTCTTCTCGCCGGTGCGGATGCTGGAGGTCCTGCTGATTTTGTCGATCATCAAGTCGGCGCTGATTATTGGGTATTTCATGCACTTGAAATTCGAGAAAGCGTTGATGCGCTGGCTGCTGGTAATTTCGGTGACGGCCTGCTTCATCATTATGTATTTCTTCTTCTTCCCCGATGCGAACCGTGTTCAGCCGCCGCCACATGGAGTTGGAATTCAGACGTCATGAGACCTGGACGCAAATTCGTTCTTGCGCTCTTGCTGCTGGTTGTGGCCATGTGGACCGCCCCTGCCTTCGCCCAGGGCTGCGCCATGTGCCGGGCGAATGCGAAGGCTACTCCGAAGGATGGGCAGCGGGCGATCAATCGCGCGATTCTGGTCATGCTGGTGCCGCCGTTGGGGATTATGTCGCTGGGTCTGGGACTTGCTGTGCGCTATGGCAAACGGCGGGATCAGGAGAACGAACGGGAATCTCAGGTGGAGGCAGAGTACCTCGGCGGCTAAAGCAGCCCCCTTTCAAAGGGTGCAGTGGCCGGTTCCGCGCGAGGTTGCGAGGCTGTTTGTTCCGTCGGCGGCTCTCACCACATACCTCGAGCGCAATTCGTAATCAGGATTCGTGAAGGAAGAGCTGAATGGGTCGACGTGACGTAAAGACCGGCACTGCCGCCAACGGAAAAAGCGAGATTTTCGGATATGTTAAAGATGGAGACCAGGTCGTGCTGCCTGCCAGCGACGAACTTACTCTCGGCGCCGCGGTTGTGAATTCGCCGCAAGGTTTGAAATAGCGAGCGCGATGTCTTCCGCTCTTCCGCCGACCTACCGGCGATTTCGAAATCCCTTATAATAAAAAGATTCGGTTGGCTCTCCCGAGGGCTCTGAGTGTGTGCACTCCTCGGAGAGGCTTTCGGCCCTTTTTCGATGTCTTCGACTTCGACGCTCAAGGAAAGCATTGTAGTACGCGGCGCCCGCGTCCATAACCTCAAGAACATTGATTTTGAGGTCCCGCACAATACCTTGACGGTGGTCACCGGTGTGTCCGGATCGGGCAAGTCTTCGCTCGCCTTCGACACCATTTACGCCGAGGGGCAGCGGCGGTATGTGGAGTCGCTGTCGGCCTATGCGCGGCAGTTTCTGGAACGGATCGAGAAGCCAGACGCGGACCTGATTGACGGGATTGCGCCGGCGGTCGCCATACGGCAGAAGAATACGACCCGGAATCCGCGGTCGACGGTGGGGACGATCACGGAGGTGTATGACTATCTGCGGTTGCTGTTCGCGCGGGTAGGGCGGCCGCATTGCCCGGTGTGCGGGCGGCCGATCGCGCGGCAGTCGGCGCA
>Ga0123355_10001008_pt1 | contig 39011 bp, 39 predicted proteins | sample TergutEmb28metaG_3_FD_89872 | JGI IMG/M metagenome (GOLD analysis project Ga0123355, IMG submission 89872) | Embiratermes neotenicus P1 segment gut microbial communities from Petit-Saut dam, French Guiana - Emb289 P1 | ecosystem: Host-associated > Arthropoda: Insects > Digestive system > Gut ...
CGGCTAACGCATCAGAATGCGGAGGGGTGAGATTCCCGGAGGCGTTGACTAGCAATCAACCGCTTGATAGGCTTCAGCCGAGACTGCATCGGCTCTAAAGAATCGCAGGGTAGAGTGAAGAAACGAAATAATAAAACTGAACCACAGGCTAATTGCGCCCATTTTGGGGGAGCAAGCCTGTGGTTTTTGCATTTTAACGGGAGAACCGACTATGGAAAGAGCAATTTTAGTTTGTGAGAAGTGTTATACAAGATATAAGAAGGTGTGCGCTGATCTTAGCGGTACCCGCTTGGCGTCCGAGGGGGAAATGTGCTGTAAGCGTTGCGGTGACGAAACGTGCTATGACCCGCAATTGGAATGCGGCGTAGGGTATCTGCTCGTATATGCGGAGGTGTGCAGGCATGGATACATATAAGCCGCTATGTGCGGCGTGTGCCAAGATATATAAAAAAGCACGGTATTCTGTGCAGTATCTCCCGCCCTATCTGTGGCGGCGCAAGAATGCGGTGGTCTGCTTTGGGTGCGGCCAACGCAAATACCATGATATGAACCTGGACGTAAGTATGCCGGGTAAGACGATCTTTGCGAAACCGGAGCGGATGCGGGATCGGCGACTGGGGCAGAACATCCGCGATATTCGCTTGAAGAACGACCTGACATTAAAGGAATTTGGTCGAGCATTTGGAGAATATCAGCCGTCTCCCGGTATCATATCCGGCTGGGAGCGAGGTCTCACAATGCCCGACCCACAGATGCTAAAGCGGATTTGTGAGATTGGGGAAACAGACCTGGATAGTTTGCTTCATTCAGCGGACAGGGGGAACCCATGCCGGAGCGTTTAACCCATCTAAGCCTGTTCAGCGGGATCGGCGGGATCGACTTGGCGGCGGAGTGGGCGGGGTTTGAGACAGTCGGGCAATGCGAGTTCGCCGACTACCCGACAAAAGTGCTGGAAAAACACTGGCCCCATGTGCCGAGATGGAGGGACATACGAGATGTTACAACAGTTAGCTTTATGGAACGAACCGGCTACACCGCCCCCACGCTCGTATCAGCGGGCTTTCCGTGCCAACCTCACAGCGTTGTGGGAAAACGTCGTTCATCTGATGACGAGCGTGATCTCTGGCCGGAGCTCCGGCGTGTGCTTGGCGAGCTTAGGCCTCGATGGTTTTTGGGCGAAAATGTACGGGGACTACTGTCAAGCGAATCTGGACGGTTCTTTGGAGGAATATTGCGAGACCTGGCCGGGCTGGGGTATCGCGTTGGATGGTGTCTGTATGGCGCTAACCGGGTTGGCGCCGTTCACCAGCGAGAGCGGGTATTCGTCGTGGCCTACGCCCCTGGCGGGCATGGGGATGGCGTGGACCCGGAGCAAGAAAACGGATGTCCAGCACTCGATCCATCGCCGCTGGAGTTGTGGCGGGACAATACATTGCACCTACTCCATGATCTGGAACGGGGTTTCGCCCATCCAAGCGACGGCGTACATCGAAACGATGATGGGCTTCCCCAACGGGTGGACAATCTTACCGCACTAGGCAACGCCGTCGTGCCGTGGCAGGCGTACCCAATCCTGCGGATGATTGCGTTTATGGAAGGCCAGTAGCAGACAGGCGTTTGGTCTGTTTTTTTCGTCCAAAATCCCTGCCATCAGGCAGTTTACATATACAACAATAGCATAAAAAATGGAGGAAAACGATGAGGCAGAAAAATTTCAAACAAAGGCTGGCGCTGTTTTTAGCGCTGGTCATGGTCGTGTCCGGCGTTGGCGGTGCAGTTGCACTACCCAATGACCCAGCACAAGGCGAGATCACCACCCATTACATCGGAATCCGGTGCCATGAGGAAACAGAGGGCAATCCGCTGGCGGAGCCCAGCATTTCGAGGGGCCCACTTCGCCCGGCCCCTGATCTGCCGGGATTCAATTTTTTAGAGTACACGGAAGAGATCACCCATGTGTACTCCCAAGAGCGTCAATGGTTTGTCCAGGGCTACCCTTGCGGTGGCGTCGGCCCTGAACGCAACCTGGCCCGTAACGAGGCGGTAACTGTGGCGGCTCGAGTGTTCCACCATGATCGTGATGAGGCATACTACCGGGAGTATGACCGCTTTTGCGGCGATGTCTTTGAAGATGTAGGTGAAGATGATTGGTTCTTTGGGTATTTCTATACAGTATATAATACAGGCATTATGCTGGATATAGAGGGAGATTTGTTCGAGCCATATGCGTATATCACTCGCGAAGACGCCCTGATCCTGGCGGTGCGTCTGGGAATCATAACCATCCTCGACGATGTAGACCCCGACGACATAGATATCTCGGACGAACTGGACCCCGAAGATATCGACGTCGAAGAGGACATAGACGCCCTAGCCGAGATGTTCGGCTTGGAGGTCATCGACGCTGCCGAAGTATTCACAGATGTTGACGATGACCATGACTCTCTTCCATACTTTACTGCCGCAGTGACTATGGGCTGGGTCAAAGGCTATGATGACGAAACGCTCCGGCCTGATTATCTGATCAGTCGGGCCGAAACGGTAGCCATATTCAACCGTGTCATGGGCCGCTCAATCTCAAATGAACTGATGCTGGAAGGCAAAAACCCATACAATGACTTGGAGCGTATCCATTGGGCCTACGGCGACCTGCTCGGTGCTACCATCTGCCATGATGTGGTCGATTGGTTCGGCACAGGATTTAACGAGGGCGAATTAGGCATCGTAATCGAACGTTTTGTAGACGAATACGGCTACGAGCTGGCCCCTCCTGTGATTGCGGAATTTGTAGGGATACCTGACCCCCAGCAGTTTGTTGGGTATGCCTATGTTGGGAGTGTCCATGAGATTGTGTATGTCTTTACGGCGGCTTTGCCGATCCCCACGGCCACGAAAACTTCTTCGCCCATTGTGGTGCAAGTCGGCGAACGTACAACATATACAATCACGCTCCGCAATGCGCAAGCCGCATTCGCTCCGTGGCACAATGCGTTTGTGGAAGATGAACTCCCGTCCGGGTTGGCTTTTGTCCCCGGCAGTGTAATGGTAGACGGAGCGCCGCATCCATATGAATTAGATGCAGATGGCCGAACGCTCATCGTCCGTGTCGGAAGCCTTGCTCCTGGCGAGACAGTGCTTGTCACGTTCCAGGCCACTGCCCTTGCGGTTGGTGCGGGTCAGACCTGGCACAACAAGGCAATCATCGGCAGCGATAACTACCCGGATATCCCTGTAGAAGATGACGGCGGCGTATATATTCCGGGTGACGATCCAGGCCCCGGTGAGCTGGATATAACGGGCACAAAGTCTCCCGGTGTAACCGAGGCTGGTATCGGCGAATCTGTCACGTATCGGATCACCGCCACCGCCCCGGCGACAAACGGCGGTACGATATATGATGTAGTGATGACAGACTTGATTGACACCAGTAAACTAATCTTCATCACAGGTACCGTTACCATTGATGGCGTCCGTGCCACCGTCCAACAGTTCAGCTACGTCAACCGTCTCTTGACCGTTCAAATGGGCAATATCGCCCCCGGCCAGACGGTCACAGTAGAGTTCCGTGCCCAAATCCGAAATGACGCATTTGGCATGACGATTGAAAACACGGCCAACATATTCGGATCATCTGAACCGGGCGGTGCGCCGGATACCGGCGTGCTGGTAGTATCTCAACTCCCCGTCCGTGACCGTGATGACGACATTATTACAGATTCCAGGGTACAGTTGTTCCAGGGGCGTGGTGGCGGCTACTGGCAGCCTGATGGACTTGTTTGGCGGAGTGAGGTTGTGCAGTTGTTCCATAACTTGCTGGTTCGTCCCATTCCGTCCTCTGGCGTCCCCCTTCCTCCCGATGTGCCGTCTTACTCCTGGGCTCGCGACGCTACCTTGTTTTGGTTGGGCCGAGGTGTGATCGGTTTAGATGCCAATGGTGAATTTGGCCTATACACATATGTCACATTAGATGAAATAGGCCGATTTCTTGACCATCTTGGATTTGACCGTCCGGGATGGATGGTTGGCTCCGGCACCCTAACACGTCTTGAGTTAGCCAACGTTATGATGCTCATTCAGGACAGGAGCTTTACGCCCGACACAAACAATATTCCTCACAACTCATTCCCCGACGTGCCTGCAACCCATTGGGCGTATTGGATGGTCGCAAGTGTCTCTACCGCCCACAGCTTCTTTCGAGACGAGGCCGGAAACGAGATTTGGGACGAGTTTCAATAGAACGATCAATATATATACATAACAGTAAGGAGCGATGAAAGATATGGCATTACATTTTGTAGTACCGAAGATGCAGACGACGTTTGGGACATTGGAATTTAGCAGGTTTTTGGGTGAGAACCGCCGCAGGAATGCGGACGGTTCTTTTTCGATTACCCATCGCTATGGGCTGCTCTCCTCTGTCCAGGTGGGCGATGAAGTGATTGTTGACCTGCCGGAGAAAGCGGGTAAAAAGGGCTTCCCCTTCCGCACGAAAGTTCAGCTTGTCAATCCGAAGATTCGGGCCATTGGCCAGGTGACAGGCGACAATGCCCACCGCGGCTTTGAGATGACAGCGGAAAATATGACGAAACTACAATAGGGGAGGAAAAACATGAGTATGAAACTGACGGCAGGACTGGACATTGATTACCCGGCGAGTTTTGGGGAGCTCCGCTTCTGGGGCCTGCGCCGGGAGCGGCAGGTCTACGATGATGAGAACAATCAGACCGGCGAGATTGATCGTCGGACATATAATCTGATCTCCACGGTACAGCAGGATATTGTTTCGGTTATCCTGCCGGGCCATGTCCCGGTGCGGGAGTTCCCACAGAATACCGTAGTGGAGTTGGTGAACCCAGAGATCAATTCCGGTGCGAATAAGAATTTCCGGGGTGCCGATGCGTTCTGGTGGATCACCGCCGACGATATTGTGGCGGCAAAGCCCGGCGGAACACCCCCGCCCCCGCCGCAGAGGTCGCCGCAGGGGGAGAACAAGCCCAACCCGGACGGGAAATAGTCTAAACCATAGGGAGCCGCCGGTGCGTTTTGCCTGCGGCTCCCGCTCCGGTAGGGGGTGAGATAGATGAAGCCGACAAGATTTTCATACAAAGGTAAGCGCATCCGTGCTGGCGACAAACACCTAATTTTCCGCCTGGGGCTAATGTGTCTGACGCCGATGTTCTTCTTCGTGTTGCTGGCGTTTCACCTACCCCATTTGCAAGCTGTGAAATGGGCGCAGGTGGGAATCCCAAATATTGGAGAGACTGTGCTGTCTGGCATTGACACCGTTTATCTGGCGATCAGTATCGCTGTGTCCTTGCTCGTCTGTGCGGGGCTGGGAGCTTTGTATTTCAAGTGTTTTCCCCAACATTACAAGCAGTTAGAGCATCGGCAAGCCATAGCGCAGATGGTTGTAAGCAATGGTTGGTGTGATACCAGCGATGGAAAATCCGATAGCTGGTTTCAGGACTTGGGGCAGTCCGGTAAGAAGCGGATTGTCCGGTTCCCCCAGGTGTGGTATTTCATGCGAAAGGGTGTGATCCATCTCACGGTGAAGATCAGTATGGACAAGCACCAGAAGCAGTTGGCGGACTTGGAATCCAAGATTGAGCCGGGGTTGTTCTGTGAGACGATTAGCAAGAGCTACCATGATGGATATCTCTCTTATGGGTTTCTATACAACGCGGCACTAGCCCGGATCGGGATTGCAGATGTGACGGTGACCGATGGCGCCATGAAACTCATGCACCACATCTCATGGCGGTTTGATTCTCTGCCTCACATGTTAATCGCCGGAGGCACGGGCGGCGGGAAGACGTATTTCCTGCTCACCATCATCCAGGCATTGGTTAGGGCAAATGCAGTCTTGTATGTACTTGACCCCAAGAACGCCGATTTAGCCGATCTCGCTGCGGTGATGCCCAGCGTCTACCATAAAAAAGAGGATATGATCGACTGTCTCAATCAGTTTTACGAAGATATGATGGCCCAGAGCGCCGCAATGAAAGCGTTGCCGAACTATCTGCCGGGCCAAAACTACGCCTATTACGGGCTGCCCGCCCACTTCCTGATCTTTGACGAATATGTGGCCTTTATGGAAATGGTGGGAATGCGGGAATCCGGCCCTGTCATGGATAAGATCAAGCAGATTATTATGTTGGGCCGTCAGAGCGGATTTTTCCTGATCCTGGCCTGCCAGCGCCCGGATGCAAAGTATCTCCAAGACGGTGCCAGGGATCAGTTTAATTTCCGGGTGGCATTAGGGCGGCTATCCGAGCACGGGTATTCCATGATGTTTGGAGATGTGCGCAAAGAATTTTTACCCAAGGACAGTAAGGGCCGGGGGTATGTGGATGTGGGCGAGAATGTAATCACGGAGTTTTACACGCCGCTGGTTCCGGCGGGGTATGAGTTCTTGCGAGAGATCGGGCGGTATACGGCGGTGCCGGAGGATGGGGGTGATGTGCCATAGAAATGTCCGTATATATTGCGAACCTCGGCAAATATACCGAGGGCAAGGCGGTGGGTGCGTGGTTTTATCCGCCCATTTGCCATGAGGACGTGGCGGAGAAAATAGGGCTGAACGCAGAATATGAGGAGTATGCCATCCACGACTACGAACTGCCGTTCCGAATTGGAGAGTATACCAGCATTGATGAAATCAACCAGCTCTGTGCGCTGGTAGAGGAACTAGAGGGTACAGACATGTATGATGCGCTCCCGGAGTTGCTATCTTCTGGATGCTTCCACGACATTGAGGATTTAGTTGAAAAGCAAGATGATATTCGGCATTGGAGCGGTTGCCATGTTATGTCTGATGTCGCCTATGAGTGTGTGGAAGAGGGCTATTTGGGCGACGTTCCAGAGCGTGTTCAATGGTACATTGACTATGAGAAGCTGGGGCGTGATATGGAGATCAACGGCACCTTTATTGACACAAGGCAGGGCATCTTTGAGGTTTGGTAAGTATTGGGGTTACAAGGAGGGGTGGGCTTGTCACAATCGAACGACCAAGCATTGCGTGCGTTCATATCAAACGTGGGCGAAATTCAAGTACAGCTATCAGTGCTCACCGGATATGCGGAAAATCACATGGACACGTTACCGGAAGACATCCACTGGGGTCATGTGGGGAGCACAAGGCGTGTGCTCGAGCTATTGGATCAGATACACAGTTTTCTAAACCTGGATTAAGCAGCGAATCGGCCCCGCCCGGCGGCGAAGCGAACAGCCGGTCGGGGCGCCGCGCGTAGCGCGGCGGACCTGTACCCCCTTATTCTAAGTAGGGGGGTACATTCTACTGAATACAGCGACAGTGCATATCAAAAACCTTGTGACAGCATTGATTGCAAGGGGTACAGCCGATGTGAACACAGTTCACATTGAAAGAAAATGGGGTGATATGTGTAGAAGACTTCAAGGAAAGGCGTGTCGCTCTGGGGCTTACGCAACAAGAGGTTGCCAAACGAATCGGCGTGACAAGGGAATATCTCTTGAAGATCGAAAGCGGTGCCCGCACAGCATCTGATAGTGTCCAGGCGGCGCTGGATAGCGCCCTAGAGGAGTTTCGGGTTCTGCGGTCAGACTGCCGCCTGGATGTGATGATAGATTACGTCCGTATCCATTTTATGACCAAAGATGTACGGCGGGTAGTGGAAGAGGCACTGCGGTTCCCCTTCGATGATATGATCCGTGAGGATCGGGGCTTCTACGGCTATGAGGCCACCTATCGTTTTGGTGATCTCTATGTGATGCAAGGTGCGGCAGACAGCGAAGAGCTATATACCCTGTTGGAGTTAAAGGGCCGGGGGTGCCGGATGTTTGAGTGCCATATGGATGCCATCGGTTGGACATGGTACGACTTCTTCCAACACTGCCTGGACGCCTTCCCCGCCCGGATCAAGCGGCTGGATTTGGCGGTAGATGACCGGGACGGGGTGCTGTGTATCCCGACGCTCAAGCAAAAATGCCGGGTGGGTGAGTGGGAATCCGCCTGGATGAAGTCGTACTCCGGCTATGAATCCGGGCAAAAGCTCCGGCATGAGGAACAGGACAAGCGGGAGATGATGGGTGAAACCCTGTATCTCGGTTCTTTGAGCTCCGAGATATATTTTTGCGCCTATCAAAAGGATCACGAACAGTACAAAAAGCAGGGTATCCCCATCGAGGGGGCCCCAGTGAAGAACCGCTTTGAGATTCGGCTGAAAAATGACCGGGCGTTTAAGGCGATGGAGGACTTGGCGTTTCGCCGGGATGTGGACAGCACCATTTTCGACATTGTGAATCGCTACACCGCCTTTGTGGATTATGTGGACGGAGAGCAGGTGATCAATCCCCGGTGGCAGAAGTTTATGGGTGATGGGCGGAGCGAGTTGCGGCTCACTGTGCAACCGGAGCCGTACACGGTGGAGCGGACAAGGAAGTGGTTCAAGAAGCAGGTGGCCCCGTCGTTGAACCTGCTCCTGGCTCTGGACGACATGGAAGACGCCAGCTTTGTCCCCGATGCCCTGGGCTGTGCGTCTTTGTCGGAACGGCAAGCACGGATACTAAGACAGGTGGCAAAGTTTAAGCAGGAACAATAGGAGGTTGTACCGTCCAGAGGTGGGCGGTAATCATATTTTAGGAGGAAGTTTATGCAAAATAATCAGATGCAAGTGTTTGAGAATCAAGCGTTCGGCAAGGTTCGTGTGGTGGAGAAAGATAGTCAGCCATGGTGGGTGCTGAAAGATGTGTGCAAGGCGCTAGGCATTGAAAATCCAAGCTATGTACGCAATCGGTTAGATGATGATGAGGTGGGTAGTTTTGATCTACCCCACCCCCAAAACCGGAATAAATGGTTGAAAATGACCTGTGTAAGTGAAAGTGGGTTGTATGCCATCATTCTTCGTTCTGACAAGCCAAACGCTCGTGCTTTTCGGCGCTGGGTCACTGCGGATATATTGCCCTCAATTCGCAAGCACAAAGCCTACATCGCACCGGACACCCTGGCCCGGACGTGGGAGGGGCGGGATGTTGCCGATCAGATCATTCAAGCGTTGACCGAATCCCAAGCGATTAGCCTCACCCTTGCGGGTTTTGTGGAGACCATGCGGCCAAAGGCGGATTACTATGATGCCATTTTACAAAATCCCCACGCCCTGCCGGTGACGCTGATCGCAAAGGACTACGGCATGTCTGCCATACAGTTCAATCGCCTGCTCCACAAGTTGGGGATACAGTATAAGTGCCGCCGGACATGGGTGCTGTATGCGCCTTACACAGACCTGGGATATACCCTATCAAAGACATACTTAGTGGATGGTGTGCAGGTGGCAATCCACACCTGCTGGACGCAAGCCGGGAGACTGTTCATATTTAATCGGCTGCAAGAGCACGGTATTCTACCAACCGCCTGTACGCTGGTGGATCCTCCGGCGCAGATAGTGATGGAGGGTGTGTAAATGGGCATAGGTCAAAATTTACTAACTTGGGTACAGGGCGAACTTGTACCTATCTTGTCGGTGGTGCTGATGGTGACGGCCATCGTGTTCCTGGCAAAGCGTGAGATGGCAAAGTTTGTGACCTTTTTGATCTTGGCAATCATTGCGATCTTGTTCGTGGTGTTCACAAGTGATGTTGTGACGGTGTTGGGCAACATCGGCCGCCGGATTATCGGTGCGGGCTGATGCGGCGGGTACGCAGTTTTACCAGCATCTGGCGGGTACAGAAAATATTATACGCCGTGGGGGACACCCGCCTTCCCTTTCCGCTGCCCTTTGCGTGGATCGCATGGTTCGTGGTGACACTGGTTGTCATGCTCTTGTTCGGCGGGTTCCTGTCGGCGATTTGGCGGTACGGCGTGATCCCGGCAGGCGTGGCGACGGTCATGGGGCGTATGACATTTGAGGGCAAGCGCCCGGATCGGTATCTGATGTCAGTGCTCTCTCATGGGCTGGGATCAAAGGTATCATTTGCCGGGAAGCGGGTGACACCCCGCAAAGAGAGAATCAACACCCGCATCACGGCGGTACGGAGGGAGGTCATATAGTGAAGTTTCCGATTAAATACATAGAGAACAATCTGGTGTGCAACCTGCGTGGCGAGTGGTGGGCGTATTACGAGGTGATCCCGTTCAACTACTCGTTTTTGAGCCAGCAGGAGAAATTGGCGGTGGGCGAAAATTTTGAGAGTTTCATCGCCCAGATCGCAGGCGGGAACGTCCATCTGCTCCAAATCGCCACGGAGATTGACATACGCAAGCGACAGGATCGGAGCCGGGGGGAGATCAAAGGCGATTTGGCGGAGATAGCGCAAGAAATCCACGGCGCCCAGACGGCAGCCCTGCTCCAGCCGGAAGTGGGCGGTAGGCAGATGGCCTATCGGTATTATATCGGGTTCCAATTGGATGGGGACAAGGAACTGTCCGCAAGAGGGATCATTGGCAGCGTGACAAACGCTCTCAAAGACTTCATCTACAGCGTGAACCACCATCTGGCCGGGGACTACGTGCGGATTAACGAGGACGAAATTTATACGTTTATTCGGGCCGAAGAATTTTTGGAGCACCGCATCTCCCGGCATTTCGGCATCCGTAAGCTCAGCACCCATGATTATGGGTACATCTTAGAGCACCTGTACGGGATTCTGCAAGAGCCCTATGAGGCGTATTCCAATCCGCTGAATATCAAGAAAAGGAACGCCCAGCGGATGATAAAACAGTATGATCTGTTGCGCCCCATTCGCTCTCTGGTTGCAGATGAACCCAAGTATTTACAGATGACCAACCGCCACGGTGCGGATACCTATGTGAGTTATCTGGCCCTGGGCACCATCACGGACGAACTGGCCTTTCCCAACAGCGAGATATTTTATCACCAACAGGGTCTATTCCCGTTCCCCGTAGATGCCAGCATCCATGTGGAGGTGTTGCCCAACCGGAAAGGGTTGTCCAAAGTCCGGGGCAAAAAGAAAGAGCTCAAAGATTTGGAATCCCACGCTTTGGAATCCAACAGCGAGACCAGCCGGACAGTGCTGGAGGCTCTGGAATCCGCTGACGAGCTCGAACATGACTTGGAACAGACCCGGACGCCTCTGCATCAGATACACTTGACCCTCCGGGTGGCGGCACCATCAGAGGACGAGCTAAAGCGCCGGTGCGGTGAGGTCATCGACGAGTACGAACGCCGGTTCAAGATGAAACTGATCCGGCCCTATGGGGACATGACGGGCCTGCACCATGAGTTTATCCCCGGCAGTCGTGGCTATGTGAAAGACTACATGCAGTACGTCAAGAGCGACTTTCTGGCCTCCCTGGGGTTCGGCACCACGCAAGAACTGGGCGACAACTCCGGCTTCTATATCGGCTACTGCTTGGAGACGAAGAAGCACGTCTACGTTGATCCGCCACTCCCGGCACAGGGCGTGGACGGCTCCACTACCAATGCTCTCGCTATGGCGATCTTGGGCGCACTCGGTTGGGGCAAGTCGTTGTTTAATAATCTCTTGATTTACTACTCCGTCCTCCGGGGCGGGAAGGCCATTATCCTTGATCCCAAGTCGGAACGGGGCCACTGGCCGGACTACCTGCCGGAGATCGCACAGGAGACCAATGTGGTACATATCAAGAATACGGAGGAGAACCGGGGGCTCCTTGATCCCTACGTTATCATGGCGAACAAGGAAGATTCCGAGGCCCTGGCGGTGGATGTGTTGACCTATCTCACAGGAATCACCGCACGGGACGGGGACAAGTTCCCCGTCCTGATGAACGCCATTGAGCGGGTGACCCAGAGCGAGACCAGAGGGCTTTTATGCGTAGTAGATGAACTGCGGCGGATGGATACGGCGGTGAGCCGTGGGATTGCCAGCCACATTGAGAGCATCGCCCGTGCCGGGATTGCACATCTGCTATTTAGCCGGGGCGAGGTGCAACGGACGATCCAGTTGGACAGCAAGCTCAATATCCTGCAAGTGGCGGGGCTCTCCATGCCGGATGCACAGATAGACCCGGCGGACTACACCATTGTGAACCAGTTGAGCATCGCAATCTTGCTGGTGATCTCCACCTTTAGTCTGGATTTCATCCACTCGGATACCACCACGTACAAGATCGTAGACTTGGAAGAGGCCTGGTCGTTTCTGCAAGTCGCACAGGGCAAAGCGCTCTCTATGCGGCTGGTGCGGGCCGGGCGGTCTATGAACGCCAGCGCCATCTTCGTGACGCAGAACGCCGGTGACCTCTTAGATGAGAAGATGAAAAATAATATCGGGCTACGCTTTGCGTTCCATTCCAGCGATCTAAACGAGGTGCGGAATGTGCTCAAATTCATGGGCGTAGACCCGGAGGATGAGGGTAACCAAAAGGCCGTCATGCGGTTGGGGAAAGGTCAGTGTCTCATGCGCGATCTCTATGGCCGGGTGGGGGTGGTACAGATTCATCCCGTGTTCCAGCACTTGCTGACCGCCTTTGATACCCGCCCCGGCGGGAGGGACGGTGACGACCAGCGGGGCGCTGGATCCAATGAAAGGGCGGATGTTGATGGCGAGACATAAGAAATGGTTATTGACCACTGCGATCTTGATTGCGGCGGTCTTTTTTCTGCCCATAACCGCGCTGGCAGGCGGATTAGTGGACGATACCGTGAACGATGCCCACGGGTTCTCTCGCTATCCCATCGGCCACTATGCACTGGATTTGTACATTGATCCATCAGCCGGGAGCGGCTGGTTTGGGATACAGATGCCGGATGTATCACGGATTCTGTTCTCCATCACCAATGCCATCTGGGAGCTCTGCGTGTTCCTGGCCTCTGTCGTCGGGAGCGTGGTGCAAGAGGCATTCCGGCTGGATTTCTTATCCCAGGCCACCGATGAGATCGGGCGCAATATCCAGCAAATTGCCGGAGTATCGGAGCGCGGGTTCTCGTCCACGGGCTTTTTGCCCATGCTCCTGCCCCTGGCGGTGCTGGCGCTGGGGGCCTATATCCTTTTTGTGGGGCTATTCAAGCGGGAGATGTCAAAAGCCCTAGGTGCTGTGGTGAATTTTCTTGTGATCTTTATCCTCGCCATCGGGTTTATCGCCTTTGCACCCACGTATATCTCGGCCATCAATGAATTTTCTGTAGAGTTGGCGGACGGGGCCTTGCGTGTTGCCAACGCAATCCTAAATCCGGGGGCCGGTGATGCAGATATGGCGGTAGCGGGGATTCGGGAGGCGTTGCATCAAGTACAGGTACATGCGCCCTGGCAGTTGCTACAGTTTGGCGCACTGGATGTTGATCCCGCCCGCGTACAGGCGCTGCTGACCCATGCGCCACACTCGGATCCACGGCTGGATGCGGTAATCCGTGAAGTGGAGGGCTATGGGAACCCGCTGTTGAGCGGCGAGGTAGATCGGTTCGGGACGGTCTTGATCCTCTTTTTCATCAGCCTGGGCATCTCTATGTTCGTGCTCTCCCTGACCGGGCTGATGATCTTCTCCCAACTGCTCCTGATCTTCTATCTGACACTACTCCCCGTCGCACTGGCACTGTCTTTGTTCCCAACGTTCAGCGGGATCGCACGGCGGGCGATTGAGCGGGTATTTAATACGCTCTTGCTCCGGGTGGGGTATACGCTGATTATTACTATTGCCTTTAGCCTATCGCTGTTGGTCTACCGGGTGTCCAGCGATTTATCCATGCCGTTTCTCTTGGTGGGCTTTTTGCAGATTTTGGTGTTCTGGGGTGTGCATAAGAAACAGGACGAACTGCTGGGGATGCTCTCGTTACAGAGCGGCGAGAACCATCGGGCGGAGCGGTCAGTATTGCGGACAGGGCGTAGCTTGGGCCGGAAGGCGCTGGCATTTGGCAAAGGTATCATTGCCGGGAAGATCATCAGCGGGCGCAGATCACAGCAGGGAACCAACATATCATCGGTGGCCCATAGTAGCGGCAGCCCAGAAGGGGCCGCAGATACGCAACCCAGCGGCACAGATAGAAGTGCTGACCCTCATTCTAGCCCACAGCCCATAGAGGGCCGAGGCGGAAACACTATGCCGCAAAATGTAGCGGGTGCGCCGAGAAAGCCGGACAGCGCCGAGCGGCCAGACCAAGCAGAGCAACCGCCTCCCATTGAGCGCAATACTGTTGGCGGGCGGATGGGCCACGCCATCGGCAAGTTAGTGGATGTGTCTGCCAAGTGGAGAGATCGGGCAGTGCTGGCAAAAGAACAAGTACAGGATATCCCCGTCCATACAAAACATACCGTGGCGCAGAATATTGGCGAGTTTCGGGCAAATCTGTCCGCCACACCGGAGAAAGGCCGTGCGGGACGGGCGGATCAACGGGAGCAGTATAAGAATCGTGTGGAAGTGAAGCGGAAAAAGTTACATGAGACCAAAACAGGCAATGTGGGTGCGCATAAGCCGCCAGTCTCACAGCGGGAGAATCCCAGGCCCAGTGTAGCGTCCAGACCGCAACATGTCCCGGCGAAGAGTACCGCTACATACAAGCTCAACGGCGAACCAGTGACTAGAGAGCAGCTTGGCAGGATGGGCGAACCGCCCCAAAAACGCAAAGAAAAGCAATCCAAACAGGAAAAGCAGGATAGGAAGTGGCGGCCATGATGAAGCCGATTGCGTTCGCCGCCATATTCCTGCTTGTCCTGCTCATCATAGTTGGCGCAATAGCAATGACGCTTGTGACTGGCCAACCGGAGCCCGGTTTTTCTATTGGGGTGAATCTGTCAAATGAGGTCTTAGCCTTGAAACCCCTGGTGCTCTACCACACTAGGTACTTTGGTGTAGAGAATCATATCTGGTACCTCTTAGCCATCATCCAAGTGGAGAGCGGTGGTCGGGTGGAGGATGTCATGCAGAGTTCGGAATCTCTGGGATTGCCGCCCAACTCCCTGTCCAGAGATGAATCCATCCGGCAGGGGGTGCGATATTTCTCCCAACTACTTAGCCGGGCGGAGCGGCTTGGAGCCGACATGGACACGGTGCTCCAAAGCTATAATTGTGTGAAACGTTCCTAACTGAAAAGGTTAGGCACAAAGGAAAACAAGAGGAATGAAAGGAGCCTAAAATACTTTGTAGAACTGTTACTTTGAAAAGTCAAATGAGTGTGTAACGCCACGAAGGGCTTTCCCTGATACTCCGACATGCGGGAAAAGCGGGTAGTCGCAAGCCTCGTGTGAAGCTCGGTGAAGTCGGCTGAGAATGACCGTAAGGTATGACCGTATGCCACGAAAACTGCCCAGAGGAGGGTGGCGTCATCTATAGGCCGGGGGTCTATAAAATACTCATGGATAGAATGGGTTCGCAAAACAAACGGCAAGATGAACCTGACGAATCTCCGAATGTACAGGTCTAGAACGCTTACTGCATAGAAATGTGCAGGCCACGCGCGTGGTGTTGGTGCGGTAGAGTAAGATTAGTTGTTATGAAATACCGTATGTTGTTACAGGCAACATCAAGCCAACAGGCTTAAAGGAGAGTCCTAAAAGTATATGTACAGATAAAAGTAACGGAACGTTGAAAGCTGCCAACGTGGAGGCATTACCGCCTATGAAGCGTTTTAAGGGAAAGCTGATGTGAGACTAGCAGCAGTATAACCTTGATTTATGGCAGTGAGAGCGATGGCATGGTACCGATGAAGCGTCTAATCAACGTGGAGGGACGGCCATTAGTCTGAGCGAAGATATACCATCCATTCGTCTTAGAAGTTTGTTCAGGTGAGATTCTGGTGGGACTAAAAATGGTAATCCTCAAAAGGAGGAACCGACTTATCAAGAAAACAAACAAGCTGAGGCACGCTGAATACTACGATATGCAAGGTCTATTTGACCAATTGTATGTGCAAAGCAAGAATGGAAACAATTTCTATCGGCTAACAAAGCTGATGGAGAAAGAAGAAAATATCCTATTAGCCTATCGCAATATCAAACGGAACATGGGCAGTCATACTGCCGGTGTTGATGGAAAGTCCATTTTGGACATCCAAAGGCTAACGAATGAAGAAGTCATCCAAAGAATCCGAGAAATGTTTATGCGGTATCAACCATCTCCAGTCAGGCGGGTATATATTCCGAAGCCAGACGGGCGAAAGAGGCCGCTAGGTATCCCGACCATCTGGGACAGGCTATTTCAGCAGTGTATCCTACAAATCCTAGAACCAATCTGTGAAGCAAAATTCCATCCACATAGTTATGGTTTCCGTCCAAACAGAGGTGCCCATCATGCAATTGCACGAGCGAATCACCTGATGAATAATCGTGGCAACGGGTACCATTACTGTGTAGACGTGGACATCAAGAGTTTCTTCGACAGTGTTCATCATGGGAAATTACTAAAGCAGATATGGTCTTTGGGTATTAGAGAAAAGAAACTGCTGTCTATCTTGTCCGCTTTGCTGAAAGCCGAAATCAAAGGCGAGGGCTTCCCCGTGAAAGGTACGCCACAAGGCGGCATTTTAAGTCCACTACTGGCAAATATTGTGCTAAACGAGCTAGATTGGTGGATAAGTGACCAATGGGAAAGCTTTCGCCTGCGAAAAATTCCTCCCAGACACCAATCCAGTGTCTGGCGCACTATAAAGCAAAGTAGATTGAAGTGTTGTTTTCTAGTCCGATATGCAGACGATTTTAAAATCTTTTGCAAAGACTATCCAACGGCACGGAAGATGTATTATGCCACAAAAGATTTTTTGGAGACGAGACTAAAGCTAGACATTAGCCCAGAAAAATCTAAAATCGTTAACTTGAGGAAAAAGAACAGTGAGTTCTTAGGACTCACGTTCACCGTCAATGCCAAGAAAGGCGGATTTGTTGCACATAGCCGCATGAGTGAAAAAGCAAGAGATCAAGCTCATGCCAAGCTGAAACAGGCAGTTAAGAAGATTGCCAAAAGCCAATCCGCCACATCTGTCTGGCGCTACAACATGACAGTTATGGGTATCCACAACTATTATGCAGTAGCAACTCATATCAACAAGGATTTAGACCATTTGAGTAAGCACCTGACAGAATCCATGTACAACAGGCTAAGACGAGACTGGAAACGAGCGAAAAAGTCAGATATGAGCACAACTCTAATCAAACGATACTGGAGATACAACCCTAAGTGGTATAAAGCGCACGGGGTAGTGTTAATCCCAATTTATGCTTGGCGGCATCGGTATGCGATTCAGTTCAACCGCACAATCTGTTCCTACACAAAAGAGGGCAGAACGTTGATACATGACAACCTGAAAGCCATAGACCGGGAGGTTCTGCGGCATGTAAGGCGGTATTACTGTCCGCATCGTTCTGTTGAATATAATGATAATCGCATCTCGAAGTTTATAGCGCAATATGGAAAATGTGCAATCACTGGTGAACAGTTGAGTTTGCATGATTGGGAATGTCATCATAAAATCCCTCTCCATCATGGGGGAACAGACAAGTTTGACAATCTCATCATTATTCTGGAATCAGTTCACTATGCAATCCATAGCGGTTCCGCCGAGCAACTAGAACGACTGTATGAGCGGTATCACCTACCGGATGATAAAAAGAGACTGTGCAAAAAACTACTTAATCTAGCTCGCCCAGTGTAAAGGATAGGTATATTGAAATCAGATGGAACGCCGTGTGAGGTGAAAGTCTCACGCACGGTGTGGAGTGGGGGAAAACTTGGCGATAACCTCAAAGAGTTACCTATCACTATTCGGCATCGGATTCATTGATTATGTGGTCGCAAATGGAGGAGGCAGGTATTCCTTTGAGCTCGCCATGTCCTTTGCACACAGGCTGTCCGGCGGGGTACGGGTTGTTTACACAAATCCCATCGCCGTTGCAGAAAATGGCGGGTGGCGGTATCGCTATGGAAACTTTTTCTATGTCCGGTTGGTGCGCAGTCATCTGGTGGGGATCGGATCGTCCGGTTTCCTATGGCCCACACCGGACAGCAACCTTGTGACCTCGCCCTTTGGCCCCAGACGCTCCCCCGGTGGGATTGGGTCAACCAACCATCAAGGGATAGATATTGGGGCTCCATTCGGCACGCCGATCCTGGCATCTGCTGGTGGTGTTGTGGAACTCTCTGGCTGGAATGGCGGGTTTGGCAACTACATCCGCATCTACCATAGCAATGGGCATCACACGGTGTATGCCCATAACAGCAGAAACCATGTGCGGAATGGAGATCGTGTGGTGCAGGGCCAACACATAGCGGATGTTGGGAGTACGGGCAACAGCACAGGGCCACATGTCCACTTTGAAATTTGGGTCAACGGCACGCCGGTAGACCCGCTGCCATTTTTCCCGCCGGGGACTTACAGAATACGATAATTTGACTATGGAGGTACAGAGATTGAACAGAGAAAAACGACCGAAGATCAAACGGATCGGAACAAGAAAGACGTCCGTCATAGTCCTATGGGCTTTGCTCCTGACCAGCCTGACCCTTGCGGTGTACATGCACTTTACAGCAGTAGATACCCACACCATCATTGAGCGGGAGATCGTGGAGGTGCAGATCGTTGACACCAGCCAAATAGAGAGCTTTGTGATTGAGTTTGCCCGGATATATTATGCCTGGCCGGAGGGGACGGAACAGAGCGCGGAGCGGAGTGAGGCCCTGCGTGGATTCCTGACAGATGATCTGTATGTGCTCAACGCCACTCTTTCCAGAGACATGGATTCCAGCGCCTCGATCCGGGCCGTGCGGATTTGGCAGGTGGAGCCATTGGATGACCACAATTTCCGGGTGCTGTTCTCCGTGGAGCGCCTACTACGGGCGACTACGGTGGAATATGTGGATGAAGTCATACAGGAACGCACCTATGATTATTATGGCTATCCAGTGTTCATAGATCAAGTTGTACAACATGAAGTGACCACATCGACAGAAGATGTGGTCTTGTCATATTACACCGTTATTGTCCATGTGGACGCCGGGGGCAATGCGGTCATCACCCATAACCCTACCATCCACGGCGGGTTCGAGCGGTCTGATTTCACACTGCCGGCCAGGGCAAATGGCACATCCATTGACAGTGACACACAACATGAGATCACGCAGTTTCTCACGGAGTTCTTCACGCTCTATCCCACTGCCAGCAAGAGTATGCTGGCTCATTTTGTGCGGGATGGTGCGCTGGAAGTCATTGGGGCGGAGTACGAGTTCTTGGAGCTTGTGAATCCCATCTTCCAGCGCCGGGGAGAGCAGGTGGAGGTCTATGTGACCGTGCGGTATTACGATCCTCGCATCAGGGCGTACCAGTTGTCCCAGTTTGAGTTGGTTGTGCAGGAGGCGGACGGCAACTGGATGATTGTGGAATCTGCGATTTAGAAGGGCCGGGATATATATGAGCTTTGCATACAATCTAAAGATGATTATGGAGGAGCAAAACCTTAGCCAGACGGATTTATTCGACCTAACAGGTATTGGAAAGCCTTCCTTTAGTCAGTATCTATCAGGTCGGCACCTGCCACACAAAAAACGAATTGCCGAGATTGCGAACGCTCTTGGCGTTTCGGTGAGGCGCTTGACAGCCAGAAAGTCAGGCGTGGAGCCAGAGCCGCCGCCACCGTTATCTCATCAAAAAGTAACCATTGAGGAGGCAGCAAGGCGGCTGGGCAAGTCACAGCAATTTGTCCGGGTCGCTCTGCAAAATGGTGTGGCACCTTTTGGCTTTGCTACCAAGGGTTCGGGTAGTGCCTATGACTATCATATAAGCCCCAAATTGCTGGATGACTATTTAGGTGGATCAAGTTGACTTTCCCTTTACGAAATCCCCGTGTGTATGCCTTGTAAAATGCGGGGATTTTTGCTATAATTAAGTCAGCTTTTGAAACTGACAATCTAACAAATTGGAGGTAACAGAAGTTGAGAAATCCGAACGGATACGGAAGTGTTGTAAAATTATCTGGCAACCGCCGGAGACCCTTTCATGTACGAAAAACCATCGGTTGGAATGAGAAAGGGCATCCAATCTATCAGACCGTAGACTATGCCAAAACCAGAGAGGAGGGCATGATCCTACTTGCTACCTACAACAAAGACCCATGGGATGTGAACAAGGCAAATTTGACGTTAGACGCTTTGTATTCGCTGTGGTTGGAGAAAAAAGCGCCCAAATTGGGAACGTCCAGCCAACAATCTTTGAAAACGGCATACCGCCACTGCAAAGCACTTGCACCGCTCAAATACACCAGTATTAAAGCATACCACATGCAAGAGACCATTGATAACTGCGAACTTAGTTATTCCACACAAGGCGCAATCAAGGCTCTATGGGGGCATTTGGACAAGTTTGCATTGGAGCTAGACATCTCCACGCGAAACCACTCCTGCTTGTTGCAAGCTGCCCCTATCCCAGAAACAACGAAAAAGCCGTTTTCAGAAGATGAAATCAAGCTCATCTGGCGGATGAAAGATGTGCCGTGGGTGGATTCAATTCTATTTCTGTTGTATTCTGGCTTTCGCATCTCAGAGATGTTGGATTTGCAGAAAGAGTCAATTGACCTCGATGCTGGCACCATCACGGGCGGCACGAAGACAAAATCGGGGAAAGATCGCATTGTGCCGATCCATTCAAAGATACACGGAATCGTGGACGCACGGCTAGCGGATACTGGGGACTATTTATTTTCGCACAGCGGAAGAAAATGCAATGCGACAGCGTATCGCACTTTTTGGAGCGGTATTATGCAAAAGGCAACCATACAGCATACGCCGCATGACTGCCGTCACACTTTCCGCTCACGGCTCGATTCCGCTGGTGCAAATAAAAGGTGCATCGACTTGATGATGGGCCATAAATCAAAAGATGTCGGTGAGCGGGTCTATACACACAAGACCATTGATGAATTGAAAACCGCTATTGAACTAGTTACAGACTAGTGACAAGGTTATTGCAATTGCTGGCTTTGGAAGAGATTGGCGATTATTGTACCATAAAGTACACATAATATCAAGGTCGTGTATTGACAAGATTACGTCTCGTTTCGTTGAAACTGCTTGTGTTTCCCCCCGCCTAGGCGGGGGGAAACACATATAAGCGGCTATTTTAGGACATGATCTATTGACAAACAAACCTCTTTGGTATAATTTATAATAGATTAGATTGGCGCTTCACATGCTGGGTGATGCTTTCCCAGCATGTTTTTAGTCAATAACACACCCTAAATGAAAAGGAGGGAGTTTATGTCACGATTTGTTTATGCGGACAACGCCGCCACAACCCGCCTGTCTGAGGCAGCTTTGGCCGCTATGCTCCCCTGGCTGCAAGACGGATTTGGCAACCCGTCCAGCGTATATCGATTGGGCAGGGAGGCCCGGCGCGCCTTAGACGGAGCCCGGGAGAAAGTTGCCGCCGCCATCGGGGCGAGACCAGATGAAATTTTCTTCACCGGCAATGGTACGGAGGCCGATAACTGGGCTGTCCGCGGCGTCGCCGAAACATTGGGCCAAAAGGGCCGCCACATCATCACCACCGCCATCGAACACCACGCCATAGATCACACTATGAAAGCTCTGGAAAAGCACGGCTTTGATGTGACCTATCTACCCGTGGACGAATACGGCCACATCTCTCTAGATGGTCTGAAAGCGGCCATCCGGCCGGATACGATTCTCATCTCCGTCATGTTTGCCAACAACGAGATCGGCACCATCTATCCCATTGCGGAAATCGGTGCCATAGCCCGTGAGAACGGGATCTTGTTCCACACCGACGCCGTCCAGGCCGTGGGCCACATCCCGGTGGATGTGACGGCCATGCAGATTGATCTGATGAGCCTGTCGGCCCACAAGTTCCGCGGTCCCAAGGGGATCGGCGCCCTGTATATACGCAAAGGTGTGCGCCTGCCGTCCTTTATCACCGGCGGCGCCCAGGAACGGGGCAAGCGGAGCGGCACGGAAAATGTGGCCGGTATCTGCGGCATGGCGGCGGCCCTGGAGGAATCCGTCCAAAATTTAGCGGCCTCTAGCGCGAAAGTCGAGGTTCTGCGGGACAAGCTCATCGCGGGACTGCTTAAGATTCCCCGCACCCGCCTGACGGGAGACCCGGTCAACCGGTTGCCGGGATCGGCCAGCTTCGTATTCGAATGTGTCGAGGGCGAGGCCATGATCCTCTTGCTAGACGCGGCGGGGATCGCCGCATCGTCGGGCTCCGCCTGTTCTTCGGGCTCCTTAGATCCGTCCCATGTGCTCTTGGCCATCGGCCTGTCCCATGAGATCGCCCACGGCTCCGTCCGGTTATCTCTGGGCGAGGAGAACACGGAGGAAGATGTGGAGTATATCTTAGAGACCTTGCCGAAGATCATAGAAAAATTACGGGCTATGTCCCCCCTGTGGGAGGAGGCGTGAAATGGCCGCCCCGCTAAATGATCTACAGCAACGCATTGTAGCCCTCGCCGAAGAGCGGGGTGCGTTAATCCTGGCCCACTACTATCAGCCCCTGGAGATCCAAGACGCGGCTCATGTGGTGGGGGACTCCTTCGAGATGGCCAGACAGGCCAAGGCGGCCAAGGAAGATATCATCGTCCTCTGCGGCGTCCGATTCATGGCGGAGAGCGCCAAAATTTTGAGTCCCCATAAGACCATTCTGCTTCCCGCGCCCGACGCGGGCTGTCCCATGGCGGACATGGTGGAGCCGGAGGACGTGCTGGTCCTGCGGGAGAGACACCCCGACGCCGCCGTCATGTGCTACGTCAACTCCTCTGCGGCGGTGAAGGTCGTGTCCGACGTGTGCTGCACCTCGTCTTCCGCCGTGCGGATCGCCCGACAGATAGACGCGGAGGAGATCATCTTCGTCCCGGATCGAAATCTGGGCCGTTACGTGGCGGAGCAGGTGCCGGAGAAGACATTTTACTTCCACCCCGGCTTCTGTCCCATCCACGACCGGGTCACCGCTGACCAGGCGAAACAGGCCAAGGCCCGGTATCCCCAGGCCGTCTTCGCCGTCCATCCAGAGTGTCAGGAGGCGGTGCTGGTCGAGGCGGACTTTATCGGCAGCACGTCGCAAATCCTGGACTTCGCCCGGACGACCTCCGCCCGGGAGATCATCATCGGCACGGAACTGTCTATTGTAGAGCGGTTGCGGCGAGAGCTGCCGGAGAAGCAGATATTCTCCGTCTCCGCCGGGTTCGTCTGTCCCAACATGAAAAAAATCAGCCTGGAAGACCTCTATAACGCTCTGGAAAAAGGCATGTATGAGATCAACTTGCCAGAAAAAGAGATCCTTGCGGCCCAAACCAGCCTGGACCGCATGGTGGCGCTTTAGATTGAAAAGCTAAGGAGAGAAATAACAATGTATTCTGAAAAAGTAATGGACCACTTCGCCAATCCCCGTAATGTGGGAGAGTTGGAGAACGCCAACGGCATCGGCCAGGTGGGCAACCCCAAATGCGGCGATGTTATGAAAATTTATATGTACATTAAAGACGGCGTGATCCAAGACGTCCGCTTTAAGACCTACGGTTGCGGCGCCGCCATCGCCACCAGCTCCATCTCCACGGAGCTGGTCAAAGGTAAGACAATTGAGGAGGCCTTGGATATCTCCAACCGGGCCGTCACCGAGGCCTTAGACGGCCTCCCCCGGGAAAAGCTCCACTGCTCCGTCTTGGCGGAAGAGGGCATCCGCTCCGCCATCGCAGATTACTACAGACGGCAAGGGATCGACCCAGAACCCATCGTGGGCTGTGCGCTGAACTGTGCGGAGTGTCATTAGAGACTGTTGAAGATGTAGAAAAAAGTAGCTTCCCGATTGGGAAGCTACTTTTTTGGAGCTGTTACCCGGATTTGAACCGGGGACCTCATCCTTACCAAGGATGCGCTCTGCCGACTGAGCTATAACAGCGGGGTGTAAAACGAACCATTTGCGGGGGATACCCCCCGCAAATAGACGTTTCATGGCGACCCAGAACGGGCTCGAACCGTCGACCTCCAGCGTGACAGGCTGGCGTTCTAACCAACTGAACTACTGGGCCACGTGCCGTGTTATTATACTAAGGAAAAGGCAAGCTGTCAAGGGTTTTTGGCTCATTTTTCTCGCCGTCAATCCCCGCCGACTTCCCCCAGCTGGACATTGCGCCCATAGGACGCCGACACGGCGGATATGACCGCCTGGCGGAATCCCGCCGCCTCCAATGCCGCCACGCCGGCGATGGTAGAGCCCCCGGGGGAGGTGACCATATCTTTCAAGACCCCCGGGTGGAGCCCCGTCTCCAGGACCATGGCGGCGGCCCCGCAGACGGCCTGGGCCGCGAACTGCTGGGCCCGTGTGCGATCCAACCCGGTCAAGACCCCGCCGTCGGCCAGGGCCTCGATGAACATGTATACAAAAGCGGGAGAGCAGGCGGCCACAGCCATGGCCTGATCCATAAGCCCCTCGTCCAATCGTGTGACCGCGCCGCAACCGGACAGGACGACTTCCAAATCTCCGATATCCTCATGGTCGACGGATGCGTCGCAGGCGTAGATCATGAGGCCTTTCCCCACCAGGGCCGGGGTATTGGCGGCGATCCGCACCACGGGATAGGCGGCGTTGCCCACGATCCCCCGGATCGTCTCGGCGGTGACCCCTGCCAGGATGGAGCAGAGGAGTTTCGGCCTGCCATCGGCCAGACTGGCCCGCAACACAGGGGCAATCTCCCGGATGATCCCGGCGGAGCCCTGGGGCTTGACGCAGAGGAATACGTAATCCGCCGCCGCAGCAGCGGCAAGATTAGATGGGGCCGTGCGACACCCCAGCTCCGCCGCCAGATGTTCGGCTTTTTCTTGGATATAATCAGTCAGGACGATCTGCGCCGGGTCAATACTGCGGCACGCCGCCCGGATCATAGCGCCGCCCATGGCGCCTGTCCCGATGAAGGCGATTGTCTTGTTCATGTGAAAGCTCCCCTTGATAGGATTTGCTCTATTGTAGCGCATTGGGTTGAAAAAGGAAAGCCTTTTTTCACACGATTATCTAGGGCAACGGGGCAAAAAGGAATGATATTTTGTCCCAAATAGAAAAAACTGCCTATGTTTTCATAAGCAGTTTTTATACTTAAAAATATTTATTCTCCTAGAATTTCTTCAACGATGGTTTCAGTATCTGTAGGCCTGTCTCTGCGTTTGTTTTCTGTGGCGGGTTCGGTGTCGGCGGCAACTCTGTCAGGTATTCCGGTTAGATTGACATTTCTTGTTGTTTTCGCTTCAATGCTATTTGCCCTCATGATATCTCTAAGATCAAGACCGGTAGCGGCTTCGACAGTTTCAAATGTTTGCGCCATAACCGTGGCAACATTATTGCTCATCCCGGATACACTGTTTGCATCTCCGCCGATGATTTTAACATCTTTGATTGCAGACATTGGCGCGGCAACTTCACGGGCAACTTCAGGAAGAACTTTGATAATCATTTCAGCTATAGCAGCTTGCTCGAATTTCATCATAGCTTCCGCTTTTTTATCAATGGCGTCAGCTTCAGCAAGGCCCTTGGCTCTAATTGCTTCCGCTTCGGCAAGTCCGGCAGCTCGAACAGCTTCAGCAGCTTGTTCTTGCTCATAACGAGCTGCTTCGGCGGCAACTTTTTGCGCTTCAGCATCTTTTTGGCGCTCATATAATTCCGCGTCAGCTTCTTGTTGTCTTTTAAATCGATCAGCTTCGGCTGTTTCACGGACTTCGGCCTCAAGACGGCGTTTTGTAACTTCAACTTCTTTCATTGCCAATTCCGCTTCACGTTCACGGCGGGCAATGTCAGCATCTACGCTGCGCGCTTCAATGGTTTTACGCTGTTCTTCTTCTTGGATTCTAAATGCAGCATCCGCCTCGGCTTTTTTTGTATCTGCAATTTTCTTCAATTCAGCTTGTTGAACAGCTAATTCGTTGTTTTTTAGTTCAATCTCTTTGCCCGCATTGACTTTGGCGTCATTTGATTCTTTATCTGCTTTCGCCTGGGCAATTGCAACATCTCTCTGGGCATTGGCACGCTGAATAGAGGCCTCTCTTTTGATTGATTCAGCATGATAGGCGCCCAAATCATCAATCATGCCTTGTCTATCGGAAATATTTTGAATGTTACAGGTCAAAATCTTGAGCCCTAATTCATTCATATCTCCTTGGGCCGCTGTTGTAATTGCCAAAGAAAATTTATCTTTTTCTTTAATCAATTCTTCCAGTTTCATTGTACCAACAATCTCACGAAGGTTGCCCAACAGGGCATCTGTCGTATCATAAATAATGGCATCCGGGTTCTTATTCAAGAAGTTTCGCATTGATTTATCTTTTAGGTCTTCATTCTCAATACATACTTGAATTTTAAATACGGCCTCAACGTCAACATTAATTAAGTCATTTGTTGGAATGGGTTGGTTTGTTGTAATTGGCACTGTTACTTGTTTTAGATACAAATAATCTGTTTTTTCAAGAAACGGCACCATAAAACCAGCTTTACCAACGAGCATCCGGGGCTTTTTCCCAAGTCCGGAAATGACAATCCCTCTGTCTGGGCTCGCTTTTCGATAGCCCATAAAAAACAGAACCAGAACGATAACTGCAATGCCTCCAATAAAAAATCCCACTAAAAACCTCTCCTTTACACTTTTGTATTTTATATTTCAGATCATTTGAGCTCACGATTAAATGGGTTGTTCAAAGCAAGCAGCCCCCGATGGATGTTTATTGTCTCTATAATATCATCACTTTTTTCGCTTTGCGCTTTCAAAACCCCATCCCTTATTTCGCTATAAATACTTGATGCAAAATTACATAATTCAATTTTAGCTTCCTCTTTTATGTTATTCCAACCTTCAGTGGCAATGGTTTCACATATGAAAGCGATTGACAATCCGTATCTTCGATTGACAAGAGGTTCATGTGACTTGTTGAATGCTTTCATTTTAGTTAGATGATCAACCATTAAATCGCCAAGTTCATCGGTTACACTTGGTTTTAAAAATTTGTTGATTTCCATAATGGCCAAAGTTAATAATTGATCCGTTGACATATGTATCGTAATACCACCTTTCCTAAAATTGATAGATTATCTTCCATATACTCACTGAATCACAGTTTTTCGCAGAACGGTGATATACATTTTTTGCCATATGTTTGCGATAAACAAGACAACTCCTTGTACTGCGGTCAGTATATCAAAAAGGCCCGTAAGAGTCAACATATGCCGCTCTCTAGGTTATTGACAGAGTGCAAGAAATTTGGTACAGTGAAGCGAATCAAACTGTATTGCCGTGTTTCCCCCGCCGAAGGCGGGGGAATACATCCGAAAACTGCATACTGACAGTTCGAGACCATCCTGTCAATAAACAAAACTAGGGGATTTGCAAAGCGTATGCTTTTTTGCGGTTCTCCCGCCATAGGCAGGGGACACGCGTCAAAACAGCGCTTTGTCTGTTTTGGCCGGGTCGAAAATCCCGGCCATTTATTTTTCTTCCCCAAATTGGAGAAGCCTATGAAATACCCGCAGACCAAAACCGCTAAGCTCACATTTTCCGCCGCTGTCGTGGCGATCTTTATCGTGGTGATGTATATTACACAACCCATCTCTTTTGGGCCCATCCAGAGCCGGTTTGCCACGGGGCTGTACGCCCTCCCCGCCCTATTCCCATTCCTGGTGGTGCCGCTGGCAATCGCCAACGGGTTCAGCAATTTCATGCTGGGCAGTTTCGGCCTGCCGGATGTCATCGGCGGCTTGGCCATCGGGCTGATTACCAGCGGGGCGGCGTATTTGGTGGGGCGGTTCAAGCTCCCTATGCTCCTGGTGATCCCCATTATTATCTTTTTGCCCGGATTCATCGTCCCCATTTGGCTCTCGCCCCTCACCGGGGTGCCATACCCGATCCTGGTGCTCCAGCTCTGCCTGGGGCAGACGCCGCCCGCCATATTGGGGTATATCCTCATCCGGGCGCTATCAAATATAAAGGAGAACGCACAATGAGTGAAAAAATCCCCGGCCTGTCCCTGTTAGGCAACAGCGCCACCCAATATCCCACGGATTACGATCCCGGCGTGTTGGAGGCCTTTGAAAACAGGCACCCGGACATGGACTATATGGTGAAGTTCAACTGTCCGGAGTTCACCAGCCTCTGCCCCATGACGGGTCAGCCGGATTTTGCGGCCATCTATATCAACTACATCCCGGATCGGCGCATGGTGGAGAGCAAATCCCTGAAACTCTATCTGTTCAGCTTCCGCAACCACGGCGCATTCCATGAGGACTGCGTGAATGTCATCTTGAAGGATTTGCGGGAGTTAATGCAACCCCGGTTCATCGAAGTCCAGGGCAAGTTCACCCCCCGGGGCGGGATCAGCATTGACCCCTATACCAACTGGGGACAACCCGATACGAAATACGCAAAAATGGCGGCGTATCGGCTGGAAAACCATGATCTCTCCTTTGAAGATATCGACAACCGGTAAAATTTTCTGTCTCCCATGTATGAAATCTGTCTCAAGTGGCGAAAATAGCCATAGAGACGCTGCGCACAAGTCCCATGCCAGTTGGCGTCCGGGACATGTGCGCGATTTTTTTGGGAGGTAAACGATGAATCGGAAAGACAAATTTTCCAAACGGGCTGGCGACTTCTTTACAGGCAAGGGCTTTTACATCGTCCTGTTCCTGTGCGTTGCCGTCATCGGCGCGTCGGCCTGGACTATGCTGGCAAACAACGACGAGATCGGCTATGAGATGGATCAGCCCGTGGCGGCGGAGGTAGCACCGCCCCTGCCCACGCCGCGGCCCGAGACCCCCGGACTAGGGGAGCGGCCCGCCCGGCCGGAGCCGACGCCGAGACCGACCCCCATGCCTCGGGAGGATGAGACCTGGTTCTTCGGCCCGGCGGAACCGGAGACAGAAGAGCCGACACCGCCGGCGGAACCCCCTGCCGAGTCGCCGCCTGCTCCCCCTGTACCGGAGCAGGAGACCTGGACGCCCCCCGGGATTCAGGATATGCAGTTCGTCTGGCCCGTATCCGGCCAAGTAGAGGTGCCCCACTCCGTGGACGCCCTGATCTTTGACCGCACCATGGGCGACTGGCGCACCCACGCCGGGATCGACATCTCCGCCGAACTAGGCGAGCGGGTCCTGGCTATCGCCGCCGGCACTGTGGAGCAGGTCTACCAAGACGATCTCTACGGCACTACGGTGGTCATTTACCACGGGAACGATCTGCGGAGCGTCTACGCCAATCTGGCGGAGCTCCCCACCGTGACGGAGGGCCAGTGGGTGGAGATGGGCACGGTCATCGGCTCTGTAGGCACCACCGCCCTGATGGCGGCGGGCAGAGCCCACCATCTGCACCTGGAGATCATCCAAGAGGGCGTGAGAGTCGACCCGTTAGAGTTTCTGCCGGAGCGCGGATAGCGGGCGGTTTATCCGAAACAGCGAACCGGGCCTTGATCGGAAGCGATCAAGGCCCGGTTTGTTGGTTTACTGAGAGGGTACTACTCGCCGAATGCTTGGACATACCGCATTATAATCGTTGCGGCTTCCGCCCGATTGGCAGTGTCATCGGGGGAAATCCTGGCGTCTGGGGTACCGGTGATGAGGCCGTTGTATACAGCCCAACGCACATAGTGAAACGCCCAATCGCTAATGCAACCTTGGTCCACGAATTGGTTGAGGTTGAAGTTCTCTGGCACGGTGGTATCGTGTCCGGCAAATTCGGCATAGCGGTACATCATGACCGCAAACTGTTCTCTTGTGATGTTATCATGGGGGGAGAACCGCCCCTGGTAGCCCTGGACAATTTCGTTCTCGGCGGCCCAGACGACGGCGTATCGGTACCACACAGGTGCGGTGGCGGGAACGTCGGTAAATATGGGGCTGAAATTCACGAACGGTTGATTTTCCATATTCCACAGCATCCGTGCCACCTGCGCGCGGGTGAGGGTGCCCAAAGGGTCAAACGTGGTGGTAGAGGTGCCGGTCATGACCCGCTGGTCGAAGACAAATGCGACGGCGTTATTGAACCAATCGCCTGGCCGGACATCGGTGAATGGGTGGTCGGTTTGCTGTTGTGTAAACCGCGCTTGGAGCGTTCTATCTGCGGTAGCGGTGAACGTCCAGAGCGCGTTGGAGCTGACCCTTGTATCGTTTTCAAACCAACCGTCAAAGGTCCATCCGCTGTTCGGCTCTGCCCATAAAGTCACGGATGCCCCCAGGTCCAGTGTGCCGCCGGGTATCACCCTGCCGCCGTCGGCAGGGAACGCGGAGGTGACGATGGTGACTCGTTCCACCGGCGGCGGAAGATCTACAGGAGGACTTCCCACCGCCGCAAACGCCGCACCCGGCACCAGGGAGAGCAGTATAAGGCACGCAAGGATCAACCCCCCTGTTTTCTTTAACTTTTTCACGAACAACTCCCCTTTTTTCCCATTTCAATATAGTGTGGACTTTGATAGTTGCTTTTCTGTTAAAAACCTTACCATACCTGTGCTATATGTGCAAGTGCTTTTTCATGCCCGGCTTACTATATATTATAAAGCATGTTGTAAAATCGGGGAAAATCAGGTAAGATAGATAGCAGATTCAAAAACCAACCGGACGACCTGTAAAGGACAACCTATGTCAAACCGAGAGCACAGCAGGCTGAAAATTGTAAGCATAGTGATTATCATCACCTTAATTGGCAAGGTCACAGGACTGGGGCGGGACATGCTCATGGGTCACACCTTTGGCACCGGACTGGAGGCCGACGCCCTGGCGACCGCTATCCAAATCCCCCGGCATTTCTTTGACGCCATCTTCGCCTCCGCCATCTCCGCCAGTTTTATCCCCGTATTTAACGAGGTCTTGACACGGGAGGGGCGGGCAGAGGCGGATCGTTTAGCCAGCAGTTTTTTCACCGTGGTCGGCCTAGTTGCGGCGACCCTGACATTTTTGGGCATGGTTTTCGCCCCCCAGCTGGTGAACCTGATGGCCACCCACTTTGACCAGGAGCGGGCCGCCCTGGCCGCCCATCTGCTCCGGATCATTTTCCCCTCCCTCTTTTTTACCGGCATGGCCTTTTCCATGGTGGGGATGCTCAACTCCTTCGGCGAATTTAATATCCCGGCGGCCATGAGCGTGGCCTCCAACGGGATTTTGATCGTATATTTCCTCTTTTTCGTCCCCTATTTCGGCGTCTACGGCGCGGCGGCAGCGTTGCTCATCGGCTGGGCTGCCCAGGCGGCGATGCAAATCCCCAGCCTGCGAAAAAAAGGCTACCGCTACCGGCCTCGGTGGCGACCGCATCCGGGCTTAAAAAAGATTTTCCGCCTCATGCTCCCCGTCATGGTCAGCACTTGGATCCACCCCATCAATATGTTTGTAAGCATCCGGTTCGCCTCGGCACTGCCCGGCGGCGTGGCCAGCTTGACATTGGCCAACGGACTCTATATTATGATCGCCGGGATATTCGTCCTGTCGGTGACCAATGTGATCTTCCCCGAAATGAGCCGTCTGTCTGCGTCCGGCGACCGGGCAACGTTTTGCAATATGGTGCGCTCCACCATCCAGACCCTCCTATTTTTGCTCCTCCCCATGACGGTTGGGTTGATGATTCTGGCCACGCCTGTCGTCCAACTGCTCTATGAATACCGGCAGTTCGACGCCCATTCCACGGCCCTTATGGCGGCGGCCCTGTTCTTTCTGAGCCTGGGTATGGTGGGGTTTGGGGTACAAAATGTACTGCTCCGGGCGTTTTACGCGGAGAAAAATGGAAAAATCCCTTTGTTGGCAGGTCTCGTGGGTATTTTGGTCAACCTGATCCTCGCCCGGCTCCTGGTGGGTCCTATGGGGGTCGCCGGTCTGGCTCTGGCGGCGGCCTGCTCCCTCTTAACCGCAACGGCTGTCCTCATCCCGCCGGCCCATGGGATGCTGGGGCGGAATTTGATTACGGGTTCGCTGGCAAAGGCGTTGGGAAAAATGCTCTGTGCCGCTCTGATCATGGGCGCTCTGGTCTTTTTCCTTCGGGATCTCCTCACCGTCGCACTGGGGCAGGGCATCTTCGCCCGGTTGGTCCTGGTGGGCGCACCCGCGCTCCTGGGGATCGCAGTCTATCTGATCCTGGCCTATCTGCTCCGAATGGAGGAGTTTCGATATATCTCCAACTTGATCCGCAAACGCCGAAAGGAGGCGTCGTAACACATGGGAATGGATTTTCTGGGGGGCAGCGCCCTCTATGGGCTTCTGGTCCGCATCTTAGACGGAATCACCGACTCGGTCCGCGACAGCGCCATGATCCGGTTCTGTACCCGGATCATCACGCAGCTCCGGCTCTGGGCGAAGACCAGCGCCATCGCCCGTTTCTGTACCCGGATCGCCGACGGTCTGGGGAACAGCATCCGAAACAGTAGAATCCTGGCCCGGCTTCTCAAAGAGGATGAGGCGGGCCGGTTCCGAGAGCGGGGCGTCATCTACGGCGGATACCAGGCCGCCCTGGGCCTCTTGCGGCGGATTTATTACGCCCTGGGATTAAACCGCCTCTTACAGGACAGCATTTTTATCAAACCCTGGATCTGGGCCAGTTTGGCTATGATCGCCCTGCCCCTGCTCCCCACTATGGCGGTCTTGGGGCTCGTGCTCCTCAGCATGCTCTCCCTCATCACCGCCCTGTGTCAGGATCGGGCGCGCAATTTGGTCTATACGGCGGTCAACAAATACGTTTGGCTCTACGCCCTGGTCTACGGGCTGGCCACCGCAGTCAGCGTGACGCCCCGGGAGAGCCTCGATGTAGGGCTCATCACCGTCTGCTTTGTTCTCTTTTTCCAAGTGCTCTTGTCCAGTATTGAGACAAAGCGGCAACTCCGGGGACTCCTGTATCTCCTGGCGGGGATCGGCGCTGTGGTCAGTGTCTACGGGTTCTTTCAATTCCTGTTCCCCTCCGCCATTGGCGGGGGCTCATGGCTGGATGAGGAGATGTTCGACTTCGGCATGCGGGTCTACAGCACGTTTGGAAACCCCAATGTCCTGGGGGAATACTTTCTGCTGATTATCCCCCTCACCTTCGGCGCACTGCTGATCACAAAGACAAAGCCGGGACGGCTCTACTTCTTCGGCGCGGCAGTGCTCATGTGTATCTGTCTGGTGCTCACCTATTCCAGGGGCTCCTATCTGGGGATCGCTATCGCCGCGGCGGTATTTTTGGTACTCTTAGACCGGCGGTTTATCCTGCCTGGAATCCTATTCGCAGTGCTCCTCGTCCTCGCCCTGCCCGCTACGATTATTGAACGTTTCATCTCCATCGGGGACATTGGGGACACCTCTACCAGCTTTCGGGTATTCATCTGGATGGGAACACTGAACATGCTCCGGGACTACTGGTTTTCCGGCATAGGACCGGGGGAGGCGGCCTGGGCCATGGTCTATCCCGCCTATGCATTTAGCGCCATTATAACGCCCCACTCCCACAATTTATTCTTACAGATCACCAGCGACGCGGGCGCACCGGGGTTGATCGTGTTTCTGGGTATACTCTACCAGTATTTCAAAGCCACCTTCGCCGTCCTCCGACGGAAGCTCCAGGGCGAACAGCGCATTCTGGTCATCGCCGCCATCGCCAGCGTTGTGGGCTTTTTGGTGCAGAGCATGACGGATTACACGTTCTACAATTACCGGCTCATGCTCTTTTTCTGGGCCGTTTTGGCCCTGGGTATGCTGGCTGTCCGATATGACAAACTGAGAGACGGGGGTGAATGCCCTTGATCCGGGTATTGAATATCGTCAGCGATACGAATATCGGCGGTGCGGGCCGCTGTATCTTAAACTTTCTGGCCCACTATGACCGCACGGCCTTCCAAGTGGACGTGGCCCTACCCCGGGGGAGCCTGCTCATTCCCGAAATTGAAAAACTGGACACCCGGGCGATCCCCGTGGACGTGGTCGGCGACAAGAGTTTCGATCTCGGCGCAATCAAGGCACTCAAGGCCGTCATCCGGGACTATGATCCCCAGGTGGTACACGCCCACGGAGCCATGAGCGGCCGAATCGCCGCCCGACAGTGTAAGCGGGCCGTGGTCTACACCCGGCACTCCGTCTTCCCCGTGAGCAAAAAACTCTCCCGCCAGCCGGGCAAGTGGATTAACGGCAAACTCAACGAATACTATGCCGACGCCATTATCGCCGTAGCGGAGGCCGCCAAGGCGAATCTGACGGACAGCGGAATCTCCCCGGAGAAAGTACAGGTAATCCTAAACGGCGTAGAGCGGCAGACCCGCCTGCCCCCGGAAGAAATTCTGGCTGAAAAAGTCCGGTCCGGCATTTCATCTGATCAATTCGTAGCGGGCATTTTGGCCCGGTTAGATCCGGTAAAAGGCCACCGCTATCTGCTGGAGGCGATAAAGATACTCAAAGGGCAAGGGCTGCCCATTACCGTGGTAATCGCCGGTGCAGGCCCCCTAGAAGCAGAACTGAAGCAACAGGCTGCCGACATGGGTCTAGACGATACGGTACGCTTTGCCGGGTTCGTCACAGATATCCCCCGCCTGCTCAGTATGTTGGATCTGCAAATCAATGCCTCCTATGGTACCGAGGCCACCAGTTTGGCCCTCTTGGAAGGCATGAGCATGGGGATCCCCGCCGTGGTCACCGATTACGGCGGCAACCCCGGGGTGATCACAGACGGCGAAAACGGCCTCTTGGTCCCCATCCATGACAGCGAGGCCTTGGCCCTGGCCATCATGGATCTGATGAACGATTCCGCGGCGTACCAATCCATGGTGGACAGGTGCCGCGAGATATTCGATCAAACATTCACAGCGGACATTTACGCCCGGAACATTGAAGATGTATACCGCCGGGTAGCGGGAAAGAGAGGGTGAACACATGGAACGGAAAAAAAGAGCCTTTAGCGGTCTTGACGTCGCTGTCGTGGTACTCGTAATTGCGGCGGCCCTGGTCTGGTTTTTTGTTTTAAACCGCACGCCCCAGATGGGGGGTGGCAGTTTTTCAGGAGATACCATAACCTATTATATTGAAGTACAAAATCTGACCCGGGAACAAGTGGAAGCCGTGCAGATCGGAGACCTTCTCCAAGAAGGGGAGCGGCATCTGCCCATCGGCGAAGTGCTGGCCATCTCGGTGCGCCCCCACGAAGTGCAGATACACGACCACGAGAACGAACGTATTTCCTGGATGGAATTTCCTGACCGCTATGCCATCATCCTCACCGTAGAGACCAGAATAACAGAGACGGAACAAGAGGTTCGGGCCGGCGGCGAAGTGCTCCTCCGAAGCGGCACGGCGATGCATTTCACCGGGCCGGGTTACGCCTTTATACACGGTGTCATTTTGACACTGCATCGGGAGGTATGAGGAATGAAAAATTGGATTGACGAAAAGGGTCGGCTCTTTGGGAAAATCAGCGTGCTCGATCTGGGAATTATTCTCTTGGTGGTGGTCATTGCCCTGGGCGCCTATGTAAAGTTTGTAGTCTTGGATCAAACCAGTATTACCACGGAAGTGGTGTCTGTCCGCTATACCATCCAGGTGGCCGGGGTACGGGATTGGACGGTAAACAATCTCCGCGTAGGGGATGCAGTCTTTTCCGCAGAAACAAATGTAGGCACAATTGTAAGTATGACCACACAGCCCTATGAGGCAACCTTGTCGGGAAATGGAAAAATTTGGAGCAACTTTGTTCCCGACCGCTATATGCTTTATGTGGAGATTGAGGCCACTGCTATCATCAGCAATGGACGGTATCTCGTCTCCAGAACAGTCCCCATAGCCGTGAGCAACTCGCCTACGTGGCTCTCCACAAAATATGCCGGGTTCGGGGGTATGGTACAGGAGATCGTTCCCCATGGATAAAAAAAATATCCTCATGGCCACTATGGGTATGAACATCGGCGGCGCAGAGACCCATATTGTGGAGCTCTGCAAAGAGCTCGTCCGGCGGGGACACCAGATCACCGTGGCCTCCAACGGCGGCGTCTACGTGCCGGAGCTGACGGCGGCCGGGGTCACCCATGTGACGATTCCCATGCACCGGCGAAACCCGAAGGATATAGCCAAAAGCTATTTCGCCCTACGGCGGCTGATCCAGACCGAGCAGTTTGATCTTGTCCACGCCCACGCCCGGATTCCCAGTTTTCTCTGCGGCCTGCTCCACAGGCGCATGAAATTTCCCTTTGTCACCACCGCCCACGGCGTCTACACCACAGGCGGATTGGCGGGAAAGCTCACAAACTGGGGTCAGCAGACCATCGCCGTATCCGACGACATTAAAACCTATCTCATAGAACAGTACGGGATTCTGGAAGAGCGCATCTTCACTACTGTCAACGGCATCGATATGGACCGTTTTTCCCACTCCGTGTCTGGGGCGGCAATCCGGGCGGAATTTGGCATTTCGGAACACGCACCTGTGGTGCTCCATGTCAGCCGCTTAGACCAGGGGCCGTGTATCGTGGCGGAGCAGTTGATCGACATCGCCCCGGATTTGGCGGCCTCGGTGCCGGAACTCCACATCCTCATCGCCGGCGGCGGCGACCAGTTGGAACGCCTCCGGGCAAGTGCCGAGGCAGTCAATGAGGCTCTGGGCCGCACTGTAATCCGCATGCCGGGGCCGCGGACGGACATCAACGCCTGTATCGCCGCGTCTGACGTGTTCTGCGGCGTCAGCCGGGCCGCGCTGGAGGCCATGAGCACGGAAAAACCCGTCGTCCTGGCCGGATTCCAGGGCTATGCCGGGATTTTTGATGAGAGCAAACTGGACATCTCCAGGCGTACAAATTTCTGCTACCGGGGTTCAATTCCCCCTACGGGCAAAGCCCTCTTGGGAGATCTCACGGCCTGTCTCGCCATGGCCCCCTGTCAGCGGGCGGATTTGGGCCGTTACGGCCGAGAGACGGTGCGCCGCTATTATTCCATAGCAACCATGGCGGATGACACATTACGGGCCTACGCGGCCGTGTTAAACCGGCCGAAAACTCTGCTCTTATCCGGGTACTACGGATTCCAAAACGCAGGGGACGACGCCATCCTGGACGCCTTTATGAAAAGCGCCCGAGACCTGCCCTGTCCCGTGGAGATTACCGTACTGTCCAACACCCCGGCGCAGACTGCCGAAAAATATGGCTGTGCCGCCGTCTATCGGTTTGGCGTTTTCGCCGTCTTGCGTGCGCTGCGCCGCTGTGATGTACTGGTCTCTGGCGGAGGGAGTCTCCTGCAGGACAAGAGCAGTACCCGGAGTATTATCTACTACTTATCCATTGTCCGGCTGGCCAAATTGTTCGGCAAGCCGGTGATGCTCTACGCCAACGGCATCGGCCCGGTAACCCGCCCAGCCAACCGCCGCCGGGTCAAAGCCGTCGTCAGCCGGGCAGACCTGATCACCCTCCGGGAGGAGAGCAGCCGGGATGAGTTGCGCAACATGGGGATCACAACGTCAGAGATGTACGTGACAGCGGACCCCATCTTCATCTTGGACAGCATCGACGACGCCAGCGCCGCCCAGGCACTCCGGAATGCGGGCATTCCGGATAATCGACCTTTGGTGGGCATCTCCGTGCGGAATCTACGCCTCGGCCCGGCATTTGTGGAACAGATGGCCCGTCTGGGTGACCGGTTGACAGAGGAGTTGGGCTATGGCGTGGTATTCATCCCCATGCAGATGCCCAGTGACTGGGTCATCAGCCGGGAAATCATGGAACAGATGACAGGCCCCGCCTATATCCTGGAGAATATCCTCTCCGCGGAAGCCCTCATCGGGGCGGCGGGGAAAATGAGCCTGGTAATCACCATGCGGCTCCACACCATGCTCTTCGCGGCCAAATCCCGTGTACCGGTCATCGGCCTCGTCTGTGATCCGAAGATTGAATATTTCCTGGAAAAACTCAACCTGCCCTCCGGCGGTCACATGGAAGACTTCGATCCCGACCGGATATTCCAGCAGGCCCGAGAAGCCTTAGACGCACTTCCCGCCTACCGTGCCGATCTGGAGCACAGGGTGAGCGACATGGAGGCCCAGGCGGCGGAAAACGGCCGATATCTCGGAGAATTACTAAAGCGCATGTGGTAAATCACATGCGCTTTAGTACGAAAACAAAATCAGGTTCCATATCTTCCCTGTTAGACACCAGGAGGATGAGGGGCGGCTACGCCGCCCCCGCCGGAGCGGAACCTGGCCGCCGCGCTTTCGCTTCGTACGCGCCACGCCCAGGCCCCGCCTCGGCGGTTTTGATGCTATGCCTGTTCACATGAAAAAGGCCACGTCCTCATTGAAGAAGTGACCTTTTTTGTCGCTTTTTTATCCTAGCACTTTTCTATAATCCCGCCGAGCGTAGACCACCCGTGCAATCGTCACGAGCTTTTGATCCTCGTCTACATCGTAGAACATGATATAACTCTGTACAATCTGTCCACGATATTCACGCTTCAGTGGCCTGATCAGTTGATATATCCGATTCTTGTAGGGGAAGTCCACCAGCTTATCACCAGCCTCTATCATTGCATTGGCCAGTTTTTCAGCCGCTACAGGACTAGACAAATCGTGACTGATATACCGTGCGATTTCCGCCATGTCCTGCATCGCCTGGGGCAAATACTCCAACCTATACATCCTCCGCTCCAATGGCTTCCCGCATGGCTTTTAGCACATCTTTAGAGGAATACCGTTTCTTTGTCGTCTCCGCCTCACGCTCTGCCTCTTGCAACTTAAAATATATTTCGCTCTCAAACTGCAAATTCTCGTAGGCGTCCATGCTCAACACCACCATATCTCCAAATCCATTTTTGGTGAGAAAAACAGGCTGGGCGGTCTCGTGCACCGTTTTTGATATTTCGGCAAAATTGTTCCGTAAATCTGATACTGGTCTAATCATACTCATAGGTAACACCTCCATTTTTATTTTAGCATAATTGCGCTAAAATATCAAGCATAATTTCATTGTTTGATTTAAATGATAAGGAGCACGGCCAAATTCAAAAAACCACAAGCTCACACCCCAAATGGGCGCAATCAGCCTGTGGTTCGATTTTTATTGTCATTTCTTCACTCTACCCTGCGATTCTTTAGAGCCGATGCAGTCTCGGCTGAAGCCTATCAAGCGGTTGATTGCTAGTCAACGCCTCCGGGAATTTCAC
>Ga0123355_10001009_pt1 | contig 39005 bp, 41 predicted proteins | sample TergutEmb28metaG_3_FD_89872 | JGI IMG/M metagenome (GOLD analysis project Ga0123355, IMG submission 89872) | Embiratermes neotenicus P1 segment gut microbial communities from Petit-Saut dam, French Guiana - Emb289 P1 | ecosystem: Host-associated > Arthropoda: Insects > Digestive system > Gut ...
CATTTAGTGCATTTTCGCTAGTCAACAGAACCTTGCGCACCAAGGAAAATCCATTGGAATGCAAGCCCGAAGAGGGAAGTCCGATGATAACATCGCCGCACTTCACATTAGTCGGGTCGAGGATTTTTGCCTTGTCCACAATGCCCACCGCAAAGCCCGCAAGGTCGTAATCCTCCTCTGGCATTGTGCCCGGATGTTCGGCGGTTTCTCCACCAATTAGGGCGCAATCCGACTGGACACAGCCCTCGGCGATACCCGACACAATAGTCGCAATTTTCTCGGGAATATTCTTGCCGCAGGCGATATAATCGAGGAAATACAGCGGTTTCGCCCCACAGCAAATAATGTCATTCGCGCACATGGCGACGCTGTCAATGCCGATGGTGTCGTGCTTGTCCAGCAGCTGTGCAATCTTGATTTTCGTTCCCACACCGTCCGTGCCGCTGACTAAGACAGGGTTAGTGATGCCCGTTAAATCAAGCTCGAACATTCCCCCGAATCCGCCAATTGTGGACACGGGCGAGTTCACCAGCGTGCGTGCAATGTGCTTTTTCATCAATTCAACCGCGCGGTATCCTGCCTCGATGTCCACCCCGGCGGCGGCGTATGCTTTGTTTTCTGTCATATTAAATCTCCTTAAAAATTCTAAATCTGATTAGGCTTATTACAGCAAGACGAAGTCCGCTATAAAACTCTTGAATAACTGTGAAACGGTTGTTGTTATAAAACTCCGGTACAATATAGCGGTCTATCAGCCTGTCATAAACTTTTCGTCTTACAAAAACCATGCTTTCAGCAGAAATTTTTTCTTTACTCAAAACCGTATCTTCGTCATTATCAAAACCGAAAACTAACCCCATTTCTTCGTAACGCTGACCGAATTGAAGGTCTTTTGGTAAATTTATAAGAACGCTTATATATTCATCAATTTCGGTTTCAATGCGGCTTTCGTCAAAAAAACCTTTGTAAATGCAGTATTGAATGGCAAGTTCGTGACAAGTCAAGCATTCAGTACCGTTTTTAATATGTCCATCTAAAATGTAGTATATTGCTTTTTGGAAACTTGGACCGTTTTCTATGAAGTCAACAACTCGTTCTTGTCCTTCGTATACAGTTACTCCGTTCTTGTTGGCACACTCTACGCGAAATGTTGGGTCGTGAGCTAATTTAATATCTCCGATAACCCATAAATTGTCCCACTTGCCGTCATGTGCAATTGAATTTTTTAGTATCATTTTCGTTCTCCTTGATTTTATTCGGCGTAATATCTATCCTCACGCCAATGTAGTGGATTTTCGTGTATATATTTGATGATTTCTTTGTGTTCATCCCGTGAACGGATGATGTGTTCGTGAAATCGGGGTTGCCAGATAGATGAACCGAAATTTTTTGTAGTATACGATTTTATATTACGCACTACCTGTTGTAGGGACGACCGCCCTCGGTCGTCCGTTGTTGGCAACAGACATACTACCATATGAACATGGTTTGGCATAATAATGTAATTTTTGATTTCCACATTTCCTGTATTGGCAATTTTAATACAATCATTTATGCATTCACCGATTGGCGATAATACGATATGCGGACGACCGAGGGCGGTCGTCCCTACGGCGTTTGTGGATATATCAACGACAACATCGCTCAAAATGCACCGTCTACCTTTCGTACACACCGTTACATAATACGCACCGCTATTGGAATAATCGTACCTATTCAACCGTATTTGTTTGCGTTTGGGTGAGATTTTATCCATCATTTCGACCCAATATTACCTTTGTCACAAAATCGTTGTTCATACTTCGCCAAAACATTTTTCAGCATCTCTTCTGCATTTATATTTAACTCGCAAGATAATGCTAATAACGAAAATAAACAATCTCCCAGTTCATTTGCCAATTCATTGCTTGCAATTAACTCATCTTTACCATAATTCGTACATACCAATATTTCTTTGCCCAATTCTCCGACCTCTGAAACTAAATCAATGTATCGTGACTGTGCATTAGTTTGCAAGTGATATTTTTCTATAAAATCTAATACTACTTTTTGCATTTTACCCCCTCCACATCCCACCCTCAATCATCCTCACCGTAGCACATGGGTCATCCACACCGATTATCGCACGTTTCAGCTTGTGATTTTTCAATTCAAGCACGATGGCATACTCCTTTTTCTTCAAGTCGTAGAAGAGCTTGTCGCCCCTTACACTAAAATATCCACCGAAATACAGCCCGTAGATGTTCGACCCGGCGCGCTTTTGCAAGGGATTAGGTAAATTACCCCACGCCGCCTTGTCGTAAAAGACGCCGACGATATTGGCGAGAGGAATGTGCAGATTCTTTTTCAGCGCACCATACCGTCTAATGCCTTGCATTGTGATGATGAGATGGTTGTTTTCGATTTTGATTCTTGCCATGGTGGAACTCCTTATGTGTTTTTTATTTTGCTCTACTTGAAATAAATTGCCAACTGTCTAAAATAAGCATTATAACAATTGATATTATATAAAGTGCGACATTATGACGATAATTTGCCTGTAACGGCACAGTCAAAAAAGAGACTGTACGAATTGCAAAGAATATATGCTCTCGTATGGTTGGTTTGTAATGGGGGCGAAAAAATCCTGATGAAATTCCTACTATTATCACGCCAAAAGCGAATATGAAAAGAGTTAAAAACGCAAATAAGTTTTCTTGTGCCGTGAATTCGGTTATCCCAACATAAACAAGCAACAACAATGTGTTTAGAAATACCAAAAGTGACTTTTTCATATTCACCCCGCTTTCATCTCACAATACACACACCGATAAATATCCCCGTCCCCCGTGCACAAGCGGAACGAGTGACGCAAATCCTGCTCAGTCGATGTGATACAGCGCGGGTTTTTGCACCGAATCACGCCGTTCAGCTTTTCGGGCAGGGAAAGCTGTTTTCGCTCGGCGACAAGCCCATCTTTAATCACGCTTACCGTGATTCCGCTGTCGATATAGCCCAGCACATCAAGGTTAATGTCGATAATGTTAAAGATTTTGAGGATGTCTTTCTTGCCCATTTTGCTACTGTCGGCATTTTTGATGATGGCGACAGTACATTCCAGCTCGGACAGGCGCAGAATGTCGTAAATTTGCATGGCACGCCCTGCGGTGATGTGGTCGAGGACGATGCCGTTAGTGATGGTGTTTAGGATCATGTGAAGTACCTCTCTAAATATAATTATACCACGAAAAATATGAAAAAGCACGAAAAAATTTGGGGCGAATAATAGGATTAGTTTGTTATTCTATCAAACGTAACAATAGTATAGCGGCGCGTAAATGCTCGTCCTTGTGCCGAATAAAAATATCCGTTAATATATCCTCTAAAAGTAAGGCTACCGGAAACTTCGTAAATATCGAAAAGCAAAGGGACTGAATTGTGAAAATCGTTACTGTGGACAATGTATTGCTGCGTATTGTTTGTAAGGCGTACGTAATCATTTCCCAAAGACAAGCGCACAACACCCCACATACCAACAAATCCGCAAATGTTTCTGTCTGTTAGTGCAAAACCAACTAACAGTAGTAATGTAAGCAAAATAGCAAGAATAATGCAAATTGATATAATGATTTTCTTTTTAATATTTTTCGTTTTGTTAGCGTTTATGGCGGAGTTCATTTTATATTCCCAGCTCTGAAAGAGCCTTTTTCATTCTTTCATTTTTGCTTTTAATGGATGGATTATATAAATAATGTTGCAATACATCAGAGTCTTTCAAGATTTCGTCAATTTCGCTATGAACTTCATTTTTTCGACTATGGTTATGAATAGCGGTACAAATTATGTCCGTTTCGTTGTCAGAAGTTAATTTTAGTTCTTCCAGTATTTTGCGTGCGAAAACCGCACCATTAACAGCATGATTGGCAATGACTTCGTTTATTGCATCCATGCCCAGATGTCGCACTTCTTCTTTTTTGATGTATGTGTAATAATCGTGCAACATCCCGGCAATTATGGCAAGTTCGACATCTGCACAACGCTTTAAGGCAAGCAGGGCACACAGGGACGAAACGCCGTACAAATGGATATACGCACATCGTCTATCTTGGTCGTGATTTTTGCTGAGCAGACCAGCGTCGATGTATTCTCGTAATTGTTCTATTCTGTTCATGATAATTTATCCTTTTTTATATCTTTGTTGTAAAGCAACATAAACCAAACATTGTCGTCCCGTACTTGATGCGGGATCTCATGTATTTTTTTAGTTCAGCTGTACATTATTGCAACATGAGATTGCGGGTCAAGCCCGCAATGACAATGTTTAATGCGTGTTGATAGACAACAAATATGGATTGTTTTCCGACAACATCAAAACTTCATCTCATAATAATTCGTACCCTCATCAAACCCAAGTTTCTCGTATACCGGCTTTGCCGTTTCCGAAGAATGCAGCAGAATTTTCTTTATCCCCTGCGATTTTGCGACTTCAATGACATTTTTCATCAAGTTCGTGGCAATGCCCCTGCGGCGATAATCGGGTAGGGTATACATATTGGTCAGATACGCAACTTTTCCTGTCGAATCTTCAAAGCGAGGCACCATTTGCATGACACCAAGCAAAACCGACGAAACAACAACGCCATTATCTTCCGCAACCCACAAAATCGTCATGCCGTCCTGCATTGCGTTTTCAAAATAGTTTGTTAATTCAGCATCAATGCTGTTGTCATCTTCGCGCTTGAGTAAGAGCTTACGAAAGTGTATTAGCGTTGGAATGTCTGCTGTGGTTGCTTTTCTGTAGGTCATTTCACTTCCCCAACAACTTCAATATCAACGCCATTCTAATATACTTCCCATTCCGTGCCTGCCTAAAATACGCGGCGCGTGGGTCGGCATCCACTTCGGTGGCAATCTCGTTCACGCGGGGCAGGGGGTGCATGACAATCATGTCTCTTTTCGCCGCTTGCATCTTCTCGGCGGTGAGGATATAGCTATCCCGCAGGCGAATATAGTCCGCCTCGTTGAAGAAACGCTCACGCTGAACACGAGTCATGTACAGCATATCCAAATCATTGATAACGCTCATCAAATCGGTGGTTTCGTTGTACGCAATATCCCCAAGCACCTTGGTGTACAGGTATTCGGGAATGCGAAGTTCTCCGGGCGAAATCAGGGCGAAACTGTTGCCCTCGTATCGGGACAGGGCAGCAAGAAGGGAATGCACCGTGCGCCCGAATTTCAGGTCGCCGCACAGCCCTACACGCAGATTATCCAACCTGCCACGCTCCAAATTAACGGTGTACAAGTCGGTGAGAGTTTGGGTGGGGTGGTTATGCCCGCCGTCTCCTGCGTTGATGACCGGGATTTCGCTGTGCATTCCCGCAACAAGGGGCGCGCCCTCCTTGGGATGGCGCATGACCATGATGTCGGCATACGCGCTGACCATGCGCGTGGTGTCGGCGACGCTCTCGCCCTTGCTGGACGAGGAATTGCTCGCATCGGCAAAGCCGATTACGCTGCCGCCCAGCGACATCATAGCCGCTTCGAAACTGAGGCGAGTGCGGGTGGACGGCTCGAAGAACAGGGAAGCGAGAATCTTGCCACGGCACGCGTCGGCATACTTGGTCGGATTCGCCACGATGTCGTTCGCCGTGGCGATAAGCTCGTCGATTTCGGGCAGGGTGAGGTCTGATATTTCGATTAAGTGGGTCATGATTATACCTCTTTAGTTAATATTTTGGTCATTTTGTTCATCACTATCACAATATTTTTGCGGTTGTAGGCACACATACCATTGCACGAACGCATATCCAACATACACTAAACGTGCGATGCGCGGTGCAAAATTCGGTAGTAACAAAAAATAATTGACCACAGCAAACAACACGGCAGCTATCACTCCGGCGCTGCAGAAAATACGCAAAATCTTGTTTTCGAGTTTGGATATCATGAAAGCCGAAACGGCAGCAAATAGTATTGCGGCACCGAAATGCGCATCCGCTGCATCGGATGGAAAAGAAATCACAGTAGCTGCAACCCACCACCATGTTTGCTTGTGAAGCCGTTCTTCTTTCGGTGACGACGGTGGCTTTGCCAGCGACTTGTTGTATTCGTCGATGTCAGGCGACCACTTCACAAGTTGCCATGTGTCAAGACTTGTGGCGATTACTGCAAAAGCTATGAGCAAAGGGAGGACAATTTCTTGCGGTATGATGAAAAGCTCTTCGGTAATTCCTCCTTGAAACGGCACAGCGAGGAGTAGCACAAACCGCAAGAAAGTAAATAGTGCATTTGACGTTATCTTATGACTGCGCTTGTCGGTGTGTTTGAAGAAATACAGATATGTAATACCCGCAACGATGAGTCCTCCACCAAATGCGACAACCGCCAGAACATCATAAATGCCTGTTGTGTCGGTGAAGTTGAATAGTAGCATATATGCGAGCAAGATGAGCGAGTTTGCGTATACGAGATAGCGGTGTTTCATGGTGCGCTCCGTTTGGGGTGTGTGTAAGGTTCGCCCCTACATTTACGTTTTATCTGTATCACTTGAGCGGGACGTAGAGGGCGCCGTCCCCTACTTCCGAACTCCGACTTCCGAATTTACCCTATCCAACTCTCATCACTCGGATTATCTCTAAACTTCAATAATCGAGCTACGTCGGTCGGAGCGATGTATCCCTGCTCCGCTGCAACTACAGCGATATCATCGAAAGTGGTCAGCGATACGTTGCGTACATTGGCAGCTGTAAGAGCATCAATGCCCTTTTTCATGCCATATGTCACGATGGACGCGATTCCGACTACCTCTGCGCCCGATTCGCGCAGTACAGCGACCACATCGAGGATTGACCCACCTGTCGAAATGAGGTCTTCAATTAGTACGACTTTCTTGCCCTCGACGGCTGCACCCTCAATGCGATTTTGACGACCATGCTCTTTTTGAGTGCTGCGAACATATGCCATAGGCAGATTAGCATAATGAGCAGCCAATGCTGCGTGCGGCACAGCCCCGCCCTCGCCGATGACAACCTCGGCGGTGGGATATTCGGCGGCAATGATACTGGCGAATGACGTTGCGACCTCGGTTCTAGCCTCGGGAGCGGACAGAATCAGGCGATTATCGCAGTAGACTGGGCTTTTGATGCCCGATTTCCATGTGAATGGTTCGTTGGGACGGAAGAAAACCGCTCCGATTTTGAGTAGATGTGATGCTACGTTGTTTTTGATTGACATGATAATGTCTCCTTGCCGGGACGCCCCGACGGGCATAAGATTTTATATTTTTAATGTGCGCACAAACTCATACACCTTCTCCGCCCAGTGCCAAATGTCCGCGCAGTCATTCTCTATGTACACGACTTTGTCGGCGATATTCGGTGGCACTATGCGCGCAAATTCGCTCTTGTGCTGCGCAGGTACAATGCAACAGTGTAGATAGTCGGCGAGTACAAGCTCATCTTTGATTTTTCCGCCGTGATGATAGCCATCGTTTACGAAATTCGGGTGATTGGCGATATCATCGTACTTAAAATAGAATCGCACGCCGGGTGAAAATCCAGCAGACAGGTCTTGTTCATTTGGAAATCGTCCCAACTCGCGCTCTGCGACGAGTTTATCTCCACTTACACAGTTGCCCCATGTAAACATAATGTGATCGAAGTAGTCGGGCGGGTCGTTTGCCCCGTTGCGCTTTTCTTTCGCAAGAATTTCGCCTGGAATGCCACGCGCATTGACAGCGGACAAGAGTTTTCCGCTTTTGAGGATTAACTTGCCGTTCTCAACGCTTGACGTGTGACAGAGAAAATCTGTGAGGCAGCCATTGTGTCGGCATTCGGTGCATTCGGTGACCAATGCAGGTTTTTCAATATTTGTTTGGAAAAACAATTTGCGATTGGCAAGTGCGTGATTGACTTTGTGTAAAATATCGGCGTTTTCGCACTCAATCGTCGTAGTTCTGCCGTGATTTCTCTCGTGCTCATGGAAGTGAACGATTTTCTGTAGCTCCCATTCACTAATATTCGGATAATCGGACAAAGCGAGATAGTAGATGCCGTCCCATTGGATGGTGAAGTCGTGGTTGGCGATTATTATGCGCATACAATTACTTCTTACCCTCTCTCCACAACTTCTCCCAGCCTAAGTCCGCAAAACACGGACCTTGCATGACCTCGGAGAAAAACAGGTCATGGTCAACGCCGTTCCATTCCATAATAACGGGATTTTCGTCAGTGCCGATTGCTAAATCCCAGCCGATGGTGCGCGCGAATGGCATCTTGGCTTGTAACGCCGTACAGGCTTCCATGCATTTATGGAAGCCGGGTATGGTTTGAGCGGTAAATGCGTGATTCGAATCGGGATGGTGGGAGAGTGGGCTCATATTGGACATGAGCGCGCTGTCAAAGAGCGTGCCGCTATCCATGTCGATGGCTACTTTGATGGCGGAAGCTGTTTTGACATGTGAGTCCGCTTGTCGAGGAATACGCACCAGCGCACTGCGGCAACTCGCCACGCCGCCATCGTCCACCACGGTGATGAGACGGATGGTTGCCACGCCATTGGATGAGAATTGGTTAAAAAATTCGTGCTGTTGGATGAAGCTTTGGAACACGCCGTTCGAAAACTGCGTCCGATTGGCAGGAAAGTTGCTTCTGTCGTAGACAAAGACTCCCCTGCCTTGGCGGCTGTCGTCGATTTTGAAGACGATTTTGTCGCACTGGGCGAAGAGGTAGTCGGCGAGCGCAGCACGTACAATAGGCTCGCCGTCGGAGGTATGGAAAAGTCCGTTGACGGATGACGCGAGGTCGGGAATCAGTGGCGTATTACCGAGCAAACGGCGCGACACTGCCTTGGAGTTGGACAGCTTGCCATACTCGCCTTTGAGCTGCTGCACGATATAGTCGCTGTAGTAGCTATTGGGAATCCAGCCCTCGCGGAACTCGCCGCAGAACTGCGTGTACGCTTTGAGCCACGGCGCGTGTTTCTTCGAGCCGAGCACTTCGCGCGCATACTCGTCGCATTGGCGCAGCACACTCGACGACACGCGCGGCTTGTGAAGAGTGATATTATCGAAAGTAGTCTTGGCTTGATATCGATAAATTCGGTGATTGAAGTAGCTGCGTGTTCGGACGATAGTGCGCTTGCCGGTGCGGCGTATGGTGTTGCTGATTTTCATGATATTCTCCTAGCGAACTTTGGCGTAAAGAGTCATTTTCTCCACAATTTTTCCCAGCCTAAATCGGCGAAACATGGTCCTGCTGCCGCCTCGGAAAAGCGAATGCTGTTATGGTATCCATTCCACTCGATGATTACGGGCTTATTGTTAGAGTCAACAATGACATCCCAGCCAATCACTCGTGCAAAGGGCAAATTTTTGTGAGTGGCGAGACAAGCCTCTACGCAACTTTGGAACTCAGGAATCCGCTGATTTGCGAATGCAATTTTGGAGTCGGGATGAGAATCAAGCGGCGTCCAATCTGGCAGAATGCCAGTATCAAACAACTTGCCGCTGTCAACGTGCAGTGCAATTTTAATCGCAGTTGCGGATTTAACGTGAGTATCGCCTATTTGAGGCAATCGTAAATACGCGGCACGACATGAGACAGCTCCCGAGTCGTCTATGACAGTGGTGATTCGTATGGTCGAAACGCCGGCAGTAGAAAATTCGTTAAAAAATTCGTGCTGCGTGATATAGCTCTGGAATACGCCGTTATCAAAATGCGCCCCTGTCGTTGGGAAAGTATCTTTTGTGTAGAAAGAAACACTTTTTCCCTGAAAGCCGTGATCTTTCTTGAATACAACACGGTCACAGCGTGCGAAAATGTAATTCGCGAATTCAGCCGGAGGGATAGGCGTGAAATCTGAAGTGTAGAGCAATCCATTGACTGCGCTCGCCAAATCCGGGAGCAGTTCGGTTTGATAGAGGCGGCGAGTAATTGATTTGCGGTACCCGAGAACTCCGTAATCGCCCTTCAGTTTTGGTACGACAAACTCACCGTAGTAGCTATCGGGAATCCAGCCTTCTTTGAATTGCTGCTGAAACAGCGCAAATGCCTTGAGACCTGCGGCGTGCTTCTTGTCTCCGAGCACCTCGCGAGCATATTCGTCGCATTGTTTGAGAATGGATGGCGACACCTTGCCATAGTGGCTCGCTATTGCTTTGGCAGCGCTCTGTGCAGCAAGGCGATATGCGCGGTCGTTAAAGTATAGGCGCGAGCGTTCGATAGATTTTTTGCCGAAATCTCTTACGAAATTGTTGATGGACATGTGATGCTCCTAGTATTGATTTTATACCCCAAATTCTGCTGCGCATCTCTCGTACGCCGCCAAGGGGTCAGCTGCACCTGTAATGGGACGACCTACGACGATGAAGTCGCTGCCCAATTCACGAGCTTTCGCAGGGGTAGTGACACGCACTTGGTCGCCCACTTCGCCGTCGGCGAATCGTACACCGGGGGTAACGGTGACGAAATCATCGCCACAGGCGGTGTGAATTATACCAGCCTCAAGGGGGGAACAGACGATACCGCACAGCCCTGCTGCCTTGGCGTTTTTGGCATAATGGAGGGCAGTTTCGCTGGCACTATTGCCGATGAGTAGCTCATCACGCAACACCTCGTCGCTGAGAGAAGTGAGGATTGTGACGGCAATGGTGATGGGTTTGCGCTTGCCGCCTGTGGTAATGCCCTCGATGGCGGCCTCCATCATGGCTCGTCCGCCGCCTGCGTGGATGTTAATCATGTCCACCTCGAACTTGGACAGCACAGCCATAGCGCTCTTGACGGTGTTGGGAATGTCGTGGAGTTTTAGGTCGAGAAAGACGCGATGTCCTGCCTCTTTTAGCGCCCAAACGACTTTTTCGCCCTCGGCGTAGTAAAGCTCCATGCCGACTTTGCAGAATAGCTTGCGGTCGCCCATTTTGGCGAGGAATGTTTGCAATGTTTCCATGTTGGGAAAATCGCAGGGGATGATGATGTCACGTTTGTTCATGGTAGTGCTCCTTTGTGGTGGGATGTATGTCTTAAAATATTGTACGGTGTCGATTAAAACACCCGTCTTGGCGGAAGAAAACCGCCAATCCACCCTCTTTGAAAAAGAGGGCTTGGATACAGTGCGCCCTTGGATTTTGCCCTCTTTTTCAAAGAGGGTGGCACGAGCGTAGCGAGTGACGGGTGTTTTGCAGACGGCAGATTGCCGTCCATACAGCGCAAACCTAATCATCGAACTCAACGCTAAATAATCGGGCTTTATCGTCGCACTCCATGCCAGCTTTTTCATAACAGCGGCAGGCGCGCGGATTGTCTGAGTGTGTCATCACATATGTGTCACGGAAGCCCTCGTCATCTAACCAGTCGATGACGTATTTCATCAACTCCGTGCCGTAGCCTTTGTTGTGATGCTCGGGGTGCACGTCCACGCCGTATATGAAGAACTCTTTTTCCTCTTCATCAATCATTGTGAGGGAATATCCGTACATACAGCCGATTACTTTGCCGTCCAGCTTGGCAACAAAGGCGATATTTTGCGGCTCGGTCATGAATTTTCGAATTTGCGCAGGGTTGAACTCGATGGGCTCGTCGCCTGGGTTATCTTGAGTGAACATTACCTCCAGTTCGGGTATGTCGGACTCTTGGAGAAAGTGGAAGGTGAGGTTTTGCATGGTGGAGATTCCTTTGTGTATTAATTTTACGGGCCAAACACCCGTCTTGGCGGAAGAACAGCGCCAATCCACCTTCTTTGAAAAAGAGGGCAAAAGTCAAGGGCGTGCCGCACCAAAGCCCTCTTTTTCAAAGAGGGTGGCACGCATAGCGTGACGGGTGTTCTATTTTCGCCGTCCATACAACTTCTTCATCACCCATTGCAGAAACCCACCTTCTTTCAGGTTGCAATAATGGGTTTTCCCGTGACGATGGGCGTGGCGGCATTCTTTGCAGTTGCCGCGAGTTTTGCATTTCAGGTTAGGGCAAGGGCAGTTGGGATTTATAGATTTGTGCATGATATCCTCCTCACATCGGTCGCCAAATTTCCCATCTTGGTCCGTCCCACTCGTCGGAATAATACATAAACTCAATCCTGACATACGGACTTTCCGAATTTTGCACGAAACCATCGGGTATAGTGAGCTTTTGAACATTCCCATCATAGTCGATTGCAAGAAAGCTTTCAGCAGGCAACGTAACGAATTTATACCCTTCGGGGATTTCGGTGACGTTTTTCACGCTTTGTCCGATATATGAAACTATTTCGTCGGGGTTTTTCTTGAAGAAGATGTTCATACACGTACATTATCCGTTTGCCATAGGTGCTTTGAAAGGCTCGATAACGTCATACGCTCCGTTCGACAAGAAGTCATTCCATATCCACCCCTAATCCGCATCTTTCGTTGCATACTCTTTACATAGGAATTGGAATTCCGTTTGCTTTACTTCTGATGTTTTGTATGACATTTTAATGTCCTCCTCCAATAATCTCGCTCAAATTCGCCACCCCATACTTCTCCATGACCCTCGGCATGTCTTCCACGATATCCCTACACGCATATGGATTGACCAGATTCGCCGTGCCGACTTGCACGGCTGATGCACCTGCGAGCATCATCTCAATCACATCGCGCGCCGAGGACACGCCGCCCATTCCCATGATGGGAATATTCACTGCGGCGTACACCTGATACACAATGCGTATGGCGACAGGGAAGATTGCAGGGCCGCTGAATCCCCCCATCTTGTTCGCAAGGACAGGCTTGCGGGTGCGTGGGTCGATACGCATGCCCAGCAGGGTGTTGATGAGGGATAGCCCGTCCGCTCCTGCTGCTTCGCAAGCCTTTGCTACCGATACAATGTCAGTTACATTCGGCGTTAACTTTACGTATAGCGGTTTAGTTGTCACTTTGCGAACAGCTGCGACGATTTCAGCCGCAACTTTTGGGTCTGCACCGAATGCGTGCCCACCATCTTTGACGTTGGGGCAGCTGATGTTCAGCTCGATGATGCCAATATGGTCGCATTTATCCGCAAGAGCCACGCAATGCACATACTCTTCAAGCGAAAATCCGCAAATATTGGCGATGATACAGCCGTCGAAGTATTCGGCAAGCATGGGAATCTGATTAGCCAGCACGTCGTTGATACCCGGATTTTGCAGCCCAACTGAGTTGAGCATTCCCGAGTAGCACTCGGCAGCGCGTGGAGTAGGATTGCCAACACGTGGGTCTTTTGTTGTCCCTTTGATGGAAATGCCGCCGAGCATGTTGATGTCGTAAATGGGGTTGAACATTGGGAATTCGTAGCCAAAACCGAACGTGCCGCTGGCGGGGATGATGGGATTTTTGAGGGTAATATTTGATAAGGTTGTAGTTGTGTTCATGGGGTTTCTCCTAATTTTGTTGTCTTTGTGGGGGCGTGGCAATCCGCCTAGTTACACATTTTTCCAATCGTGTGGCAATAATTCTTTAAGCGTGACAACAACTCCGTCTGCAATCATAATTTGCGTGTTTTCGTAGTTATCATCATGTACCAAGCTAATAAATTCACGACATCGTCCGCACGGGGGCAATATTTTATTTTCGCCGATAGCGACAATTTTGACAATCTTACTTTCGCCTGCCGTTATCATTGCAGCAATTGCAGTGTGTTCAGCACAAAAACCAATACAACAAGAAACATCAATGCAAACACCGAAATACACATTGCCTTTGTCTGTAACTAAGGCGGCGGCAACTTGTCCAGCATAAGCATACGCTTTTGATGGAAGTTCTCGTGGGTTTAGTACAGTTTTGGCTTGTTGTATCAAATAATTAAAATCCATATTTCACTCCGATAAATTCAATAATTTTTATGTAGAGGCGGGGTCATCCCGCCCGATGGTGTAGGGAACGGATTTATCCGTTCCGCAATTTTATTTATGCTCATACCACATCGGCACAGGTTTGCGCATACCATCAAACCAACGCAATACCATTTCCACGCATTGCTCGCCATAATCCGGCATGACGTATTCTTCCCCCTCCGCTGTAATGCATAAAGCCGCCAGCGAAGTATACGCTATATAATACGACAGCATGACGAAAAATTCATGCGGCGGATGGTTGTCGAAATAGCCGTTTATGAAGCCGTTGTAAAACTGCACATTAAGTTCGTTGCCCCAATTTATCGGGTTGAACTCCCACCACGGGTCGCCGTATCCTTGATTATATGAGTTAAAGTCAATTACGCCGACTTGTCCGTCGGGTAAAACAACCAAATTGACGATATTATAGTCTCCGTGGTTGAAAGTTTGCGGTCGATTATCAAGCAAATGTTTGTTTTCTTGCAGAAATCGAATAATCGTGTCGCCGTTTTCGGATTTTAACGAATTCGAGTCGTAAAAATCTATTCGCGATTGAACTTTGCGATAAAATCTTTCGTTCCAAGGCTCGGCATCATCTGGCGCAGGTAATTTGTGTATTTTGCGCAAAGTTTGTCCTGATTTTATGCCCAATTCGTATCGCTCTGCTTCAGACATATCAATCCATGCTTCGTCCGCATCAATTCCATCAAGCCAACTCGAGATGGAATAGACACTTTTACCGTCATCGCATAGTCCAAAAGCATATGGTGTCGGACATAGTACGCCGTAATCATGGACACGCTCCATCATTTCATACTCGGCTTTTTTTCGGTCGAACTCTTCAATGTCGGCAATGCGTAGGAACATGCGCTTGCCGTCGTGTGTTTCGACGAAATATTTTTTGTCACGGGATACGCCCTTGCTGATAGGTTCTATTTTGATGAATGTTTCGTAGTTTGGGATGTCGTGCATGGTGCGCACCTCGTTGATTTTCCGGGCGGGTAGACCCCGCCCCTACATGAGTTTCTACAATTTTTTCGAATAGTATAAAATAAACGGCTCGTCATCGCGTAATTTCATTTCCGCTTTTTCGAAATTAGTATAACCCCAGTGAAAATATATGCTCATGTTGCGCGTTTCGTTTGGCTCGACGCCGATTGTAGCATTTGTGCAACCATTATCTCGAGCATATTGTTCCATTACTTTAACGAGTTTTGAAATATGCCCTTGCCCCTCGTAGTGCTTATCAATGCGTAACGCTTGTATATCGACGTTATCTTCCTCAAATATTAAAGTTCCTTCGCCAATGGGGTCGTCGCCATGCATGATAACGAATTTTTTGAAGTCTTCGTCGTCGAAATTTTCTAAGCCTATAGCTTTCCGCTTCACCCATTCCTCGTCGCTTGGATTGTCGGCGATATTTTTGTCCCAACGCTTGGTGATTTCTTCTCTGGTTGCGAGTTTGTATTGAAATTCGTGCATAGCTGAACTCCTTGTATTTTCACTAATATCGCCGCACAAAATGTTCAATCCCATCTGCAATATCACTCACTTTCTCGGGCAAAAATTGCGGATATATCGTCACTTTGTCGAGTTGATCAAGCGGCATCCAGCCTAATTGAATATCGTAGTTGTCCTTTTGCGAAGTAAGCTCGCCGTTATCGGGAATATCCGAAGCATCTGCCAGTGAAATCAGATAATAGAAACAGATGTTGTGCGCATCGCGCTCGCCCCATTTGTAAAAATTCTCTTCAATCCATATCAGCCGCTCGCACACGATGTCCGCGCCTGTTTCTTCTTTGTATTCGCGGATAAGTGAAGCCTCGCCTGTCTCGCCGACGATAACATGACCACCGGGTAGAGCATATTCGTTGCCGTCTTTTTCTCGTTGCACGAGGATTTTGCCATCTCGAATCAGTATTCCGGCACTGCGAAAGTGGCATATCGTTTTTTCGTCGGTGAATATCCAGTCTTTTGGCATGATGGTTCTCCAATTTATAATAAATTTTACGTAGGGGCAGACCTCGTGTCTGCCTGGTTTGCTGGGTGCAGATTTATTCGGCGGGTCGCCCAGGGGTGCGACCCCTACACGATTACCTCACCCTTAGGAATCACCGGTCCCCAGCAGCACAATTTTATCGGTCCGGATTTGGTGATGCAGGTGCAGGACATGCACAGCCCGAATCCGCATGGCATACGCTCCTCGAAGCTGAGTTCGCCGTCGATATCAAGGCTTGTCACCAGAGCTTTCAGCATTCCGTCTGGTCCGCAGGCGTAGAAATACGTGCACTCGTTCGCAGTAGCAAGCATATCCGTCACTCGTTTGCCCTCGCTGGACAAGGCAACGTGCACATCACAGCCGAGAGCCTTGAATTCATCGACTAAAAATACGTCCTCGGGAGTGCGAAATCCGAGCAAGGCAATAGGCTTTGCGCCTGCCGCTATCAATCGTTTGGCAAGTCCATACAACGGTGGAACTCCAACCCCTCCGCCGATTAGCAGAGGTCGCACTCCAGCCTTGTCCACGTCGAATCCGTTGCCCAAACCAACGAGAATGTCTAATTCTGCGCCCGGCGCAAGGGTTGACATATACTCTGTGCCGTCGCCGAAAACTTTGTATATTGTTGTGAATTTGCTTTTGTCCCAATCACAAACTGAGATGGGACGGCGTAAGTAGAAGCCATTCAGCGCGATATTGACGAACTGCCCCGGGCGCGCGAATAGGGAAGTGTCCCCGCGCAGCTCCATGCAGTATACTCCCGCAGCGATGGCAGTGTTTGATGTGATGGTGTAGATGTTTTTCATTGGTATTACCTCGTTGGTGTTAGTAATTGAATCGTTGTGGCAAAAGAGGCGTAAGTACAGATTTCGCTTCCCCGAATGCCCTGATTATGTGTCGTCGTAAATATATTATTTGCTCACCAAAATCAATGCCAACATCATTGTCAGCATCGCTTGTATAGAGATTGAATGTAATTACGTTATTGCCAATGCGATGGTTGGGTGATTCTAAATGGCACACGGCATCTCTAACGTGTTTTATCAAGTCAGTGATATCATTAACTTTGGAAGTTTTATTAATATCGTCTTCGAAATCAATGCGTGAGCCAATTTTATCGCAATGGAACATTAAATTTCGTAAGCATATCATCACCTCGATAAGTGCCGAATTGAACAAAGGCGGACGCGGCCATGCGTTGTATTCAAATAATATACTAGCATTGAGAATTTCATTGATACGTTGTATACTTAGCTCAATTGCTGCTTGGTCAAAGAATGTAAAAGTCATGCTTTATATACCTCTTGATATTTTATTACTCCTCCCACCACCGTCATCGCACATTTTCCACTTACTTTCCATCCCTCGAACGGCATACTCTTGCCCAAACTGATTAATTCGGCGGGGTCGATGGCGTATTCGGTAGTCAAATCCCATATGGAGAAATCCGCAGAAGACTGAGTTATCTTAAATCTCTGCGCAGGAGCGGTGGTCATCATTTCTACAAGCCGTTCAAGTGACATGATATCTGTCTTAACAAGGTGAGTATATAGCAGAGGGTAGCAAGTTTCCAACGCCACGATGCCGAACAGGCTGCCCTCCAATCCACGCCCTTTTTCCTCGGCGCTATGAGGCGCGTGGTCAGTGGCAATCATGTCAATCGTGCCATCGAGACAGCCTGAGATGAGTGCCGCCTTGTCCTCTGCCGAGCGGAGGGGCGGATTCATCTTGAAGTTCCCATCCTCGCGCAAATCAGAGTCGCGCAGGAGTAGATGGTGCGGTGTCACCTCGCATGTCACGTCCAGCCCCTCAGCTTTCGCTGCGCGAATCAGCTCCACGCTCTCTTTCGCCGAAATGTGGCACACGTGATACGCACATCCTGTCTCGCGCACAAGACGCAAATCACGCTCCAACTGCCGCCACTCGGATTCGGAGCTAATCGCACGGTGTCCGTGCGCTAGCGCGTATTCGCCGTCATGAATGTATCCGCCATGCAGCAGTGAATTGTCCTCGCAATGTGCAACAATTAGCTTGCCCAGTCGCGCAGCTTCTATCATTGCCGCACGCATGACCGCTTCGGATTGCACTCCGCGTCCGTCGTCGGTGAAGCCGACCACGTGCGGAGCGAGGGACTCCATGTCAGCAAGCGCCATGCCTGCTTGTCCGACTGTAATCGAAGCATACGGCAGTACATTCACCACCGCATCACGCGCGATAATCTTCTGTTGTTGGCGCAGATTCTCGAGAGAATCCGGCACCGGGTCGAGGTTGGGCATACTGCAAATGGTGGTGAAACCTCCGCGTGCGGCAGCTCGTGTACCGGTCGCGATGGTCTCTTTATAAGAAAAGCCCGGCTCGCGAAGATGTGTATGCACATCGACGAAGCCGGGAAAAATTGTATGATTCGGGAATGAAAAAACGGCAGTATCAGTGTAATCCGACACGTCGGGCGTTAGAAATTCGACACGTTCACCATCAACAGCAACATCCAGACGACTTAACTTTCCGCTATCGTAAACCATCGCCTCGGTGATTATAAATTTCATGTTTCATCTCCTCATGCCAATCTTCATAGATTATATCATTTTTTCGTTCTAATGTCAAGCCGAAAAGCGAAAATCTTGATGATTTATGATGATGTTCGTGCAGAAATCTCATGTTCCACAAAAGCCTTGATAAATGAATCACTTTCGGCGGTAATCAATAGCTCGAAAGCGCTATATCTGCACTTCTGATATCGCTCGCCGCGGATGGTCACATCATAGCCTTTGCAGTTTGTGCTGCATGTCCCACTTACCATGCGCCCGCAGTCGCCTGACGCAGCGATGGACGCCACCATTTCTTCGGGCAAAGTTTGCATAAACTCGTCGTACTTATAGGTATTCTCGCCATAAATGCGCACAAGCATACCCTGTTTGCGAAACAAAAAGTTGCAAACAGCGCGCGGCGGCTTGCCGAGTTTGAATGATGCCAACATCCCGTTCTTTTTTTGCTCAAACGCGACTTTACATCCGCTATCCAATAAGTAATCGTGCAAATCTTGAATGAACGGCTTGTTCTGGTTTTCAACTGTATCTAAAAACTGATCAAATGTGATTTTTTCTTGTGCCATGATTTTTTCCTCCGAAAGTGTACATATACTATATCATTGTGTGAGAAGAAAGTCAAGAGCAGGGGAAGAAAAACAGCCATAGATTCCCTTGAAACACTCTTGACTATTTTGTCGAATTGTGATATATTATAGTTGTATAAAATTCATCGTTGGAGGCGAAATATGATAACTGTCGGAATCGGAAGTAAATGGTCGCGCATTATTTGGGGAATGTTTTTCATTGCGTGCGGAACGTTGTTGGTGCTGCACTTTGCCGATATTCTCAATGCACCTGAAGGAATCACCACATGGACGATTATTCTCAGCATACTTTTTGTTCCATGTTTGATTGAGGGCTTGGCAAAGCTCAATTGGTTTGAAATCTTCTTTTCGGCGGCGTTTTTGGTGCTGGTATGGCAACGACCGATTTACGACGCTGTCGGAGTTCGCCCCGGATTTTGGATTCTGATGCTAACAGCGTTGCTGCTGTCCATAGGATTTACCACGTTATTCGGCGGTCTCGGGAGTTCCAACACCGTTGTCATCGATGGCAAGCGCAGAAAAATGAAGTCCAAGAAGGGCTCGTCCTCAAAGGAGAGCTACTCGGGCAAAGATTTGTACTTCAAGCAAAAACTCGCAGCCTCGGAAAAATATGTTCGCTCAGAAAATCTTTCTCGGGTGCGAATCAAAAACACGCTCGGTAGCCTTGAGTTGTATTTTGACAGTACCACAGTTTCGCCCGAAGGCTTGGTGATTGAAGTGGACAACAACCTCGCAAATTTGGAATTGTATGTCCCGCGCGACTGGAAAATTATCGATCAAATGGAGAACAGTTTGGCTTCATTTTCGACTGTTGGCTGGGATGACGGCGCATTTACGACAGTGACTCTGCGTGGCAAAAATAGTTTGGCGAATTTAGAAGTTAACTACAGATAGCGGAAGCCAAGGCTGGAGGGCTTGAGTTCGGCGAAAATATTTGCGGAAAAGGAAATTCACTTTCCTTTGGGAGCAAAATTTTAGTCAAAGTCACGAGAGCGCGCAAGCTGTCCATCATATCGGCGACCAACGCAATCATCCCGTCGGCTACATCAGACACCTCCTCTATAGGGGAGCTTAGACCGTCCCGGCACCTCGTGCCACCCCTCCCGGCAGGGGAATTAACCGTAGTGGCGGCAATCTGTCGCCTGCGGAAACCATGCCATAGGCTCGCCGTGAGGCGATTCTCTTGCGCCCGGAGCGATTTATTCGCGACGAAAAGGCGCATTTAATAAAATCGAAAGGGCCCTGCCAAGTCCGGCAGGGCTTGGTGGGATAGTGAAAATAGGAATTATAATGGGCAGCGACTCGGACTTGCCCACCATGAAAGATGCAGCCGAGATATTGGACTACTTTGGAATAGAGTATGAGTTGACCGTTGTATCGGCGCACCGCACTCCCGATAGGCTGTATGAATATTCAAAGTCTGCACGAATGCGCGGAATCAGCGTGATTATCGCCGGAGCAGGCGGAGCGGCGCATCTGCCCGGTATGGTTGCCTCAATCACGACACTACCAGTCATTGGAGTGCCGATTATGACAAAGTCTGTTGGTGGCGTGGATTCACTGTACTCCATCGTGCAAATGCCTCCGGGCATTCCGGTGGCGACGATGGCGATTGGCGGAGCAAGGAATGCGGGCATAATGGCAGTTTCAATTTTATCAATCACGGACAGCACAGTAGCTGTCCGATTGGAAGAATACAAAAAGTCGTTGGAAAACATGGTATGCGACAAAGCGCAGCGACTTGAACAAATCGGATATGCGGAATATTTAAAAAGCGAGGACAAATAACATGAGTAAACTTATGAAATCAGGTAAAACGAAAGATCTATATCTCAATGATGACGGCACATACACTTTTTTTCTGAAAGATGATGCTACAGGTAAAGATGGAGTGTTTGATCCGGGAGAAAATCAAGTAGGCTTGAGCATTCCCGGTCTTGGGCGTGAGTCATTACGATTGACTACATATTTTTTCAAGTTGCTGGAGCGAGAAGATGTTCCGACATGCTTTGTCAAAAGCGATTTGGATAATGTGAGTATGACAGTTGAATATGCTGAGCTTTTTGGGAACGGACTTGAATTTATTTGCCGACGACTAGCAGGAGGTAGCTTTCTTAGGAGATATGGTGAATATTCTAAGAAAGGAGACTACTTGAACTTTCTTGTTGAAGTTACTCTTAAGAACGACGCATCCGGAGACCCTCTTATTACTTGTGATTCGCTTGTTGAGCTCGGTATAATGTCCTTACATACATATGAAAAATGCAAAACCCTAACGAAACGAGCAACTAAAATAATTACGAAAGACCTTGCATCAATGGGATTGGATCTTGCAGATATCAAGTTTGAATTTGGCAAAGTGGGAAAAAATATTGTCATGATTGATGAAATTTCGGCAGGCAGTATGCGAGTATACAAACAAGGACGACTTTTGCCGCCGATGGAATTGGCGAAAATCTTACTTGATAAGGAAACTTAACATGGACATTACAAAAAAACGTATCGGCATTGTCGGCGGTGGACAGCTTGGTAAAATGATGATTCTCGAGGCAAAACGACTTGGATTTTACGTCGCCATACTTGACCCCAACCCCGAATGCTGCTCGCACAGTATTGCCGATGTGCATATTGTTTCGAAATTCGATGACCCAGAGGGCTATAAGGCTCTTGCACGCATCAGCGATGTTATTACTTATGAGTTTGAGCATGTCAACACTGACGCACTTGAGGATATCGAAAAAAGCGGAATTCCCGTATACCCTTCGGTGGCTGCACTGCGCACAATTCAAGACAAGCTAACGCAAAAGCGGGCATTGGCGACTGCAGGAATCCCTGTGCCACGCTTCGCCGAAGTGAACAGCATCGCAGACATCGAAAAAATCGCCGAAGATTTCGGTTATCCGATGATGCTTAAAGCTCGGACGGGTGGGTACGACGGAAAAGGTAACGCGAAAATTACGTGCAGTGGCTGTGTAAAAGCTGCTTTTGTGGAGCTTGGAAGTGGTGACGTACCGCTGATGGTCGAAGCATTTGTGCCACTTGAAAAGGAAGTGTCCATCGTTGTAACCCGTCCCATTGGCGGAGGCACGATTCCTGCATATACTATGGGAGAGAATCTACATTTCGAGAGCATTTTAGACATGACTGTTGTGCCTGCGGATATTCCTGAAGCTGCGGCAAAAGAAGCTGAAAAAGTCGCAGCGCAAGTCATGCAAGTTTTTGATGGAGTGGGCACATTCGGTATTGAAATGTTCGTTTGCACCGATGGCAGCATTTTGGTCAACGAGGTCGCGCCACGCCCGCACAATTCAGGACATTGGACCATTGAGGGTGCACGCTGCAACCAGTTCGAGAACCATATTCGCGCTATTGTCGGCTTGCCTCTCGGAGATACGAGTCTTCTCGCACCGTCTGTTATGGTGAACTTACTCGGCGAAAGTGCCGGCGAAGCAGTAGTCGAGGGACTTGAGCAAGCATATGCAGAAATTCCGGGATTGAAAGTGCATATATATGGCAAAAAGATATGCAAAGTCAAAGGTAAAATGGGTCATTTCACTGTGACCGCACCAACGCGAGAAGAAGCGATAAAAAGAGCACAGGAAGCAAAAAAAATAATTCGTGTGGTTGGTAAATGATATAAAATTACTCTATCGTGAGGGTTTGATATGCGTTTTTTGAGAATAGTCACTTGTGCTGTTTTGTGTATTGCGGTTATGCTTATTGGCGTTACTGTCAGTTTTGTTTGGCGCGACTTTCCTCAGGGAGATGCAATTGCTTCCTCGCCGCAATTGGATTTATGCAGAGATTTTCTCAATCCGCTTGGACCAACTCCTCCCGCATTGCCATTGCCGGATTCTCCTCCGCGACCGCCCATGGTGGCGTTGACTTTTGACGACGGACCGGGTCGATACACCAATCGTATTGTTGATTTACTGTATCAAAACAACGGACGAGCAACGTTTTTCGTGACAGGGAATAGAGTCAGGCGCAATCGAAACACGATATTGCGTACTCATGCTCATGGCAACGAGATTGCCAATCACTCGTGGTCACACGTGAGTTTTCGTCGAGCAAGTAATGCCGAAATAAGAAGGCAAGTCAACTTGACCAGCGAGGCAATCGCCGAGGTAATCGGGTATTCTCCTGCAATTGTGCGCCCACCGTTCGGAGCGCTGGATGCTCGTGGGCGAGCAGTGTTAGAAGACTTGGGTTATGCGGCGATTATGTGGTCGATAGATCCTGAAGATTGGCGATTTAGAGATCCCGATCGCATATACCGCTACATCATGCGCAATGTGCGTGATGGATCGATAATCGTATTGCATGACATTCACGGCACTACGGCGCAAGCAATGACACGAGTTATTCCGCGACTGGTCGAAATGGGATTTGACCTCGTGACAGTTAGCGAAATGTTTCATTACAGTAATGTTCGTTTAGAACCGGGGCGATCATACTTTCGTGGCACACGCACGATAGCATTGAGTTTGGATAGTGCTATGATAATGTATGTTAAGTATTCACAAGAATAGCGAAGAGCAAGCCTAGATTCTCGAATTTTGGCTTGCTCATTTTATATCCAAAAGTCAAATAAATTTGTAGAAACAATCTCAATGCATTTGACTAGCGAGAAGATTTATAGTATACTTATTCACATGAAAAACAATATTTTACTCGTCGAAGACGACCAAATGATTGCCTCCGGATTAATATACGCTTTTGAGCAGGAGGGTTATAGCGTCAGGCATTGCAGCAGTGTGACAGAAGCGCTACATGTAGTGAGTGCGAAAAATTTTGATCTGGCAATACTGGACATGCAGCTTGGCGACGGCACAGGCAGCGACGTACAAAAAGCCCTAATTCACACAAAAACGGCTGTTATTTTCCTCACGGTCATCGATGATGAGGGTAATATTGTCCGCGCATTGGAGTCTGGAGCAGCTGATTACGTTACAAAGCCGTTTAGATTGAGAGAGTTGCTGGCGAGAATCAAGCGCACATTGACGAATCCTGACGGAAGTGGAACCTCGCGCCTGAGACTGGGTGCAGTCAACATAGACACAGCGGCTGGCAAAGCATATCTCGGCGAGGAGCTGCTTGACCTGACGACATTGGAATATCGCTTACTACTGACTTTTGCGACGAACAAGGGGCAATTATTGTCGCGAGTGCAGATTTTAGAACATATATGGGACTCGTCGGGACACTATGTCGAAGACAATACCCTTACGGTTTATATCAAGCGACTGAGGGAAAAGCTAGGAGATTCGGTTTTAATTGAAACAGTGAGAGGAGTCGGATATCGTGCGAATTAAACGTGAAGAAATCGAACGACTTTCGAATGATATACGCAGAATCGTAGATGGAGAAGATATCGATTTGCGCATAAGCGAAGAGGGTGTGTGGAATATCCTGCGAAACGATATTCACATTTTAGCTCAGAGACGACGCGAGCAGGTCACGGCGCTGCAGCACGACCGAAATCTGCTCAAGGACATTCTCGCAGACATTTCGCATCAAATCAAAACTCCATTGACCTCGATGATGATTCTTATTGACTTGCTTGAAGAGGCTACGCCAGAAAAACGAGGCGAATTTGTGCAAAACATCAAAGCTGGGCTCAGCCATACCGACTGGCTGGCTTCAACGCTTTTGAAAATGGCAAAACTCGAAGCAAATGCGGTGAATTTTACACTGAATGCGGTTTCGTCTGATGAAATTGTTCAAGCTGCTCTGTTGCCGTTGCAAATTCAGTTGGAATTGCGCGAGCAACAAGTGAAGCCGCTCAATCAAGCCGAGCTATATTGCGATAAACGTTGGACTGCAGAGGCACTCGGGAATATCATCAAAAACGCCTCCGAGCATTCGCCTATAGGCTCAATTATCAGCATTGAATCAGGTAGTAACCCCATTTGTGACTGGATTAGTATTGCAGACAGCGGTGAAGGTTTGTCAAACGTACAAATTTCGCAGCTTTTTCAGCGATTTGGCTCGACGGGAACAAACGGATATGGCATCGGATTGTCTTTGGCTCATGCCATTATGCGCGGGCAAAATGGAACTATTGAAGTTTCGCGAAACAAAGGTGGAGAGGGAATGACTTTTGCACTAAAGTTTTTTCGCTAGGTGACGAAATTGTCACTTTCGTGCTTTCAAAAGTCACCATGATGTCACTTTCGTTTGATATAATCGCAACATCAATACTAGAGGAGACTTCATATGGCTATTTTACAAGTGGAAAAATTGAAGAAAACATACGGCAAGGGTGATGCTACCGTCACCGCTCTCGGTGGAGTATCGTTTTCGGTCGAGCGAGGTGAGTTTGTCGCCATTGTCGGAGCAAGTGGGTCGGGCAAATCTACGCTCATGCACCTGCTTGGAGGGGTGGATCATCCCGATTCGGGTAGCGTTATTGTGGATGGACAGGATATTTACACAAAAAACGAAAGTGAACTTGCTATTTTCCGTCGACGCAATATTGGCATCGTATATCAGTTTTACAACCTTATTCCTACGCTCACTGCGCAGGAGAACATCATGCTGCCGTATTTGCTGGATAATCGCAAACCAAATGCCAGTAAGTTGAACGAAATCATTAAAACCATTGGACTTGAAAATCGAGTCAAACATTTGCCGAGTCAATTGTCCGGTGGGCAGCAGCAACGTGTTTCCATTGGGCGAGCGTTAATAAACGACCCGGCAATTGTTCTTGCTGATGAGCCGACAGGAAATCTCGACAGCAAAGCGAGTCGTGAAGTGATGGATTTGCTCAAGTTGTCCAACAAATTATATAACCAAACTGTGCTCATCATCACTCACGACGAGAAAATCGCACTGCAAACCGACCGAGTGATTACCATCAGCGACGGTCAAATTCTGCGTGATGAGGGGGTTGGAAAATGAAACTCACCGCAAAATTGGCAAAAAGTCAATTGCTCACCAATCGCAGCCGCACCATGTGGGCACTGCTCGGAGTAATTCTGTCCACGGCGATGATTACGGCTGTATATGGCTTTGTCGCGAGCGGATTCGAGTTGGTTGATGGATTATTGAGCGACGAATCGTCACTCCACGATTTATACCGAGCCACCGTGGCGGGAATCGGAACGGTACTCAGTGGCATGGTCACTGTGGCATCAATCATTGTCATATCCAACTCATTCCGAGTAAGTGCAAGTGAACGTATGGCACAATTCGGTATGCTGAAAAGCGTGGGGGCAACGAAAAAACAAATTGCCTCAAGCATTATGTATGAGGGAGTTTTCCTCAACACTATCGGAGTACCGTTTGGAATTTTCTTCGGATTATTTGTAAATTTTAGTGGCGTGACAATTATCAATCACTTTCTGTATGAGCTAAACGAATCCGCTACAGCCAACTTGCATGTAGAATTTGTTTTCGCTTTTTGGGTGCTTATTGTTGCCGCTGTTTTGGCTTTTACTACTACATTGCTGTCGGCATGGCTGCCTGCGCGAAAAGCATCGAGAGTTTCCGCTATTGATGCAATTCGAGGTGCAGGTGAAGTAAAAGTCAAAGATAAATCCGTGCGCGGAGGTTCAATCATCAAGCTGTTCTTTGGTTTCGAGGGATATTTGGCTGCTAAGTCTATTCGACGAAGCAAGCGCAATTTTCGTGCAACGTTGATATCGCTTAGTTTGAGCGTGACGTTGCTCATTGCAGCAAGTGGATTTTTCTTGCAAATGACGCGATTTTCTGACCTGTTTTGGCCCGGTATTGATGCAACGTCATTTGTAGGACTGGTCATGAATGGAGAACGACTGGAGGATGGCAGTTGGAGAGAGTTCACTTTTCCAACCAGTCAGGTCAATGAATTCACCGAGCGACTTCGGGCGCAAAGTGACGGTAGAGTTTTCGGATTTGGAAGTTATCAGGGGCAATATAGTGTTGATATTCCAACGGAAATGCTCGGACCTCGCATGAGCGAGCTGATTAATCCGAATAATGTGAATCCGAATAACACTTTCATGCCAAATATACTGGTCGTTGACCCGTATCATCACGCCCAGCTTGCGCATTTGGCTGGAGTGTCGGCAGATTCGAATATTTTACTCAATCACGGACAGTCGCGCGACGATGATGGCAGAAGATTCGAGGTCACACCGTTGATTTTTAGCGGACAAACGCTTACTTTACGTCGTCGCGGTGGCGGCGAGCGTGAGTTGACGTTGCATGGACAACTTACTCGCGAGAATCTGCCCAATGAATTGCTGGATATGGCTGTAAATCTCTCTGTAATTGTGCCGTATACGCCGAATTTGCATCGCTTTTCGTGGTATATTGATTCAGAAAATCCGTCGGTGATTTTCGATTATTCAAGGGAACTTTTCGAAGAAGTCGAGTATGACTTTCACTCATGGAGGGTTGATATCCGCCACGAGCAAGCCATCATGCGCACTATGACAAACCTCGTCATGACGCTGTCATTCGGATTTATCGCTTTTCTTACTCTGATCGGACTCACCAACGTAATCAGCACGATTTCCACGAATGTTCGTCATCGTTCAGGGGAATTTGCCGTGCTTCAAAGTGCGGGCATGACTCGGCGAGGCATTATTAAAATGCTTCGGCTCGAAAGTTTGATTTGCTCGATAAAATCGCTGTTTTTCGGCTTGCCGCTAGGAGTGCTGGCATCATACTTGATTTATCGTGCAATTGGAGTTTCTGCCGATTTTGATTTTTCCGTACCATGGCTGCCGATGCTGCTTTCTACATTTGGAGTGTGCGTGATAAGCTGGGTGATTATGCGATTTGCCGCATCACGATTGAAAGGTCAAAGTATCGTTGAAGCGATTGAAAAGAAGTGATCAGATATACGTTTAAGATATTCAAAACTTGCGTAGGGTTTGCATTAAGCAAACCCTTTTTTTATGTGAAAATAGTTCCTCCCAAATAAAAAAGCAAAAAAACATAATATATTGTAATATTATTGCGAGAAATATTTCAAGTGAATGTGAACAGTTGTGAAATTATTCATTTTGCAAGAAATTTTTAATCAATTGCTTGACATTTTGTACAAAATGGTGTAAACTAAAGTTTAAATAATTTTTAGGGAGATCTATTATACAAATTATGAATAAACTCAAAAAATCAGTTTTAATAAGTTCAATAACAATGACGCTTACAATGTTTATTATAATTGTCGGGGTGATGGCAATATTCAATGTTAATGCTCTTACACCAGTGCAAGTTGCCACTTGGAACGAGCTGGAAAATGCCATAAATAGCTTGCCGGCAGGGGATGCAATTTTGATAGAATTGACTGACGATATAATCGCCGAAGGACAGCTGACCATTTCCGGAGGAAGAGAAGTGACAATAACCAGCACTAACGGTTACATACTAACACAAGAAACAGCTAATCAACGGCATTTTGTCGTCAACAACGGCGTGTTAACTTTGGGAAATATAGTTTTATCCGGTGATTCGGGAAGTTTGGTTGCTCACGGTGGAATTACAGTAACTGGCAGCGACTCGTCATTAATCATGAATGCCGGAGAAATTAGATATAATCGTTGGTTGAATGGCGGCGGAATCTTGGTTGACCAGAACGCATTGTTTACAATGAATGGTGGTGAAATACTTCACAATACAGCGGCTGGTGCTGCTCCATCCAGTGGAGGTGGTGTAAATGTAATAAATAATTCGTTGTTTACTATGAACGGAGGACATATTCATAATAATGCAGCTGCCGGAACTAACGCCGTCAGTGGCGGAGGTGGTGTCAATGTTGCTGGTGCTGCATTCACCATACATAACGGCTTTATAAGAAACAACATGGCACAAAACGGCGGTGGAGTTCAAATTCAAAATGGCGCAACATTCACCATGCAAAACGGTGAAATTCATCATAACATATCCGGCGGGGCTGGACATAGCCGCGGAGGCGCCATCGTAGTACGTAATAACAGCAGTTTCATCATGAATAACGGAATTATTCGTAATAATCAAGCTTTGAACGGCAACGGCGGCGGAATCAGCCTTTATAATGCGGGATTATTTACCATGAACAATGGTATAATCCATGATAATTTTAGTTCTGCGCTTGGTGGAGGATTGACCGTTCAATCCGGAGCAACTGAAGAAGCGATTTCGCACGCTATTATAAATCAAGGTACTATTCATCATAATGATGCCCAAAGCGGAGGAGCAGCACATGTTGCTGCGCGAGGAATTTTAACTCTAAATGCGGGAGCGGTGATACGAAATAACACAGCCAACGCGAATGGCGGAGGTTTGTGGCTCAATGGAATTACTTCTATAGTTCATATGAACGGAGCTGTCATTCATGATAATACAGCAGTAAACGGTGGAGGTGTGGCTTCATCTGCATCCAGTATTTTCAACATGAACAGTGGAGCTGTACGCGACAATAATGCACAAACCGGCGGAGGCGTATGGATGCAAGGCTCTGCAACTGCAGGTCCGCAGTTTAATATGATTGGCGGCGCAATTCACCATAATACAACAACCGGAGTCGGCGGAGGAGTTAATATTACTGCTTTTTCAAACGTTGTTTTATCAGGCGATGCTGAAATTCGTAACAACACGGCAGGTACTAACGGCGGGGGTGTAAATGCGATTAACAACGGATCTTTGACTATGAACGGCGGCATAATTTCGTTAAACAATGCCGGAAATCATGGTGGTGGAGTAGCTACTACGACGATTGGTAGTAATTCTCCTGCAGTTACAATGAATAACGGAACAATCCGCGAGAACAGCGCTCCTACCGGTGCAGGAATATTCAACGGCGGAACATTTATTATGAACGATGGTTTAATTACTGAAAATAACTCCAGTCAAGGCGGTGGTGTATATAATGTCGCTAACTTCACCATGTATGACGGAATAATTTCATTGAACACGGCACAAACCAGCGGAGCAGGAATACTGCTTGAGTCCGGAACATTTGTAATGCACGATGGCGAAATCAGACAAAATGAAAGCGATAATCAAGGGTCCGGCGTGTTTGTGTCCGGCAATTCTGCCGGGTTCGTTATGCACAACGGATTGATAGCATATAATACGACACTTCAAAGCGGCGGCGGAGTGTGGGTGTGTATCAATGCAGTGTTTATAATGCATGACGGAATGATTCGCAATAATATTGCACAAAGCGGAAGTGGCGGTGTATTAGTTCATCAAAATGCTACTTTCACGATGAACAACGGCAGCATAAATTATAATACTGCACCCATTGGCGGAGGTGTTAATGTTACTTCCGGCGGAACATTCATCATGAACGATGGTGAAATTAGTGATAATCAAGCTGAATGGGGCGGCGGAATTTATATGCAAGCAACATCTACTGTTACTATAAATGGCGGTAGTATTACAAATAATTCAGCCGTTTATGATGGTGGCGGTATTTTCGTAGAAGCACATCCGGATAATTATCGCACACCATTTGTCGTCACAGATTATGCTGGATTGACGATAACTGCGAGTGTGGTATTCGGTGGCAATACAGCACGATTTGCTGTGCTGCCGCATTCGAGCTCCTGGTTGATTGAACGCATTGAATTTTACAGCACGTCGATATTCACTCATTTGATAAACAATTTTGACATCAATTTTGCTCCAGACATTCTTGTTCGAGTAACTTTTTTACACGGAGCAAACGGTGTATTCGTCGAAGATGCGCTAACGAGCTTTTATGTAATTCCCGGAACGATTTTAACTGCTGATAATGTTCCCGGAATAATCGCCGATACGGGTTGGGATCACATCGGATGGGCAGTTGACAATGAAGTCGAAGACCCTGTCGGATTCACTATCGATGAAGATGTTACTTTCACAGCAGTTTACGAAGGCGAGGAAGTGTATTCGCCGCCAACAGGCACCGCCGGATTCGTTGCGGGGCTTTTTGTATTGACAGTAATTGCCGTAGCGATGTTTGTCTTTGTGAAAAAAGCTAACGATATTACAATATAATACACGAACGCAATATAAACAGACGAGTGCATCCATGTATATGCACTCGTCTGTTTTGAATTGTAGGATAAAAAAGATTAGGCTTGCACTAGCAACCCCTGATTTATTCGAGTCGTGTCGCGTTGCGACTGAACCGAACAATAACAAGGGGCATAATAAATTCCCATAAGTACGGGTTCGAGCTAGATAAGCAATGTTTACACGAAAGATTTACCTCCGCCATTATACTTGATGCAGCAAAAAATGCCCAAGGCATTGACAATCTGCGTCTTTAGTGATAAAATTAGAATATTCAAAACAAGGCTTTATCGTTCATTTCGAATATCACGTATCCATGAAGTGATTTTATCTAAATCGTCGTCTTAAATAATATTGGCGGCCAACACTGTCGACTTATGAATCGAGGCAATCATGCTACAAATCAAAAACCTATCAAAAATCTACCGCCCCAAAAAGGGACAACCCGTCAAGGCTTTGGACGGCGTATCACTCACATTCCCGCAAACGGGCATGGTGTTTTTACTCGGCAAAAGCGGTAGTGGCAAATCGACGCTTCTCAATCTTTTGGGAGGGCTTGATAAATATTCAGATGGCGAGATTGTCATCAAGGGCAAATCATCAAAAGCTTTTCGACAACAGGATTTTGATAGCTATCGTAACACCTACTTAGGCTTCATTTTCCAAGAATACAATGTTCTTGACGAGTTTAGTGTCGGTGCAAACATCGCACTCGCAATCGAACTTCAAGAGCGCAAAGCGACAGACGAGGAAGTCAATCGTATACTTGAAGAAGTCGACCTCAAAGGGTATGGTCGCCGACGACCAAACGAGTTGTCGGGCGGGCAAAAACAGCGAGTAGCTATCGCTCGCGCGCTCGTAAAAAGCCCCGAAATTATCATGGCTGATGAGCCTACCGGTGCATTAGACAGTGTGACAGGAAAGCAAGTTTTCGACACACTGAAAAAACTTTCACAAGACAAGCTAGTTATAATTGTTTCGCATGACCGTGAATACTGCGAACAGTATGCCGACCGCATAATCGAACTTGCTGATGGCAAAGTCATTGACGATGTCGAACTATCACATGATGACAAGCCCGTACAACCAACGCTTGTCTACACTAACGATGGTGACATAGAAATCACGGGCGCATATCAGCTTGCCGAGCAAGATAGGCTGCAAATCAATGAATACATCAAATCACAAGCGCAACTATCTAGCGAAGTCACGCTTAGCACCCGTCGTCGCAAGCATAGAAGCTTCGTCAAAACTGACGAAAGCAAAATATCACTGCCGTCGGATTTCGAGTTCCGTCTTATCAAGTCAAAGCTACCGCTTAAGAGTGCTGCAAAAATCGGCACCTCGTCGCTTAAGCACAAGCCATTTCGTTTAATTGTCACAGTGATTTTATGTGTTATATCATTTACGCTGTTCGGGCTTGTCGCAACATTAGCGGGCTATAACCATGTACGCGTCACGACGCAGTCACTAGTTGATGCACAAGTCTCGCAGGCAGTGTTTGCGCGACGGGTGCGCATCAGCGAGGAGTGGGGCTCATTGTGGCGTAATTCTACTCTGTCACGCAGCGACATTGACACGCTGGAAGAAAATACGAACTTATCGCTTGTCGGCGTATGGTCACCAGGCGATGAATGGTCGTCGGGCATATTTGTAACGAACTTTGATTTCACCGACAGGGCGCGTGAGGCACTATTTACAACGCAACAAGCAGGCTTTGCGGAGATTACAACCGAGCAAATTAGCCAGTTCAACTTCACTCTATATGGTCGCCTGCCCGACCCTGATAGCAACGAGGTGGCGATAACTGCCTACATGCTTGAAATGTTTACACACGGTCGTATGCAGAGCGATGGGCGCAATGTCTATATACGCAACACGAACGATGTAATCGGTGCTACTATCAATATTTCAGGCGTTTATATGACGGTAGTAGGCGTTATCGATACGCATTTCGATTTGGAGCGATTTGAGCCGATTTTAGAAGAACGCGGAGGCATTCGCGATTGGTTTTTGTTTGATGAACTTCAAATGGCACAGCGAAGTTCGTTGCATAATGTCTTATTCGTCGGCAACGGTGATATCCAGCGCGTTCATGACGAGTTGATACATGCAGGGCGCTATCGAGTTTCCACGCACGGTTGGATGTCCATGGGAGCGCAGCAGGGACGAGACGGCTGGTGGCACACGGATGTTGAATTGTTTTTCCCGCAACAGATTATTCCGTACCTTGATATCAACTGGCTAGGTACTCCACGCACAACGCTTGCTCGCAACGAGATTATCATAAATCAGTCCACATGGGAGTCGCTCAATGCAGGTGCGGTAAATTTAAGCGACTTAACGCTTTATTTTGCCAGCCTCAGTTATGACGGAGGTTGGTTTGATATCGACAAAAACCCCGTTATCGTCGGCTATATCCGCAATGCTGGCGTTGATGGCACTCCCGTCCATCCGAACGCAGCAGAGTTTGGATGGCAGCATAATTACTCCTTTTTGGGCGTGGCTATATTCTCCGACGAGTTTATCCGCGAGTTCACAGCCTCGGATGGTGACGACGGTATCGCATACCGTTTCGCAGCTGGTGCAATGCCATCAGACCGCGCGGATATTTCGCAAATCGTGCAGTTCATCTATGCTAACCATAGTTCTGACGATGAATATCAATTTTTTATGTTGAGCACGCCAAACCGTATTTTGGATTGGTTCCGCGCTGATATTGAAATGATGTTGTGGGTGTTTTTGATAGTCGCCATTGTGTTTGCCGCCTTGCGTCGCTAATGTTCGGCAACTTCATTGCGCTAAGTATCATCCATAAGAAAAATCAGATAGGCATACTGCGCGCGATAGGCTCGCGGGCAAACGATATTTTTCGAATTTTCTTCTCGGAAGCCTTCGTCATTGCTATAATAAATTTTGCCATAGCCGCCGTCGGCACGAATGTGGTGGCGTTCACTATGAATTCTCTCCTTCGTAATCAGGGGCTGCCCATTTCACCGCTGTCGGTTGGACCATTGCAATATCTTGCAATTCTTGCAGTGTGCCTTTTAGTGGCGTTCGGGGCGTCGTTCCTGCCAGTACGGGCGATTGCGCGCAAGACGCCAATTGATTCGATAAGGGATAGATAACAAAAGATGCAGAAACAGCTTGTCATTTTTCGCAAAACCTACGGCAAGTGCCACAGCATTTGTCTTCAAGGGTGGCATGGTAGTTGAGATGGAGATTTGAATAACGGATGCCCCGTAAGGTTGGTTAGAGAGAACCCCCTGCGGGGCTTTGTTGGAAACTCGTGCACAAGCATACTCGAATCAAGGAGCTTGCACCACAGATTTTGCGAGAGTTTGTGGATAGAATTGTGTTACATCATAAGGAGCGCAAAAAAACCACAAGAAGTGTTGCCCCTTGTGGTTATTTACACTGTGTTCCTCTGATGAAAAAGATGCACATTGAGTGATTGAAACAAAAAAGGGCTTGCGCTAAGCAAACCCTGATTATTCGAGTCGCGTTGCGACTGGTCTGAGTGACTGGACTTGAACCAGCGGCCTCTACCACCCCAAGGTAGCACGCTACCAACTGCGCCACACCCAGACATTTTTAGTACCAACAAGCAAAAAAACTGCTCGTTCAAGGGGTCGACGGATATTTTATCATACAAAAACATAAATGTCAATAGTGTTGGCAGTAAATTTACGAATTCACTTGCGAAATTACGAAAAGTATGATACAATAAAGGTTGGAACTTGCCGCAGCCAAGGCTGAAGCCCATATTGACGAAAAAATTTTGAGGGTTGTTTTTCGAGGCGACGCAAGCTGTCCATCACACACGAGAGGTGCAATGCCACATGGATTTGTTCGATAAATGTAAAAATAATCAAACCGAGCTCGCTGATCAAACAATTGCCGCCGGAATTTACCCATTTTTTCACACGCTCGAGACCAAACAAGCTCCCGAAGTGGTCATGGAGGGCGCACGTCGAATTATGCTTGGCTCGAACAACTATCTCGGACTTACGACACATCCTCGCGTGATGAACGCGGCTCGTGCGGCGCTTGACAAGTACGGAACGGGCTGCTCAGGGTCACGATTCCTCAATGGCACGCTCGACTTGCACATTGAATTGGAACAGGCTCTTGCTGATTTCATCGGAATGGAAGAAGCCATCGTTTACTCGACGGGATATCAGAGTAACCTTGGTGCAATTAGTGCATTGTGCGGACGCGATGACTACATAGTATGCGACAAGGAAAACCACGCAAGTATCTATGATGCGTGTAAAATGTCATACGCCACCATGGTGCGTTATCGTCACAATGATATGGAAGACCTTGAGCGAGTGCTGGCAAAAATCCCGAAAGGTGCGGGTATTCTTGTGGTCGTGGACGGAGTATTTTCCATGTGCGGAGATATCGTCGACTTGCCTGAACTCGTACGCATTTCCAAGTCGTACGGAGCGCGAATTATGGTGGATGACGCGCACGGACTGGGCGTACTCGGCTCATGTGGGCGGGGAACTGCTGACTACTTCGGACTGACTGACCAAATTGACATAATCATGGGTACATTTTCGAAATCGCTTGCTAGTTTGGGCGGATTTATTGCATGCAACAAGACAGTAGCGAAGTTTTTACGTCACAATTCACGCCCATTTATATTCAGCGCATCTGTGCCACCGGCATCTTGTGCTGCTGCGCTGGAAGCGTTGCGTGTTATGCAGGATGAGCCGCAAATTGTGGCGCGACTACTCCAAGTTTCGGACTACGTCCGCGCAGGACTGACCAAGCGCGGGATCAAAATTCGTGACAGCAAATCGGCGATAATCCCGCTGTACACGCACGACGTTATGACTACCTTGACTATCGGCAATCGTCTGTTCGCAGAGGGAGTATACGTCAATCCCGTTTTACCGCCTGCGACTCCGCCGAATGAGTGCCTACTTCGGACCAGTTTCATGGCGACACACACAGAAGAGATACTGGACGAAGCGATGGACATAATCGAGAGGGTTTTCCGTGAATATGGACTCAAATAAAATCGCCGTCGTCACAGGCGCAAGTCGCGGAATCGGGAGTGAACTTGCCGTTTTACTCGCCGATAGTGGCTACATTACATATAATCTGTCGCGGTCGGCGAATGACAGCGACAAAGTGCGCCACATCGAATGCGATGTTGCCTGCGAAGAGCAAGTCGGAGCTGCCATGGCACAGATTGTGCAGGAGCACGGGCGAATCGACCTGCTCGTGTGCAACGCGGGCTATGGAATCGGCGGGACGGCAGAGTTTACTGCCGCTGCCGAATCGAAATCACTCTTTGACGTCAATTATTTTGGCGCAGTGAACAGCGTAAAAGCTGCGCTGCCTGCGCTGCGCGAAGTGCAGGGCAGGGTAGTGTTGGTCAGTTCGGCGGCTTCGCCTTTTCCGCTGCCGTTTCAGGCGCACTATAGCGCGAGTAAAGCAGCGATATGCGCATTCGGGTTAGCTCTGGCGGGCGAGGTGCGACAATTCGGGGTGAGCGTGACGGTGGCATTGCCGGGGGATGTGCGTACCAGCTTCACAAACTCACGCAGCAAGACGGACGACGGCGACGGAGTTTACGGCGGCGCGTCCATGCGTTCGATTAACAAAATGGAGCGCGAGGAGCAACAGGGCATGACACCGCAATATGCTGCGCGCAAACTGCTAAAAATGTGCACTCGCCGCAAGGTCAAGCCCATGTACGTCATAGGTGGGAAGTACAAAGTCATGTACGTCGCGCAGAAATTCGTGCCCGCTCGGTTGACGAGATGGCTTGTGAATGGCATGTATGGCGGATGATGACAATTCCCCTCTGTGGAGGGTTGGATTGTCGCAGAGTAAATAATGAAGTAGATTTTTATTATACGGCAAGACGGGGTGGTCGAGTTATTATATAATATGCCACAGACCACCCCCCGCCTACGGCGTACCCCTCCACAGAGGGGAATAAAAGCAGAGATTTCATAATAAAACAACAGGGTACGGAATTTTCCGTACCCTGTTTTGGGTTAGAGCTTAAAATCTTTCATGGATTCATTAAAATCTTTCATGGACTCTTTGATAATCTCGTTTAGAGTATCACTTTGCATAAAAGGCAAAGATGCACCAAAGATTCGATGAAACTTATCAAATTTATCCGGAACAGCTTTTGGCTTCAAATCATCATACACTTTTTCGAGAAACTTCAACATCTCGCGATTCGTATCTTCGCGAGTTCTCACAATGAAGCCGAATGTAGATATCTGTGATTCTTTCGTTGTATCAGACTGAGTTTCGTCGATATTAGCAACACCATTAATAGCCGCCATGATATGCTCTTTATCATAAAGAATCATGTTGATTCGCTCCATGACCCATTGCACGTCCAGCTCCCACCGTTCTGTCTCTGCATTCGGTGTAATTTGAGGTTGAACTTGTACTTCTTCCGCCACATTCGGCGTTGTGTTTTTATCTGTAGACATAATGTCCTCCAATTGTGTTTTGGGCGGACACGCTAGGCATATTGTATTCTCATCTATGAAGCGTGCCCTGCCGTGTTTTACAAGCCCTTTGGCTCGTTTTGTGTAGGTAGCTTCCAGTTGATTACCAAATTGGTCTACAACATTGATGTTTTTTGTAATGGGTTTCGTCCCCCTATGTGTAGATTCACTTGAAAACTGCGTTTTCATGTGGAATCCTTTTGGTTGGTTTGCTACGACGGAGTGAATCCGCCTGCGCAAACCTCGATTTTTCAACGCTGCGCGTTGATTAGTCGCCTTTCGGCGATTGAATTTGTGCGAACAACGCATAGAAAGCTGCGTTTTTCACATTTTAACAAGTACCGTTTTTTCTAATGGGTGCCGTCCCCGACTTGTAATATTAGTATAACACACTTCATATGCAATTGCAAGAGGGAAATGAACAAAACCCGAAGTCTACAACGACTTCGGGTTTATGATTTTCAGCACTTGATCATGCAGTTTACAGATGAATCCATCTCGGATTCCGCCGGGTATTATGTGGATGAACTCCACTCCCGAGTCTTTAAGTATGACTTCCAAAGCATCAAGAGCAGGCAGAACCAGCATATATCGTTTGGGGAAAAAATTGCGTAAAACAACCGCTCTTTTTTTGTCTAATCGGCTAAATTCTTCGCATAACTGCTTAAATTGCGAATGCGAAAAAGTGAAAACTTCGTTAAAGCGGAACATCTCAGTTTTGTGAAAATTGTTTTTATGCGATAATTTGTACAATTTTTTGATTTCAAGCTTGTGCAGTAATCGTATCAATGTCCCCATTGCCTTTGTCGTTCCGCCGAGCAAAAAAACATGTTCTGCGACTATATTGAGGTTTTCATTAGAAACTATTTCGGCAACTGTTTGGCGAAGACTTTGCCGTTCATTTTCGTTTAGAAATTCCTGTGCACCTGTATTATGAGATTCAAGCAGAGATAGTGCTCCAAATGGAAAACTCACACGATGAGTGGTTGCGCGTTCGGCAAACGTAGTTATTTCTGTGCTTCCGCCGCCAATATCAATAAGCAGTCCCGAAGTGGCTTTACCCTCATCACGAGCGAGTAGAGTGTACCAACTGAGCTCTGCTTCCTCGATACCCGATAACAGTTGGATTTCAATTCCCGTACGCAATCGCACTTGTTCAATGACGATTGAGGGATCGCTCAACCGGCGCATAGCAGCAGTTGCGAAGCAATGAATTTTTGCACATTCAAACTTGACTGCTTTTTCTTTGAATTTCGCAAGAGTTTCGCAAAGTAATTGAAAGCCTTCTTCGGTCAATGCGCCATTTTCGACATAGCTAATAAGTTTTATAACCATTGAACGAGATTTGAATTCGTACATTGTGCCGTCGGTTTGTCTTTCGTATATGCTGTTTTTTATTGTGTTCGACCCAACATCGATTATCATAGTTCGCATAGATGACTCTCTTTCATTATGGTATAAAAATAATACATTCTATATTATATCATATTTTTGCGCATAGTACTAGCTACATTTCACATAAAATTATTCAAGAGTGCATATTGCTTCTTAAAATGCTGAATGTGAGCCTAATAATATCATGCAAACACCATTTCATTTTTTC
>Ga0123355_10001010_pt1 | contig 39002 bp, 19 predicted proteins | sample TergutEmb28metaG_3_FD_89872 | JGI IMG/M metagenome (GOLD analysis project Ga0123355, IMG submission 89872) | Embiratermes neotenicus P1 segment gut microbial communities from Petit-Saut dam, French Guiana - Emb289 P1 | ecosystem: Host-associated > Arthropoda: Insects > Digestive system > Gut ...
AAAATTTTCACTAACCATATTATTGGTTTTGTTTAATTTACTTTTTTTTTTTTTTTTTTTTTCACAGGCTGCTCAAGATCACAAAACCAATACTTCGGTATCACTTCGCAATGACTTTGCTGTTACAAAAGATACTTTTGTTTCTTCACATGCACACATATGTTCACCAGCTTACCATTCTTTTGAAGTGCCTGCACCCCAGCTCGAATTGACCGATGACGTGTATTTTCTCCCTGAACAACGGATACTTTTTCCCTGTTGGCATGTGATTCTTCAAGCAAACCTTGCACATGTTCTGGATTGTCAACAACAAGTATGATCTTTTTGACCCACTGCATACGATTAAACTCTTCTAATGCGTATAGAAAGAGTGGCTTCCCCTATGACAGCAACACATTTTATAAATCTTGCTACACAGGGGCACGTGAAAAATCACATTTTCACAAAAGTAAAAAACATGTTATATTCTTACCAGTACTTCATAATATTGTTTAGGAACAGGTACTCCAAATCTCTCACTAAAGCCTGCTGAAGGTAATATAACGCCAACACTAAAATTAATCATTTGTTAAAATTACACACCGGTAAGTAAATTACAACAATTTTTATGTTTAGATTTTTAAAAAACTTGTACTATGCGCATCACCACCACCTTAAGTGCCGCCATCGATCTCAAACATCAAAGACGATTCACTATCGATCTGCGTTCGCACTTGGTTGGTTTGGATTATAAATGGTAAAGGTACGATATCCCGGGAATGACGCCATCTGTATGGGCTGTGGGCGCCATGTATAGTCAAGGTAAATATAGGACGGAAGTGGCAGTTGCTTGCATTTACACAAACTATGCTATTGTAACACGGTTACTACTCTGATCCATGCTACACGGCATAGAGAGATGCATGGGACGTGTGATACATATTGGAGCCGCCTGGAATTATACAGTTCCAATTACAAAGATATTTTTCAGTCTTGGTTTTTAGTCGTTTCCTATGTCCAAGGGGCAACCAGAAATTTTCGCTGGAACGAGGGGTTTGAAGCTGAGGCAACATAATTTATGTTTGATTTAAATATATATATATATATATGTTATAAAATGATGTTACAAATGTACCTGTAACATAACGTTGTTTGCAACTGCATTTATATACATGTAAATATAATGACATGTTCCATTTCTCACTCAATTTAAATCACAAGGTCCAATCTTCTTCTTCTTCAAGTTCATGTGAGACTTCAGAAGTTGATTTTATTTTTCAAAATTCCAACCCACTAGTCATCTGCTGATTTTTGCTGAAAGTCGTGTAAAACGTTTGATCTGTCATGTTTGCAAATTACTATTATTATTATTTTTTAAAATTTGTTTTACAAGGAGAGCTGAAGGCCAGCAGCCTTCCCCTTGGATTCACCTCTATCTCCGTCACCTCTATGGAGCTGACATTTCATTTGTCAGAAGAAAACTATGCATATGAGATAGCCACGCTATCTTTATTTTACTTTATTACAATATGTTTCCGTCAACACAACTAATATGTTAGTTGTGTTGACGGAAACATATTGTAATAAATTAAAATATTCAGATAACACAATGGGATGACTTCATTCAAATTGCACGCTATGTTTGTTTGTGCAGTTTTTCAAATTTGGAACAAGTTTATCAGTTTTAAGGAATTTGACCCTTTCTTAGGCTATTACTTAATATGGCAGTTTTCTCTATTTTTGGTAAGGTAAGAATTATCTCCAGTATTACACTACCAGAGAGTTGGCAACAATTAGACAGAGGTCATGCACACAATTTTTATTTTGTTTTTGTCTGTAGTAGTGCTGAAGTGTATGCATACATACATGTATATGTTCATTCACAGATCCATTATCCGCATAAGTTGGATTGAATGTTGAATTTGTCATGAAAAAAGCTAAATTGTAATATGCAATGAAGTCAAATAAATAAGTTACAAATTACATAAAATTAGTAAGAACATGATAAATTACAAATAAAAGATCATATACACACAATAATGAAACAAGTTAAATATGAATGTTCATATGTCTACATCGTTATGACCAACGGATAGAAACTCATCAATGGAATATACAGCATGCTTAACAACATGGTCTCTTAACAAAGTCTTAAGGCTATGTATGTTGTTGCAATATTTGAATATATTTTGTGGTAGCTGGTTGAATATTTTAACAGATGAATAGTAGACACCTCTCTGTATTGAGGAAAGACTTACCGAGGGTAGGCCTATGTGTAGTTTATTTTTCTGCCTTGTATTCATACCATGAACAGAGGAGTTAGTTTGATAAATATTAAGATTGCTGATAGCAAATAACATAAAGGAACTGTAAGTATATCCAAATTTTTTAAACCCTCTGTACAAGAACTCCTTGGACCCAGTCTCAGCATAATCCTAACTGCTCTTTTTTGAATGATGAAAACATTTCTCATTGATGAAGATGAACCCCAGAAAATTATACCATAACTGATATGTGAATAGAAATGTGCAAAATAAACCACACATAACACTTTTACATTTACAATGGGTAATAATTTTCTCAACATGAAGCAAATCAGTTTTTTTATTTAACCTTTTGGCGCCGGAATTATTTTTTTTAATTTTAGCACACCTGTATATAAAATGTGAATAATACAAGAACCAAGTATGTTAGATTCATGAAACAAACTGCATTTTGAAGAGGAAAAAATGGAGAGTATATACCATGTTTAAAATATTCAGTACCTATATTTGTTGAATAAACATATAAAATGCAACGTTTAGAGGTTAGCTGTGCGGTACGACCACTATAGTCATTGTTAGGCGTCAAAGGGTTAATTATCTATGTGTATAGACACCATTTGTAGAAAGCATGACTGTCTGCTGCATTTTTGTCACTAGACACAGATGGGTGTTTGCTTTCACTCTCCAGTCACTTCATGCCCTAAGGAAAAATCCCCCTTTACCCATTGAATTGGAAGCTGGTTCTAGTTTTAGTGTCAGTCTGGGTGCTTGGAATAAAAGAAAAATCTCTTGCCTCATGTGAAAATCAAATAACCATTCCTTACTTATCCAGCCTGTAGCCTAATCATTATACTGGCTATCCTATCCTGGCACCAATCCATTTTTCATAATCTACAAACGTGGTGTGGAAGTTAGTATATCAAGGGAACATTGCAAGGAATGCTACTTGTGGGTCACTGTGAGACAGAAGATGGGTGTGCAGTCATAGCAAAAGTGCAGCACTAAACCCCACAATAAAATTACTAGTTAAAAATTAAACGTTCTTGGTGTCATATTATTGCCTCAGTTTTACTGCATCTTTCTGTATTAATAACTTTTATGTAAAGCAATAATAATTTACAGATCAGGAAATAAAAAAAGAACACTGTCAGTTGCATGTTTTGGAGGAAAATTCACAATTAATTGGGAACAAGATGTTGTTACAAATGCTGAAAAGGTACAGACATTTTACACTTTCTTGTGTTACAAAAAGAGTGTTGGTATGAATATACAAATATTTTATTTTTTATATTTTCATAGGGACATACTGAGACTGGTAGCAAAAACAATGATGATGATGATGTTGAGGAGGAGGACGATTAAAATGACGACGACGATGACAACAACAACAACAACAACAACAACTACTACTACTACAATGACAATGATGATAATATTGACACATTATTGTTGTTGTTGTTGTTGTCATTGTCATCGTCCTTGTTGTCGTTGGTGTTGTTGGTGCTGTTGATGCTGCTTGTGCTGTCATAGTCTTTCATTTTTTGTGTTTTCTACAATGTCAAAATAAAAAAAACAACAACTTATGTGACAATTATGGGTGTCAGTCTGTAACCTAGGTTCATTGCCTTAAGAGATTCCATAATCTGACATTGGAGACTTTCACAAAAATTGTTAAACATTTCTGATCTTTAGCCATTTTGATTCCTAGTGCATGTAGGACGACAAATGAACTCCATAGTGGCAAAACTGATCCACAGAGCCTGTTAACATTGTGTATGGAAGGCTTTTGCCAAATATCATCATGCAGTTTCAGCTCTCAAACATATTATTCTGTGATAAATTCTAGTTTACATAAGGCTAAAAATGCACTTTACTCTTTATCCCATAAACCTTGAAGTATATTTTGAATTAATTCATATAAGATGCTTCCACATAAGTCTGTAAGTAAGTTATTAAATTAGTGTACTTAGGCCACAAGTGGACGTTTCCACACAAGTACCCAGGACCCTGCATCACAGATTCTGTTAATTTTGAATACAGGATATCTGACTAAAACTTCTCAGGCAGTTCTGAGTTTCATAATAACGCTTAGTTTGCAAAAAACCAATAAATAAACTTTTCCATAACTGTGCTGAAATTTGACATGGGAGAAATCATTTCTTGCATTTAAATATTACATTTCTAAAGTAAGCTTACATCTACAATGACTTTGGTAATTGTGTTTATTATGCTTTGGAGTAAACCCTTCAAAATCCTATTAAAACATGAAATTTATGGTAAGCTTTAATAAATTAATGTTAAACATAATGTAAGGGGCTACAGGAATTTATGGAAGATGTGTAAATTTGAAGTACTTTGTGTAGGCCTAATGCCATCACAAAACAAATGAAATTTTTTAAATGAGTGTGTTGCCATTTACCGTAAAAGCTGTGGTATCAGGCACTGGACGATGAGGCAAACTCTGTTATTTGGAAATTAGCTATGAGACCCATTAACTTTCATTATTTATCAACCAGCAGTACCTGGTACTAATTCCAAGCGTTTGACCATTAATTACTCGTGTCTTCTGGATTTTTCAGCTTATGTAACATGTTATGTACATAGTGACAGAAATGGAACAGAAAATGTAGAAGGGGAAAGAGGGCAAAATACTATGTGAAAAATTAAATGGTTAGGTCTGTCCAGGAGTTTGCTAGGCACACTTAGAGACATATTAGGCATAAGGTACTAATATCCAGAAAATTATGTTACCCAGCAACCATTTGGTCCTGGAGGTGTAAATTTTATTGTATTAAGACATTAAATACTTCACAATAAAATAGGAAGGCCAGAAGCAATGCTACTATATTGTTAAAAATACAGATTATTCAGACCACTGGTTATTAACCCAGGGTAAATATTTCTGATTAGTAATTCCACACATTTCAGGGATATTTAGCTGATGAGCTACATATACTTCTGAGATATGGAGTAAAATCGACAAGAAAAATATTTATTAATTTTATTATTGAATTTAACTACAAGAAAGTAGTGTCAACACCAGTACATAGATTTTTTATATTCAACCATATATCCTTATTGTTCCTTTTGAGGTGCTGCAATATGAGTTTTGGTGTAATGGTGTGCATTACAGCACACACTGGTCTGCCTTGCAGGAGCAGGTTTGTCTATTCACTGATTACTTGAATGGAAGCTCAGTTTAGATTCAGGCTTGGCAGTGAAATATAGTAGTTAAGAAATATAGCATTAACATCACTAGTTACAGAAAAGAACAGATAGGACTATGCTGCAGCAACATAAACCATACATAACTCAAGGATATCCAGCACACAACAATGCAAGAAATATATGGATTTTTATCAACATTTCATACTCTGAAGTATGACTTCATGTGTCATAAACAGCTCAAACTACAGCATACCTCTGTGGGGACAGAGGGCTCTTCACCACAACCAGTAACATCAAAAGCCATGATAACAGCAGCAATAACAGTAACAGTACTATTAAAGAGATAAGTACAAGAATACAGATACAACCTGTCCTTGAAAGGTAAACAGATAAAGCCCTTCTGCTGCACAGACATTCTTGTGCAAAGAGCATCACCGTAAAATGGAAACAAATTGTTAATACTTATTAGATAAAATTAAGCAAATGGACACCATAATAATGCAAACATGTTTGAAATACATACTTGTGTCTATGCCTAGATCGCCAATATCCAAAGCTACAAAACTGCATTCATATTGTTTCAAGAACCAATGAGGTTAGGTACCTCGTTTATTTGTGTAGCATGTTACAATGAATATACCCAGGCTTTATCCTGACTATGTGAGGGGTAAAGGTAAAGTGCACCCTTGTACAGGTACTGGGGCTCTGTACAGGCTGTATGGCTCATAAGGGGAGTAGAGGTTTAGCTCTACTCTTTCTTGACCATGGTACTGGAAGGGGGGTGAGGGGTCAGCGTCACGCCCCGGCCGTTCTTTACCCCCGGAAAAGACCCGGTACCCATTATACAGGAGGCTGGGTGGGCCCCAGGGCCGGTCTGGACAGGTGCAGAAAATCTCGCCCCCACCGGGATTCGATCCCCGGACCGTCCAGCTCGTAGCCAGTCACTACCGACTACGCTGCCTGGCCCACCGACTATGTGAACACATGTCATAAGGAAAACACTAGCTAAAACGTTTGTTCTTTGCCGAAGATTTTCTTAAAAATAATGGATGCAGACATCATAACAATGACTGCTTGTTATGACAGTGTTTTCAATATAAGCCTATGTTTTCGTTGCTCTATGTTCTGACTGCGCAGTCTCACTGACTAATACTGTATTATATTTCACTATCCTGCTGTACAGTAATCACTTACTAAATCTGATGCTTGCAGGTATATTTGCCCCTTGAAGACTCTATATTGAAATTCGAGCACTCAAATTAAACATAGAACGTAAGCATGCTTTTATCCCTGAAAAGTTCAACATAAAAATTTAAAGATTAATTCCATCAGCTGAAATGATTGAGTTTATGAGTGTGTTTTAAATTTCACGTAGGTAACATCTCTTCCGTCTTAGATCTCTTTCAGAGTTCAGGTACAATTTGTAAGGAAAAGAGATTTGGTATAATGAAGTTCTGCATTGGTTTTATGGAAGAAAATACACAGCAGATCTAAAGTTCTGAAAACATTAGTTTGAAATCTTCAGTATTCAAACTTTTATTTACTGCAGAACTTATTTAACACTGCCATTAACTTTCAGACAGGCTTGTGTTAGGCTACTCAAATGGTTCTTCAAAGGGAATTAGACAATGAAATAAGACATCAAATGAAAGTAATGGAAAGTTTGATTAGAGAGTGGAGTTAGCAGCATAGCCTCGCATTTCTGGCATGTTACGCAGTATAAAGTGGTATCTAAAATGTGTAACATCCCAGAAGAGAGATGATTTCATTTAGACCGTGAACAAAGCCTGATGTCACACTGTATGTGTATATGGGTGCACAGAAAGCCAAAGTACTTGACTATGTAATGTAGGGAATCAATGTACTTGTTTCAACCCTTTCAAACTAAGAATGTACATCTGCACGTACATACATGAATAAATTCATACGTACATGTGTATATGCACACACAAATACATGCATGCATACATACATACATACACATATATGTGCATATATACATACATTCCATGGATCTGCAAGTGTGTCACAAAGACAGTAGGTTGTGGAACAAGTCATAAATCACAAATATATGTGTACATACTCTTTACAGTGTAAAGTACTGTAGACATTTTAAAAACAGTATTACAGATCATCTTTACACATAAAAAATTCATCTACAGACTAAAAGGAGTGTGTATTTTTAAGTATAGAATAATGAAGAAGAGAAAAGAAAATGAGGAGGAAGAGGAGAGAAATGAAAACCAGTAGATATGGAAGAAAGATATGATGAAAATGGAAAAGTAGATGGAAGAGATGCAACAGTTAATGGAGACTAACTTGGAAATGGAGGACATGAACTGTGTATGTACTTATTAATGTAATAGCTGTGAAGACCGTATTTTAGATTTATTCATTTGTATAAAATATACACAGCAGTATGAATCAAGAAAATACGTTAGGGTCTTGTTTTACGACGTGGTTACATTCTCGAATATTTGCTTGTAAATCGAATCATTGTGAAACAAATATTATTTAAATGGTTTAAATTGAGATAGGTTCTTGGGCCAAACAAGTTAGTCGAATAATTGTATAATTTACAATATTTCTTTACATTATGACATACAATTTTAATTTAACCCTTTAAACACCGAGTTAAATCCCATCTGCTGGCATTTTTAGGAGCTCACCATATTCTCCACGTTAGCAGGATAAGGGTTAATGAATTAGGAACATGGAAAATAACACAGATAATTGAAAAAAATCAATTAAATCACTTCTTATTTTGTTGAAGAAGGCCCAGGCCGTGGTTCAGAAGACATCAAGAAAGAATTTAACGTCAACTGTTTTTATTTTTTCCTGTCTCTTTGATGGACGTCACGGGTGGAAAAAAATCACAATCAGCTTAAAAGAACTGCACTAAAATAGAAATAGACACACATGCACATCGGAAAAGAGCTATAAGCACACTAAGTACAGAAAGGACGCTTGAGTTGCGATAGTGATGCACTACAATTCGGAAGTACTCGGTCCGACTAGACACGGGTCGTAAAAGTGAATTGTCGTAAAACAAACCGTCGCAAAACGAGACCCCACTGTATAAAGATAGCACGTGGGAAAGATCCAAGGTTCTCATGGAGGGGTCAGTATTACGGTCTTACGGGATATCAGATAATGTTTCGTAGATAGGTACCAATGTTTCGGAGGTAACCTGAGGACGGGGGCAACATATTCCCCTCAAACGGCGGTACGTCTCTACGAAGCTACATGGTGTTACATCTCAGACTTCCGTGATCAAGAACAAGACGAGGAGGAGGAGAATGAGCAGCAGGAGGATGAGGAGTAGGAAGAAGAATAGTTGGAGAAGGATGGTGGTAGGTAAGAGGCGAAAGAAATAAAATAACGAAAATCTGTAAGTCCTCTCCTTGCGTGTGTTGTTCTTACAACCATCACTCCTTAAAACTGACTACTTCCTAATACATTGGGACTGCAAGCATTAAAGGTAGTCTACTGAAATTTCACACGTCTGTTCTGCATAAAATTATTTCACACATAGATATACTATGGTGAGCGGCGTTCTGTGTGTTGTGTGAAAAGGATCTGACTTTTGCGTATTTGGGCCAACGAATTACACATTATGGGATCTTAGCCTCCTTTGACGTGGGCTATATGTGGGGCATTCACGTCTGTGCGGTTCGTTGTTCTTTCACGCAGTCACACTTGAATAAACACAGAACATTCGGCACGTTCAGGTCGTATAAATGCCACAGTAAAACTCGGCTTACTCAGTTTGACTGTGGATGCGTGACTGAACTGTCCAACCATGAAGGACACCACTTCAGCTTTCCGGCTTGCTGTAGGATTTCTCGTGTTTCTGGTCTGTGGCGGGTATGTAGGAATACTGGCTATGGATGTGCCTTTACGAGAGAGGAACATTGTCTGTCACTGTACCTTCAGAAGAACATTTGGACTTGACAGGGTATTATTAAAGGGTGGTGAAAATTGCATAATGAGCTCCAAAATTCGTACTTTTCACCAAATGTTACGTGTGTGACCCAATAGAGGAACATATGGACAGGGCAAGCGGCAGGGCCATGTTAGAACGATAAGAAATACGTAAAATTTTTCAGTCCGCAAAAGCGAAGAGAACATACCATTTGAGAAATACAGGTGCAAGGCAAATATTATAAGACATGCAGTGTACGTGTAACGTAACCCTGAGGCGCGTGTGTATAACCATTGTTACTGTGGAAAAGCGATATATATTACACATTCTGAGTGTGTGTCTGTAGCCTTAAGTATCCAGAATGCAAAGCGGATTCGCCGTGTATTGTCATCTGTGGCCTCTCTTGCTGTACCATATTTTTTCACATTGTCTCAGAAATGGCACGATTTTTTGGAAAAAAGTCATTGAGCACAAAATAAGTTTTGATGTCCTCTACAATTATTCTCTGACATATTTCACTTTCTAAAAAAAAATCGGTGAGTATGGTAAACGTACTTACATATTCATGTAGAATACTCGTTAGTCTACCAGATTTCAATTAAACTGGAATTTTCTCGACAAACTTTCGAAAAATACTCAAACATGAAATTTCATGAAAATCCTTCGAGTGGGAGAACGGTTGTTTACGCGAACGGACGGAGAGACAGACAGACAGACAGACGTGATGAAGCTAATAGTCACTTTTCGTAATTTTGCAAACGCGCATAATACGAATCTTAAAGAAATAGTTTGCGGACTGAATTCAAGTGGAACAGGATAGAGTTTAGTGGCCGGCTGATATGAATACGAGAGTGAAACGTCTACTTCCACAACCGTGTGAACTTTTCTGAGCCTCTGACTCAAGTATAAGTTCATCAACAAAGATTCCAATAAATTCAGTCTAAATTGACGGCTTTAAGAAATTCAAAACTGACGGTTCTTTCTAATTTTTTGGAACAAGTATGATATCCGTGAAATTTATATTCAGCTATTTTACGCTGTTTTGAGAATAAGAGGTCTTTTTTTTTCTTTCTTTTTTTGCGTTTCTGCACCGTCCATTGTGATATAATTATACAACACAAACCAACGAAATGCTCAAATTTCTAAATTAATATTTAATTTTTTAATTTCTGTTGTCTCGTGCATGTTTCGAACCTCTTTGGTTCATCCTCAAGGAGATAGTTGCAAATGCAATATGTTATGTTTTACATGTATCCGTGTGAGCAGTCTGGTGGATAGGAGTGTGTGTTCGAGCCTCGAACACACTCTGTTACATATCAGTCCGAGGTATTACATCAATTATTTACAAACTACTTTCCATTTTTTCCCCAAGTTTAATAAAACATCGATACCGGTTCAAATATTTCCTTGAGAATTCATAATTTATATTTTTATATTTTAATTTAGGGTTGATAATGCCTTACATTCTGTGTATAATTCACTCTCCTAGTAAGTAGAATTTGCAACTGGGATGACGTTTTATCATTTCGTTCCCATTTGTGGTATTATTACGTTTTCCAATACCACTGCGTCACTCTAGGTAGGTCAACCTTGAACTCAAGATTGACAACTTGTTTTTTTCCTATTCTATATTAATTCATTTTAAATTATATTTTTTTTGTTCTGCTGCTTAAAAAGCAACGACTTTTTATGTAATTATGTATTGTCTTCCTCAACGTAATTTTAAAGTTTAAGAGCTTGAAGATAACCCAATTTAAGGTCCTAACATGCTGCTTTATTAGACAGATTCTTTGCCTAATAAAGATAGTTGTGTTGAAACTGATATGACTGTACTCACTCGAATTTACATTTCGTAGCTAGTAAATGTAAAACGACGTAAATGCAAATGTAGAAAATGGAAATGAATCTGCTGAGTTTTGTTTCTATAAATATAATCGCATGGTAATATAGCTGTCATAAATACTTTACTTCATACAACGCAAAACTTTCGTTGTCTTGGTAATATTATTATTTCAAGAAATGGAATATGAAGGCAGTAGGTTCGTCACAACCAGACTACCTGTGATACAGAGGCATTCAGCACACACAAACAAAAACACAGACACTAACACACACATACGCACGCACACACACACACACAAACAAACACACACACGCGCCCACGCAACAACATAGAATAAAATGTTACAAAAATTAAAAACAACAACAAACTACTGCTCACGTAGGCAATGAATGGTTTACCATAACTCACAATGAGGGATGAACAGCTGTGTAACTAGTTGCACACAAAGTAAAATTTTCTGCATGAATAAAACAAGGCCGAGTCCTGAAAGTGTGCATATGTACAGACATTAGACAAGTACTATCAGCATTGCCATAACGCTTAATCTGTTGCCGCAAAATAACTTCTGGGGAGTAACGAATAATCTGTCGCTGCACACTAAGTTCTGGGGAGTAATGAATAATCTGTCGCTGCACAGTAAGTTCTGGAGAGTAACGAATAATCTGTCGCTGCACAGTAAGTTCTGGGGAGTAACGAATAATCTGTCGCTGCACAGTACGTTATGGGGAGTAACGAATAATCTGTCGCTGCACAGTAAGTTCTGGGGAGTAACGAATAATCTATCGCTGTACAGTAAGTTCTGGGGAGTAATGAATAATCTGCTGCTGCACAGTAAGTTCTGGGGAGTAACGAATAATCTATCGCTGTACAGTAAGTTCTGGGGAGTAATGAATAATCTGCCGCTGCACAGTAAGTTCTGGGGAGTAACGAATAATCTATCGCTGTATAGTAAGTTCTGGGGAGTAATGAATAATCTACTGCTGCACAGCAACTTCTGGGGAGTAACGAATAATCTGCTGCACAGTAAGTTCTGGCGAGTTACTAGAGTAACTATAAGACGCTAAAGTCTAATAATTCTTACGCAAACAAATTGTATTCATTTTGGATGAACTCTATTTTATGGTTCAGATTAGGGGATTGATCGCATAACCAATATATTTTTCACACGCCTGTATCAAAACACGCAGAGTGTACGTGATTTCACTCTTGCGCGCACAACAACGCTGCATTTTTTTAAAATGAGACCTAGTGTTGGCTGACAGTGCGTGACATAGAAATGTCTAATTGTATGCTCCAGTATCTTGGACTTGAAATGTTAGTTTTGCAAGGTAATAATGTAGCGATACAAAAAGAGGTGATATACGCGTGATGTCAATTGCGTAACTTCGTTCAGTTGTTTCTCAAGTTACTTACACGTAGATTTAACTTTAAATTTAATTTAATGTTTTCAATGGCAATGACTACGAAGCGTCGCTCAATCGGCTAGTGATATATTACAAAAGGTTTTCATAAGATATTTTGTGCATTCCTGTAAAGAAACTGTACAAAAGAGCAAAAAACACAATCGTGATCATTTTATTTTACCCATACTGTGCATTTTTTATAGTCAATATATTAACCAACAAATGCACTCAATAAAATACAAACCATTAAACTGCGTATCGATCGTGTTTATTTTTTAGTGCATGAAAAGTTGTTAGAGAGGTTGAACATAAAGTAAAATTCATGGCAAGTATCAACTCCTACGTGTTTCGTCTTCGGAATGCTATCTTCAGGGACAAGTCGCACACGCCAAACCAGGTACCGATCGCCCTCAATGTCATTTTCAAAATTTTGATGATGACTGTGAGAGGGCGATCGGTACTTGGTTTGGCGTATGCGACTTGTGTTCCCATGTTTTAATAGACTCCTTAAAGATAGTGTTCCGACGCTGAAACATGTAGCAGATGACTTTTACCATGGATTATATTTTATGACTTGTACTTTATTGTATTTTAGTGAATGCATTTTTTGGTTGGTATATTGAACAGTCATGGTAACTGGTTTCTGGGTATAGATGAGAAGAACATGGGGCCTTTTGAAAAATAATGGACAATGTTAAGATCCTGGCAACGACAAAGTCTTTCGTCTGTTATATTTGTTTTATCCATCCATTTAAAAAACAGGGTATGATTTGGACAAATGATATGTGAAATAAGATCATAAAAACTGAATAATATGTTTTGTAAAATTTGAGGTTCTCACAGCAATGACTGCTAACTTGCAGCTTTCTTGGATGTCCCATTATGTAATTTGGTATCCATTTATGAAACCACAAGGCGTAAAGCCGTAACCTGCAAACAAAAAAATGTATTTAGGTTATCAAGAATGACTCAAAAATTTATCAGCTGAACAAGCGTAGTGTGCGATGTGTATGTGGTTCGTAGCCGCTCAAAGTATGTTCTTCAAGGAGGTAGCAAGTGTTAATTTGGCGACGCACGATGTCATTGTAATCAAATTATTTTACTATGTAACATTCTTTAACTTCCACGTGCAACTGTTTTAAGATTATAAAAGTCTGCTTTCTGCTGACAAAATACAGCTAAACGTTTGGTAAGGTACAACGAATAAACAAGGGTTGTTTCCATATGCAGCATTAATAGACTGGTCTTTTCTAGTGTGAGACAGGAATGCAATTTATAAGTATTATTGTCACATGAAACTGGGGCTTGAAAATGTTAAACTTTTTTACACCAGTACCTTGTTTAGAAATCATTAGATCTCCATTCACTGACCCACACACATTCCATGGCATGCGGAATCAACCTTCACACAGCTGTGAACTTTATACATGCATTCTAAGTGTAATTATTTCTGAAGCATAGGTGAATGACAATCGTGGAAAAACGACTTACCTGTTATGAAGCCAAATATTACTTTGTGTTCTGTGTATTTATTCGAATTCTGCCGTACAGAAACGTAATTTATGACACCAAACAGATGATCAATGTACAGAATTCTGTAGGACAGAGCAATCTAAATTACACAATATACACTATAGACAGTACTGTGACAGAAACGTTAATAATTACTGAAGATGCTGGAAATAAAGTTGCATAAAAACAAAATTCGCATCAACGGGTATTGGAGTGGCAGTAGTAAGTAATACAATAACAATAACTACAACATTAAAAAAAGAATACAGATCGGTACTCATTTTGAATAAGATACTGAGGTAATGCTCAGTTAACTGCCATTGCAAATCAGATGCCAAAAGCGATATTAACCTCGTTATGCCTGTCCTTTGGGCTGTTCGCAACGAACGGTACGCCTTCCATCGGAGAAAGTTTTGTGGAATTTCATACTGTGGTTTTACTCCAATTTGTCGACGGATTCAAATTTTCGTTAAAATCCGGCAAAAAAAAGACACTTTACCCAAAAACGTGCGTCCTATGAAGATACCTCACCGTGATTGGTCTTCATAAATGAAAGAGACCACGTTGCTCTGTGAGGTAAGCGATGAGGCAGTATAAAAATTTGGCAATCTAAACATATCAATCGAGCATAACTGTTATATCGCCTCTTGCCAGATATCGATTATAATCGATTTGGTATCTGTTACTTAGATACGTAAACAGTCTGTGTAGTGTAAAACGGCACATTTCATTTACTCACATGGGCGGTGCTTTTCTCAAGAATGATCACGAATTTAAAAGCCAGTCACAATAAATGAGCGAACGCGCCAGAAATATTGAAGTTATTCCATGATGAGCGTGAGGGACAATGTTTGACCCCGGGTCATGAGCAGGTTACCCTGTAATGTGGCCTGATATATAATTACGAAGATACTACTAATAATATTCATTATTAGTATTATTTTTACTTTCGTTGTACTGATCTTAAGCTGCTTGTGAGTTTTATAATATGCTAAAAACATTTTGTATCGCTTCGTAAGTATTTCTGTTGATATTGCTATTGCTACTGCTGCCGTAAATAAAAATGGAAGGCCTTTTCCAGCAAAACCCAAGTTAAATATTACGTAAAACGTGTTAAGGAAATAAAGTTATTCGTTGTGTGCTTCTTAACTGTCTGTAAGTTTAGTCTGTAAGTTTTGCAGTTCGGTCTCTTGAGACTCCCCATTACAATTAAAAAATATTTAATGAAATTCGAGAATGCTTCGGGTTGTAACATACAAACTACTTTATTTTGCCTTAAACATTTATATAAAAAAAGTAATCTCAGATTTTATGAGTAACTTGATCGGTCCGTTAAAGCAGAAGCAGACACTTGAGGTTTCTGCAGAAGTAAAAATTGAGACTGCGGTCCTTCGGTTTATGACGCCGCGTTGTTTTGTAGGTTATCAACGCACTTTCGGATGAAGGTGGTGCCTCGATATCCATGGTATAAATCCGCCGTAATGTGACTTATATTCTGGACATGAAGGGAGAAAGTTTCGCCGAAACGCTGGTGATCACACAGGAAACTACACGGACCTCACTCAAAGGACAACCTTATTTCCCTTCACTAATATTCTGCAAACTTAATCCAAAATATTCCCAAAGTCACCAAGTTAGTAACTTTCTTCACACGATCCTACACAGAAATCACACAAACTTTTATATGACACTTACTACTGCCAGTACAATAATTGTATGATATTAGTGTTTAGTCACTATGGTCTAAATAAAGGAGGCGCTTTATCGCCATTGCCTTTCAACCTCATTTCAGATTATGCCATTAAGAATATCCATAAATCGGGATGGATTCTGATTGGAACACACCAACTGCTGGCGACGCTGGTGTTCTTAATTTAGTAGGTTATGACAGAAATAGAATAAATGCAGACAAAAAACCTCTGTTAGGTTCCAGAAAGAAGACTAGTCTAATAAATAAAGCTTGGCCATACTGTACGGAGAAATAATTACAAGGACGGCTAATACAAATAAAATTGCTGTGCACCCCATGAAGTTGTACACGGAAAGTAGAGGTACAGTTCCATTTAATTCCTAACCTGAACACTAGATGGAGATGAATCACTAGCTTCACACACCGGCCGCTCTATCTTGAGAGAAAGCCGATAGTAACCCTTGAAATAGGAAGTTTGGCGGGACTCAGAGCCGGTTTGGACGTTTCGATGAAGAGAAAGTTCTTTTTAACTTGCCGGGAGACGAGTTTTGTTGAATTTCGTAGGATTTGTTTAAAGATGTCTAATAAATCCTTCGAAAGTTGGCAAAGCCTAAACACTTTGGAAGGACAGCGACAAGCGAAGATGGAATTCATGGAGAAATTGAGAACGATAAAATTTGGTGAAAGACTGGTACAATTCGGTTCAGAATCTTGTCTTCCAGTCACTATGTAAGAATGTAAAGACTAGAAATCCATTTTAAAAAAAACTGTTCCTTTGTGTGGATATTAAACTTGGTATCTAACCTGAGTGAATAACATATATAAAAAAGGTGTTTGGAGAGGAGATGAGAATATTTTGACAAAAATAAAAAATTAGGGCTATATAATTAAGAATTTGACCAATTAGGTAATATTATTCTCCAAATATTGTTAGGATAGTCAGAAGGAGCAGGATACGGAGGCATATGGCACGCATGGGAGGCACAAGAAATATGTACACAATTTTGTTCGGAAAACTTGAAGGGAATGTGCCACACGGAGGAGGGAGTGTGTTATTGAAACCTATCATAAGGTTATAGGGCGTGAGGATGCAGACTGAATTCTTCTGGCCTCAGGATGGAGTCCACTGGCAACGTACTGTCGACGCAGTCATATGTATCTTATTAAGCAGACACTAGACTGACCAGCTAAGTTACTGGTAGCTTTTCAAGATGGACTTTGCTCCATGGTTACTTATTCGATTGAAGTAATTGTCTAATCCGTCTATTTAGTTTCTATTTAAAAATGTAATGTGAACCTTCTAACTTCTCCGATCTTCGTTCCCCGTATTGTTTTGCAGTTTCTATGCAAGTGCTAATCACACCGTGACGCCAGTAACTGGGCCCGTAGAGCATGGTGAAGGCCCGCACTGGGACACAGAGACTGGTGTTCTGTTCTTTGTCGACATCAGTCAGGAACTCGTCAATAAATATGATCCAGCGACCAAAAAAGTAACACATGCACAGCTTGGTGAGTCTGCACACAAACACAAACTAAATTCCCGTAAGTTTATTGTAAATAATACGAGAATGGTTTACACTGCAATTGTAGTAATGCAGTGATGTGCTGCATCCCAGTGCAATCATTTTAAAAGTAAATATCTAAATAATTTTACACGTAACATAACTCAATATCATTCTATATTATTACTTTTAATTTGAATTTTTAACTCTTAGGTGCATTTGTATAAATACACATATTTCTAGATGTAGTGACAGATTCCACTTACAGTTGGTCTTTAAATTTTGTATTGTTATTTATTATATTATATTGGGTGGATTTCCATATATTATAAGTTGTGTTGTAATACGTGTATATAAATTGTAATTTGTAACTGAAGTGTCCAATGTTACACGTGTGACTGAATGGATGAACAAATAAACCAAACCAAACCCAGATGGACTGCAGGTTACTTTATCATATTTTACCAAATACGGTGGATATTGACTGTCAAATTATGTGACTGGTTGACACGTTCAGTGAACTGGAAAGGTGCTGAGGAATACCGTGAAGGAACTGGGTCAGGATAGTCGGCTTTCCAAAAAAGATCCAAATCAAGCTATCCCCCTCACACCAAAAAATTACAGCTTGTTGTCTGTCTCTTTTACAACGTTGTAAAAAGTGATTGATTTGCGAGATATTCCCACAGGCCCATAAATTTTTGTGGCCTCCCACCGATAAACTCTTTACTTGCAACAAAAAACGTAGCAGAATTTCAAACTTTTGACAATAGCTGAGTTCCTCGTTTAGAAAATTATGATTAAATCATAAACTGGAGATCAGCAATTAAATCTTATTGTGCTGAAGAACAAAACGATACAAATGGATATGGCCTGCTAATTTGTGGCGACATCCTATTTATGTCCGGGCTTCAGTGTATACCTGTTCGTCGTATATAACGACTTCGAATACTCATTATTTCTGTGCAGGCTTATGTTTCGATTTATTTCAGTGGCGAAATGTGACACTCCGCAAAACGTAGCAGATACTTAGGATTACAATTATCACGCAAGGGACCTCTGTTTCAGTTGTTAACCAAAATGTTCAGAACAGGGGACAGGAATATGAAAACCGAATTCTCTTGAGACTTCGGAATTTCACGGTGGTGTACATTAAGCTTACGGTCTTCTGGTGACGTGGTTTCGTGAAGTTTCGTGGATACGTGGCAGAAGTTCGGAGGGAGATGATGTCTTCGCACCCTGAATATGGAGGCAGCACAGTCTTCCGTACGAGTAACTAGACAGCGCCACATACCAGACGATAATCGTGGACTTGCCTAGTCAAAATTATTTTAGCCCCTCACGGTTGCCACTACTTCATCTATCTAACTATATAACTTTTTCTTAATGTTTTGGAAACCTTGAGGCTATTATTCGACTGAAATTCTACTCTTTATTAAGGACACAGTTCTTTTCAATCTCGAAATTGCAGGGTTATTTCATCTTTTAAATTTATCACACGTACCATCTGTCAGAATATTGATAATATAGGCACTTTATTCTCCTCCCTTAGTAAGACACCTTACATCTACGGTAATGCATTTGTCACAATAATTATGAAACTCAGTTGATATTATGAAGCTTTCTGAAAGAATGTGACAAGACTACGGAACTAGAGCAAGAGGCCGGGTCGAGGCGTGCAATACGGAACTCTCCCGACATTTGCTTGGAGGCGCTGAATAAAACAGGGAAAAGCCTCACTCAGGATAGGCTGTTTGGAGACTGTGATTTGAACTTGTACCTCCAGAATAGGATGCAAGAATACAAACCGCTCAACTTTGATGTTCAGTCCTCTGCTGTCTCTTCATAGTTAAATAACTGGAAACGTTACGTCTGCTTTAATTGAGCTGATGAATTCCGTACCGTGCGCAAATGGCGTCACATGGGAGAATGAGTGTATTCGCTCTAAGGGACAACGACAAAAATATAAATAAATATTTAGACATCAATGACTTCAAATAAAGCAATGTTAGTATCTGAGGAAATTTAAGTATGAAGAGTAAAACTAAGAGACTATTCATTGTACTGCTTGACTGCAAAGTAGTTAGTGACGATCTTTTTTTTTTCCTTTTCCAAGAATAATGTATAACAACAATGTCTATTGAAATATAATATTGTATCCTTAGTAGTTATGCCCTTTTCTATAACTTTTCCACACTGCATCGAGCAGTTGCAAGTGGTAGGACTATACTCAAGTTACATGTGTAGTTGGGGACATTCTATTTTTTAATATCTTCTTGTTTTAGCTGGAGGTGGAGTAAGTCTTGTAATACCAGTTAAAGGAACAAAAACTCAGCAGTTACTGACAACTCGTGGTCACGACGTAATGCTGCTCAACTGGAACCAAGAAAACGCAACGTTTGACTGTTCGCGGAACAGTAAAAATTTTACAGTGTTTGCTACAGTGGAGTCCAATCAAGACAAAGCCGGAAACCGATGGAACGATGGGAAAGCTGATGCTAAGGGACGTCTGTGGGCAGGTAGGGTGAGCTGTTGCAGAAAGACGGTCACTTCAAACCGAAGAAAAACTTTCAAATGCTACGAATACTATTCGGACCTAAATAAGAGGAGTTAACAGTAGGCTGGACAATATTACACAATGTAAAGCTCCATAACTTGTACACTTCACTAAATGTTTCAGGGAGACTAATTCACAGTTCAAATAGGATGAGGGTGGGGAAAGATGGACAAAATTTTAGTCAATTTTAGTTGGGGGGGGGGGGGGGGGGGGGGGGGGAAGCGCAACTGTGGAAAAGGAGGGGAGGAGTGGGGGGGGAAGGAAAAAGTGTTTGAAGGAAAAAAAAGGAAGGGGGGGGAGGGAGAAGGAGGGGGAGGGGGGGGGGGGGGGGGGGGGGGGGGGGAGGAAGACGCTACTTGAGAAACAGAAGCATAGATTAGAGGATGATAGTAAAATGTATCTAGAGAAACAAATTGACAGGGTAGGAAGTGAACTGGATCGGCAAAGGATTCAATGGTGGGTTTTGTGAACAGTGTCTTGAACACAGCAGAGTGCTTATGAGCAATGTAAGACAATCCTCGTGCTTGGCGTTAAGTAGGTCTATATGGTAAAAGAACACGAGTGCTAGAGCGGAAACGGTTCCTTTTAACTGCATTTTAAACACATATGTGTTCATTATTTTTGCGCGTGAACGTCTACCATTGCTGAAAGGAACAGACAAACTATAGATCATAATAGTTTCGTGGGTCTATTGCTTGGAGTCAGAAGTTTCACCACAGAAAAAAGCGAACCGCCCATGCAATCTCAGAAACTGTTTTCCATTATTGTTCCTACTCGTACCTAGTAGTGCATGTTGTAGTTTAAGTGGGAGATAACCGAGATATCCCTAGCACTAACAAAAAATCACGACTCACTTTTACAAACCGCTGAATGTTAAAGTGAAAGGAAAGTTAATTTGAGGACTATTCTGGACCAGGTCCAGTGCTTGAAATTAGCTACGCCAAGTGACACGGTGGAGTAGAATTCCTTGCTTCGTCCTTTGACATGAAGAAAGAAACAGAACTAACCTTAAAAACGTTGATGTTTGGCAAAATTGGGACTATGAACAAAAATATCTAGAATAAACGTCAGAAGAGATGAAGAAATAATGTCGTCAGAAACCTCCATATCTGGTCACATTTTCGGACACAATAATCCCAAAGAATAAAAGGCACGCTGTAAGTTTCGGGAAGTCGGCCCTTCTAGCTACCCCTCAGCGCTGCGCTGAGTGAATTTCAATTGGAACTTAAGAGCAGCAATTTCTTGTTTGCACTTCCAATTCACACCCGCAGTTCTCATCTCTACTTCACAGACCATATTCCCATCTGTGTAGTGAAGTCACGAGAGTATTGCCGTAGGTCTCAAAGTTCGTTCCTTCATAAGAAACCCAGCACACCATCCAAAACCAGGTCTCCATCATCTCTGTCTGTCACCTTTCACGATCATACAATCGACGACTAAGATCAATAACCATTTTCTTCGAAAACTGTACGAGGGGGTGTTGATAAGTCCTTAGCCCGGAGTACTTCCCGTTGTTGTAGGACGTAATCGATAGTGTCGTTGGAAGGAGGGGTCTGTTCATGTGCCGAATTGCAAGTATTTTCTTGTTACAGAGGCCGAAAGGAAGCATGCCAAGCGAAGCGCGCGATTTCAACATGGAGACACGAGCTGTCATCAAGTTTATTATTATTTTTTTTCTGCAAGGCAAGGCGCCGAAGGAAATTCACGCCATTCTGACAAAAACATTAAGGGAACATGCACCATCGTATGCCACCGTCAAAAACTGAGTGGTCCAGTTTAAACGGGGTGATTTTTCTACCTGTGATGCGCCTCGTCCTGAACGACCCAAAACAGTGACCACCCCGGAGATTATTGATCAAATTCACGAGATAATCTTGGAAGACCGCCGGATTTCGGCTAAATCAATAGCTGTACAACTGGGCATCTCACGTGAGCGGGTTGAGTCCATCATTCATGAAGATTCGGACACGTGGAAGCTCTCCGCGAAGTGGGTCCAGAAATGCCTGAACGCGGATCAAAAAACGTCAACGGTGCCAGTAGTCTGAGCAACTTTTGGAATTTTTTCTCGGCGCGATCCAAATGATTTCCTGTCGCGATTGTTGACCATGGACGAAACCTGGTTATAGCACTATGACCCGGAGACAAAGCAACAATCAATGGAGTGGTGGCATAGCGACTCACCCCGCCCCAAAAAAATCCCGAGTGCAAAAATCCGCTGGAAAATTTCTCGTCTCGGTTTTTTGGGATCAAGACGGCATACTCCTCATTGATTATCTTCCAAAGGGCCACACTATAAACGCGGAGTATTACTCATCTCTGCTGGTGCAATTGAAGGACTTTTGAACGAAAAACGCCGCTGGAAGGTCACCAAGAGGGTCTTGTTCCCGCACGACAATGCCCCGGCTCACCGGGCAATTGCAACCCAGAAGAAACTGGCCTACGTGGGCATCCATTGTCTTTATCACCCACCCTATTCTCCGGATCTGGACTCGTCGGACTACCACCTGTTCCCTGGACTGAAAAAACGATTGAAAGGTCGCCATTTTTCGTCCGACGTTGAAGTCATTGCTGCCGCAGAGACCTGGTTGGACGGACAACTTTCTGAATTTTTTTTGAGTGGCTTGCAAAAGTCAGAGCTATAGACTAAGAAGTGTATTGAGCTTCGTGGGGAGTATGTTGAGTAAATCCCGAGTTTGGTCGCTGTAACTTGTTTCTTTCCTGGTCGGCCAAAGGACTTATCAGCACGCCCTAGTAGCTATGTAGGTCTTTACTGAGAAGACTATTGCTGATTTGTCGTCAGGTACAATGGGACCCGAACCCATAGTTGGCTTCGTCACTCCAGATCAAGGTTCCTTATATCTTCTGCAAGCAGGACATAATCCCGTGGTTAAAGTCTCTCCGGTCAGCATTTCTAATGGTTTAGCATGGAACAAAGACAACACTCTGATGTACTACATCGACACAGCTACGGACCAAGTGGATGTTTTCGATTATAATCTAGAGAAAGCCACTATTGGTGAGTAATATAGAGCGTATTGCTTAATGCATAAGTCAAAGGTAGAACACCAGGCTGTGAGGAAGAGTGGGCGTAAGCATGCAGTTTGACGCATTTTTGAAAGCAGATGGAGGTGAGTTGTCACTTTCATACGTCGGTTGTTTCTTCTCCAGGGAAACAGCCCTCAGTACCGACTGGTTATGACGCTGGGTATGCACCCGAAGTCGGTCTGGATGCAGCGGAGAATAGAAAAATAAGTGCATCTACCGGTAGACAAACCCCGATTCTCCGGTCGTGTAGACAGTATTCTTGTCCCTTCCTTAAGTTCGAAAACATAGCGGACAATTACGATAACACTCGGAGATTCTTTATTGAGGTTTCTCATGAACATAAAACATTGCATTGCCTACTTACCAGTAGCTAAGTGACCTTGCAAGATATCAACAGAAATACATAAAAGTAAATTTCCTTATTTTTCTAATCGGTGTTTTTATATGTTGGTATTACCTGTCCACACTTACGTAATGATAATTAACGTAACTTCAATGGAGTACCACTTAATTTTGTGCAAGTCCGAACGTGCCAGTAATCGCGGTTAAATTTAAAGTGAAAATATTCACAATTACAATTTTTCAGTGCGCGATTGTTTGCAAGTAGCAAAATATGCGTGATAAGGAAATTTAGCAACGTGTAAGGACTATTCTCTAAGCATTATTTACTTATAAGGTTGGTAGGGCAGAAGACCTAAGTCAATATACAACTTCTTCTTCTTCTTTTCTCCTTCTCCTCCTTTTCCGTCATCTTCTTTGGCGCTACAGCCCCTTGCGGGCCTTGTCCTCGTTGATGATTTCGCTCCACAGATTTCTATCCTGTGCTTTCCTCCTACAAGTTGTCACTTTTAGAGTCTTTTAACCCTTCAAAGCCTACTGGTTGTGTGATGCACCAATAAGTTTAACATTCAACAACTGTACGCTCTGCCCACACTGTATTTATGTGTTTTGTATTTATCTGAGAACAAACAGCGACTTATGCCACTTACATAATAAACTGTTTGGTTTTTATAACCGAGTTGAAACGTGTTTAGTGCGCGGTACGAACTGGGTCTTTAAATTAAGCAGTCTGTGCTACGTCTTTAAAAGGGTTAATACAGAATCTAGTCATCTTCGTTTGGGCCTTCATTTCTTCATCCTGCCTTCTGTCTGGGAGAGGGTTATTTTCTTGCAAGTTGAAGTATCCTCCACCCTCGCTACACGCCCTAGCCACTTCAGTCCAGTTTTGTATAAATTATACATTTCATTATCGCATTTCTCTTCTCCATACCCCAATAATACAAAATGGGCCATACATTTTGCTTAAAATCCAAGTCGATATTCACACTAAGAAAACAAACTATAGAAATTATGCTACACTCATTAAAGCATTCATCCGATATAAAAATGTCCAGCTGAACGCCGGATCCATTGACAGAACCTACACACCCATTCATGGCTGCATGGCTCTATAGCTTCAGATTAACGCCGCCCGCTTTCCAGTACCCAGTCAGTTCCGCGAGTGCCGTCGTTAACGCGAAACTGCACGCTTAGAGCAGACAGCATCGAATGTTGTTGATCCTGTCACGACCAGATTAAAAACATGTGGCTGTGAAACGACGGCGTTCCATCTTATTTTGGTCAAGTTACAGAGCATTTGAGTCAGTGGTGTGGAAATCGCCCGTTCATTACCGTTGACAACCTGTTGTTCTACGTGTGGGGATTCGCGAAAAATTGGTCTGTTAGAAGAAACAGCAGACATGAGACGAAATCCGGCGGCGTTTCATGGAAGGTGCAGATATTACAGGGAACAATCATCGAGCTTTTGTTTTATAATGAGCTTGTTTATGCACTGAAAATATTTGGAACAGGAGGTTGATTAAGTAGGTATGTACAATGTGCCGCAACTTACATTAATCTTTTCAAGTGGTTTATTTAGCGACAAAGTCAGCACCTTGACTACATGGCGTCTATGGTAAACGAATAAATGCGAACAGGGAGATTTGAGGTAATGATAACTGATTGGGGAAACCGAAGATGACAGAGTAAAATCAGTTCCAGTAACACTTTCTCTACTACAAATACCGCGTAAACTGCCCGGGGATCGAAATCGGGCCTCCCACGTTAAACATAATCACGCAAGAGTTGAGCTTTCGATCCACGTTGATATACCAATTTCCACTCCAAATAAGCAAACAATTAACCGTCTGAACTTTATCAGACCTCTCCCTGCACACTCTGTACACACTATTTGGAAGTTCGTTTACTGACTGGTAATCCAACTGGGCACATATCTAGGATCCGAAAGCTGTGTCTGAACAAACCATAACGATAAGCATTGTAAGAAGGATTGTCACGTTTCCTGCAACAACAAAGATAAATTACACATGGAAGTGGGTAGGTGTGTGTCACAGTATGCGATACCACGTCAGCTGCACGGACTATGTTCCTGCAGATCTAGAACTGATTAGACACGTCAAAAGTTAGGTTTTTGCCATGGCAAGGCCTAGTAGAGCCCAAGAACATTACAACACTTTTATCTGTGCAGCACGTATCCCCAAGGAACCAGGCGGTTATCAAATTAATGCATTTCATTGTGTATGAGTTAAAGGTTTAGTCACTCAGATATTTATAACAATATCAACATCGAATATTAAATTTTATAATCAGGAATGCTGTTGTAGTGAACAACAAATCTATATGAGTTGACTTGGAAATTCATTTGCTAGAAATAATAACTTAAATATGTAATGATCACTTTAAATTTATGTATCTATAGCTAACCGGCGGAAGGTTTTCAATTTTCTGGAAAATGGAGTCGCAGGGCACCCAGATGGAATGACAATTGATTCAAAAGGAAACTTATGGATTGCTTGCTTCAATGGCAATCAGGTTTGTACATTTCTGGATATTAGTGTATTTGTGGACATAAACAATAGAACTGAGACATGTTACTGAATTCCACTGCATTGTATCCATAATTACTTGTACAGACACTTCTAATAATGTTGATGTGTTTGAATTATGAGTCTAAAATGTAATGCTACAATTCCTAACTGTATACTGACAGGTCTCCAATCAATTATTATCACGAATTAACTCTATACAGCAACAGGTTTCTGATAAATTAATGTTCGTGTATGTAAATAAAAGAGGTTTCTCAATGGGGATTCGACTCGCATCCAAAAACTCTACTGTACGACTAAAATCTCGATATATTGCAGAATAAAGCAAGAAAATATAAACTTCCTTACTGCAGTCAATTTTACTTGTATATTTACGCACATGTGCGTGTAATGCATAAATACAAAAATAAGAAAAGACATATACATCTATCACTTAGAGACCCTTATACTACAACACCCATAAGAAATGAACATAGAATTAGAAGCACAATCAAATATTGTAATTCATAACAAATAGTATAACTTCATACACAGTTACAAAAACTTCTCACCACATATACTACAGGCTTCGCATGTCATATATAGAACAAGGAAAAACTTTATGAATATACACACTGATAAAACTTTCATAGGATCTGTTACATTGGCATATGGAATACAACACACAGATTTCGCTAATAACTACTGATTGAATTTTTAAAAACCAGAGTTGCAAGGATAGTAATTTTGATAACACTTGAATCTCCAAAATTAATTAAAAATAAGTAGAGATAAATTAAATACGGAATTCACAATAAGTATAATTTCTACATTTCATTCAAATTATAAAATATGTACACATTTTATCCTATTAGGATGTGTTATTTAAGGTATCATACCATTTGTTGATCCGCAAAAATCTCTCCGACGATATGTATTGATCGGAATATGTGGTATTTGAAACTAGCATGTGTAGTGTGACAGAATTTTTGTATATGTAATAAGATTAAAAGTAATTAACTTACTGGGATAGTCCGGACCTCAACTAGTGAAATGAAAACAGATTCGGCTTGCACAGAAAAACAGTCTGAAACCCTTGCAGCAAGGAATTTTTATGAACTTATACAGATGTTGTGTGGTATATTTCTGTTGAATAACAGATCAGAATAAATAAGACTAGAAATGGCTATTGTAAATGTAAAACTATAGACCTATGTGTTTAAGACTCAGGAAACAGACCACATGAGTGAGATGCAATACGATTATCATTTTGTAGGTAATCAATGTGGATCCTGTCTCTGGTTACCTGATTGATGTTGTGCGTATACCAGCCAGCCGAGTTACATCTGTTATGTTCGGAGGCCCCAATTTGAATATTCTGTATGTAACTACATCTCGATTTGGACTTTCCAACAAACAGAAGGAGCAACAACCGTTAGCAGGTTCTGTGTTTGCTGTCACTGGTCTAGCGGTGTCAGGCCTTGCACCTGCCAACAACGTCATTCCTCCCATACATAGAAATAATTGAAATAATTTGAGGAAGGTTTGTTAAATATTGTGAGAAAATTCCTTAATCTTACCATAAAGCCTCAGTTGCAACAGTGAAGTAAAATATTAATTTTGAGAAATTTTATTCCATGCACATTGAAATAACTTATTTCAACAAGACCTTCAAAGGGAGGGCTACAGGTTCCTGAAACAAATCCTTTAACTCCAACCAACTTCATGGTAGAATTTACACAGCAGGTGATTAAATAAAGAACTGATCAGATGACGAAATTTCCTTAATAAATTGCCACCAGAATAGTCCCTTCAATACATTTTATTTGGGTCCATCAAATTCTTATGAACTTCTTAAGTAATTATGCTTAAACTGTATATTGTACATAAGCTGAATCTGAGCAATTGCTAAATAATAACACCATCCTTAGAAAACACTTGGACTTTCTAACTGAAGCTTATTTTCCCCCTCAACTCCCTCTCTCGAAAGTGCGTTTCAAGGGTAGAACAACGAAACAAACTACAAAATGAGCAACTAATTTTTAGCATTAAAGTATTTGCCATTGAACTTGAATATAATGTTCTTTATGTGTAATACTTAGTGATTAATGCTGTGACAGCGTCTAGCCTGTAACTGTGACAGGAAAAATATTTAAATTAAGCTGAGTGTGTTATTGCAGATGCTATTTTCTTTTCTGTGCAATAAATTTAGGTACTGGAAAGATGACCAAGTCTTGTGTTCCGACACTTTTACAATTTACATCAGTTTCCTAACATCCAGTATCAATCAAATATAATAAGAATACCTTCAATAACTTGTATAAAAATAATAGAAAATGAAAAAAATAATCCTATATGAGAAGTTTGCAAAAAACTAGTGTAGAAATTCTTACAAAAAGTTTGCAATAAACAAGAAACTACAGTACAAAGATGAGTGAAACACTGGGGTAGAAATTTCTTCAGTTACATACAAACGCCTGAATAAATTTTAGTTTTTTTCCTGCCCTACCTATGAGATATTATAGCAAGACAATGGCCTTTCGGGCCAGCACCTACGTTTGTTTTTTGGAGCAAAGTGGTAGAAATATGTGCGCCCTCTAAAAAAACTGAAGAAACAAACAGCAATAATTCTGGGTTAAGGTAAAGTGCAGTTATGTACATGGAAAAAACATTTCAAAGGAAAAGGGAGACTCTGTCTTTAAGACCAAAAGTGACATTAGAATTCAGAAGAATAAAATTTGAATATGCAGGGTCAAAGACACCCAAAATTTTATAAAGGAAATTGTTACCACGGAGTTATACCAATTGAAACAGTTTATGAAATACAAATACCCACATGGAAAAGATTCTAACAGATTTATATTTGCAAGAATCACAGGTATAAAACAATAACTGTATTTTACGTGACTGTACTTGTTAATTGTTCTATACAGATAAAGATTATAAAATACATGTGTTATGTTATACTTAGACTTAAAAAACAAACAATTTGTTATTCTAAAAATGATTTCTGACATAAATAACTGAATAAACAGTGCCAGATGCTTCTGCATTATTTTTTGGCATATTTGAATGTTCAAGTCAGGTGAGAACATGAACTGCACATACCACCTGCAGAGAAATTTATCACACAGTTAGGTAAAGTGAAGTGCACACACAAGCTGTGTAGTGCCTACATTCACAGACATAAATAGTTGCAGAAGTAATAAACAGTGCAAATACTAGCCGTGTACAACCGCATTCATAAACATTACTAGTTAGGCAACACAAACAAGAAGTATACAAACTAGCTGCACAGAACTCCATTCTATGGCATGAACAGCTCAGTGAGTATGTGGGTATTAGTTATGTAGAACTCTATGCAAAGACAATAACTGCTTGGCAAGGTGAAGAGAAGTTCACGTACTAGTTAGGTTGAACTTTGTCCGTTTGGAGATGTCAGAGTTAATGGTCACACTGCACTACAGCTACAGTAACAAGTCGCATAGATTTTCAGGGAGTAGAAAGCTAGAAGCTTACTCCTTTCCAAGAAAACAGACATAATCAAATCTAGAGAGAAATAATACTAAACAAGAAATTCAACAAAAGAAATAATATATTAATAAATATGAAATTGTAATTTACAGGGCTATTTCTTAGGCATACCTACAGTTAGGTTGTCCTGTAGTGTATTGACAACCATCACAAACAACACATCTCTGTACAAAATTATCACGTGATTGTCACTACAAATATTCACTCATTTATGGGCACCTTATCATGGTGCTGCGATGTAACCAACAGGTAACATGTGAACTATCTGGGTGCAACAGTCAAGGAGAGTAGAAAAAGATGAAATTTGGTTTCTACGCCACAGCAAAAATGTTCAGTGTAAACAATATAATGTTAGCTGCCTAAAATCACAAATCGTAGTATACAATAGTAAAAGTAATGTGCCTGTACAGGCCCGATATTTCCAGGAGATTGAAACTCCCATATTTCATGACAACTGGCACATGAAGGTGGTAAAGTTGTCAGCCCTACATACTGACCATCTTTATCCCCACAGGAAATATTCCTGGTACTCATTTCTGTTAGAGATTGAGTTGACCCCAGGCCATAGTGCGGCTGAAAGGATTATGCTAATGAAAAATCCCAATCAGCCCATCATGAATTGAACCAGCGACCTTCTGGCTTGTAGCGCAGCCTCCTATACAACAGGTACTGGGTCTTGGTCGGGGGTAAAACGACCTGGAGGTGATGTAGACGACCCACCCACCCCCATCTAGCGCAGAGGTTAAAGAAAGAGTAGAGCTATAGCTCTACTCCCCATTCAGGCCTTCATGGCCTGTTTGAGGGTGAACTGTACCTTTTAAAGGTAATGTACAACTACAAGACAGAGTATAGAAATGACCACAGTGAAGAACATGAAGAACTCATAATTTGTGTTAGGGTAGCACCCTATGAACAGTGTTCAGGGTGTAAATCTCTGCTGGGACAATGGTAATCCTGACTGAGATGTTTTATCATTTTGTCTTTTTCTGCATTTCCCATTGCAAATGCCGGAATTCCGAACACCACATACCGAAGAAACCGGTACAGACACTAAATACCTAAATCATTTCTTATTTATCATTCATCATACCATTCATCCCTATAGATAAAGTGTACTCTGATACAGCAACAGTGTCGTAAAATAAGCCTGATAAGTATCAGAATTCAGATAGTGTGCTTATGAAGGTAAGTAACAACTAACGCTTTTGGTATTTACAGGAAATATGTGATACCATTTATTTCATGGTTGAAGTACCCAACTGACATTACAGCAAAAAATGCCATGGGTGGTGTAGTAATGTGACTGAAGGCTTCTACTTCTATTGTCTGCCCTTCTTCCTCTCTCCTGTGTAAGCCAACTCAAAGGGCTTATCACTGTTGATGATAATCCTTATGGGTATTCATGCAGAGAACCGAATGACGAATATGAGAAGAAGGTAGGGATGTAGGCCTACGCTGGAGGTGAGAGTGAAACAGCCCGCGCACAATGTGTAAGGGATCAATCCATGGAACTTCTGTCTGTGGACTCAGTTTAGTCCACTCCTGTTCCACTTCAGTAGGATCAGACCTACTACAGAAAAAAATTCCCAACATCAGTTGATCATAAATAACCTGATGAAAAAAATCTATGCTATAATGGAACCCAAAATGTTATCACCACTTTCACAAAATTCCACTAATGGATTGGCAGACAATCTGGTTCACTGTATCATCGTCTTTTTTGAAAATCTATATTATCTTCTCAACTCAATTTACGTGCCCAAGTTGACACACTCTCTTTCACTAGGTACAAGTGAATGTGCCAATTAAAATGTTGACAAACCTAGACAATATGGAAATTAAAAATGTTATCAAGACACTATCAAATATTAATTTATGCTGTAATCTGATTGTATTTTATGCCACACTATTTTCAATTATAATCAATTTTAACATTCCAAATGCATCATGGTGGAAAATAAGATGTGCCAAGATGACCAGAGTATGTTCCATGTTGAAACCAGCCTATGTGAAGACCATGGAAATAAATAAATAAATACATAAATAAAACAATCAAGAAACTTTACAACCCTCTTTCAAATTTTGTTGGTAGAGTTTATGTTACATTGTAGAATGTACTGCTGTGTAAACACATGATTTACACAATAAAATTCATTTATGAAGGCCAGTGATGACCCTGAATATGGAGCCCAAATCTAATGAAGTGATGTTTTATACATATGAGTGGCAGTGATTATATGAAGACAGTGTATGACGCATATATCGTGTATGCAACTTTTAACTGATAATATCAAAGTCTTTCAAAGTTGCCAAGAAACCGTTCCTATCAGTGTCGGTTACATAATTAGATTTTTTTTTTTGTTTTTCTAAAAGGCAAACATTACTGAATACTCAATCATAAAGGACATTATTTTTAAACACCAAAGAAACTAGAAATTAACTAAACCTTTTAAAAAAACAACTAAAATCTACTTAAAAAAATGAGACAAAAATCAAAAAATGAAAAGGTACTTCGGAGATATTACAGAACCTGGGCACACCTGGCACAACCCATATGCATATCTATGATCACCATCATGGCAGCAACCAAAAAGTTTGGGTAAACCTTATGTTTGTAGGATGGCACCTACAGTGCTTTCTCACTGTGTAGTAAGTGGTCCCAACTGAACTAGCTATAGAACCTTTGTTCACATGAAGTACATGCTGCATCCTCAGTCCACCAAGATCTCTAATGAAAGGATGAACATCACTGAAATTCCAAGTGTGTTGGCAAAATTTTCTCTCAGTTCCCACTGCTCTACTCTTCACTCACTGATACAGTATCTCCAAGAAGCTAACTTTTGCCATCAAGTCAGACTGCTTCATCAGTTACTGTACACGTTTAGACAGCTACTGTGAGGACCTCTTCTATGCCTCAAAATTTAATTATGTTCACAGTTCACTTTATGACTCTTTCCAACAACTGCAATGAAATTATAAGGGTCAGTGTCTGCAAATTCTGCTGGTACCTTACCTCCCACCCTCAATCATGCCTTCCAACCTCCCAATTAGAAACACATTAGACACCCATGTTATTTATTATGGATTTTTTTACACTTCTCATTCTGTCATTCACTACCTTAGAGGTGACAGAAGCTTGAATGAATGTGAATAACATGATCACATGACTGCAACTTCATACAAGTAGTGACCCTTCTATGGTTAGGTCTGTAAGTAACTCACAGCACAATATCATGATGGCAGTATGTAAGGAATAGTGAGCAAAGTCCCGCTGCACCCATAGCCTAGCTCAATCTAAAAGCTTACTTTAGCTTTCAGATATTGCACAGCTTGGCTAGCAGGACCAAGCATATGACACTGCAAAAATGCAGTGCACAAACAATGAAGGCTATTTAAAACTTTCAGTCTACAAGCTGCTACCCAGAGCAGCAAAATTCCATTAATCCAATCGTACAGGACCAAACAGGTGGCGAATTACTGAATATTGCTGATTACCAGACAGCACCTATACTGATCATATCCTTACAGGTAACTTTTTGTTACTGTTCCTATACTTGGGCCGTACAACTAATCATACGAGTATTCCGTTTGGACATCTTCATCTACTGGTTCAGGGTCACCACAACCCTCTAATGTGAATTTTGGAGGCTTCATAGCTGAAGAAGTTGATGGAGCAGAAGATTCAACAATGGCTGACACTCTTGTACACTTTTTTTGAACATGTCCCTGAGATGTGCCACTTTCATTTTTTTCTGGTAAAAGCAAAGTTCCTGGTCTTGGGCTACTCTGCTCAAGTGCTGGATTATCAGAATTTCCAAATTACTGGACACTGGATTACAGGAACTTCACTGTATATACCACTTCTTGCCATTTCTTTTTCTTCTTAATGACAGACCATTCAAGATAAAATAAAAGAAGATCTGTGTCTTCTGGAATGTTATGCCATGCAGACTGGTATATAGTTACTGACATTCTGAATGACAATCCAGAATCTTCATGGTCAGGTACAATGACATCATGCAGTCTTGCAGGCAGATACGACATTTTGGAGGAAAAATGTCACCTGCAAGACTGTACGGTAAAACAACACTGAAAACTACAGTCTTAATTTGTATAATGTAAGGAAATAGTTGTAGGCTACTCAGTGCATTAAGGGAGACAAAACAAAGTACAATCTCATTGGTGCAGACTGTAATGATTTAAAATTATCATGGCAACCACACTTAAAAGTACCATTACATTTTATACATATATACATACACAAATACACACACCATTATGTCTGAAGTGTCTACTCTAGTGTAATGACTTCCACATTATCTCCAACTCCATGTTTATCCTCCTCTCTCTCTTCTTTTACTCTGTCTTGTCTAACTGCGCTGGGTCCTCCCACCCTCTTCACTCCTACTGGACTTCCACCTGGGACTTTTCTGCCTATTTCTGTTATTGAAACAGAGTCCTTAAATTTCTTTTTACTACATCCATCAGGAGTGCCTTGTTGCTTGGGAGTGATAGTTATTGAAGAAGGAATGGTGACAGGTAAGTCTAATGTTGCTGATTTTGGTTTTGTTACTATTTTCAATTCAGTGCTTTGGTGATGAAGGTGACTCAACATAGGATTGCTAGATGCTGTAGTGGCATTCTGTGGCAAGGAGGGTGTAAGAGTTATCTCATGTCCAAGGTTTCTCATTGATGCAGGACTTCTGGAACCTTTAGCTCCACTCTGGCTTTTATAAACACTGCTTTCAGGACTCTTATTTTTGATAACAGGTGATTCACTAATTTGGCCTCTTTGAACATAGCTCTTTGAAGAGGCTTGAGTGTCCTTATAAACAGAACTGTCCTGTCCAGCTAAGTTGCTCTGACTTCTGGACACAGCAATCATTTGAGTCTGACCACTCAAAATGAAAGTATTGCTAGCTGAAGTAGACGGCAAATTACATCCACTGCCTTGATTAAATGACCCCAATGCAGTTGCTGTCTTTGAGGGAATATCACGACTTTTGGTAACTGAACTACCATCACATCGTCCTTGAATCTTGGAAATATCACTCTGGCTGTCTTTGAAAGAAGCTGCTACTTTAGTGATATCTTTGGAGTCACTTGACTGATCTTGGATCTGACTTGCTAGTAATGAAGGTATGGAATGTTTACGAAAGTTTACAAGCTTCGGGGCTGATCTTGTTGATGCTGTAGTGTTTACAGGTGTGGCAGTGACCTGACTGATGGACACTCCCAATGTTCGCATTCCTTCACTGCTTTTCAGCAGGGAAATATATGAATTAGGATTAGATGATGATTTTGGTGGTTGGGGAGTGAACAAAGCTTGATCTTGAGGGGCAGCATATAATGAAGTACTCCCTGCCAAAGGTATCTGAGAACTTGGCTTGGACACTGAAGACGAAGGATTTAGAACAGAGGTACGGTTGCTAGCTGACTTCGCAAATGCCTGTGATGCTTGGAGTTTCTGCTGTAGTGAAGGTGTTGATTTACTACTCACACTGTTAATGTATTTTGTTGATGATGATGTTGAAGTACCAGTACTGCAAGGAACAGATGGCTGAGATAGTGGCAAAGGAGTTATAGATATACTCGTTGGAAGAGAAGTGGCAGTACTGTGTGTAGACTGTTGACTAGAAAGACCTGATATTCCTTTGTTTCCTACAAAACTGTTGTTACCAGATCTGACTGCTCCAGGTGACTTCTGTGGTTCACTTGTTGGAATGTTTGGAATTACAGGTGTAGATACATCACTTGTACTTGTTGAAAAGTGGCGGAGAAATTCTGCTTGATATCCACCAATATGAGAGTGTAAGTTCAAAAAATTAAGTGCTGCAACTTGTTGATCTAACATGGCAGGAAGTTTTGATTGGACAGCTGCAGTAATGAGAGATGGATCTGAGAAAAGAGTGTGAAAGGGATAGTACGACAGTGGTGGTGTTGACAAATTTGGAGGTATTATGGATCCCAGCTGCTGAGGGGACACATTCTGTACATTGCAATGAGAACTTGAAGGATGAGATCTTGAACTCAGCGGAGTAACACTTCCACTGACGTGGGATGTACTAGGAGGTCGACCACGAGATCGAGGTTGTGGTTGTGTAGATGAATGATGTGAGGCAACTGCCGGTTTCACAACAGTTGTTACTGCCTTTCGCTGCTGATGTGCAGTCACATTGGCACTAGCCCATGTAGTGGTTGGTAGCATGGTGACAACAGGCTGAAGGAAAGAACAGACAGTTACTATAAAGGCAAAAATGGGCAACCTATATTGAAGAATGTGGTCACATGAAAGCAGTCTTCAGTAAGACCTCCATTACTGTAATGCACGCATTAAAAAAATACATGTAACTTTTCTTGTATTCCAAACAATAGGAAGTTAAAAAAAAAGTTTGTTTAAAATTTAAAGCAACATAAAACAAATTGTGAATAGCATGTTTTATATATATATATATATATATGTTGCTGAATTAATTATTTAAATGACTGCCCACCTGGCTCACAGTAGTAGCTGCAGTGGTTGTGACAGGGGGGCGGACACCAGTTCGACTGGCTATTAATTCTTTCTGGCAGAAACGTATAGCCTGGTCCAACACTTCTGTTTCCACCTGGCAAAAATCACAAAATTACCGATAAGAACTTGTCTAATACAATTAATGCTTGTAATGTGTGTGGATGAAACACACACTGTAAAATGTTATATGATATTTATAATTCTGTACTGATTCATGATTACATTTGTATAATACTTCCTTTTTTATTTTCCACACATTGTTTGTCATCTGCATTATTTTTTAAACAAATGCAACATATTTCAGAATCTCTTTCTCATGACACAGAAGAATATTTCATTTGTTCACCTATCCCAATATCATTCATTAAACTGGTGGAATAATGTTCTTAGTGAATTCTGAAGTCCTTTTTTTGGCTCCAATTGAAACGAGTTCACCTTTGTTGCAAATGTATTGCATTATCAGAAGGGTCCAACTCAGGTGGCCAAAGATAATGTTTTTCACTAATGGCATTTTTGTATGTTAAAAAACAGCTGGCAGTCTTGCACAGCTGAGAGATTTAAACAACTATATCCCTGAATCAACATGCTACTCCTGATTTAAAGTGTCCTTACCAACATAACAGTAGCATGAGATTTAAAACCCCCACCCCAATATGGTGGTTAATGAAGTACTACCCAGTAAATACAGTAAGTGATTGTGCAGTTACACCAGCTAAAAATGAAAAACAGCAAGTTATTTTTAGTTTCTTATAATATATTCTGACTCTCACATTGTCAAATACTGCAAATTTAATGGAAATTAAGTATTATCACCTACATTACAACACTAACTTAAAGGCATAATATTTATCTTGTTCATTTCTGCGCACTGATATCATGCAGGAATAACATAGTACTAAGAAAGGAGTATTAATAACCTAAGTGTGCATTAGTCAGTCTTTTATATGAAATAGCATAATATTTAGTTCTAATTCTGTTTTGGATCCCTAGTTCTTTTTCACACTACCTCAATGCACTAGAGTCATTCTTGAGAATCCAATACTTATTCAAGAAATTCTCCACCCCTGGATAACCACAATGTTCACTGCCATGTTCACCAAACCACTGGCCTCTATTCTGAGTCATATTAACACAGTCTACACCCTGCCACCATATTTCTTTAAGGCAAAATTTAATATTATTCTCCTATCTACGCTTTAATCTTACAAGTGGCCCTTTCCCTTTGGGATTTCTGATAAAAACTATTGTTTGCTCACTTGCATTTAATTTAAATTGCATTAAATAACACAGTAGACTTCTAAAGAATAAATACCAATACGATATCTTCTAATCAATCACAGCTTAATATCAGGACTTTAACCAACCACACACAGTAGGCACTGAAAAAATATCAATTGAAATCACATAATTCAAAGGTCCCCCCTTTTTCCCCCACTACCACGTTGAATTAACTACATTTTCCTGTATGCGTCTTCTTACAGAACACACCTTTGTAAGTTTTTTGTATGCTTCAGACAGTAAAGATGCAAAAATGGATTCCTTCTGTGGCATATGTCTTTGGATTCGTAGGTATGCTCGGTATATCTCCACTACCAGTCCACTTGTTATGGGTCCGTCACGAAGTTTTACCCGTAGTGCTTGCAGTGCTAGTGTCAAGGCTTGACGACACAACTGCTCTCTTTCAGAATCACGAAGATACTTTCTGCAAAGATTTATAAAAATAACTAACATTTATAACCGTATATTAGAACTTTGTTGTAGTTAAAACAATGAGGGGAAGGATCAGAAGGGACAGAATATACGTATATTATCACAGCTTGGTGCTTCCACAATGTGTTTAACAGAAGGTTTATGCAATTCTGAGTTGGGTCACTCCAAACCATATCAAGTAACAAAAGCACAATCTGTTACCCAGTTCGTTCAGATTTCAAAGACCCTTCATCACCTTGCACAGCACACACAATTCAGTGGCAAAAAATCCTACTGTCCTCAACATAAGAACATACTGCTTGTCTTTTAGACCTGTGTGCCAAGTAGCTTTAAAAAAAATTATTATATGAGGTGTGCCTATCAAATAAAGAGGCCAACTTCAAAACAGTACATTATTAATTATATATACATGTTACTTCTTCAAAGTAACTTCCATCAGAAGCCACATATCATTTCATGTCTTGTAATGTTCCTGAAATCATTTTGTCACAGTGATTTAAGTAACTCTGATAAAGCCAAGCTTTTTAGCCTTCAGCCACAGTGTTAAAAAAATCTGCATCTCCTCCAGCTGTCTCCAAAACTGCAGAACAAATTTGCTTTCTTGCCTACTTATGATCTTAACCCCGGTACTGTGGGAAAATTTTTTCTACACACACTTTTTCCATGTTGAAACTTGTTTGTGTCACCATATCCTTGCCCATATTCGACTCCTATCCTACCATTCTGATGCATAAATAATGATCTATTCTCACAATACTTTTCACTCTTCCATGCTTTCATTAGTTTTCATTGTTACCATATAGCTAAGTTAACTGGCATCTTCTCAATGCTCTCTTCCTTCTGAAATTCTTTTGTGCCATTCAAAGCACATCAGATGTTAATAGGGATCCTCTACACTGGCCTCATGTAATAAATTGAAGGTTTTAATGGCAGTTTTCTCCAGTTTTACTAGAAATCTGATGTTCATTTGTTGATCAGCGTTTATCAAGCACAATCATGGAAGGTAAAAAAAATTTACAAGAAAATCTCTATCACTGGACCCTATGTTGTCATAATACAGCGTGGTTTGGCACATGACTGGAGAGACATGCGGCAGTTCATTTGTATATATTTACTTACATAATCAACAGTGAAGGACAGGAGTTGCGCATGCAGTCTTGTTACTTAAGAGCCATGTTTATTTGCATCCACTATAGGAGGTGTTTTGCTGCCCTTCCTGTTTCACTATGATATTAGCATTTACAAATATGCTGTAATAAAATTTAAAGATATCCATCTTCAGGGATATGACAATGTGCAGCCTGGAATTTGGATACCAAAATTTAAGGGTAGTAAACGAAGAATATGTACATGTTTTGTGCTTAGAACTACCCTGAAAATGAGGGCAGCAAGTTCACTGGAAAAGATACTGGTGCTATACAACCCCCCCACCCCACCCCCCACCCCCCCCCCCCCCCCCCCCACCCCCCCCCCCCCCCCCCCCCCCCCACCCCAA
>Ga0123355_10001011_pt1 | contig 38991 bp, 31 predicted proteins | sample TergutEmb28metaG_3_FD_89872 | JGI IMG/M metagenome (GOLD analysis project Ga0123355, IMG submission 89872) | Embiratermes neotenicus P1 segment gut microbial communities from Petit-Saut dam, French Guiana - Emb289 P1 | ecosystem: Host-associated > Arthropoda: Insects > Digestive system > Gut ...
GCTCGGATGCTTCTTCCACTATTGCTAGTTCTTCGTGTAGTTTATTTAATATTCCTATTCCCATTTTTATCACCCCGAGTAATTTAGCGGGGGGTGGGGGATTTTGCAAATTAGATTGACGTGTCCCGGGCTTGACTTGGGATCCCCCGTCCTTTGTCGAAAAGCTAGGGGGATTCCGGCTTAAGACCAGGATAACGGAACGGGTTTTATAATGGGTGGAGCTATTATCGCATTATTGTTGCCAAGTGCGTAAAAAGTTCGTATGGTGACATACGGGTATTTATTTTTTCGGTTTAAATTTCGCTGATTTTATGCGGGTTTGCAAAGTGTAGCATCTTGCTATAATCCGCAAGCTGTATTAGTTGACTAGTACAGTAATACAGTTTTATTTTGCATTTCATATAATTTTGATTGACAGACCAACATTGCCCGATTATACTCCCAATCGCGACAAGATATCTAGGCGTATACAATTGAATATCAAGAAATGATGGTGCCCATAGTCTGACCCTAATATAAACAGACGTTATGGGATAATAGGGAATCGGGTGAAAATCCCGAGCAGTCCTGCTACCGTAAAGATTAGCGAAGCTTCTTGGTACATACCAGCCATTGAGCACATGCTTGAGAAGGCGAAGCCAAGCGTTATATCTAAGCCGGGAGACCTGCCTCATTTTTGCAGTGCTTGCTAATGCACTGCTGCTATAGTGGCTCCCACAGAGTATGGGACGGTATGGTTGTTGTAGGCATAATCCGGGGGTTTCCCGTAATCTTTGTTTGCAAAAATCGACTCCCGGCTTGTAGTGGAACTACTATGAGCCGGGATTTTTTATGCAAAAGGAGAGAACCCCCATGAAAAAGAAAATTATTATGTTTCTGGGCATGATAGCCTTATTGATTGTATTTGCAGCATGTAGTAATAACGAAGCCGTAATCACCCCAGACCCAACCCCCGAGGCCACTCCCGAGCCAACACCAGAACCGGTAGCTGAACAAGAAGAGCCTGAGTATGAACCTGAAGAACTCACCGCCTTTGTCGAAATTATAGACAGGGAAGGGTATACCGTCAGTGTTCCCGCAGAGATAAATACCATAATCTCCATCGGCCCTGCCAACACAGAAATCATTGCAGCCCTTGGCTTTGCCGGACAGATTATCTCAACTGATATGTTTTCCGGTAATGTCCCTGGCCTTGCTGCCGGTATCAATGTGCTGGACATGATGGCCCTGGATATGGAGTATATCATTGACCTGGGCCCGGACATTGTGTTTGTAACAGGTATGACCAGAGTCGGCGGCGTTGACCCCATGGGACCTGTTGTTGATATGGGTATTTCTGTTATTCATATCCCCATGAGTGACACCATCGCTAATGTAATGGATGATATCCGCTTTATTGCATATGTGTTGGGAGCGGAAGGCACTGGCGCGAACATTGTCGAAGGCATGGAGGAAGCAATTGCAGAGATACAAAGCATTGCCGCAACTATCTCCGAGGAAAAAACAGTATACTTCGAAGTTTCACCGGCACCTTGGATGTTTAGCTTTGGGTCCGGCACATTCCTTAACGAAATGATTGAACTAATCGGCGGAATAAATGTCTTTGCAGACCAAGAAGGATGGCTTGGGGTTTCCGATGAACAAATACTGGAGCTTAATCCCGACGTAATCCTCACATCCACAGACTTCCTGGATGACCCTGTAGCAGAAATTATGGAAAGAGACGGATGGGATACAATCACTGCAGTACAGGAAGGTGCAGTATTTCAAATTGATGCTGATTCCAGCAGCCGTCCAAGCCACAACATAATTGCAGCACTAAGAGAAATGGCTCAAGCCATATATCCTGATTACTTCGGATGAAAACTGCAATAGTAAAAACATCTCGCCAATCTACCGCCCCGGGTTACTGGGGCGGTAAGTTTGTTTTAATGATTGGAATAAGCATTGCCGCAATTTTATTAGGCATTGGAATAGGCAGCGTGAACATACCCCCCCTTGATATACTTAGAAGTATTGGCCACAATATGTTTAATATAAACCTGCCGGAACATATTACGGAAAACCGGGCTGCAATCGTATGGAATGTGCGTCTGCCTCGGGTGCTGCTGGCCTTTTTTGCAGGGGCGGCATTGTCTGTAAGTGGAGCGGTTATGCAGTCCGTGCTTAGGAACCCTCTGGCGTCTTCTTACACACTTGGTGTGTCCTCCGGGGCGTCTCTTGGTGCTTCTTTTGTGATTTTCTTAGGGGTAAGCTTACCCTTTTTGCCAATGATGACATTGCCCATCTTGGGCTTTTCTTTTGGGCTTGGTACGATTTTTATTGTAATGGGGATAGCATCCCGGCTGGACGGCCAGATGGAAAACCAGACGATAATCCTTACGGGTATTGTGTTTTCCCTGTTTATTAACGCCATAACCTCATTACTTTTTGCCATGTTCAGGGAAGGTACTCAGCGGATGGTGCTGTGGCAAATGGGCAGCTTTTCTATGCGGGGAGGGTGGAATACCCTGTATATCTTGGTTCCTGTTGTTGTAATCGGTATTATTTTTATTAGCCGTTATAAATGGGAATTAGACATTATGACCTTTGGAGAAGACCAAGCTCGGACCATTGGTGTCAATAGCACCCGGGTGAAATGGATATTGCTAATAGGTACCGCTGTGCTTACAGGCAGCACCATTGCATTTGTTGGGGTTATAGGATTTGTGGATTTGGTGTCACCTCATGTTGTCCGTAAGATTTTCGGCTCGGCCCATAAGGTAGTAATACCCATGTCGGCGTTATTTGGCGGGACATTTATGGTGCTGTCGGATATTGTGGCGAGGACGGTAGCTGCTCCTATTGAGCTGCCTGTCGGGGTTGTAACGGCCTTAATCGGAGCACCGTTTTTTGCCTATGTCTACTTCAGCAGGAGGAAATAGATGCTGACTATTAAGAATTTATCTGCCGGGTATGGCGGCGTGGATGTAATCCATAATATCTCGATGCAAATTGATGGCAATCTTTCTATTGTAGGACCAAACGGTTGCGGAAAGACGACCTTGCTTAAGGCAATCGCCAACATACTGCCCTTCAAGGGTAGTATCCTCGTGGAGGGTATGCATTACACCTCAATGAAACGCCGGGATATTTCTATGAAAATAGCGATGCTTAGCCAGATGGTGGGAATATATTTCACCTATTCGGTTTTTGATACGGTGATGATGGGGCGGTATCTACACATAAAAAACCGTATTCTAAGTACGCCTACATCTGAGGATAAAACCGCGGTTTTGCAAGCTCTTAAGGCCGTAGATTTATTGGATGAAAAAGACAAAGAAATCACCAAGCTATCCGGCGGGCAGCTTCAACGTGTGTTTCTTGCCAGAACATTGGTACAAGAGCCGCGCATAATCTTATTGGATGAACCCACCAACCATCTTGACCTAAAGTGCCAGATAGAAATTATCGAATATCTAAAAAAATGGGCAGAAGAAGGCAACAGAGCCATAGTAGGCGTGCTTCATGACATAAACCTGGCACTGAGTCTAAGTGACCACTTGGTTGTGATGAATAAAGGTGAAATTGCGGTGGATGGCAATGCTGACAAGATTGTGAAAAGTGGTATGCTGAATCAAGTATATGAAATGGATGTAGCGCAGCATATGCGGGAATCTTTTGAAAGATGGAGCTAAAAGGGCGACCCGTTCATCATTCCGGGCTTGACCCGGAATCCCCCATGCTTAGGTAAAGATAGGGGACCCCGGGTCAAGCCCGGGGTGATGGTATTAGATTGTTTGAAATAGATGTTCATTTTTACAGTAGAGGTATTTTTGTGTATACTACCCATAGGTGTTACCCGGCGGATTATGCCGGGTTATTTTATTCCGCGAGGTGCAAATGAAATCACAAAAATCCAACCGCGGGTATGCCGTGGATATTCTCTCAGACATACTAGAAAATGGCGCATATGCCAATATCGCGCTACGAAGGTTCCTTGGGGAGTCAGACTTAGATTCCCGGGACAGGGCCTTTGTCACAGAGCTTGTAAACGAGACCTTGCGTAATCTTCTATCAATTGACTATGTAATAAACCATTTCTCAAAAATCACTGTGGATAAAATGAAGCCATATATCCGGAATTTGCTACGGATATCCCTCTGCCAGCTTAGGCATATAGAAAAAACCCCTGACAGTGCCGCTGTCAATGAAGCTGTAATTTTGGCAAAGAAAAACGGCTATGCCGGTCTCAGCGGCTTTGTAAATGGTGTTTTGCGCGCTGTCGCGCGGCAACCGGAGATACCATCCTTGGATGATTTTTATATGCGCTATTCATATCCAAAATGGCTTGCCGGCAGTCTTGCTAAGTGGCTTGGCCCAGATGAAACCCGCTTTTTTTGTGAAAACAGCCACATGGTGCCGCCGGTAACTGTTTTCCCAAATACAATCAAAACCACCCAGGCTGGCTTAGTTGAAAGATTGCAATCAGAAGGTGTAGAAAGCACTCCCCTCGGAGATGATTTTATAGTCCTACGAAAATCAGGGGATATAACAAATCTGCAAGCATATCAAGATGGTTTATTTTTCGTAATGGACCCCGGCGCACTATGGGCAATCAAAGCCATGGACCTAAAATCCGGTTTTACCGTCATGGATTTATGTGCCGCGCCGGGAGGTAAGTCCTTTGCCACCGCATGTTATATGGGAAACACTGGACGGATAATGGCCTTTGACCTGCACCCACACCGTACTACCTTGATAAACCAAGCAAGAAAAAATATGGGCCTCACCTGTATCCATCCGGAAACCAGAGATGCATTGGAATATGACCAAAATCTGCACTCCATAGCAGACGTGGTTTTACTAGATGCCCCATGCACCGGCTTCGGCACTATCCGCAAAAGACCGGAAATAAAATATAACCGAAATTTCGAAGATATAACCGCACTTGCGGAAAAACAGCGGCAGCTATTATCCGTAGCCGCAAAATATGTAAAGCTCGGCGGGGTTTTGGTATATTCTACATGCACCGTAGCTCGGGAGGAAAACATCGACAATGTGCGATGGTTTTTGCAGAATCATCCATTTATAATGCGCAGGCAGAATCCCCCAACAGATATGGGTCATTTATATGAAGAAGACTGCCTTCAAATATTGCCAGGCCCAACAAATGATGGGTTTTTTATTGCGGCAATGGTTAGAAATACTTGTTAACCCATGCAAACACAACTATAATAGACTTGTTCTGAAATAGGGAAAACAAGCTTGAAGTTCAGCTTGTTTTGCCCTGTTTCAGAATAGGTCCAACATAGTCTCATTCAAAGGGGAGAAGTATTTCCCCTATCAAGGGGTGCAATATGTATGTAACCGGTCTGTCAGCAGTAGGTAGAGTCCGCAGTCACAACGAGGACGCTATATTCCATTCCACCAAGCCTGTAGGTCCTCTGTCAAACCTATTTATTATTGCAGACGGCATGGGCGGTCATAATGCAGGGGAAGTAGCAAGTGCAAAAGCGCTTGAACACAGTTGCGATTTCTTATATAAGTACCAAGGTTCCGTCGCCAACAATGCAGCAGAGCTGCTTAACACCTTAGTAACAGCAATCAACCAAGCCAACCGGGATGTATATCAGCTTTCTGTTTCCAACCTTGATTATAGCGGTATGGGTACAACTTTTTCGGCCTGCACGGTGGTCGGCGATACCTTGGCAGTAGCACATATCGGAGACAGCCGTATATATACATTTGCAGATGGAGTTCTTCGCCAAATCACAAATGATCATACCATGGTACAGGAGCTGCTGGACGCAGATGAAATAACCCCAGACGAAGCAAGGTCGCATCCTCGCCGCAACATGCTGACAAAAGTCCTTGGCTGCGACCCATTAATAATAGCGGAAGAGACTCTCCATGATATAAACGGGGTAGACTCTATATTGTTATGCTCTGACGGACTTACGGATATGCTGACAGACGAAACTATCCAGGATATCCTTGGACAACAAGCTGCTACAGATATCAGAGCTGAAGCACTGATTGACGCTGCCAACGCAAATGGTGGTATTGATAATATCTCTGTTATAATTATTGATTTATTGGTAAAAAAAACATCGACTGTAAGCTAAAATAGACGCAAGAGGTGAAGTGCATTGAAACTGTCTGTAGGGCAGGTAGTTGCCGGACGTTATGAAATAGATCAGATTCTTGGTACAGGAGGTATGGCAGTAGTATACCGTGCCTTAGATACCAAGCTTGACCGATATGTAGCACTAAAAATTCAAAGAGAAGACCTTGCCGAAAATGAAGAATTTGTTCGGCGTTTTCCCGTAGAAGCAATGGCGGCGGCGGCTTTAAGCCACCCAAATATTGTGAGTATTTACGATTATGGTCAAGACGAAGAACTTTATTATATGGTTTTGGAATATGTTGAAGGCTCTAATCTTAAAGAGCTGATTAACCGGCATGGACCATTTGATAACGATGCGGTCCTTGGCATGGCTCTTCAGATTGCGGATGGCCTTGGTGCTGCTCATCGAGCTGAGATAGTACACAGGGACATAAAACCCCAGAATATTTTGGTTGCTCCAAACAGCAACGCAAAGGTAGCTGACTTTGGTATAGCCCGTGTAGCAAAAAGCGGAACCATTTCCACAGGGGATAGCATGGGGTCGGCTCAATATTTCTCTCCCGAGCAGGCTCGCGGAGGCTATGTTGACCACAAAACAGATATATATTCCCTCGGCATTGTAATGTATGAGATGGCCACCGGCCAACTGCCCTTTGACGGGGACAACGCAGTAACAGTTGCAATGCAGCATATAAATGATACACTGCCGGATATCTTGGAAATCAACCCCCATGTGTCACAAAGTGTTGTCCGTATAATAGACAGAGCCACCCAGAAGAACGCTGCAATGCGTTATCATGACATTGATGAAATGGCGGAAGATTTAAACCAAGCACTTGAAGATGCAAGCGGCAGCTTTGTAAGAGTTTCAAATAATGATTATCATGACCCACATGCGGATTATTCTGATGATACCCATGAGGACGGGTATTATGACGACGCCGATTATGAAGGCGAGGATGCTCCAAACGAAAAGCCTGATAAGAAATCCGATCGTATGGCGATATTATTAGGCGTTGGTGTGGGGCTTTTGTTCTGCTTACTTATTTTGCTTGGTTCATGCTCTGTGTATAACAGGCTTAGATCAGAGCGTATTACCCCGCCCAATGTGATAGGAATGACATATGAAGAAGCTGTAATTGCCGCTAATGAGTATGGACTGAGCATTGCATTGGAAGAGCCCATTTTCCATAACGAAGTAGAGGAAGGGCGTATAATTTATCAAAATCCCACCAGTGATCATGATAATATGGCACCAGGGGACCCCATTCGAATAACCATAAGTCTTGGTCCAACAACTTATACCATGCCGGATGTAACAGGTATGCACATCGACGCCGCGAAGGAGTTACTCGGCGAGGATGTTAATATATTGTTGAATGAGCAAGAGCATGAGTCTGACCCTGGTACTGTCTATCACCAAGTGCCTGAGCCCGGGACACCTATCGGTGACGGCACCATGGTTGTGTTGTATGTTTCCATGGAAGCAGAAGAAGACAGCAATTATGTACTCGTGCCCAACTTGATAGGTGCAACTCGAGAGCAAGCTATAGAACTTCTTAGGGAAGCATATCTAATTTCCGGAGTTGTACTTCAAGATGAAAGCACGACCTTTGCCGTAGGCAGGATATTCAGACAAGACCCGTTACCGGGAGAGGTAGTGGAGCGTGAATCCTTAGTGAGCTTTACAATAAGCACCGGAGCCGAGCTGCCCCCTACACCAGCACCAACCCCGGAGCCTGATTATTATGAAAACGATGACGATGATTCATACGAAACCGATGACCCAGATGACCCATACGCCGACCCAGGGGATTACCCGGACCCAACCCCGGAACCGGGAGATGATGACCCATACGACCCACCGGCCCCAGTATCACGTACCCTTGTAATCTCCTTATGGACCATACCTGACGACACAGAAACTGTGCATATACGAGTATACCGCCAGCCTCAGGGGGGTGCCCGTGAGAGGATTGCCAATGCACCCGCAACTTCTGTAGCTTCCTTCCCCCTGGAGATGCATGTAAGCGGAAATGGTATAGTAGCCTACCATATCTACGAGATTGTGGATGGGGTTGCACATTTCGTTCGTATGTACGAAATAAACTTTGATGAATAAAGAGGGCCTGATTACAAAAGGCGTAGGTGGTGAATACACTGTTGTCTGTGACGACGGTGTATATATCTGTACCGCCCGCGGGGTTTTTCGCAACCGGCAGATAACCCCATTTGTTGGTGACAATTGCATTATCGACACAAATAAAAACGCAATCCAAAGTATAAAGCCCCGCAAGAATATTCTGCGGCGTCCACCTGTTGCCAATATTGACCAAGTAATAGTCACAATGGCAGCGGCGGAGCCAGAATTTTCTGCGGGGCTTTTAGATAGATTTCTTGTAATTGCGGCCTATGAAAATGTGGATGCGGTGATTTGCATCAATAAGTACGACCTCCACAAAGGACCTGACATTTATACACATTATGGAAAGGCAGGATACCCCCTGGTTTTTGTGTCAGCGGCTACGGGTCTTGACCTTGATAAGCTTGCTGCCATTATGTCAGGGAAACTTAATGTCTTCGCGGGGCCATCAGGGGTAGGTAAATCCAGTCTTATCAATGCATTATTGCCCGGAGCTAATATGGAAACCGGGGACATCAGCCAGCGTCTGCGAAGGGGTAAGCATACCACCCGTCATGCGGAAATACTGGCACTTGGGGCTGGGTATTTGGTGGATACGCCGGGGTTTTCATCCTTGGAGGTGGAGGGGATACCGGCAGAGGATATCGGGGGATGTTTCCCGGAGTTTGAGCCCTTTTTTGGGATGTGCAAGTATAATAATTGTCTCCATGATAAGGAAACTGACTGCGCCGTAAAGGAGCAAGTGGGTATTGCTATTCATCCAAAACGGTATGAGAGCTATTTAGGATTTGTGCGAAATGATTCTAACGAGATAGCCAAGAAAGGTGGAAAACGAAGAAGATGATAGCCCCTGTTTCTTTTCACGCTTTATATAGCGAACAACTTTCGAAATCGTGAACCGTCACTGCTCGGGCAAAACCAGCTAAAAACGCTTGTTTCGCGTTTTTGCGGCCCTCCTTCAATCACGTTTCTCAATGTCGTTCGCTATAGCATGGGCCAAAATCTCATTACATATGAATACAAGCAGTATAAATAGTATGCCAATTGGGAAAAGTGCCTCCAAAGAAACAAACTCCAATATTAGACTCGTTATAAAAAATAGAACGGCTATACCTGCGCCAAAGGCAGCTAGCTCATATCCCACAAGCTTGGATATAGAGCCAGGAGCAAAACGATTTGAGGTATCGCTTACCAAGGTTGGCAAAAGTGGTGCAAGACCAAATCCCGTCATGGCCATACCTGCAATATTGCTAGTAAAATACAACACACCTATACCCGTAAGTGCGATGACTATACCAATCCGTGTTATGGGAACCTCTTTTAGCCACTTCACCAACCAACCAAAAAACATACGTCCTATCGTCATACATATATAGTATACCGCGGAAAATAGACCTACGGCTTCTAAACTGAGTCCACGCTCCATTAACACCATTCCGGTAAAGAAAACAAGGGTGTAATCTGTACCCCCAAGGAAGAAGAAGGTCATTATCTCAACGATTTGGTGCCATTTTTTTGTCAGAAACCATTCTTTTACTACGATGTTCTCGATATTTTCTTGGACTGCATCATCGTCATTTATCCAGACTTTTTTGTACATACTCGCAAGCAAAACAATTGCGACTACCCCTAAAATACCTGTTATCACAAAATAGCCTGCCCGCCAGCTAAGCACTGCCATCATCTGGGACATAATCAAGGGAGACAGGGTTGCGCCTCCCCCCCAGAAACAGTGCATCCAGTTATTATGCTTGGCACTGAAATGCTTTGCCATGTAGGCGTTCATGCTGGAAGCCATTGCTCCGGTCCCAAACCCGTAAAGGGTAATCGCGGCAAGTGCCATCATAAATGAAAGAGAAAGAGCAAGCCAGATAAAGCCTGCGGCCATTATGATAAGCCCATAGAAATAGATAGTTTGCAACTTCATAAAACGGTTAAACCGCGCTAGTAGGACCCCAGCCAGGGTATACGTAACTGAATATCCAACAAGAATGTAGCCGGAATGTGCTATAAGCAGGCTTAAGTCATCTGAGATACCCAGCCATGAGACGGTAAAAGCACCATCAGGGAATCCTACAACAAAATAGCTTGCCATGATAATTGCCAAAAGCGGCATTTTGTTTCTTTTGATTTTTTTCATAATAAAAACCCCTTTATATTAGACCTTCTCAGAAATAGGGTAAGCAAGCTTGAAGCTCAGCTTGTTTTGCCCAATTTCCGAGGAGGTCCGTTTATCACGATTATCATAATACATACCGAGATAAAACAGAAGGGATTTTACACGTTTTGCATCTGGTAGGCAGTTTCGGGAAAATATGCATGGAAGTCTAATCCTATAAAGAGTCTTTCGCAGTATTGGCCGATAGGTTAGCTTTACCAACCAATCACTGGGAACCGGTTCATCATGGGGGCGGATTCGCCGCCCCTACGATTGCTATTCTCGTATTAATTCTTTCATCTGGCTCAAAGTTATTAGCGCATCCATAGGGGTTAGTTTATCTGTATCAATGGATTTTAATACCTGGGCCAGCTTATTTTCCGCCACGGAAACCCTTGGCGGTGGTGGGGCGATATTATCAGCTTTCTTGGAGATGTCAGCATCGTTTAAGGCCGTCAGTAGTTGATTAGCCCTGGACAAGGTATCTGATGGCAACCCAGCCAGCTTTGCCACATGTATCCCATAGCTCTGGCCTGCCTCCCCGTGGATTAGCTTTCTTAGGAAAACGATATCTGTTTCGCCGTCTTTTTCGGTCTCATGGGCAGTGAAACAATAGTTGATTACACCTTCCACCTGGCCTTCCAGCTTAGTAAGCTCGTGATAATGGGTGGCGAAAAGGGTCTTGGCTCCGATTCTTGATGCGATATATTCAAGTACAGCCCAGGCAATTGCCAGGCCGTCAAAGGTGCTGGTGCCCCTGCCGATTTCATCCAGCAAAACTAGGCTGTCACCTGTTGCGTTGTTAAGAATATTGGCTACCTCTGTCATTTCTACCATAAAAGTACTTTGCCCCGTTGCCAGGTCGTCAGATGCTCCGACTCTGGTAAATATCCGGTCTACCATACCGATTTCGGCCTTCTCCGCCGGTACATAGGACCCGATTTGCGCCATCAGCACAATAAGGGCTACTTGCCGCATATATGTGGACTTACCTGCCATATTTGGCCCAGTAATAATAGCAAGGCGATGGGCATTTTTGTCTAGCTCACTGTCATTGGGTACAAAACCATGGCCTAGCATCCCCTCAACTACAGGATGGCGGCCTTCTATTATTTCTATATGGTTGTTCATGTTGATATTTGGCTTCACATATTGATTCCGGTCGGCTACATCGGCTAAGGATTGCAATGAATCTATTGTCGCCAGGGCCATTGCGGTAAATTGAATGCGAGCCATTTGCTCAACTACCTCACGGCGTAGAGCTTCGAAGAGTTCGTATTCCAAAGCAGAGGTTTGCTCCTCGGCTGTTAGGATTGTATCTTCTAAGTCCTTAAGCTCGGCCGTAATGTATCGCTCGGCATTGGCTAGAGTTTGCTTGCGGACATAACTCTCGGGCACTAAGTTAAGATATGACTGGGTGACTTCGATGTAGTAGCCAAAGACCCGATTGTTGCGGATTTTTAGGTTTTTGATTCCTGTTGCCTCTCTTTCCCTTGCTTCTATTTCCGCTAGGTAATTTGCGGCATTTTCTTTAATATCTAAGAGTTTATCCAACTCTTGGTTATAGCCCTGACGAATCATGCCCCCTTCTCGAGTGGCGGCGGGGGGAGCGTCTACAATGGCTACATCGATTAAGCTGTGGATATCAGCTAGGTCGTCATATGTCTGTGAGAGCTCTTTGTTTACTGCGGCCTCCATGAATTTTAGTAACTTACCGATTGCCGGCAGAGGTGTGAGAGCCCCGCGCAAGGTTGACAAATCTCTGGCGGTACAATATCTGGTAGATAAACGCCCCATAACCCGCTCTAGGTCATGTACACCGGATAGTAAATCCCGGACTTCTACACGGGGCAGGGGAGAGTTTAACCATTCTTCTACCCCATCCAAGCGGCGGCGAATATTATCGGCACACATCAACGGCAGCTCTACCCAACTTCTTAGTAGTCTTGCACCCATTGCGGTTTTTGTTCTGTCCAGTACGCCAAGCAGAGAGCCTTTTTTGCTGCGGTTTTTAAGGTCTGATGTTAATTCTAAGTTGCGGCGGCTGGATGCGTCTAATATCATGTGGGTTTGCTGGCTATAAATTTTAATAGATGTAATTTGGCTAAGGGCATGCTTCTGAGTTTCTGATAAATAGGAAAGAAGTGCCCCGGCAGCGGGAACCTCCGGTGCGTTTTCCGATAGGCCAAAACCCTCCAAATGAAAGGTTCCAAAATGATTCGTAAGTCTATCGAAAGCAGCACTTCGGCCAAAGCTCCATGGTGGAACCTTTGTTGCTCGCTGTCCGGCTACATTTTCCACAACACGAGCGAGGGGGAAGTCCTCCGGAAGCAATACCTCTGCAGGGTTGAGCCGGGCCAACTCGTCAAGGAGCTTATTATCGTCCACAATGGGTAGGCTTGTAACCATAAAATGCCCAGTGGTTATATCCGCTGTTGCCAGACTATAACGACCAGGCCCTTTATGGATGCATGTAATATAGTTATGTCGTCCTTCCTCTAGGAGGTGGCTTTCGATTATTGTGCCTGGGGTGATTACCCGCACTACTTCCCGTTTTACTAGGCCTTTTGCAAATTTTGCATCCTCAACTTGGTCGCACATAGCCACATGATGGCCCGCAGCTACCAGTTTTGCAATATAACCTTCCACTGCATGAACGGGAACACCGCACATGGCAGCCCGTTCGGCCTGGCCGCAATCTCGGGCAGTAAGGGCAATGTCCAAGCATTTTGAGGCAATAATTGCGTCATCGAAGAACATTTCGTAAAAATCACCTAAACGGAAAAGCAAAATGGCATCTTTATGTTGATTTTTTATTGAAAAATACTGCTCCATCATGGGGGTATAGCTGGGCATGGGAGGCTCCTTTTTGAATAGAAGTTAGAAGATAGGAAAGCAACTGTGATTTATTCGTGAATAGTATAAACAACGATATTGTTATAGGCAAGAAAAAGCGCGAAATCGGCATGATTATGCCTTTTCGCGCTTATGATTATTCTTTTTGTAAAAAGACTATGACAAGGCTTTCTGACCGTATGATAGAAAAAAATTTAAAGCTTCTCCCAAACCCGAGCCACAAGTACTGTCATATCATCCTTAGGCAGCCCAACAAGCTCTTCCGCTTCGTTAAGCACATAATCAGCCATATCTTGTGGGTTGCTGGATTTACACTGTTTAATTGTGAAGGTAAGCCAATCCTCGTCTTTTGCAATGGGAGCGGCCCCCTGGGCCACGGCCTCGGTTATACCGTCGGTTACCATTATAATGATGTCATCATGCTCCAGTTGCCCGGCATGGACCTCCAAGTCCACGTCATTAAGCATTCCAATTGGCAGGGATGATGAGCGGATGACTTTTACCTTGCCATCCCGCAATATAAAAGTCGCCGCTGCACCAATCTTGATGAACTCGGTCTCGCCGTTGTACAAGTCAATGGAGCAGATATCCAATGTAGAAAATGATTCCTCGCTGCTTTTTAGTACCAATACGGAGTTAATCATCCTTACAGCTAAATCTTTGTTAAAACCGCTTTCAATAAAATCCTCCAGTAAATCTACAGTGGCGGCGGACTCACGTCTAGCCCGCTCTCCAGAGCCCATACCATCGCTAAGTACCAAAAGGCAGGTGCCATCGGTTAAATCCATAAAGGAATAGCTGTCCCCGGAGCCTTTGGAAGTCTTGGCGCGATGTGCAACCCCTGTTGTAATCCGTAGCTTTTGGTCTTCAACAAAGCGGGCTGAACAAACATTTTTGCGGATATCGCAATCGGATTGCTCCAATCGCATCCTACGCTTAAGCACAGTGCTAAGCACTGGCAGTATCTCCTTTGTGCAGGCTCTGTCATGGCCGCATGGTCGGTGATTTACTGTAACCCGGTAACGCCCTGCTTGGTTCTCAAGTACGATTACACTATTGACCTCGATTTTCTGCTTAAGCAAGGCCATAATCATTTCTTCTTCCAGTCCTTCGTGGAATTTTAGGGACATATCAATTTCATCGGACAAACCTTTCACAATCCCAGCCACCCCTTGGAGCTGCTGGCTTACCAGCTCACGACTCTCGGCTATGCGGTTATGCCATCTGAGGTTATTTTTGTATAGGGTGAAAATACCGCTTAATTCCCGTAGAACTTTTTCAGGGTCCCGGCATGATGTAAGAAAGCCTGGGTCAATATCTACATGGGATACATCCTCCTTTTGGGAGCAGATATTTAGTATGTTGAATACATATTGATGGGTAAGATATAAATCATCCTCCCAGCAGCGGACAAAATGAGGACAGCCATTGCAGGCTCGGTTTGCAAGGTCATCTATTAGCAAAGTTATATCATGCTTGTTAAGGGAATGCTTAGGCTTGGAAAGGCCGCTAAAGGTCTCGGCCAGTTTTTCAAAAGCAGCTGAGAACTTGTCTAGCCGGCGGGTGGTTTCTTCTTTAATTTTGTCCATATAGTCATCGGCGGAGTCCAGCACAGGGGTAATTGCCGATGCTACATTAAAGTAAAACGACTGTGGTGTAAGAAAAAAGGCCACCCCGGCGGCTATAAGGGCATATATCAGTGAAAACGCTAGCATAGACGGGGCAATAATAGCCAGAGTTGCCGCACCAAGAACCGCAACTCCCGCAAGCACCCCCCCTCGACCAAAGCGTTTGCCAAAGCCTCCTCCCATCCCTGCAAGCCCCAACACAGCCGCGAGTCCCGTATCCCAATGTCCCGCAAGATGCAAAAAAATCCCAAGCAAAAGCCCAGCCGCTGCCGCCATAGAGGGTCCGCCTTTGAACGCCACAATACACAGTACATATACACAAAAGAAGAACCGAAGAGGCATGGCTCCTACATAGATCTCACTTGCCCCGGCAATAACTCCAGCAAGCACTACCGTAAGGGCAATAATATCCTCACCGGACAGCAAATTAGAACGCCGCCGTCTGGCTGTTAAAATGATATGTGCTCGTTTGACAATAAGAGTAAGAGACCCGGCGAGGATAGTCTCAATGAGCGCAACCATAATCAAAAAGGTGCTGACACCGTAAATTAGGGCAAATCCCAATCCGGAAAGGAGCATTGATACTGCCGCAGCCCCCGCAATATAGGGTAAGCGCAGCCAGCCTGTTGACATCCGTGCAGTATTATCGACATATTTGCTGGCTATTTTCGTGCCGAAAAAATAATAAATACATAGAAGTCCAATGGCCAACATATATCTAAGGGTCAGGAGTTCACCAATACGAGTGGCAAGGCCCAATGTGAGAAAGATAGCCGTCCAATAAAATGCCCCCTTTGACCCCATAAATGTGGCAAGAAAGGGTATTGCAAGGGGATTAACAAATGTAAAAACAACGGCTCGCCCGACAAAAAAACCAAAAGCCCCCACCAACACTGTGGCGATGTCTCGTTTGGATACAAAGGATCTGGTCTGGCGGGTTTTAAGGGACAGTAAGTTCATAGTTTCACCTGGTTTCATTAGTATGTCCACAACATAATAAACCCGCCATATAGGCGGGTTTTGTAATATAACCGGGTATAGGTGATAGGGTTTTTTGGAGGATTACGAATTGCCTCTGAAAAAGGTAACGAGATTGGGTCTGGCCCACAATGATTCAAATAACCTAGGCCATGTATCTCTTGTGTTTACCGCAAACTCCCGGAATTGTATTCGGCTTCTCTCAATATCCGCGGGAGAGTTATACTCCACTGCTTCTTTTGCATCCATTACGATATTAAATAACTGATGTCTATATTGGTCGCTTAGCTCGTTGGAGTATCTTATCTCTTCGAGGGAACGGGATAGTTCATCCAGTAGGAGTCTGGGGTCATAATCAGTTGCCGGGGCCGGTGGAGTAGGGGGGTGGATAACAGGTGCCGTAGTTGGGGAGGGATGAGTTTGTGGCGGTGAAACAGGGGCACTGACCGGTACCGGAGTGGGTGCCGTCACTGCCCCAAAATTAAAGATTCGCGAGCCAGTGAAAGATTCTGTGTTTATTACTTCTTTTAAGCAATCATATGCCTCAGATATAACTTTTTCGTTGGTAGAAATAAAGGCGTAAACCAGGCTGCAACTTAGGCCTACTAGTAAACCATAGTGGTTTGTTGTCTTTGTCAATAACCAAACCAATACAAGCGTGAGTATTAGAGCTGCTACTCCGCAGCCTATGGTAAGTGGCCAGGTGATACTACTTTCTGTAAGAAAAGCTATAACGGAGATAGCAATCGCGATTACCCAAATCCCACCGATTAAAGCATTTGGTGACTTGGTGGTTTTTGCAATCAAGCCTGTTCGCACATGGTTAATATTATCAATCTGCATAAAACAGTCCCCAGTGGACACGCTTATGGTATTGCCTTCAATTTTTATTCCAACATCATGAAGCTCTATGGTTTTGCCGGGAAGCTGCTCACTAATACTAGACATATGTAAATTTATACCTCCTTCATTTGCTACCATTAACCGGGAACTGCGTCATATTAGCATAATCTGTATCAATTCACCACATACTACGATAAATTCAAAAAAAGAAAGGGATGGCTAATATGAAATCCACAATAATAAATTACCTAAAACGCTTCATCAAGTCCAGAGCAATATATCACACCGCATTGCTGGCAATTGCTATAACTTTATTGGTTGCATATCCAAGCCAGGGCAAGGAAGCCGAAACCGTACCGGCCTTTAGGTCACTCTTAGCCTCAAAAAACAGTAAGGAAGAGCGTAAAATCCCAATATACAGTGTCGAAACGGAAGAGAAAAAAGTAAGTATTTCCTTCGATGCAGCATGGGGAGCTGATGATACGGATACCTTGCTTCAAATCCTTAAAGATAACGATGTACTCACCACTTTCTTTCTATGCGGTACCTGGGTAGAAAAATACCCGGAAGATGTAAAAAAAATAGCCGTAGCGGGCCATGATATAGCCAACCACGGCAATAAACACGCCCACGGTGCCAAGCTAAATTTGGAGCAAAATATGGCCGAAATCCAAGGTTGCCATGACAAAATCAAAGAAGTAACAGGCATGGATGCCAACCTGTTTAGGCCTCCTTATGGAGAATATAACAATACCGTAATATCCGCAGCGGAAAACTTGAATTATTTTACGATACAGTGGGACGTAGATAGTCACGATTGGATGGCAAAAGGCCCGGAATACGAGATTAAGCGGGTGCTAAATCACAAGAATCTACGCAATGGCTCAATCGTGCTCTTTCACAATGATGCAAAATTCACCCCACAAACCCTTGACCCTATAATCAAAGGCCTAAAAGAAAAGGGATATGAAATCGTACCCATATCCCAATTGATTTATACAGAAAGCTTTGAAATTGATAAGACAGGCCGACAAAAATTCGCATCATCATCAACTGCGTCAACACCTACGCCTGCACCGACGACGGAGTAGCTCCCTTATATTTCTTGAACAGCCGGCTAAAGTAAAACACATCCTTAAAGCCGCATTTATGTGCCACTTCGGTAATACTGCCTTCACCGGCTCTAAGCATATCCTCTGCCTGGTTTAAGCGGATGTTGTTTAAATAATCCCTAAATGTAACATTGGTTTCCTGCTTAAATAAGATTCCAAGATAATTGGGGGTAAGATGCACGGTTTTCGCGGCATCGGTGATGCTTATAGCCTCGGCATAATTATCCGTTATAAATCGAATCACTGCTTTAACACGTTTGTCAAACTGGTGGGTGTCAACCTCATACAAAAGCATTTCCGAAAGACGTTGTAAGATAAGCATAAAAAAGGCGCGGCCCCGCATTATGTACCCGGGTCTGCGCCTTAGCCAGTTCTCGTTAAGTCTTTTGAATTGTGATGCCAGGCCTTCATGTACACCCACTGTGGATATAAGGGGGAGGGGTACATCCACTTCTACATTAGTCTCATCGTACAAACGGAAATTGGCCGCAAAGCACTCGAAGCTGCTTGCTAAGTGGCTGGTAGCAGAGCGGCGTGATTTACAGGGGATACATAATAAATCCCCCTCCTTGACGGTATATTCCTGACCGTCTATGAAGTAAACTGCAGAGCCTCCAATTACATATGTCAGGTCCACAAAGTCCGTCTGGGAAGGTTCTATCTTCCAGTTGGGGGTGTTATTGCGGTAAATAAAATAGTCAAGCCGAGGAACGGCAGTATCAAAATTGGCAAAATCCATAAAGAACCTCCCGTCGCATTTATGATTATAGTGAAATAATTCGAAATCTGTCTCGCCTGTCGCGGCAAAATCGCCCTAAAACGCCTTATTTCGGCGTTTCAGGGTGCAGCTCGGGCGAGACCGTTTCTCATTGATTTCACTATAAATGCAAATATTCCTTACTATATCCATGTTTGTTTCCAATTGTCAAGGTTATACTTGCAAAAAGTAACCAAAAAGGAGTGAAATACATGAACAAAAACCGTGAATTTGGCTATCAGGCATGGCTTCAACCAGGACCTAAGTTGGATTTCCCCGGATTTCAACCAGCCGGTGAAAAAGGCTTTGCATATGATGAGTTGGTAAGAGGGTTACATCGGATAGGATGCAGGGATATAGACACTATGATAAACCTGGCACTTTGCGAAGATATTGGACCACAAGCATATAAAATAACTGGAAGCATTGATGGAATCACAATAAGGGGCGGTGATGAAAGAGGCCTGTTATACGGTGTGTACGGCTTCCTATCCCGCTTGCGCCGTGGACAAACTAGCTTTGACATTTTTGATAAACCCGCTGCTTCAAGGCGCATACTCAACCACTGGGACAATATCACCGGCAGAATAGAGCGTGGGTATAGCGGAAAATCCCTATTTTTTAAGGATGGGCAAATCGGATATGATCTTGAGCGTTTGAAGGACTATGCAAGACTGCTGGCCTCCATTGGTATCAACGAGATTTCCTTTAACAATGTTAATGTCTGTAGCGAGAGTGCCAAGCTTATTACCGATTATCTCCCGGACACCAAGCGTATTGCCGAGATTTTCAGGCCCTTTGGCATCAAGATTATCGTAGCGATACACTTTGAAAGCCCGGTACTGATGGGAGGATTGTCAACTGCTGACCCACTGGACCCTGATGTTGCCGAGTGGTGGGCAAAAACAGCAGCTAATGTATACAAGGAAATCCCCGACCTTGCGGGCTTCGTTGTCAAAGCCGATTCTGAGTTTAGGGCAGGCCCTATGTCCCTTGGGCGTACTCAGGCCGACGGTGCTAATCTAATCGCAAGAGCTGTAAAGCCCCACGGGGGAATGTGCTACTGGCGTTGCTTTGTATATAACTGTATGCAGGATTGGCGAGACACCGAAACAGACAGACCCAAAGCAGCATATGACTATTTTTATCCACTAGACGGCCATTTCGACGATAATGTGATGCTTCAAATAAAACATGGTCCATCGGATTTTCAAGTGCGAGAACCCAATTCACCCCTTCTTGGCGCAATGGAAAAAACCCCTCAGATGCTTGAGCTGCAAGTTACCCAGGAGTACACAGGCCAGCAAAAAGACCTTTATGCCCTGGCGGTACAGTGGGAGGAGATTTTCGACCATCCGATAACGGATATAATTGCTACCCGTGACCTAATTGGTGATAAAATCGATGCGGTGGTGGCTGTTGCCAATGCCGGTGACGACTCCAATTGGACAGGGCATCTATTGGCCCAGGCCAATACCTATGCCTTTGGCAGAATGGCCTGGGACCCGAGCCTTACGGCCCTCCAGGTAATAGAAGAATGGGCGGAGCTTACTTTTGCCAACTACCCCAAGGCAATCCGCCCGATAATAGAAATGGTGCTTGAATCCAGGGGCGTTTATGAGAAGTACAATGCCCCTCTAGGCATCGGCTGGATGGTTAATATAAGCCATCACTACGGCCCCAGTGTAGATGGCTACGAATATATGAAATGGGGCACATACCACAGGGCAGATACTAAAGCCATAGGAGTAGACCGTACAACAGCAGGCACAGGTTATACCGCCCAATACCATCCCTATGTGCAGGCCATGTATGAAAACAAAGAAACCTGCCCAGAGGAAATACTGCTGTACTTCCACCGTTTGCCCTATGATTATAAGCTGCGAAGTGGGCAAACACTGCTGCAATACATTTATGATACCCATTTCGAAGGGGTAGAGGATGTGGAAGGGTTTATCGCAACCTGGGAAAGTCTTAAGGAGGACTTGCCAGAAGAGGCATATACCTCCGTGAAAGAACGGTTACAGATGCAGCTTGCCAATGCCAAGGAATGGCGAGATGTAGTTAATTCATATTTTTATCGTAAAACAGGAATCGCCGATGCAAAGGGAAGGAAAATATACGAATGACGATAAAGCGCAAGCTTGCAGTTGTGTTGGGGATTATCATTGCCATGGCTGCCATAATCGCAATAGCTGTTCCTCGTCTACGAAGTGACGATGAACCCGTCTATTACGTTACTAGTGAAACCAATGGTTTGTATGAAGAATATGAGGAGGTATACGCCATGAGCGATACAAGACCCCCAGGCTGGGAGCTAGACTTACCCTCATTGGCCCAAGCCTTTGAGTCATATTTCCTATTTGGTAGCATTTACTCCTCTACCTCAGTTATGAATCAGCATAATACCCGTGAGATGTTTCTGCACCATTTTAATGCCGTAACAGCGGAAAACTGGCATAAACCTTATAATATGGCCCCAAGAGGCTTTGCTAGACCCGAGGCCAGCCAGTACAATTTTGACTTGGCCGATGCAATCGTGGAATGGGCAATCGAAAGCGGCATTACACTAATCGGCCATGTGCTGGTATGGCATTCCCAATCCCCGGACTGGCTTAACCTAAGTGCCCCTAGCGTCCCCCTTACCCGTGCCGAGGCCAGAGCCAATATGGAATTTCATATTCGTACATTGGCCGAGCATTTTACCGCACAGGGTACCATAGACGCATTTCATTCCTGGGATGTGGTCAACGAGGCTATTGCCTCAGACGGGGGCAGTTGGGGCGGACGTGCAAGTGATTGGGATGCGGGAGATTGGCGTACCCAAATGCGTGAGGATTCCCCATGGTTTATGGCATATGCCAACGGTTATAATCCAGAGGCTGGGGAGCATCCTTCTGATTATGTATATGATGCATTTGTATTTGCCCGGAGATATTTCCCAAACTCGATACTCTATTACAACGATTATAACGAGGAAATCCCCGCAAAACGCAATGCTATTGCACAGATGGTAGAGCAGCTAAACATGCGCTGGGCCCATGATACGGAAAATAACCCTGAGGCTGTACCCGAAGGCGAAGAGTACTCAGGACGAATGCTAATAGAAGGCATAGGAATGCAAGGTCACTATCATCTAGATCAGTGGCGCACCAACTTAGACAATATACGCCCGGCAATAGAGCGTCTTATTGCCACCGGGGCTGTGATTAGCATAACGGAATTGGACATAACCGCAGGGATGCAAGCGAGTCCCTTTGCCGCGCCTTTGGATGAGTTCAATCGGCAGCGGCAGGCCGAGGCCTTTGGAAGGCTGATGGGATATTACCTTGAATTCCATGAGCATATTGAGCGTGTAACTGTGTGGGGCAAGGCCGACCATCAAAGCTGGAGGTCATGGGGTCATCCTTTACTGTTTGACACAAATTATCACGCAAAAGAGGCATTTTTTGCTATAATTGATGCGGTTAACCGATAAAGAATACCCTATTATTCATACGCTTTGGAGGATGCTATGGCTGTAAAGAAGAAAACCCGAGGCTTTTCCTATGTAGAAGTCATTATAGCAATGGCGTTGTTTGCCATTGCCATGCTTGCAGTTATCCCCGCCTTAACACAAGCCGCTCGCAATATGACTTATGCCCATGAGACAGCAGAAGGCCATATGCAAGCCCAGCGTCTGATGCATGAGCTTCGTGACAATCTTGATGGCGACATAACTCTGGAAGCTCGGGCGGCAGTTTATGCAGCAAGCAGCTTTGAATATAGTGTATGGATAACAGGACAGAGGCAGGTTCATTTTTCTTCGACTAATGCCCCAAGTGCAAATACAAATATTTCTGGTATCAATCAAAATATGGCTAGTCGTGCTTCGACTATTGTTGTCATTGTATGGGGCGAGGATGAGCAGATTCTAGGTCGTGCCATTGGCATGACGGATTTTGAGTAAGGACAGGGTTATGACAGGCAATATTCCCAAAAGCCGCCGGGGCGGTGCGTATCTTATGGTGCTTACCGCAACCATGCTAATGCTGATTCTAGTGGCCATCGCTCTTACAGTAACAGCAGTCAGCAGGCGGCTTACGTCATTTTATGCGTATAATGCAGGACTTTACGATTTAGCGGTATCTGGGAACGAACAGGTTCTTTTTTTATTGAGGCAGGAATTGGATAGCCGCAGTGATGCCGCAAAGCTGCGGGCACTTATTCAAATAGTAGGTGAGGGCACAATAATTTTTTTCGATGATGGGTTTCGATTGGCGGAATCTTATGGCCCTGCATTTCGCACGGCATTCATAAACGAAGCTATGCAGGAGCTAAACAGTATAATTGGCAACATAATCCCACATACAGTACAACAAGAAACCCATACATGGAGGTTCCTTCCATGGGACTTGGATTTGGCTGTAGAAACCGAGTATAGTGATATGCGCAGTTTGTATCGAGCACGTACCATTTTTCGTCCAAGTGCATCTGACCGTTTTCTTGTCCGAACAAATATCCGAAAGATTGTTGATGATGTGGCTGGCTTTCCCACAGAAGTAGAAGCCTCCATAATTTGGTCCAACACCGGCTACAGAGAAATTGCTTTAGATGCATATACTATTTTTATTCTCGAATCAATTGGAGTCTACTTTGTAGGCGTACCAGCTCCCGGTTCGATATTATTTCTTGACGAATTTACGCTCACAATGGTAGAGTCTTGGCGTAGCGACATCAGCCAGAGGAGAGACCCATGGGCAAACTGAAACCTGACTACTACCTTGATACAGTTTATGATATTCCATATGAAGAGCTATGGAAGAATAAGATACGCGGACTTATTTTTGATATAGATAATACCATTGCCCCTTATGAAGACAGTCGCCCTTCCGCAAAGTTTATGGCTTTGGCTAAACGGCTCAAGCGTATAGGGTTTCAGATTTCACTCCTTACTAATAATACAAATAAACGGCTGGACTGCTTTTCAATACCCTTGGAGGTATATGGTGCCGCCAATGCCATAAAGCCCATGACCCGCGGGGTCAAGAAAGCCATGAAAGAAATGGGAACCAAGGCGGAGCACACTGCAATAATAGGCGATCAGCTCCTTACAGATGTATGGGCCGGCAAGCGTGCAGGTACTACGACAATCTTAGTAAAGCCCATTGCGGATAAAGATTTTGTGACGGTCCGTCTAAAGAGATTATTGGAAGGCCGTTTGCTAAGAAGATATTTCGCCACACCATGAAGAGAAGACGAGGCTTTACCTTATTAGAGCTTGTAATCGCCCTTGCGATAATCTCAATTGCCAGTGGAGGAGTGTTCTTAGCCTTTAGGCAATCACCTCGCCGTGATGTGGAGAATGCGGTTTTGCAATTGCAAGCTGATTTAAGATATGCCCAACGCCGTGCCATAATTGAAGGACGGCGTGTATACATACGGTTTTTTCAATTGGAAAATCGGTATGTAATACGATATACAAACCCTGATGGTGTTGATGGAACTATCAGAAATGTGGGTCTGCAAAATGGAGTAAGATTGCATCATAGTACCCGTCCATGGAACACGGACATAGAGTATTTGCCAAGGGGAACGGTTGCGGGTGCACGGGAGATTACCTTAGCCAATGGACATTATTCTCAATATATAACGATTGTACCCAGTGGCGGGCGTGTGCGCATAGGTGAAATTACTCCTATACGAAATTAATTGGTTTTGATGATTTTGGAAAAAGTGCTCTATCTTGGTTTGCGGTTATTTATGTGATTTTAGCTATTTTTAAGACTATGTTTGTCATTTTAATACATGCAACTGCCATCATATGGCTACTATAAGGAGGATATAAAATGATTTCAGCAGGAGAATTTCGCAACGGTGTAACAATTGAGCTTGAAGGCGGTATTTATACCATAATTGACTTTCAGCATGTAAAGCCGGGCAAAGGTGCGGCCTTTGTGCGCTCAACCCTACGTAACCTTGAGTCAGGCAGCATATTGGAGCGTACCTTCCGCCCATCAGAAAAAATGGCTCGAGCCCATATCGAACGACGGGATTTGCAATACTTATATAAAGACGGCGATATTTACCATTTCATGGATACAGAAACTTATGAGCAGTTAGAGCTCAATGCTACAGAAGTGGCAGACACAATGGTTTTTGTAAAAGAAAATGACATGGTAAAAGTTCTTGAGCATAATGGGCGTATCTTTGGCATAGAGCCTCCTATGCATGTAGAGCTTGCTGTTACGGAAACCGAACCAGGTTTCAAAGGCGATACAGCCCAAGGTGCCACAAAGCCCGCCACAGTAGAAACCGGCGCATCAGTTAAAGTGCCCCTCTTTGTAAATGAAGGAGATGTCATAAAAATCGACACCCGCACGGGTGAATATCTGGGTCGTGTTTGATTGGACTCCTTTCGAAACAGGGAAACAAGCTTGAAGTGCAGCTTTTGCCCTATTTCGGATGAAGTCTATTCAATTTTTTAACTTATAACACGATACTTTCCAGCATACAATTTACAACCCTGCTTATACTATTGTCATAGCAGCGAACAAGGTTGCTATGAATAACGGATTTTCAAATAATAAAGTTAAACTACAGTTTAGCTCATTATTATACAAATGATAATTCGTGTACTATAAGAGGGGAGTGAATAGTTGTGTCTAGGAATAGAAAAGCAGTTCCTGAAGCGAAAGCAGCTCTTGACCAATTCAAATATGAAGTGGCAAATGAGATAGGCGTACCGCTTAAACAGGGTTACAATGGTGACTTGACATCTTACCAAAACGGTTCCGTAGGGGGCTACATGGTCAAGAAGATGATCGAGGCTCAAGAACGCCAAATGGCTGGTAAGTAAATAATGCTATAACGAAAGCCGCTCTGAATTATGTTCGGGGCGGTTTTTTTATATGCTAGGAAATTGCTTCGCAATTTCTGCTGGCGCGGTGGGAAACAAAAGCGCGCTTTGCGCGTTTTGTTCTCCATGTTGACAAGAAAATTTTCCATTGTTACAATCGTGTTACATAACCGGTGCGACATTTGCACCCAAAAAACTACAAGAACAAAAGGGAGGAATTTTGTAATGAAGAAGGTTTTGAAATTACTTTTACCCATCGCGCTGCTGGTACTTGCATTGGCACTTGTAACCGCATGCCGTAGCGAAGATGAACCCGCCGCACCAATCCAAGAAGAAGCAACCCCAACACCGGAACCAGCCCCAGAACCTGAAGTAGAGGATGAGGATGAGGACGAAGATGAAGTAGAAGACGAAGATGAGTATGTCCCAGCGGATGTTGCTGATGCCAGCCATATTCAAATTGCTTTGGTAGCCCATTCACCTGAGTCTATCCTTAATGACGGCTCCTTTAACGAAGGCGCATGGGCAGGAATCACACAATTCCTGAATGATAACAATCTTCCATCTACCCATGCAAGGTTTTACCAAGCTGTTGCCGCAGACAATGATGCACGCTTTAACAGCATCATCCAAGCAATCGAAGGCGGAGCCAACGTGCTTGTAATGCCTGGGTTCCAATTTGTTGATGCGCTTTACGAGGCACAAGATTTGTTCCCAGATGTTTACTTTATTCTCTTAGATGCTACTCCCAGCCGTGATGGAGAAGTTAGAATCCAGCCAAACGTAGCCGCTATCCATTATGCGGAAGCAGAAGCCGGTTTCCTTGCCGGATACGCCGCTGTTATGGAAGGCCATACAATGCTCGGTTTCATGGGTGGCAACCCGATACCTCCCGTTATCCGTTTCGGTCATGGCTTTATTCAAGGCGCAGAACATGCAGCCCAAGCACTCGGACTTGAGGCAGGCGATGTAGAAATCAACTATATGTACCTTGGCGGCTTTGCGCCAGCACCAGAGCACGTAGTTACCGCTTCAACATGGTTTGTAGGCGGCACAGAAGTTATTTTTGCCGCAGCCGGTGGCGCAGGCCTTAGTGTAATGGCTGGTGCTTATGACACGGATGGCATTACAATCGGCGTAGACTCAGACCAGCATTGGGTCAACGATACTGTTTTGACTTCTGCTATGAAAGCACTTGACGTATCTGTGCATGATATGCTTACGGACATCGTAAATGGTACTTTCCCTGGTGGAATGCAGCATATCTACGATGCGTCTATGGACGGTGTTGGACTGCCAATGCATAACTCTCGCTTCACATACTTTACCCAAGCACAATATGATGCAATTTTTGGGCAAATTGCAAGCGGAGCACTTGTTGTTGATGATGCAGTAGACATGGAAGATATTCTTGCAAATGTATCAATTGTTGTTGTAAACGAAATGTAATGAAGCCATAGATAAAGGAGCGCGGTTGCCGCGCTCCTTTATCATATAGTAATTTCAATCCAAAATGTGGGATTGAAATTAATTACTATGGTTGCAGAAAGCGTTTCAACTGAGAGTGACAAAAACCATCACTCTCATACCGACTCCAATTAAAATCCTATCTGTCTATCGCGGCAAAACCGCTTGAAACGCTTGCTTCGCGTTTCAAGCAGCCGCTCTGTCAGACAGGTTTTAATTTGGAATCGGTATCAGTTGAAATCGCTTTACATAAGAAAAGGGGTGAAATGCTTGTACATTATAGAAATGCGCAATATTACTAAAGAGTTCCCCGGAATAATTGCAAACGATGATATCACACTACAATTAAAAAGAAATGAAATTCACGCTCTACTAGGGGAAAACGGGGCAGGAAAGTCCACCCTTATGAGTGTGCTTTTTGGTTTATACAAGCAAGAAAAGGGTCAAATCTTTAAAGATGAAAAAGAAGTGGTTATATCCGGTCCGGGAGATGCCAATAAGTTGGGCATAGGGATGGTTCATCAGCATTTTAAGCTGGTACACAATTTTACCGTCCTTGAAAACATTGTCCTTGGGGTTGAAACCACAAAAAAGGGTATGCTGCAAATGAAAGAGGCCCGGGAAAAAGTCCTCGCCCTTTCAAAGAAATATGGTTTTGATATAGATATAGACAAAGAGGTTCGCCATATAAGTGTAGGTATGCAACAGCGGGTAGAGATTCTCAAGATGCTTTACCGTGACAATGAAATTTTAATCTTTGACGAACCCACTGCGGTATTAACGCCACAAGAAATAGAGGCGTTAATGAAAACTATGAAAGAAATGGCTGCAGAAGGCAAGTCAATTTTGTTTATCACTCATAAGCTTGATGAAATAAAGGCTGTTGCCGATAGATGCTCGGTTTTGCGTAAAGGAAAAATGATTGGCACCGTTGATGTTGCCCAATCAACCAAGGAAGAACTGTCCGAAATGATGGTCGGGCGCAAAGTAGTGCTAAGCTTGGATAAGGAAGAAGCAAGGGTAGGGGAGACTATCCTAAAAGTACGAGACTTAGTGCAAAAGAATAAAGAAGGCAAGGATAAGTTAAAAAATGTCTCCTTTGATGTAAAAGCCGGGGAAATTTTATGTATTGCCGGGATTGAAGGCAATGGGCAAACAGACTTGGTCTATGCCTTAACCGGGTTGTCGGGTTTTGATTCCGGCACAGTAAATATGGATGGGACAGACATTACCCGAGCAAAAATACGTAAGCGTACAGAGCTTGGTATTGCCCATATTCCCGAGGACCGGCATAAGCACGGCCTTGTTTTAGATTATACATTAGCACAAAATACAATTTTGCAAACTTACTATACCAAGGATTTTCAAAAGGGTGGATTTTTAAAGAAGAAGTCTATTCTTGATTATGCAAAAAAATTAATCGAAAGATTCGACATACGCTCCGGAGAAGGGGCGGAAACACCCTCTCGCTCTATGTCTGGAGGAAATCAGCAAAAGGTTATCCTTGCAAGGGAGATAGATCGGGATCCAAAGCTGCTGATAGCCGTTCAGCCGACCCGAGGCTTAGACGTTGGTGCAATTGAGTATATTCATAAGCAGCTCCTTGCCCAAAGGGATTCCGGTAAAGCAGTGCTCCTTATTTCTCTTGAGTTAGAAGAAGTAATGAATGTTTCCGACAGGATTTTAGTTATGTACGAAGGTGAAATCGTGGCGGATGTTGACCCCAAACAAGTGACCTTCCAAGAGCTTGGGCTATATATGTCAGGGGCAAAGCGGGACGAGGTGAGCGTAAATGAATAGAGATGGATTATTGAGCTTCCTGTCTTCAATGTTGGTAATTATTGTGGGATTGCTTATTGGGTTTATTGTGCTATTGGTAACTAATGCCCAGCAAGCTTGGCCCGCATTCCAAACCATTTTGACCTTTGGATTTAGCTCTATGCGAAACATCGGTGATGTGCTTCTACATGCTACACCGATTATCTTAACGGGGCTTTCTGTTGCCTTTGCCTTTAAAACAGGGCTTTTTAACATAGGTGCAAGCGGACAGTTTATGTTTGGCGGATTTGTGGCAATTGTAATAAGCATACATGGTATGTTTATGCCCCCTGCTATTCGTATACCTGTTGCTATAATCGCGGCAGCCCTTGCAGGAGCGTTGTGGGCTGGGCTTCCTGGGTTATTAAAAGCCTACCGCAATGTCCATGAAGTTATTTCCAGTATAATGACAAATTATATAGCCATGTTTTTTATTGTCTACATGATTCAATCCAATGAGTCTATTTTCAACCGGGGCTTAAGCACAAGTGCTCATCTGCCTGACAGCTCCAACCTTCCAAGATTGTTTTTCCCTGATATTTTCAGAGAGCCTCTTGGCGCGGGCTTTGTGTCATCTCGCGTAAATATCGGAATATTAATTGCCATTGTGGTTGCTGTGTTGGTGTATATCATCTTGGAGAAAACCACCTTTGGCTATGAATTAAAAGCTTGCGGGTTTAACTCCGACGCTGCAAAATATGCGGGAATCAACCAAAAAAGAAATATAATTTATTCTATGATGATATCCGGCTCCCTAGCAGGGGTGGCAGGTGCCCTTAATTTTATGAGAGGTGGCGGGGTTGGTATAGGCATTGTGGAAACTCTGCCCATGGAGGGCTTTACCGGCATTTCCGTTGCCTTCTTGGGGCTTAATCACCCGATAGGCATCATCTTCTCGGGGATTTTTGTTTCATTTATGAAGTTAGGCGGAGGGCGTTTGCAGACATATGGCTTCTCCTCCGAGCTGGTGGACACAGTAATAGCCGTAATTATTTACTTCTGCGCATTTGTGTTTGTAACAAAATCCTTGATTGGACGATTTGTTAAGAAGAAAGAGGGGGCAAAATAAATATGGATATGTTTTATTTTGTAATGCAGCGTACTATGTTTTTCACGATACCTCTTTTAATTGTTGCGTTGGGTGGTTTGTTTTCCGAAAAATCTGGGATTGTAAACATTGCTCTTGAAGGAAAGATGGTACTGGGTGCCTTTGCTGGGGTAATGTTTATGCGTACCATTCAAGGTGGGGATAGTTTTCTTGCTAATAATCCCACGATTCTGTTGCTGGTAGCCCTTGTCATTGCTGCGGCTACTGGTATTGGAACATCGTTATTTCATGCCTTTGCCTCTATCAACTTAAAGGCAAACCAGATAATAAGCGGTGTTGCGATTAATATGTTTGCCCCTGCTTTTGCGATTTTTTACTCAATCTATAATACAGGGAACCAAAACGTGTTCTTCTCCAACCAGTTTATGATTGACAGTGTTCCCGGCCTTGGACGCATTCCTTTTATTGGGCCGATTCTCTTCCAAGATGCGTATGTGACCACTTATCTCGGGTTTTTGATTCTTGTAATATCTGTTTTTGTGCTATATAAAACGAAATTCGGGTTAAGGCTTAGGGCCTGTGGTGAGCATCCTCACGCGGCAGACTCTGTTGGGGTTAGTGTTACAAAAATACGATATGCAGGGGTACTTATTTCCGGTGGGCTTGCGGGAATGGGGGGGCTTATTTGGGCAATCCCCAGCTCTCTGTTTGCCGGTGCGGTAAATGGTTATGGCTTCCTGGCCCTGGCGGTTCTAATTTTTGGCGCATGGAAGCCTCAAAGAATTTTGGTAGCCGCATTGTTCTTCGGGTTTATGCAAACAATTGCCGCGGCTCATACGGGGATTGATATACTTCCGGGTGCGATACCATCACAGTTTTACAGGATGCTGCCCTTTGTTGCCACATTGGTTATATTGGCGTTCACATCCAAAAATACAATGGCTCCGAAGGCTGTTGGGCAACCGTATGATAAGGGTGGGCGGTAAATAAGCGATTAAGCATAGAGCTAAAGAAACATTGATGATTAAGAGGTTGTCTCATTAAGGAGTAATATAAAGCCCGTCATCCCGGGCTCACGTCAGTCTAATTTACAATCCAAAATGCAGAACGTTGCCAATCGGAGACCACCCCTCGCCGCCTAGGTTGTCTTTCCCCTCCCCAGAGGGGAATTTTTATACGTATAGTATTTAATTCCCCTCCTGCGGAGGGGTGGCGCGAAGCGCCGGGGTGGTCTTGGCTTGGCAATATCAAGCAAATTAGACTGACGTGTCCCGGGCTTGACCCAGGATCCCCTTAGTCTTTCGACAATAATAATGGGGTCCCGGATTAAATCCGGGATGACGAGCCTTGAAATTACGGCATTCTTAACGTGACAGTCCTTTTTTCATATCTACCGCTGGTTTACTTGCCTGCGCCCTCTACCGCTGGTTTATTATGCGCAATTCCACCATCTGCTCATTGCATAATAATGCCCATCGGGATAAGGTTGCGGTATAATTTATCCGGAGGTGCAATCCATGAACAATATGAAAATGGGACTATTTATTTCCGAGTTAAGAAAATCCCAACAAATGACCCAAAAAGAATTTGGTCAAAGATTAAATGTCACAGATAAAGCTGTATCAAAATGGGAGCGGGGACTTAGTTACCCCGATATTTCTCTTTTAATGCCTATATCAGATATTTTGGGGGTTGCGGTTAGTGAGCTTTTAAACGGAGAAAAAAATGTAGATACCGAAAGCAAAACAGAAGCCGATATCGCCATTGACAATGTTTTGAAGTATGCAGATACAGCCGTAAAAAGTAAAACCAAATCAACGCGAAAGCGGACAATTTTAGTAGCTGCAGGGATTGTTTTATTGTTTATGGGTTTCACATTACTTATATCTCCGGTTGTGAGCCAACGAAGAAGTGCTGCTGCTCGGCAGCGCATTATCCAGACACATCTTGCAGAAGTAGAGTTGATGTCCCAGGATGCAATTAATGAGCATTTTAGCCGTGCCCAGGAGCATAATACGGTTTTAAGCCTGCTGCCTGTCAGTGCCCCCTTGAGGGTTGCGCACGTGGCAGCCATCCCGGATGATTATGACCAAATCTTATACGTTGGCGGTATTATGGGTAGGATTGAAATCCCTATAATAAATGTTGATTTGCCAATCTTCCATGGTTCAACCGAAAGTTCACTTGAGATGGGTGCAGGGCATATTGAAGGCACCGCTTTCCCTACGGGCGGTTACGATAATCATTCTGTTATTGTTGCCCATGGGGTCAATCCTGGGGGCTTTGCCGGTTTGGAACACAATGTTAGTATTGGTGATTATTTTTTTATATCGGTTTTGGATCGGCGATTGGTCTATCGTGTAGATAGTATTAATATAGTCCTTCCACATGAAGTCGAGTCATTGCGTGTAATACCAGGAGCGGATGTTGTTACCCTTATTACATGTGTGCCGTATAGGATAAATACCCACAGATTACTCGTGCGTGGGACAAGAGTCTTATATGGGTATACCGATAGCTGATACCGATTCCAAATTAAAACCTGTCTGACAGAGCGGCTGCTTGAAACGCGATGTAAGCGTTTCAAGCGGTTTTGCCGCGATAGGCAGATAGGATTTTAATTGGAGTCGGTATGATTCCTTGCTAAAGCTCCGAAGGGATAAAAAATCCGACGTCCTTAGCAGGAAGCCGGATTTTTTTATTCTTCCGCAGAAAATGTCCATACATATCTAATTATATTTTGTATACTGGAAATCGGAAGCAAGGAGGTGGTCCTTTGAATCCGGTTGAAACCATAAGCCGAGCCATGAATTATATTGACGCGCATTTAGGCGACGATTTAAGCTGCAAATATATTGCCACAAAATTTCATTATTCTGAGTATCATTTTCACAGGCTTTTTCAATATGTAACAGGAATGAGCGTTACAGATTATATCCGCAACAAGCGGCTTAGTGCTATTGCCAATGACTTGTTGAAGGTCAAAGATACAATCCTCCATATTTGTATTGCATATGGGTTTAATAATCAGCGGACTTTTCATAGGGCGTTTAAATCCAGGTTTGGCATGACACCCACCGAGTTTAAATCGCAAAATATACCCATCAAAGAAAAAAGCTCCGATTATATTTTAGATAATTTCTATAAACGCTCAATAAATGAAAGCTGGGCTGCTGCCCAGCAGGTACTTCCTATTGCATTACAAGTTTACTCCGTTCGTAAGGAAGCAAAAAATGACTTCAAAGGAACAATGCAAAAAGTAAAATCAATGGGCTATGATAATGTCGAACTATGTCTTTATGGTGATATCCCGGCGGGAGAAATCCGCGAAGTTCTTGATGGGTTGAGTTTGCATGCAATATCAGCCCATGTAGCCTTTGAAGATATTTATACAAATACAAAAAAAATAATAAATTCATGTCGAGTAATCGGCTGCAAATATATAGTCATCCCTTATCTTGCAAAGGAATTTCAGCCGGGAGGGCAAAAATATGAAAAAGCACTGAGTTGTATTCGCAAAATCGGCAGTGCCTGTGCCAGCAATGACATGATACTGCTTTATCATAACCATGACTTTGAATTTAATATGATGCCTGATAGCCGTTATAGCCTTGACCATCTATACGGGGATATCTCCTCGGAATTATTGCAGGCTCAACTTGACACAGGATGGGTAAAAGCCGCAGGGCTAAATCCGGTTGATATTATCGAAAAATATAAAATGCGTGTACCGATTATCCATTTAAAAGACTTCCATGTGCAGGACAATAATATTAATTTTATGCCTATTGGGCATGGAGTACAGGATATCCCGGCGATTCTTACGGCTGCGGTGGCTTGTGGTGTTGAGTGGATTGTGGTTGAGCAAGATCACTCATTGGCGCAGACTCCCCTTAAGGCAGTGCAAAAAAGTCGAGAGTATCTTTATAAGCTGGGTTGGTAAGTCAAAAACAGGAGGAGTGAATATGAATCATCTGGGCAATATGGAAGCTATAGTGAGACACATTGGATACCTTAAGCTAAGCAGGATTCTATATCAAGAGGAGTCAAATAAGTGGCAAGATATGCCGGATGAGGAAAAAACATTACGGATGAATATTGTAGTCGAGGAAGACAATTTTCAGGGGAAAACACCTTGTAAAGCCATTAATAAAATCCGCGATTATCTTCGCGGGCTGGGAAGGATAATAAAAAATATTAGGAGGAATGAACGTGAAACATCTGGACAATTTGGAAGCTGTAATGAACCGCATCAAGGAAATCGACTTGAGCACAACTCTGTTTCCCCATGAGTTGAAAGAATGGCATGAAATACCCGATGAAGAAAAACTCCGCCGAATGCAAAGGATTTGCACGGTTCCTTTGTGTGGTGAGGATTTCACAGTATGTTATTTTTTATACTATCGCTTAAAATGGATGGATGCCATAAAGCATCGCATCCCTGACAAAAACGCGGTGGTGCTTGAGGTTGGCTCCGGCTCTTCCATGAACATTCCTCATGCGTTGACTATGCATGATAAAGATTCTAAGTATATAACCGTTAACATGAATAAAAAGTTGACCGAGGGTTTCAAGGAAAAGGCGGCAGGCTTGCCGATTACAATTGAAATTATTGAGGATGATGCTCGTAATATCGGCAGTCATCTGGCACCGGATTCTGTGGATGCCATCGTGTTTGAGCATAGCGCAAACGATGTTATGCAAGCAATCCTATGTGAAAACCGCGGGATTGACACCACCCATAGCGATTGGTTTGAGATATTGCCGGAAATGATAAAAATAATCTGTACAGAATATGTGAATCAAACCCTTGAGCAGGCGGTAAAAGATGATTTTCTCGCGTTACTAAGGAACTGCTTAACCGTACTAAAACCTGGCGGGCATTTAATATTTTCCCATTATATGTTCCAATATGATTTGGATTTGGGGTATAACGCGGAACTATGGCAAAATATTTTGCCCACTATACGCCCATGGTTAAAGGGGCTTACGACAGGTAAAGAGGTATCAGCGAAGGCCTTTGACCCGCAGTGGTGGTTGTTTTATCAAAAATAGCATTAACCAAAGATATTTTATTGACATAAAAATGCCCGATAGAATGAGGACGAAATCCCTATTTATCGGGTTTTATTTTGCCAATTAGTGTCTCCCCTGTCACACCATTTCTTTAACAATATTCTCACAATACATACGTAATGCTGGGATGTCGTGCATCATGGTGTAAGATTTGGACATCCCTAGTTTTCACGGTCATACAGTATAACCTCCTCACCACGGATGTTTTGCAAAAAAGCTTCGTCCATGCTTTGTGTCGTCAGTACATCTACTTTAACACCAAGCTGTTCCTGTACATCTTGTTGGAAGCCGGCAAGCTGGAAAAGCCCGCGTAAGCGGCCTTTGTCTATTCGAAGGTCTATATCACTATACCCATAACCCTTATTCATTGTAAATTAAATGGCTTGTAAATCAAGGGACGCCTTTGCGACTATTGATGACCATCCCCTTGATGTATGGAAGTGTGCATAAAATTACATAATCCGATTTTGCATGTTGAACAAAATGTCATTATCCCATATAATTCATGCAGAGGAAATAAATAATACAGAATTGCTGTAACATGATTATGAAAGAGGTGTATGCATTGCGATTTAGAGATATTTTGAAATCTAAAGCCCCAGACTTATATAGTCGTTTTAATACTATTGTAGATGATGGAGAGAAATCTTTCTTAAGAACTCTGGGTAAAAATGATTACATTCATTCAAAATCAGTTGAGAAAATACTTGATAAGTTAGTACCCGATAGTGTAAAGACTAATCCGGTTTTTTTTGATTCCGGTGAAATATTTCTATTGCTTGTAGCTATCTATCTTCATGATATTGGAAGGTCTTTTGAGTCATCAGAATCAAGCCACGAACTCGAATCTGGAAATGAAATCCGTAAAAATTACACAAAATATAATTTAGATGAATTTCAGGGCGAAGCTATTGCACAAATTTGTGAAGCTCATGCAGATGAAGATATTTATTCAATACAATCATGTAATAATAATTATGGTATTGGCTCTATTTCTGCTTCGGGAAGAGCATTCGACCTACAAAAATTAGGTGCTTTGTTGCGTCTTGCGGATGAATTGGATAATGCACATCCTAGAGTAGCTGGAATAGGTGCACAAGAAAATAGCATAAGAAACAGGGTAAGAGATGTTATTCCTAAGTTTGAGATAGGTATCATCGAAATACAATCAGTACCTAGAAATAAAGATGAATTCGATAGGCTTAAACAGCTAACAAGTTATACGCAGAAAAGATTAGACGAAATACTTCAGTATATAAAAAAAGCAGGGATTAACTATTATAAAATCAAATTGGATCCTGAGACATACCATGGTGATGTAACTTTATCACATGAAGATCAAAATGAAAACGATTACCAAAATATTGTTATTCGACCTACATCAGCACCTAATAACTCACCCGACATCCCTCATTACTTAACCGCTCAAGCTCCGCCAATTAATGATGAATTTAGCTACCGCGATGATATGGTAGAGGAATTAAACAAAGCCATCAAGCAAAATAAGAAACTTGCGTTGATTAGCGGGTTGGGTGGCATAGGCAAGACAACCATTGCCAAAGCGTTATACCACCAGATTAAGGATGAGTATAAACATGTAGCATGGGTTGAGTATCAGCACAGTATCAAGGATAGTTTGTTGAGTTCATTTATACTTTTCGATGGTGTGGAGATTACCGAAAGATACAGGAGTATAGAAAAATTTCTTTTGGAAGCAACAAGGGATACCATAATATTTATTGATAACGTATCCGGCAACGATTATGAGGGAGTAAGTTTTATAGAACGACTAGATATAAATGTAGTGCTGACATCAAGGGCAAGCAATATCGGGTATTTTACGGAGTTCCCTGTAGACTTTTTGTCAGAAGAGCAATGCATTAATATTTTCTATAAATACTACAAGCTCGATAAAGCGAGAGCGCAAGAAGAGGCAATTAGAAAACTTGTGAAGCTTGTAAAATGCCATACCCTCTCTGTGGAATTGTTGGCACGTGCAGCCAGCAAGCCTGGATACTCACTAGAAATGCTTGCGGCTGATTTAGAAGAAAAAGGATTCGAGTATCCTATTGGGTTGAGAAGCATAAGAACCCATCATACCGCGGTTTCTAAGACAATAGCCGGACATTTGAAAACATTGTTTGAGCTGGTTTCGGTAAACGATGAAGAAAAAAGGATATTGATTAATTTTTCCGCCATGCCTAGTGTTGAAATACCTGGGGAAGTAGAAACATGGCTTGGTTGCACGACAGATGACATAGTTGGATTAACAGAACTGGGTTGGTTAACGACGTCTGATATAGGCTATGAAATGCATCCAATAATAAAAGAAGCGATACGGCTTCAATACAAGAATGTTGAGTACAAAGACTTTGAATCGATTATTAGATATATGTCAAGTGACAAATATATAAATGCCACTGATATATACACAAAGGTTCGCGCTCGTCTTAACATTGCAGAATCTATAGCGAGCTATTTTGAGGATGTTGAAAAAGAAGAAATTGCTTTATTATTCAATAACATTGCGATTGTGTGTTCTAGTCAGGGAGACTACCCCAAGGCACTGGAATGGAATCAGAAGGATTTGAAAATCTGTGAGAAGGTTTTGGGATTAGAGCATCCAAATACCGCTACCACCTATAATAACATTGCGGCCGTGTATGATAAGCAGGGAGATTACCCCAAGGCACTGGAATGGAATCAGAAGGCTTTGAAAATCAGAGAGAAGGTTTTGGGATTAAAACATCCAGATACCGCTGCCACCTATAATAACATTGCGGGTGTGTATAAAAGTCAGGGAGATTATCCCAAGGCACTGGAACGCTATCAAAAGGCCTTAAAAATCTTTGAGAAGGTTTTGGGATTAGAACATCCAAATACCGCCACCACCTATAATAACATTGCGGCCGTGTATGATGATCAGGGTGATTACCCCAAGGCACTGGAATGGTATCGCAAGGCTTTGAAAATCAGAGAGAAGGTTTTGGGATTAGAGCATCCAACTGCCGCCACCACCTATAATAACATTGCGGTCGTGTATGATAATCAGGGAGATTACCCCAAGGCACTGGAATGGCATCAGAAGGCTTTGAAAATCAAAGAGAAGGTTTTGGGATTAGAACATCCATCAACCGCCACCACCTATAATAACATTGCGGTCGTGTATGATAGTCAGGGAGATTACCCCAAAGCACTGGAATGGTATCAGAAGGCTTTGAAAACCAGAGAGAAGGTTTTGGGATTAGAACATCCAGATACCGCCACTACCACTGATAGCATTGCGCGAATAAAGACTTTATTGAATTGACAAATATCGCATAATTCCGGTTTTGATGATACCGACAAAGGTGATTCTTGTACAAATTATATAATCTCCCGCTTGCAATCGGCACACAACCCTGATATCATAAAAATGCCAACTGAGAACCCAACACAGTTCCTCAGTAGCCATCAACAACGATTGGACAAATAAAAAGTACCGCAGTGTCGGTCATATATATTACAAGCACACAGAGGAGAAGGCGTCCCCTGTGTGCTTTTTGCTTTGTTCTCAGTTAGCAATTTTACGCCATCAGAGCGAAGGAGAAAAATTCATGAAATTTTCGCAAATGCCTTATATAGCGAATTAATTCTAAATCAGTCCAGCCTGTCGCCGAAAACGTAAGCGTTCGCGATTTTCGGCTCGGTCTGGACTGTTTCTCATTTCTTTGAAAATCAGAGAGAATATTTGGGGATTAGAACATCCCATTTCCGCCACCACCTATAATAATGACGTGATTTGTCAAGGAGTGAAATAGCGCAAACCTAGAAACTCTTGACACACCAACATGCATCGCTTACAATGATTTAATGAATATATATGCTGATATATTCGTTAAATCCAAAGGAGGTGTCAAGTGCCGAGAAGTTTTAGTGAAACCGAAAAGGAAGACATACGCCAAAGTCTAATTGCAGAGTGCAAAAAAAGCTGGTCTGTATATGGTTACAAAAAAACCAGCGTTAATGAACTCTGCGCCAAGGTAGGCATATCTACAGGTACGTTCTACTCGTTTTACGACTCTAAGGAAGCGTTATTTTGCGATGTTATGGATGATTTCCAGCAAAGCACAAGAAATATGTATGACGAAATGCTATCCACACCCCCTACCAGAGAAGAA
>Ga0123355_10001012_pt1 | contig 38990 bp, 33 predicted proteins | sample TergutEmb28metaG_3_FD_89872 | JGI IMG/M metagenome (GOLD analysis project Ga0123355, IMG submission 89872) | Embiratermes neotenicus P1 segment gut microbial communities from Petit-Saut dam, French Guiana - Emb289 P1 | ecosystem: Host-associated > Arthropoda: Insects > Digestive system > Gut ...
AATTACCGGGAAGGTCATAAACTTGTGCTTACCGTGATATATCTGCATATCACTGCCGCACACTCCGATACAGTCGATTTTCAACAGCGCCTCGTTGACGCCTGCCTGTGGAACGCTGGCCTCCTCAACCTGAAAGGTAAAGGGGGCCGTTATCCGCATTTGCTTCATGGGTTTCTCCTTGGGAGCCGGGCTGGCTTTTTACAGTTACAAAAACAGTTTACCACATTTCCGGGTAAAAAAAAGGCGGCATCGCTGCCGCCGTGAAAAGGCTGTTTACGGACGGAAAATTATTTTAACGGCAGCGTCGTCCTTGTCCGCCATTTCAAACCCTGCCTTTATATCGCTCAGCGGGAATTCATGCGTAACAAGCGGTTTTATGTCTACCGACCCTTGAGCAACAGGGCGCAGCGTTTGGGGAGTCCATACATACCGCTCCCGCCATGTGTGGTGAACCAGACAGGTGTTTATAAATTCCAGCCCGTCATCGTGCCAGCGGCTGATGTTAAGGGTAACAGGCGTGGTAACCCAGCTATAAAAAACGAACTTGCCGTTGTGCCTGATTATTTCGCTGGCGGTATTAAAAGATTCCGCGCTGCCAGCGGCTTCCACAACAACATCTGCGCCTATTCCGCAGGTCAGTTCGTTTATGATGCTTACCGGGTCGTCTTTCTTCAGATTGATGGTTACATCCGCTCCCAGCTTTTTGGCAAGCTCTAGTTTCCCGTCAAGTATGTCCGCGACAATGACACGATGCGCGCCCTTTTTCTTGGCGCATTGGGCAATGATAAGCCCGGCAAAGCCGCCGCCCATTACCACCACGGTATCCCCAAGCTGAACACCTGAGTTCATGCCGGAATACATGGCGCAAGAGATAGGTTCCCCCAAGGAAGCTGTGTCCATATCCAGATCATGGGGAACCGGCTGAAGTTCCTGCGCTTTTGTTTTGAAATAATCGGCGTAATTGTTATTCCAGCCAAAGGCGATAACCTTGTCGCCAACCTTGTAATCGCAAACTTTGCTGCCCACAGCAACTACTTCACCGCCGCTCTCGTGGCCCAGCAGAAACGGAAATTTCGGCTCCTGCCGGAATTCGGCGGTTTTCGGCGGCATCTGGCCCCGGTAAAAATTCTTGTCGGAACCGCAAATGCCTATAAGGTGATTTTTTACGATGACATCATCGTCTTCGCAAACAAGTTCACGTTCAATAAGTTCAATGTCCCTGATGCCATTAAGGCGGGCTGCGCGGGTCGTAAATTTTTTCACAATAATCTCCTTCCTATTTCCCGGATGAACGGGCAGCTTTGAATTTTTTTGCCACAAGCGGCGAAAAACAGAACACAACAATCAAGACAATAAGCACCCATGAAATCGCGCTTTGAATAAACACGGATGGGTCTCCCCTTGTCATATCAAAAGACTGCCGCGCAAATGTTTCCAGCATTGGCGTCAGTACAAAGGCAAGCAGAATCGGCGCTGCCGCGATTTTGGCGGCTTTAAGGAAATACGTGAAAAACCCGACCACCAACATGAAAAACACATCGAACATCGAGTTGCTGGTTGCGTATGCCGCTACCACGCAAACGGCGAAAATAACCGCCCCCAATATAACCTTTGGCACAGCGCAGGCGCGTATGATCAACGGAATACTCAGGACGCAAATTAAAAGCGCCACGAGGTTTCCCAGATAAAACGAAGATATAAGCGGCCACACGAAATCCGGCCTTTGAGTGAAAAGAAGCGGCCCCGGTTGAAGCCCCCACATCAAAAGCCCGCCCAAAAGAAGCGCGGTAGCCCCGCTGCCGGGAATGCCCAAGGTAAGCATTGGCGCAAACGACATGGCGGCGCAGGCGTTATTCGATGATTCAGGAGCGGCGCAGCCTTCCAGCCTTCCGGTTCCAAACTGCGAACCGTTTTTGTTAAGCCGCCGCTCAAAAATATACGAAATGAACGCAGATGTGGTCGCTCCCGCGCCGGGCAAAACACCGATAAAACTTCCCAAAATGCCATGCCGAATCTGTACGGGCAATACCTGCTTTATTTCCTTCAGGGAAAGCAGCATATCTTTGACCGTTACTCTTTGGACAATCGAGGTGTTCCCCCCTTTGGAACAAAGCAATTCTATCACTTGGGAGAATCCGAAAACGCCGATTACCAAAGGAACAAAGGTAACCCCTGCCATAAGGTTCGGCGTTCCAAAATAAAAGCGCATAAGTCCGACTGCCTGATCCGTACCCACAGTGGCGAAAAGCACACCAAGCCCCGTTGCCAGAAGCCCGGTGATTATATTATCGCCCAGGAGCCATCCGATAGATGTCATAGCCAGAAAAATCAGCAGGGCCAGTTCCGGGGGCCCGAACCTTAAGCCCAGCCGGGCCAGCATGGGGCCGCTTAAAACAAGGATGATCATCCCGATGCTTCCACCAATAAATGACGACATAAAGCACGCGCTAAGGGCTTTTCCCGGCTGGCCCTTTTTTGTCAGTTCGTAGCCTTCCATTGCGGTACAGATATTCGGCGTATCGCCGGGTATGTTGATAAGCACCGCGGTAATGGAGCCGCCGTACATTGTGCCGTAATAAATGGCAGCCAGCATGATAATGGCTGTGGTGGGATTGAACGCGAATGTCAAAGGAAGCAGTACGGATATGGCGGTAAGTACCCCGATACCCGGTATGGCCCCGATGTATACCCCGGCTATCGTACCGATAAGGCAGGCCATAAGGTTTTGCAGTGTGAAGACTTGGGCCATGCCCATAAGCCACAGGTTGATGTTTTCCATATCGTGAAAGCCTCCTTATTCCGGCCCGCTGTTACAGCAGTGTAAAAACTAATCCGCGAGGGACAGGTACTCTAAGAAAAATCTGAAAAATCACAAAAAGAACTACCGCAGTGCCTGTGCCAAGCAGAAGGGACGGCACCTTTTGTCTCTTTTCCATGAACACCAGCCATCCGAAGATGAACATTCCCAGAGGAATAAATATGCCCAGCAGATAAACCAGCAATGCTGTGAATACCGCAACGCCAAAAAGGATAAAAGGCTTGGCCTCGAAGGAAACACGCGCTTTACTTTTTATGTTCCGGAACAGCGTTATACCGCCGCAAACAACCAGAAGGGTTCCCGCAATCGCGGGGAAAAGTCCTCCTCCGGGCCCGTGGAATACCCATAAATTGTATTGAAAGATACCCATGTAAAGCCAGTACAAACCCACAGGAATACATACTAGAGGAGCGACTTTGTTCATTCTTCCCCCTGCTATTGTCCCAAGGCTTCAAAAAGCGCCCTGACTCTTCCTATTTCTGTCGCGGAAAAGGCGGCAGCTTCTTCCGGCCCCATGAACGTGGGGATTAGGTAATTCCTTTCCAGAAAAGCATGAAATTGGGGAGTTTCCATGACCATTCTCATTAATTGTTCATAGTAGCTCCTCGCCGGTTCCGAAAGGCCCAGAGGAACAGCAAGCCCGCGCCATTCCCGCATGACAATTTGCGGATACCCCAATTCTATGAAGGTGGGGACATTGGCGAACATATCTCCGGGCACCCGTTCTTCCGCAAAGGTGGCAATGGCAACAAAATCCCCGGACTGAAGCTGCCCGATAAATTCTGACGGATTAAAAATTCCCACATCAACATGACCGCCCAACAGCGCGGTGGCGACAAGGCCGGAACTGTCAAATTGCACGTAATTCATGTCAGCGTCGGCATATTCCCTGAGCAGCTCAAACATAAAGTGCGAAGTATTAAGGCGCTGATCCGAGCCGAAACGGATTGTGCCCGGATTGGCCCTTGCCGCGTTAAGCAGGGAGTGAATGTCTGTGAAAGGGCCGTCAGCGCGGGTTCCAAGAAATACATCATCAAACGCCATGATTGCCACAATATCTATCATTTCTTCGTAAGTCCGGGGCCAGCCTCCGATATGGGAAGTAACCAGAACTCCGTTATGCAGAGCAAGAACATAATGGGGATTCCCGCTCCTGCTTAACATAAAATTGTATCCCACCGCACCAGCGCCGCCGCCCCTGTTAACAGGCATAAAAGTGGAATTGGAAAGATTGTTCTGGTTTATGATATTGGAAATCTCCCGCATCCATATATCGCTGCCGCCGCCAACCCCAGCCGGAGCGACAAACTCGATGGAACGGACGGGCCTCCATGTACCATCCTCCAAATAGCCGCCCCGATCTTCCCCGCACGCAAGAAACAGCGCCCCAAACAAGAACACTGTTAACCCGACTACCATTGCTTTCTTCATATAAACCTCCATAACTGCGTTATAATTCCGGCACACAACCGGCTATGTTTCAAAAAGCTTTTCCTGTTCCGCGCGCAAATCCCACAGCGCGGAATTCTCCGGCTTCTGGATGGACGCATAGGTAATAATTTCGCCTTTGCGTATGGGAGCGGCTGTTTTGTTTCCCGTTATCATGTGTCCGGGAACCGCGCTGCCATTCTCCTTCCGTGCAGCCGGAACTATCCGCGCTTTCAGCCGCAGGTCGTGATCGCCGCCCAGAGTTGTTCCCGTTTCAATGTCGCAAGCCGCATACTTTACAAGGTCATACGTGGGAATGTAATCCCTCCCGCCAGTGTCCATTTTCAAGAGGCCAGCGCTAAGGATGGATGTACTTGTTTCCACGCCGCACAGATGATACGGACGGTAAATTACCGCTGTGGAAAGATCGTAGTTGGGTATCTGTCCCTTGGTGGTAAGAATGTAATTGGAGTATGCGTTGTCGCAGCGCACAACAATGTACACACCGCCGCCCATGCCGCTTTCATCACGGCGGCGAAGGGTTGTCATCAGGTCTATCACTCCCTCGTCTTTATAAATGCCGTTGTTTTTCCGCGAGCAGTATGCCACAGGAAGCTCTGTTATTCTAACTACCCCAAGGGATGTTTCGGGCACAGAGGGATGCAGCCCCGCCGCATTCGCCATCATCGTTAATTCGCAAAGATCAAAGGCTCCGGCAAGGGGCATATCAGAGAGAACCTCAAGACGCTTGCCGATATACTGCGCACAAGCGCCGGGGCTGTCCGGAATCATGTTGAAGTACTTCATATGCGTTTCGGGAATTGACACGGTTCGATCTTCATGGACAGTGATGCCGTCCGCTTTAACGGAAACGGTGCGCTGTTCCTCGTCCAGAACAAACTCCGCATCCCGCGCCTTGCCGCCGGATATGACCGTTAGGCCAATGAGCCGCGCCCATTCCACCAGAGCCATAAACAAAGCGGGCTGATCCCCATCAACCGGAGAATAGACCAAGCCCTTTTCCAGCGCGAGCCGGCGCAGCAGGGGCCCAACGCAGGAATCCAGTTCCTTGCTCACCGCGATAATATGCTTGCCGCATTCAATAGCCCTTAGGCAGAACCTGGCCCCGGACTCCGGATGCCCGGTTGCTTCTACCACAACATCAATGGCGGGAATATCTGTTGCCAGAGCCGCGTTATCGGTATACACGAACTTGCCTTCGGCTATTGCCCTTTGGCCTTCCGAAACCTCCGTTGCGTAGACAATTTTTTCCGCCGGTATGCCCGCTTTTTCCAGACTACCCTTCGCGGCATTTTTGTCCTGATCCGCTACCAAAGGAACCGTAAGCTGTTTTACAAAGAGCTGCTGGGTTACAACGGCGGTTCCGTAATGCCCAGCGCCGATAACCGCAGTGCAGACCTGCTTCTTTCCGCCGTATCGATCAAAAAAATGATGGTAGATCATACTAAGATATTATATAGCAAAAAGCGTGCCAACTATGGGAAACTCTTTCCAAAATCCGGAATTTCCGGCAATTTCGACTTTGGGCATAGTAAATGCCGGAAAAAAAGCACGAAATGGCAGACGAATCATGTTTTTTGCGTACTTTTTTATAGACAATAAGCGGCTATCGTTGTATTATGGCAGTACCATTGTTGCATTTTTGCTACTGTAAGCAACAGTCAGAAACTTGGAGTGTTGTATGATTAACGTCCTGCTCATTGTTCCCTACCCGGAAATGCAGAGCGAGGTAGAACATATTCTCGCAAACCATGAGCTTGTAACCCGCCGGAAGATACAGGTGGCAATTAATATCGTATCGCAGGAAGATATCAGGACGCTGTTGCCCAAGCCCGAATGTGATGTCCTTATAGCTAGAGGATTTTCCGCCGCGCATTTACGGAAAGAATACGAGAACATCCCTCAGGTAGAATTGCCCATAAGCGTCAGTGATGTTATTCGAGGCATAAAAGAATGTATGGAAAACCGTGATGCCCGGAACATAGCCCTTATCGGTACAAAAATACCCAAAAACGATATTGAGTTGATGAATTCAATTTTTCCCATATCCATTACCCACTATCCTGTTGATGACCTGCAGGACATCGTTGTTACGATTAGAAAGGCGCTTGCCGCTGACTGCGACATACTGCTTGGCGGGGCAACAATTCGCAACTTGGCCCGCTTTATGCGGGTTCCCGCCGTAATGATAAAGACCGGCATCGAAGCCATCGAAAAAGCGCTGGACGATGCGTTCCAACTGGTAACGGTAATGCACATGGAGCGTGAGCGGGCCGAGATAGTTACTACAATTTCCAACTGTTCCAGCGATGGAATCATGTATGTTGGCGAAGACGGCACAGTGCGTATGGCAAACCCGGCGGCGCTTAAATTTCTAGGCAGCGCTTGCCAGAAGATGGACACAATAAAAATAGATCGGGTTTCCCCTACGCTGGCGCACATGGCAAAGGAAGCCCGCTTAAGCCGTCAGGGTGTTCAGAATTACCTGTACAGGCACGGGAAATATATGCTGTCCGTGAGCTTTCATCCGGTTATTCTGGGAAACAACACTCCGGGCGTTATCTTTACCATGCAGGACGTAACACGCATTCAGCAGTTGGAAACAACAATACGAAAAAGCCTGAACAAAAACGGTCTTGAAGCGAAGTACCAGTTTAAAGATATTATCTACCGGAGCAAAAAATTTGAACAGCTCATAACTCTGGCACGGCGGTACTCGGCAACTTCCTCCAATGTACTAATAACGGGGGAAACGGGGGTAGGCAAGGAATTGCTGGCCCAAAGCATCCACAACGAAAGCCCCCGGAGCAAAGGCCCGTTTGTGGCGGTAAATTGCGCGGCTATTCCTGAACATCTGCTTGAATCGGAACTTTTCGGCTACGAGGAAGGCTCCTTTACCGGCTCCAGCAAAGGCGGGAAGCCGGGGCTTTTTGAACTGGCCCACACCGGAACTTTTTTTCTTGACGAGATTTCTGAACTGCCCCTTAATTTCCAAAGCAAGGTACTCAGGGTTTTACAAGAGAGGGAAGTCAGGCGGGTGGGAGCGGGCAAAGTTACGGCTGTTGATGTGCGCATCATTTCCGCGTCCAACGTTAATCTAAAGAAACAGGTGGAGGAAAAGCGGTTCCGCCGCGACTTGCTGTACCGGCTGGATGTATTGCATCTGCACGTCCCGAATCTTTGGGAGCGCCCGGAAGATATAGAGCCGATTTTTTTGCACTATATCGGGGCTTTCAATGTTGAAGGCGGCGCGATGGATATGCTTCGTGCCCACACGTTTGAAGGAAATATCCGGGAACTGCAAAACATCGCCGAGCGTTTAAGCATTATGTGCCTTGAGTCTCAGGTAATTACCCCGGCGGATATGCGCCTTGCGCTTGAAAGTTACGATGAGGAAAAAGGCTCGGAAGAAACCCGTTCCCAAACTCAAACGCTGAAAGGGGCCCTGCACGTCAACGAGCGGGAACAGATTTTTGCCGTTCTGGAACGGTGCGGCTTTAACCAGACACGAGCCGCCCGCGAGCTGGGCATAGACCGGACAACGTTGTGGCGAAAAATACGGAAACATTCCTAGTTTCAGAAAACTTGGCACGGTTTTTGCTGGTAAATATAAAAGAACTCCGGGCATAGCCGGACGTAAGGAGACGCAAAAATGAGCGATTTACCCGTTATTGGAATTCCGCTTGGGGATTCCGCCGGCATTGGCCCGGAATTGGCAGCAAAGACAGCGGCAAGCGGTTTTTTGAATTCTGTGTGCAGGCCTTTGATAATAGGGGACAGCCGGGTGTTCGCCAACGCCCTGACTCTTATCGGGAAGACGGCGGAACATTACCCCGTAGCCAGCGCGGACGAAGCGGACTGGACGCGGGGAATTCCCGTGCTGGACCGGAAAAACCAAGACCCGCGGAACATCACTCCCGGACAGCTCGATGCCGGATGCGGGCAGGCTGTTATGGATATGCTTACCGTTTGTTGCGAGCTATGCCAACAGGGAGCCATCGCGGGGGTCTGTTTTGCCCCGCTTAACAAGGCCGCCATGAAAAAAGCGGGAAGCATGTACGAGAGCGAGCACGCTTTTTTTACCGACAAATTGGGCGTTACCGGGCCCGCAGGGGAAATCAATGTGCTGAACGAAGTTTCCACCACCCGTATCACCAGCCATATTCCCTTTAAGGACGTTGTTTCCCATTTAACCGAAAAACTAATAGTAGACGCTATTTCGCTTGCCTACAAAACCGTCAGCAGTTTTGGCATACAACATCCACGGGTTGCGGTGGCGGCGCTTAACCCCCACGGCGGAGAAAACGGAAACTGCGGAACCGAGGAAATCACGCTTATTGGGCCGGCGATAGAGAAGGCTAACGCGCAGGGCATGAACGCCCTAGGGCCTTTTCCGGCGGACACTTTGTTTATCAGGGTGTTTAACGGCGAGTTCGACAGCGTGGTAACCATGTATCACGATCAGGGGCAAATCGCCATGAAGCTAAAAGGCTTTGAATGGGGCGTTACCGTGGTCGGCGGTATGCCTTACCCCATAGCAACCCCGGCGCATGGCACGGCTTTTGACATAGCGGGCAAAGGGCTGGCTAAGACATCCGCCTTTGAAAGCGCGCTGAAGCTTGTGGTACGAATGGCAACTAACAATTAGCGCCCTGCGGCGATAAGCCTATTATAATCCTTGCTTTCCCCGGTTTTTTCTGGTAAAATACCGTATGCCAACTCAAATAGCAGTTATCGGGGCGGGTGCGTGGGGAACGGCTGTCGCCAAGGTTATCGCCGAAAAAGGAAAAGACGTTATCATTTGGAGCCGCGAAGAGGATAACAGGGACGACATAAACGCGCGGCACAGGAATTCCCGCTATCTGCCGGGGATAGTTCTTCCGGAAAACCTCACCGCCACATCGTGTATCGAGGAAGCGGCGAGCGGGCGGGAATACCTGATTTTGGCGGTTCCTTCGCTTTATTTGCTGGGAACGGTCAAGCAGCTTCTGCATATCCCTTCCGTCCGGGAGGGCGAGACGGTCATTGCCGTTATAACAAAGGGTTTTCTGGAGACAGCCAAGGGCCCCCGGCTGATACTGGAAACGCTGGAGGACTACCTTCCCGGTTTTTACCGGCAGTCTTTGGTGTACATCGCCGGGCCCAGCCATGCCGAAGAAGTTTCGCAGGGCAAGATAACCGGCCTTATTGCCGCCAGCGAGAACGCGAAAAACTCCATCCGCTTCCGGGATTTGTTAAAGAGTAAGGGCCTGTTTGTCTTTTCCTCGTTTGATGTGCGGGGCGTACAGGTGGCGGCGGCGGCGAAAAACGTTATCGCCATCGCGTTTGGAATGTTAAGCGCCTTTATCGCCATGAGCGAAAAAAACGCCTCTGGCGGCGGCATGGACGCCCTGTTCGGCGACGGCACGGAGTCCCTTTTGCTCGCGGCGGGTCTGAACGAAATACAAACCCTGGGCGTTGCGATGGGCGCTACGCACCCGGAAACATTTACTTCCATTTCCGGCATCGGCGATCTGGACGTTACTTGCCGCTCCGTTTTTGGAAGAAACCGGCGCTTTGGCAAGGAGATTGTCGAAAAGAAAATCCTTGAGCCATTCAAGGATATTGACGAGCTTATCGGGCGGATAGGCGAAATCGGCTACTTGCCCGAAGGTCTTGTCGCCGCGAAGTACGTTAAAACTCTTGCGGACAAGCACAAGCTAAAAATGCCCATCTCGGCGGGGATTTACCAAATCCTGAACCGTGAAATCGACCCGGTTACGTTCCTTGGCAGCTACCTGAACGAATTGGGGCTTTAACGCCGGGCGGGAAATAAGAAAACGGCGTGGAAAGCGCTGCCTTCCACGCCGCCTTGAGCCTACTTGAAGCTCTTTTCAGCCGGAACCGTTACAGCGAAGCGTTCCTGAGTTCCTCGGAGAACAGGTCTTCGTCCTTGGGCTGAACCGGCTCGTCGTAGGGCCTTGATACAACTGTGTAGTTCACAATGTCCCGCCACGTAAGGTTACTGCCGGTGCTGTTATGCCCCCATGTTGAACAGCCAAGGGACATAGTGTTCGGCATCCCGTTGATCCATCCGCCGGAGTTGCCCAGCGTATGAGGCTGGTTCACCAAAAGGCGGCTTACCTTCATCCGCAGCGCCAGCTTGTTGACCAAGTCGTCTTTACCGTTGTGATGTATACCACAGCTATGGCCCTTGCCCTGATACTCAAGAATCGCCTCCATCTTGCTTAAAGCGTCGTCAAAGTCATTGGCCCTGATCATGGTAACAACAACGGACAGCTTTTCGCCGGTAAAGGGGTACTGCTTTCCGATACCGCCGTTCTCTTCCACAATAATAAAGGTTCTGTCGGCGGGAATGTCAATTCCGGCAAGTTCGGCGATTTTACTGACATTGGCGGCGGGTATATCCCGGTTAAGGACATTCTTCTGTGGCCATTCCGGCCAAATGGTTTTTTGCAGTTTAGCTTTTTCACCACTGCCGTCCCGGATAATAAACGCTCCCGCTTTTTCAAAGGCAGCAAGCATCGGGTCATACACGTCTTTGTGGACAACCGCGCTGTTTTCCGAGGAGCAGCTTGAGCCATTGTCAAACATCTTTGAACGCTTAACCCTGTCCGCCACATCGTCCGCATTGGCGCTGTTATCGACATATGTAACAACATTGCCAGTGCCTACGCCAATTGTCGGCGTGCCGGAAGAATACGCCTGCCGCACCATCGGGGTTCCGCCAGTGGCAACCACAAAGTCAACCTGCTTCATAAGCTCCTGGGACGACTCCACCGAAACCTGATCGGGATCCATAGCGATTACAAGGTCTTCGGGGGCCTTGTACTTTTTAAGGACGGAACGGATGTAGTCCGCTATGTACTTGCAGGTTTCCTTTCCCTTGGGATGCGGGGCCAGAATGACAGCGTTGCGGGTTTTAAGCGCCCACAGCGCTTTTACTACCGGGGTGGCCTCGCCGTTGGTAACCGGAAGAATCGCGCCGATAACGCCCATTGGTTTAACGTATTTCATAATTCTGCGTTTAGGATCGTCTTCCACAACGCCCACGGAAATATCGTCTTTCATTTGGCTGTATACGCCCTTCGCCTTGTTGTACAACTTCAAGACCTTACTCGCAACCACACCCATCTTTGATTCTTCAACCAGCATCTCTCCCGCTTTCTGGCGGAAGTCTTCTTTCATGGCAAACCACGCTACCGCCGCGGTAAGTTCGTTAACCCGCTTTTGGTCATGGCCTTCGGCAATTTTCTGAGCGGCCTGCGCCCTTTTTACAAGGCTTTGAATATAATCTTTTACTTCCATAATTGTGTTATCTCCCTATCTTTCCGGCGGCTGAAAGGTCATTATAATGGACACAAACTCAAGCGGCTCTTGTCCATCGTTTGCGATAGAGTGGCTCTCGCCGCTGGCGCAGAACACAACTTCGCCCGGGTAGACGGTCCGGGTCTGGCCATTATCATTAACGGTGGCGATACCTGTAAGAATGTAGTAGGTATCTTCCTCATCGTTGTGCTGATGGTAGCCGATGGACGCGCCGGGCTCCAGAATAATTCTGGTGAACATACGGCAGTTGGCTCGCATTTCCGTCTTTTCCAAAATGTGGTCAAATATGGCAACGCCAACGCCCCCCCGGGCCTTTTCCATTGCCTCGCGCCTGATACCGGATTGTCTTTTAATCATAAAATTTTCTCCTTAAAATTGAAACTATATTTTACGAGTGTTTTACACCACTCCCATTATCGCTAAAAAGATGCCAAGGACAAGAACAGCCAACGGCACGGCAATTGTTACCATGAATATGTCAAAGTAGCTTTCCCTGTGCGTCATACCCGTAACGGCAAGCAGGGTCAAAATCGCCCCGTTATGAGGAACGGTATCCATAACACCGGCTGAAAGGGCGGCAACCCGGTGCATGACTTCCAGCGGAATGTTGTACTGCGCCGCTATTCCGATATAGGTCTCGGCAAGCGCGTTTAGGGCAATGGTCAACCCGCCGGAGGCGGAGCCTGTCGCTCCGCACAGCACGTTTACCGCTATCGCCAGCGAGATTAGCGGGTTGCCGGGAATGCCGACAAGCGCGTCAACGAGAACGGGAAATGCGGGAGACGCCTGAACAACCGCGCCAAAGCCAACTATGGCGCTGACATTGATGATGGGTATCATCGCCCCTTTCGCGCCTTCGTTCAGCGTGTTAAGGAATATTTTGTACTTCTTGATGTTCAAAACAAGAATCAAAACATTGGCGAGGATAAGGGAGAAAATAAGAGCGGGCATTAGCCCCCAGTCAAAGCCCCGGTTCAGCACGTTAAGGGTAACAACTACCACAAGCAGAGGAAGCAGCGATACCCAGACGTTGGGAATAGCTTCATTGGGGTCTTCGGGGGTCATGTTCGTCGGCTCTGTAAAATGTTCCCCGGCAAGTTTGACTTTTTTCTCTTTCCAAAGCAGATATACAAAGCCGCCGCCGGCCATGATAATCCCGGTGATTATGCCAAGTATGGGGGCCGCTGTCGCCGGCGTTCCGAAGAAATTGCCCGGTATAATGTTTTGAATCTGCGGCGATCCGGGCAGGGCAATCATTGTATACGCGAAAACCCCAACGGTAATGGCGGCGGGAATAAGCCGTCTGGGAATGTTCGCCTGACGGTACAGCACGATGCATATCGGGTACAGGGCGAACACCGCCACGAACATACTTACGCCGCCGTAGGTCAAAACGGAACCGGCTATAATTACCGCCAGTATAGCGTGTTTGGCTCCAATAAGGTTTGAAATGGCCAGGGCAACCGATTTCGCCATCAGCGTCGCGTCCATTAATTTACCAAAAATGGCGCCAAGCATGAAGGCGGGAAAAAAGTTCATGGCAAACCCCGCGAACCCCGTCATGTAGGACACCAAATACATGTCCATCAGATGTAAGCCGCCCGTAATCCCTACGATGGCGGCGGCAAGCGGGGCAACCCAAATGGTCGACCAGCCCTTGAAGGCCAGAAACATTATCAGGCCAATTGCGAAAAATATCCCGAACATTGCCATATAGACAAATCCTCCTAGAAAGTAACGTTTTTTACCGCCTGCCGGAAATAACGGCGGGCGGAAACCGGTACACACCTATACAGGCACATCCAGTATTTTTAACATGACAAAAATCGTAATTTTGTCATGATTATGCTATACTGAACCAACGGAGCTTGTCAAGATAGGATATTCTCGCTCACATTCAGCGAGTTGTCAAGTAAAAAACGGTATTTTTGTTGTACTTTGTACCGGGCGGCCCCAGCGCCACCCCCGGCAGGGGACTGCGAGCCCTAAACCCCAAATACTTAAACGGATGGATGTCCAGCACATTCGGATACCAGCCTTCAATCTCGTTAAGGTTTATGATGTTAAGGGCAAGGCTAAAGGAGATAGGCAGGACATTTCCTCTGGAAAGCAGCAAGGTTTCCGCTTCGGCCAGGGTTTCCCAGCGCCGCGCGCCTTCCTCGGACATTGACCGGTCTATAAGCGCTTCGAATTCGTCATCGCTGTGGCGGGCGTGGTTCAGGTTGGAATCCCCGCTCCATTTTTTCAGGAATGTCCAAGGGTCGGCGAAATCGCCAATCCACGTAACCGTGCCCACATCGTAATCATCCAGATGAAGGGAATCAAGGAAGCGCTCAAAGGGGACGACATCGATCCGCGCCTGTACGCCCAAGGCTTGCCGCCACGAGCGGGCCATGATTCCGGCTATGCGCTGGGCATCCTGAGAGGGGGGTATGCGGATTACCAGTTCCGGCAGCCCTTCTCCGCCGGGGTAGCCCGCTTCGGCAAGGAGGAGGCGGGCCTGTTGCGCGTCCGTGGCGTAAAGGCCCTGCACTCTTGGATAGCCGGGAATGGGGAAAATCAGGGTCGTGGCGGGCAAAAGATGTCCGTGGCGGATTTCCTGCCACGGCAGAGCCAAAGAAAGCGCCCGCCTTAGGCGGAAATCGCCCCAAGGGGGCCGCGAGGAGCGGACAAAATAGTACTGCGTGGCGAACATGGCGTTTACCTGAATGTTACTGCGATCCATCAGGGTTTCCAGACACACCGCCCCGTGTATCCACCGGACTTCGCCTGAGTTCCACAGCGCCGAGGCGTGGGCCCCGTCGTCCACAAACCGTATGGTGATCCTGCTCATGGATACCCGCGGGGCGTCCCAGTAATAGGGGTTTCTGGCAAAGAGTATCCCGCTTGAATCCATTTCGGCTATGTAAAACGGGCCGTTTGAAACCGGCAGCCGGGCCGACCAGTCCTCCTCACGCAGCATGGACGGGTGAATGGGGCTAAAGGCATGGTGGCACAGCATACTGGGAAAGAACTCGACCGGCGAATTAAGGCGCACCACCAGCGTCCGCTCCGCCGGGGCGAAAATGCCCACATCGCTGGCGGCGGCCGTGCCAAGCCTGAATTCTCTGGCTCCTTCGATAATGTCAAAAAGGGAGGAATACGGGGCGTTTCTTTCAGGTTCCAGCGTGGAAAGCCACGAGGCCCTAAAATCCTCGGCCCGGACGGGGTCGCCGTTCTGGAATCTGGCGTTTTCCCGGATCGTAAATGTCCATTCCCTCCTGTCCTGCGAAACCTCCCAGCTCTGCGCCGCCGCCGGGACAGGCTCCATCGTTTGCGGGTGATAGGAAAAAAGCCCTTCGTAAATGGCGGTAAAAAGCTGAGCTTCGCTGGCAAGGTACGAGCGGCGGAAGTCGAATTGCGGCTGGCTTCTGGAAAAGGCCACAACAAGCTCGTCCCACGCCTGCGGCAAGGGCCGGATTCCGGCGAAATTCGAGCCCGCCTGCGTCTGCGCCACGGGGCCACGCGCCCTGCCCGGCATGGTCTGGCAAGCGCCAAGCAGGAGCACGCAGAATAGCAGCAGGGCAGGCCCCAAAATCAGGGAAACCCTGAACCGTTCGCGTATCGAAAAACCTTTTATTCCGGACAGTTTCACTGTGTTGCCTCCAGCAAGGCTAAAACGAGCCTTAAAGTGATAAAGGGGTGAGCGCTTCTACGTTTCGCTGCCCACTCCCAGCCGCCTTAACTGCTCTTCCTCTTCCTTTTGGGCGCTGTATTCGTACCGCTTCGAGTTGGCCCTGACAATGGCGTTCTTAATAGTTCCCAGCTCCGGCTTTATGCCCCTGATTTTCTCCCTGTCCGCCCTGTCAACGGCTGCCTTGAAAAACTCATCCAGAGCGCCAAGGGTCTTGTGCAGAGATTGAACTTCCCGTATGTTCCGCTCCAGAAAGCCCGTGAGCTGCTCTTCCTGTATGGATTCAAGCTTGGAAGCCGCCGGGCCCCGGACTGTCAGGGGGCCAAGCGTGCGGATTTTGCGCTCCAGCTCGCCCCGGAAGGAATAGAAATCCACCTTTTCCCGCACGGGAATGCCTTTAACCGGATCGACGTATTCTACCTCGTAAATTACCTGCTCCCGTTCCTTGTTGAACATCTGCCGGAAAATCCGTTTGAGTTTTTCAAAAAAACTCTGTTTTCTGTTCTGCAAAATAATCTGGTTTTCGTCCAGTTTGGCGAGTATTTCCGAAAAGGTCGCGGCGGTTCCCCCCAGCCCCTGAATGCCGTCAAGCAGAATACCTTTGAAGGAGACCGGGGCTTTGACCTCTTTTGGCTTGGCCTCGTCCACCTGAAGTTTTTTCAGTACGGCTTCCCGCAGCGCCGGCCCTTCGTCAGAATAGTCCTCTTTTAGCGCCTCGCCAACAAGGTCAGGGTAAAAGGGAAGGCCGGGCTTGTCCTGCGAGAGCTTTCTTTTTAGCTGGGGCAGGCTTGCGGCTTCTTCCGGGGACATTCCGGCGGTTACGTCCCGCAGTTCCAGCTTGTACAGTTCCCGCTGGTAGTCCGCGAGGGCTTTAAGGTTAGCCAGAATGGGGTTAAATGACCTGTTAAGGTTACTCAGCGACTCGGTAATAACGCTCATGGTCAGGGAATCGGTTCCCGTCTTTATCTGCCCGGTCATCTCCGCCACCGCCTTGGAAACCGGGTCTTCGGAATCCGGGCTAAGGCGCACCCAGTCAATGTACTTTACCAGCGCCAGAATGCGTTTGAGCCGGTCGATGGTAAGGAACTCCACGCTAAACTGGTAAAAATTGACCAGAAAATCCAGTTGATTATCGTAATTGGCAAGGCGGCGGGTCAACTGATCCATTTTATCCGCCTCGGAAAAGGGGGCCGAACTGGGCACTTCAAGCTCGGCGATTTTGGCTTCCTGCTTGTAGGGGTCTTCGTGAATAAGCCCCTTTTTGACGTAAAGGTTGTACAGAGAGGCAAACCCGACATGGTACGCCCGGAACAGCTCCTTTAACTTTACAAGCTCATTTTTTTCGAGTATGTCCGCCCTTGCCTTCAGGGCGTCAGCGAGCGTCTTAGGATAGTCGTTATTGTCAGGCATTATACTTTCATTATGCACCAAATCTTTGAATTTGGCAAGGAAGCGTGTTAAGGTATATATATCCGTGCCGGCGGTGAGACTTGAACTCACACACCCTTGCGAGCGGTAGATTTTGAGTCTACTGCGTCTGCCATTCCGCCACGCCGGCCAGGTACGATGGCTTTACTATACTCCGCCCGCGGCAAAAGATCAATATTCCCCCGCGCTCTTAACGCCTTGTACCCCTGGCCCTTGGCGTGAACTCTTTTCGGAAAAAATCACGCTTTTTCCCTGTTTTTTTTTCCCTTTTGGGATAGAATTATAATGTGAACCAGTGCGTTGACATTGCGGGCGAAAACATGGTACAAAACAGCGAGGGGCGTGGAGAAAAATTGCTGGTTCAGATTAGGGATCTTTGGAAAGTGTATCCAATGGGCAATCTTGAGGTACAGGCCCTTAAGGGCGTAGACCTTGACATTGCCGAAGGCGCGTTTGTTTCTGTCGCGGGGCCTTCCGGCTCCGGCAAAACTACTTTGATGAACATCATCGGCCTGATCGACAGTTTTAGCCGCGGCAGCCTTGTGATACACGGACAGGCCATTAAAGGCCAGAGCCGGCGGGAACTTGCCCGGCTCAGGCGGGAGTTTATAGGGTTTGTGTTTCAATCTTTTAACCTTTTGCCCGTTCTGAATGTTTTTGAAAATGTGGAACTCCCCCTGGTAATGGAAAAAAGGGGCGGAACCAAGGCTGAGCGCCGGGACAGGGTGAATTATTTGCTGGAAGAGGTAGGGCTTGCCGACCGCAGAAGCCATACCCCCGCCGAGCTTTCGGGCGGGCAGCAGCAGCGGGTTGCCATCGCGCGGGCGCTGGTTACCCGCCCCAGAATTGTGATTGCGGACGAGCCCACCGCCAACCTTGATTCGGACACCGGAGAGAAGGTGTTGGGTTTAATGAGGCAGATTAACCGGGACGAAAAGACGACGTTTATCTTTTCTACCCACGATCCGGAAATATGGCAGATGGCGGATCACGTAATTTTCCTCCAAAACGGTACTATTAAATCGGAGCAGAGACGCTGATGTTTTTCTTTCTGGCCCTTCGCAACATAACAAGGAACAAAAAAAACAGCGCTGTCATAGCTCTGCTTATCGCCGTGATAACGTTTCTATTCTTTGTTGGAAACAGCGTTACCGGAAAGGTCGACCGGAGCATCCGGCAGGCGTACATCGAAAGCCTTACCGGGGATGTCGTAGTGGGAATAGCCGGGGATGTTACGCTGAACCTTTTTGGGGCGAATACCCCCGTTATTGACGAGTTTTTTACCATCCCGGCCTTGCCCGCCTATGACGTGGTTATGGAAATCCTGTCCTCCAGGGCGGGGGTTGCCGGAATAACCAGCCAGGTATCCGGCAGGGCCGTCTTGGACATGATGGGAACCCGCGAGCGGGTTCTGTTAAGCGGGGTTGATTCGGCAACGTATTTTTCGCTTTTCCCCGGAGTGTTGCTAGAGGAGGGCCGTTTTCTACTGCCCGGCGAGCAGGGCGCGATGATAACGCTTGACCGGGCGCAACGGCTCCAAGCCCGCGCGGGGGAGCCGGTGGCCTTGGGCGCGCCGCTCCTTTTGACATCGGGCCGGGACATGGTCGTGCGGATCAGGGAAGTCCCGCTGGTGGGGATTTTTAGCTATCAAAACCCCGGCCCGTTCATGAACGAGATTGTCATTCTTGACCCTCAGACCGTGCGGGCGCTTAACGACGTTCAGGTCGCGGGCCATGTGGAAGTCGGCGAAGAGGCGACGGCCCTGCTGTCCCTTGATTTTGACGATATTTTTGGCGGCGCTTTTGCCGCTGCGGGCGAAGGCGGCGGGGAAGCGTTTTCCGCGGAGGCGCTGTTGGCGTTTCTGGACGAAGCCGCCGCTACTGCCCCCGGCGAGGAAACAGGCGGCGACTGGAACTTTATCATCATGCGCCTTGAACGGGGAAGGTCGGCCACGGCCTTTATCGCCTCGCTGAACCGGCTCCTCGCGCCCTACGGGGTAGCGGCGGTAAACTGGAGAATCGCCGCCGGGGTTTCGGCGATTGTCATGCTGTTGATTCAGGCTCTGTACAATGCGGGGATTGTCCTTGTAAGCGTCGCCGGCATCATTACCGTAATCAACATCCTTCTAATCGCCGTGTTCCGCCGCGCCAAGGAAATCGGTACGCTCAGGGCAATCGGCGCTTCCGACCGCTATATCCGCTCCCTTATCCTTTCCGAGAACCTTATCATCGCCCTGTTTGCCGGGCTTACCGGGGTTTCAGGCGGCTTTTTGTTTTTGCGGTGGGTTAACAGCATGAATGTTAGCATCCACAACGAGCTAATCGTTTCCATGCTAGGCGGGCCAGTGCTGCATATCGATTTTTTCCCGCCGCTTGCCGTTCTTTCGTTCTTTATGGCGGTCGCGCTGGCTCTTGCCGCGTCCTTGTACCCGGTTCAGGCCGCCGTGCGGATCGAGCCTATGGCGGCGGTGCGGAGGGGATAGCGGCGTATGGAAAAGTTTTTCGTCCTGTTAAAGCTAGGGCTCAAATACCTGTATCGCTACCGGCGGCGCTACGGGTTTCTCATCGCCGCCCTGATTTTCTGTTTCGCCGTGGTTACGTTTATCACGTCATTGCGGGACGGGATGTATGACAGCCTGTACCACAACGCCCAGTCGCATTACGCCGGCGACATCATAGCGATGGGCTACAACAGCGGCTTTGTCCAGTCTCACCATTTGGGGCAAGGGGAAATAACGGCTATACTGACGGCGGCGCAGGCGGCGGGGATTAACCCCCGGTACACGGTGATGCGGACGCTTCATTTCGAAAATGGCGTAGTCCACTTTAACGGCATCGCCGTTCCCCTTAGGCACATCATAGGCAGCGACTGGGATGCCGAGGCGCATCTATTCAGCAGAAAGACATTCGAACAGCCTCCCGCTCCCTTTGCCGGGGATGATGGCATTATCCTCTCCGCCCCGACAGCGCAGATTTTGGGAGCCCGGATGGGGGACAGCGTTATTCTGGAAACGGAGACCAAGTGGGGGCAAAGAAACACCGGCGTGTTCGTTGTAACGGCAATCGCGCGGGACGCTTCGTTCTTTGGTTTTTACAAGGCGTACATTTCGCGTGTAAGCCTTAACCGCCTGATGCTTTTTGACGATAACGAGGCTTCGACCATAGGCTTTTTCCTGCACGATCCGGGGCGGGCCGGGCAAAAACGCCAGCGCTTGCATCAGGAACTCGCCGGGCAGGTACAGCTTTTGCCGCTGGTTTACGACAGGGAAGAGTTCGCCCGCGCGCGGCGCGATCTCGCGGACGGGGCTAATGTCGCTCTGTATACGCTGGCGGTATATCTGTCGGAGGTCGCGGATATGCTTAACGCGGTGAACGTTATCGCCTATTTCCTGTACGGGATGATGCTCCTCATTATTCTGGTCAGCGCCGCCGTAACCTACCGCCTGATACTCCACGAAAGGACACGGGAACTGGGAACCATGCGGGCGATTGGGTTTTACGGGGCGGACTTGCGTTTGGTGCTGTGGGTAGAAGTAATTGGCGTTGGTATTTTTTCCCTGCTTGCCGGGTTCGCGCTTGCCGGGGTTTTGGGCTGGGGCGTTTCGCTGTTGTCTTTCGCGTGGTTTCCCAGCTTTGAGATTTTTATGAGAGACGGAAGGCTTATGGCCTTGTATCTGCCGGGAACCACGCTTGCCAATGTGGTTTCGGTTTTTCTGCTGCTCGTTGTGGTAACCCTGTTTCCATCGCTACGCGCTTCCAGAAAAAGCCTGCCCGGACTATTATCAGGAGAACCATTATGATGTTCAAAACAATTCGTCCGCTGTTTTTGGCGGCGCTTGTCCTTACGGGGATGAGCCTTCACGCCCAGTCCTTTTCCGACCAGCAGTTACTGGTCAGGGTAGACGCGCTGGCCAGCTTCTTTGACACCGACTTTTCCGCCGAGTACACGATTGTGCAGGACAGGCCCGGACAGGCGCTTTCTACCACCGTTGCCGGGATTTTCCGCCGGGACGCCAACGAGACTTACGTGATCGTCGTTATGCAGCCCTTGGCGAACCGGGGGCAAGGCTATCTTAGGCAGGGCAATACCCTGTGGGTGTACGATCCCCAAAGCCGCCGCTTTAATACCACCAGCAACACCGCCCGTTTTCAGAATACCAACGCCAGAAACTCCGATTTTACCCGATCCACACTGGCGCAGGACTACAGAATAATCTCCGGCGAGGACGCGGCGCTGGGGCGCTTTAGGACACGGGTTCTGACGCTGGAAGCCGTTACCCCGGACGTAACCTTCCCCAGAATGAGGGTCTGGATATGCGAAGAAGGCCTGTTGCGCAAAACCGAGGACATGAGCCTTTCGGGGCAGTTGCTGCGGACAACCGCCATTCCCGACTACCACCGTATTGACGGGCGCTTTGTCCCAACGCAAATCCTCTTTGTGGATGCCCTGCGGGGGGCCTATATTGACGGCAGGTTCGTAAACGAAAGAACCCAAATTACCATCAACAGGCCCTCTTTTAACCGGATCGCCGACTCTGTCTTTTCGAAAACCTTTCTGGAGTCCGTCAGCCGGTGAGATTACTGTCTATCCTTCTGGGCCTGGCGCTCGTTGTACCCCTTGCGGCCCAAGAAGAAGGGGGTCTTGATTGGGACATCGCCGGTATTTTTTACACGCCCCCCCCCGAAGCGCCGGTTGAACCGCCCCCCGCCGCGGGGGGATTTTCGCCCCTAGATATGTTATTCCACCCGGGCGTTACCTTCGAGGGAGCGTTCGAGTTTGCCGGGGGCATCGTTCCCGGCTGGTGGGATGTCCCCTGGTTTCCGCCTTCGCAAGACCGGAATAGGCCGGAAGACGACAATACCTTTTCGTGGGGAGCCGTTGTCAGGACACAGCTCAGGTTTGGCATAGACGCGCAAGTCTCGCAGTTTTTCCGGGTTAGAACCTTTGTATCGTTCACCCTCCCCGGCAACGACAGTATTGAGCTTGGGGAGTTCTTTTTTGACTACAATATGTTCGACAGGTTCTTTTTCCGGGGGGGGCGGTTTAACCATAATTGGGGCATTTCCCGCAATTTCGCCTTTACAAACCTTCTTGTCCGTGTTCCGGACGGGACGTTTAACAGAAAACCCTTCATACTAAGGGCCGATATACCTGTCGGCATCGGCGGCTTTCAATTCCTGGCCTTAACCAGAACTGATTTGTTTGGGGGAGCCCATATATACCGCCACGATCTTGGCTATGGCGGCAAGTTTAACCTGGCCCTTCCCCGCGCGGATATAGACATCGGCGCTTTTTATCAGGAACAGATGCCGTTTCGAAGCTTTCTTTCACTCAGCACCACCATTGGCCGGACTGAGTGGTACACCGAGTGGCTGGCGGCGATTGATGCGACCCGGCAAGATGGCCTTATTGGAGTGGGCGGAGCCGCCAATCTGGGCTTTGTCCGGGATTTTTTCCGTAACAGGCTTACGGTAAACGGGGAAGTGTTCTTTAACACGGAACAGGGCACATACTGGTTTCGCCCGGAGACCAGTATCAACGAGCCACAGACCTTCCTTTTTAACGACGGCCTTAATCTGGCCCTGAACCTGATTTACCGGTTCAGGGGAAGAAGCGCCCCCCGGCTGTTTGTTCAGGCGTTTTACGCGCCGGAACAGTGGTCGGGACAGGTGGTTCCGGGCTTTCGGCTGACTCCCTGGGAACACCTTGAGTTTTACTTTGCGGTTCCTATGGCCATTGGGGACGCTGACGGGCATTACTTCGCGAATACGGCAGACCCTCACCCCAGATTTAACCGCCCTTTTACCTTTGTCATGCTGGTTACGCTAAGGGGCAATATAAGAACGGGGCAGAATCTTTAGGCGACAGTTTTCCGCCGCCGGCAATGTTTCCACTAGCGTATTTTTCAAAATGCCCTCATAATGGTGGTATGGGGAATGTACGCAAACTTGGGACACGGGAGTATCTGCCGTTTACGTTCATGCTGGCGATCAACGCGGCGTTTTTTGCCCTCGCGTTTGTTGTGGATAGGCCGGGCGCGGTAATTGGCGGCTTTTTGCAGTTGATACAGTCGCGGGCCATTCTGGTTACCGATTATGTGGCGATAGGCGGCCTTGGCGCGACGCTTTTGAATGTCTCTATTGTCGGCCTTTCAACGGTGGTTATGCTGGCGCGCCTGCGGCTTAAGCCCTGCGGGGCTCATATCATGGCGGTGTGGCTGTCGATGGGCTTCGCGTTTTTCGGCAAGAACGTTTTCAACATGATACCGCTGACATTCGGCGTGTGGCTGTACGCCAAATACCGCAAGGAGCCGTTTTCCAAGTATTATCTTGCGGCCCTTCTTGTGGCTACGCTAAGCCCCAGTATCAGCGAAATCGCTTTTTTGGGGGTGTTCAGCCCCCTCGCGGAAATAGCGGCGGGGGTTTTGATAGGCTTTTTTGTTGGGTTTATCTTTCCCATTGTCTCCGCCGAGACGGTCAGGGTACACCGGGGTTTTCAGTTGTACAACATGGGGTTTTCCGGCGGGCTTACGGCGACAATACTTGCCACGTTGTTCATGAATTTGGGCATTGACATTATCCCCGCCAGTTACTGGAGCTACGGCAACAACGTCTTTTTCGCCCTGCTGTTGTATTCCATTTGCGCCGCGATGCTGGCGATGGGGCTTTTCTCCGGGGCCGGCGCTGAAAGCCTGAAAGAAAGCATAACGGCGGCCCTGAAAAATTACCGCAAGATGCATCAACATTCCGGGCGGCTGGTTACGGACTATTACGACTTGTACGGGAAAAGCGTGTATATTAACCTTGCCGTGCTGTGCGCGTTTGGGACAACGGTAACCCTCGCGCTGGGGGCCCAGTTAAACGGGCCAACTCTTGCCGGAATACTTACCATGATGGGCTTTGGCAGTTTCGGCAAGCATATCAGGAATGTGGCTCCCATAACAACAGGAGCCGTGCTGTCGGCGTATGTGAACAACTGGGATCCGTCAGCGCCCGCCAACATTCTGGCGATACTGTTTTCAAGCGGGCTTGCCCCAATTGCCGGCGCGTTTGGCCCGGTATGGGGCATTATCGCCGGGTTTCTTCATGTCAATGTCGCCAACTACATCGGGGATTTAAATCAGGGCCTTAACCTGTACAACAACGGATTCGCCGGGGGGCTTGTGGCGTTGTTTTTATTGCCGGTAATCGCCGTCTTTAAGCGGATCGAGAACTTTGACAGCATCAAGTAGGGTCCAGGCCTCTTGACGAACAGCGCCCCAACGCCGCATAATTGTAACATCATAGGAACTATGTGCCGATTATCAAGGTAACGTTATTTTTTCAAAGTGGGAGGGATAATAACAGTGGCCGACGGGCGTATTATAGGCAGAATAATAGTCATGCTTTTTCTCATACTCATTCTGACGGGCGGGGGCATCCTCTGGTTCGATTTTCTTAACGTGATTGACGCAAGAAACGTAACGGGCCCCGTGGCGAACGCGCTCCGGGGCGCGCCGCTTGTAGGCCGCCTTATACCCCCCGGCGAGCCCCGTACCCAGCCGTTTTTGGCGGACGACGAATTCATTAACCTTGACGCCGAGCGTTTGGCGGTGCGTTTGGAAGCTCTGGAACTGCGGAACATGGAAATTCAACGGCAGGAGCAGGACATGGTAAGCCGTTTGAACCTGATCGAGCAGATAGCTCAGGAACTGGAAGAACGCCAAAGCGCCCTTGATGAACGTGAAATTTCCTTCAATGCTTTGCTCGCGGATGCCGAAATTAGAGACAGGGCCGTTGAACGTAACGCCGTCAACATGATCAATATGCCGCCGCAGCAAGCGGTAAACATATTGGAATCCATGTACGACCAGGATGTTATCGACGTGCTTCTGAAAACCGACGAGCTTGCCGAGGCGGGCGGAACCATGTCCATCGTTCCCTTTTGGTTGTCCCTTATGGATCCCCAAAGGGCGGCGGATATTAGCCGAAAAATGGTTTCAAGGCCGTTCGCTTTGAATTAGCGCACACTCCCGGTTTTCCGAACCTTGTAACGAAGGAGGCCGGGATTGACGCAGGTATCAAATCCCCCGCAGGTTCTTTCACCGGAATTTCACTCGCAGGGCGCTGGCTCCGCCGCAAGCGCCGCCGGGGACAATTGTCTTTCGGATAGGGCGCAGGGCAAGCCCGGATTTTTCACCCGGCTGCTTGAAGCCCTAACCGGGAAGGGTAGGGGAGACCCCGTATCCGCCCCAATGCCGGGGGGGCTTGAGGCTTCTGGCACGGAGGAAGCCGGGGAAACGAATTCTCCGTGGGCGGTTTTCGCCGGATTTACTCAGGCCGCCGGGTATGACGGCCCGGCGCAGGCGGGCGACCCTTCCAGCGAATTCCCCATTCAGGCGGAAGGCCCTGACAGCGCAGGTGGTTTCTCCGGGCGCTCCGGCTTCGCTCAGGATATGCCGGGGAAACAAGGCCCTGCCAGCATTGTTCAAGGCGGCGCGGGGGACAGCCTTGCCGCCACCGCAGGCTACGTGGGGCAGATAGGCCCGCAATCACGCCCGCGCGAGGAAGCCGCCGGGGAACAGTTGTCCAGAAACGCTTACGGCGGCCCCCTTTCGTACCGCCACGGACAGGCGGACGCCGCAGAGGGCAGGGCGCATAGCCCGCTGGCCCGGTACGCCGGGACTGAGTATCCTCCGGCCATGCTCCGTCAGGATTACCCGGCGGACGGCGAGGGGGAAGACGCCCGTTTTTCACGCCTGCGGGGCAGAAGCGGGCGGCCCGTATTTGAATTCCGGGATTTCAGAACCGCCGAGGCCCAGAACGCCGCGAGTCCCGGCGGCGAGGCTTCCAGAGCGCCGGGCCTTGACGCCTTCCGCCCGCTTGGCGCGGAGGTCGAGCTTCCGGTGGGCCTTAAGCTTTCACTGCAAAACGGCTCGGCGCAGGCCGCCGGAACCGCCAGCGCGGAATTCTCCCAAAGCCAGTTATTCGAGGACGCTTTGGCAAGGGAACTGCGGGGGAACCTTTCGGCGGACATTGTAAAGAACGCCACGCTTATCGTCCGTAACGGCGGCGAGGGAACTATCCGCCTTGCATTGCATCCGGCTTCACTTGGGCATGTAAAGATACACCTGGAAATGACCGAAAACAAGATAACGGGGCGCATCATCGTGGAAAGCGGCGAGGCGCTTAGGGCGTTTCAGAAGGAATTGCCGGTACTGGAAAAGGCTTTCAAGGATTCGGGCTTTATGGACGCCTCCCTTGAAATGACCCTTACCCAAGACGGAAGCGATTTCGGGTCGGGGCAGCGGCGGCAGGACGGAGACCTTCCCGCTCTGGAGGCGGCGCACGCGGCTTCCCGCTACGATACCGGAACGGAGCAGGCGTGGATGTTTGAAGACGCCCCTAGTCTGGACACGGCCCTCGCGGCTGGCGGACAGGGAAGAAAGACAGTTAATATATTTGTATAGGAGACGATATGGCGTTACAGGCGGTTATGACCCCTCAAGAGAGAGTTGATGTTGCGCGATGGGCGGAAGCGGAGAACAGGCGGCTTGCCCAAGAATTCAGCGATAGAAATGCCCAGCCAAGCCAGACGCTTGGGAAAGACGATTTTTTGAGGATACTTCTTACCCAGTTGTCCCATCAAGACCCGACAGCTCCCATGCAGGACACGGAGTTTATAGCGCAGATGGCCCAGTTTTCCGCGCTGGAGCAAATGACCAACATGGCATCGGACTTTGCCAGAATGGCCCGGATGCTCCAGTCTTCCGAGGCGGCAAGCGCTCTGGGGCAGTCTGTCGAGATAACCCTTGAAAACGGGACTACCCATCAGGGTATAGTTGAAGCTGTTACCAGAAGCGAAGCGCCGCAGGTACTTGTGGACGGCAGGCTTTTCAATTGGGATCAGGTTGTCAAGATTATTAACACAAGGGAGAGCGACGAAGTATGATGCGATCACTATTTTCCGGGGTTTCCGGCCTCCAGAATCACCAGACCAGAATGGACGTAATTGGTAACAACATCTCTAACGTCAATACCCACGGCTTTAAGCGGAACCGGGTAACGTTTCAGGATATGTTCTACCAGAACCTTCAGGGCGCTTCCCGTCCCACAGACACTGTCGGCGGCGTAAACCCTCAGCAGGTCGGTCTTGGCATGAATATCGCCGCTATCGACACGCTTCATATTCAAGGGTCGTTTCAGACTACCGGGGTAGGCACGGATTTGGCGATAAGCGGAACGGGCTTCTTTGTTCTTAACGATCGGGGAACGGAACTTTTTACCAGAGCCGGTACGTTCTCGCTGGACAGGAACGGCACGATGGTTAATCCGGGCGGAATGAAGGTGCAGGGCTGGATGGCGCAGGAAATTGACGGGGTTCAGTTCCTTGACACTTCCCGCAACATAGAAAACATTGTTATTCCCGTGGGCGCGAAAGACCCCGCGCGGGCGACCACAATCGTAAACTTTGACAGTAACCTGGACAAGCGGATGCCGGAAATTGCCGAAGGCGCTACGTACCTTGAAATGCGGCAGGCGACATGGTCAACGCAGCAGCGGATTTACGACGCTTTTGGCGAAACGCACGATTTACAGGTGGAATTTACCCGTGTGCCCGGAGTGCCCAATAGCTGGACGGTGCGCGTTGACGTAAGCCCCCAAAACGATATACCCACAAACACATCTGTCGGGCTTGGGGAACTGCCCCCGGCGGCGGGCGGGCCTGAAATGTTTACGCTGAACTTTGACAACTATGGCAGGCTTTTAAACTCCATTGACGCCGTCGGCAACGAATCCGGGGCGATGGGGTATGTGTTCATGAACGTGGCCTTTGACGTGCAAAGCGCCTATCCCGAAGACGACGGCGCGATGGTGCGCCAAAATTTACGGCTTAACTTGGGAACGGTCGGCGGCCTTGTCAATTCCATAACGCAGTTCGCTGAACGAAGCAGCGCCAGGATATTCGAGCAGGACGGGCACAGAATGGGCTACATGGAAAACTTTAACATTGACAACAACGGCATTATTACCGGGATTTTTTCCAACGATACGACCCGTGTGCTGGGACAGGTGGCTATGGCCAGTTTCCCGAATCAGGGCGGCCTGGAAAAAACCGGAAACAACAACTTTAGGGCAACAAGCAATTCCGGCCTTGCCAATATCGGCGCGTCCGGTGTTGCCGGAAGGGGCACTATGATCGCAGGTACGCTTGAAATGTCAAACGTGGACATGGCGGAGCAGTTTACCGACATGATCATTACCCAGCGGGGCTTTCAGGCGAATTCCAGAACCATCCAGACATCGGATCAGATGCTGCAGGAAATATTGAATTTGCGGTAACCTTTTGCTTGAATTGTATACTTTAATACAGTAAGCTGATGTTAGGGTGAACAAGGGCGGAAGGGACGTGAACGAGAGGAGCCATGATAAAGGTAACCCGGCTGAACGGGGCTGAGTATTACATCAATCCTCATCAAATTGAGTCCATAGAGCTGCGCCCGGACACCACCCTGCTTATGCTTTCGGGCAAGCATACGGTGGTGCTGGAAAGGGTAGACAGCATCATTGACCGGATTGTGGAGTACCGCCGGAGAATAGGGGGCTTTAAGAATGAGGACTAAGCTCATGTTTCCGGCGCGGGAAGAAGGGTAGAACGGCATGAATATAGCGACAATTGTCGGCCTTTTCGGCAGTCTTGGCATGGTAGTATTCGCCATCTTTATGACCGGCAGTACGATCCTGACGTTCATAGACATACCTTCAATAATACTGGTTGTAATATGCCCCTTTTTAATGCTGTTCACCTTTTCCAGTATGCGCGATGTCCTGGGCATTTTCGGCATTATAAACCTTACGTTCAAAACCCCCAATTTTAACGAGCAGGGCATTATTCTTAAGCTTATGGCTATGTCGGAAAAGGCCCGCCGGGAGGGGCTTTTGGCGCTGGAAGAAGAACTGGAAGACTTGGACGACGAGTTTATGAAAAAGGGTATGCGGCTGGTTGTTGACGGCACGGACGCGGAAATTATCAAGACTCTTATGGAAAACGAGCTGAACCAGATGCAGGAACGGCACATAAACAAGATCGGCATTATCAATATGTGGGGCGCTCTGGCTCCGGCTGTCGGGATGATGGGTACGGTTATCGGTCTTATTGGTATGTTAAGAAACCTTGAGGACAGAGCCGCCCTTGGCCCGAACATGGCGATCGCCCTTATCACCACGTTTTACGGCGCTCTGATAGCGAACTACTTTATGATCCCGTGGTCGGGCAAACTTAAAACCTACGACGCGATGGAAACGAAAGTCCGGGAAATGCAGATTGAAGGGGTTCTTTCCATACAGGCCGGGGATAATCCCCGTATTCTGGCTACGAAACTTCTGGCCTACCTTGACCCGCAAAGCCGCAAGGCTGTGGAAGCGGAAGTTCTAAAGGACTAGGGGAAGGAGACGATCTTGGCGGGCAAGCGGGCGAAAAAAGACGCCGGAGAGGTAAAACAGGGCTGGATTGTAACCTACGCCGACATGATTTCCCTTTTGCTGTGCTTTTTTGTCGCCCTTTTTAACCCGGACGATATTGACCCGGCCCAGCTGGAGGCTATTGTGTCCGCCTTCCAAAACCGGGGGCTGGGGGCCAGCTTTGGGGGGAACACCCTTTCGCCGGGAAGAAGCGCCGACCTTGGCAACACGATCAACTCGCTTCCCTCTATGGAACACGGAAGGGCGTTGGGGACTGCGCTTAGGCGGGCGGTAAGCCTGTTTACCCCGGAGATCAGGAGCAATCTGGTCAGGATAACTCAGGACGAGCGGGGCGTTGTTATAAGCCTTGCCTCCGACGCCTTTTTCCACCCCGCGAGCGCCAGAATTAACATTGAAGACACGCGGGAAATTCTGATTCGCGCGGCGTCGCTCCTTAATTCCAACGAGGTTGGCGGAAGGAGAATACGGCTGGAAGGCCACACGGACGCGGTTCCGGTGGACATCAACGGGCCTTGGCAGGATAACTGGCATCTTTCGGCGGAACGGTCAAGGATGGTGCTGCGGTATCTGGCGGATTTCGGCGTGGACGAGCGCCGTTTCCAGATAGCGGGCTTTGCCGACACTGTGCCGATTGGCAACAACGCCACGGAGCAGGGCAGGGCGCTTAACCGCCGGGTGGATATTGTTATTATTGACGCGGCGCACCTGTAACCTATAATGATAGTAACGATGGTAGTAATGGTAGTGACGGAGGTAATTAGGAATGTCTGACAGAGACGAACTTGAACTTGACGATGCTGAATCCTCGAACATGGGCCCCCAGAAGCGGGCTTCCGGCTTGGTCGCGCTGTTGCCGAATATGCTCAAATTCGTGGCGATAGGGCTAGGCGCGGTGCTTTTTATTGTTACCGTTTCCGTTATTACCCACAATATCCTTAACAGGGGCGGGCGGGCTCAGACGGTTATCCCCACGACATCCCCCTTTATCGGGGCCCGGCCCAGCTTTTCGGCGTTTACCGCCATTGGGGAAATTAGAACGACGACCAACGATCCGGTTCCATTCGCCGTGGTGGTGAACATGGTCATACTGTTTGACCAGAACGATAACGCCGCCGCCATGGAATTGTCCGAAAGGGTACACGAACTGCGTGATTTTGTGCGGGTGTTTTTCCGTGCCCGCCGCGCGGACGAACTGAGGCCGGAAAACGAGCCCCGGCTGCGGCAGGAAATGATAGAGCACCTGAACACAAGGATTCTTAATTCCGCGCGGGTGCGGATGATTACGTTTAACCAGCTTGACGTGATACAGATGCCGTAGCCCCCCTGCCGCGCGTGAGCATTCCCGCATAAAGCTCCGGCAGGGGAGGATATACGGTTTAAGAATCCCGCATGGGGAACCCGCTACGGAGCCACTGTCTCCTTCGCGGAGATGCCACGCAAATGGCTTCTTAAACCGTATATCCTCCCCTGCCGGGCATTGTACTGATGGCTCACGCGCGGCGGGGGCATTGCGGGGGGGAAGACGCATTTCTGAAAAAACCTCACGCCAACCCTCCGTAGGAGGGTTGACACGACCTGCATTACTGTGCTAGCGTTGCCACATGATGCGTGGTGTAACTGCGAACAGCCAAGACTATTTCCCGAATTTGAGCGGCTTTTGCCCGAATTCGCCTAATTTGGCACATTTTCTTCCATTAACACACACACACACACACACATAAGACTCACTCGATCCTTTCGTTAAAAAATTTACCCAAAATTTACCATTTTTCCCACCCACATCCCGGTCAGGCATCGCAGAAGGAAAGATTTCTCTTCGTAATAACAGCCCAAAGCAGAGATTGCGGCGGGCTTTTATTGTGCCCCGTTGGGGTATGTCTGCCTGTAAGGGCGGGTGATCAATCTCGTGATTACCCGCTTAAAAACAAAGCGGGGTCACAAATCAAGGGAGTGTTTTCTATGAAGAACACATTTAGGTTTTTAGGAATTATTGCGTTGGTTGCGGCAATCGGGTTTTCAATGGTGGCCTGCGACACCGGCAGTACCAATGCCGGAGATGGGTTGCCGCCTGCGGGAGACGGCAGTATCACGTTTGTCCCTGGCGCTCCGCCGGAGAGGTTTCCAGGGGTTGTTGATCAGGCCGGGGCTCCAGTTAACATTACTCCAGCGATTGAGTTTACCCATGATCGGGAATTTGACGGGACTGGCTCGTGGCCCATAGCTATATCCGTCATTGCTGATAATCCGGGCGACTGGGAAATACACTTGGACGGCAATGCCTTGTATGTCATGCTTGGAACGCCAATGGAGGCCGCGTTAACGCCCGCTTCTGATTGGCTTGATGGCATGCGCGCTGGACTTAATCCCCACACAGGCAGTATCAGCGCTTCGGCAGGATTAAGGGTACTTGTTATTGACGGCTTTACCGGGGCGGGCCGGAGCGTTTATTGGCGAGCGCCTCCGGGCAATGTTCCAGCCGAATTTTATTACGAAGAAAATGAAGCTTTTTTTGTGTACGCCAGCATTGCGGGAACAATCCGTGGCGTTCTTAGGTTTTATGACGGGGGGCGTCTTGCCGGAACCACCGCTATGAATATGGACTTACGGCAAGGCTGGAACATAGCATTTTGGACATTTGTAGTTGATATGGTTTCGCAAACTTTTTCTTACACTGGTATTTCCGGAATACCCGGCAATAACTTCAGATGGGTTCTTGACTAAGCAAAATATTGACCACAAGCCACGCCTGAGTACGCGCAACCCGCATACTCAGGCGGCATTCCCGGTTCCTCCGGGGATGCCGGGCGCAGATGTTCTGCGGAGTCCCCCATCAATGCCCCCGTTGCGCGTGAGCCAGCGTGACAATGCCCGGCAGGGGAGGATATACGGTTTAAGAAGCCATTTTGCCCAGATTCTAGGCGTAGGAGACCGTGGCTCCGTAGCCGTGTTCCCTGGGCGGGCTTCTTAAACCGTATATCCTCCCCTGCCGGAGCTTTTGGCGGGAATGTTGGCTCACGCACGGCGGGGGGGCAAGCGCTATCTTCCCCCAATCGAAGAAAAAGTGTATAGTGAGCCTATGAAAGTAGTCTACGCTTTTCTGGGGTTTGTATTGTTTTTCCCGGCGCTATTCCCCGCGAGCGCTTTCCCGCAGGAGGGGGAGCCGGGCGTTGAAGCGCCGGTTATCCGGACTACCGTGCCGGAAGCCCTGCGAAGGCCGCAAAGGGACGAGGCCGTCCGCTTGCCCCAGGATATTGTGATTGGGGAACTGGGGCAGGGGCAAGCGCCGCAAGGGGCCTACCGTTTCGCGCGGGACATTGTTTCGGCGCTGGCGGCGGGGAACAGCGAAGCCGCCGTTCTCGCGGCCCTTCCGCAAGCCCTTATCGCCGGACACATTCAGGAAATTGGCGGCATTGACCCCGCTTCGTACCGTGTCGGGGGCGGCAGAACCGAAGCGGACGGAACCATCTCGTTCCTGATACGCTTTCTGGGCCGGGAAGAAAGCATTACCGGGGAATTGTTTGTACAACAGGACGGAGACGGGGAACAGGGCCCGTGGCTATTGGACGATATTATTCTTGAGGAAAAAATGACGCTCGCCGAAATAAGGGACAGGCATCGTTTCGTTTTCTCCCCGTACGAGAGGTTTTTTTAAGAAGCACTATGGCGACACCCATCAAGCGTATTGAAAAAGAGTTCCTTCTCAAAGTCCTCCACGATGAGCAAATCCCCATTATTTACCTTAAAGGCCAGACTCAGCACACCTTTGTCCTTGAAAAGCCCGCCAAGGGGCAGATGGTTTTCAAGGCCGACCGCCCTGTAGAAGGTCTTAAACTTCGCAAAAAACTGGGCCTTATGTTCGATTACCGGGGGCAGGTAACCACGTTTTCTGTGGAGGTCAGTGATTTCAAGGACGATCATATCGTTACAAGCGAACCTGAATCCCTGTACAAAAACCTGGAGCGCTCCTTTTCCCGTGTTTCCAGCTCTCCGAACCTGGAGGTGCAGTTTACGTTTTCCTCGGATCGCTACTCCCTTTCCTACCCCAAGATAGACGAATACGAAAAAATGGATGAAGAAACATTCATGGACTCCGTAGACCCCAAAAACCTAAGCGGCCTTATCGAGCAGATGGCGGCGTGGATAAAGGGCCACGCCTCAGGCTACAAGCTGATTATTTTTAAAGACGTAAAACCCGCCAGCATGGAAGAACAGATACTCGCGGAAACAGGCAGGGCCTTTTACCTCCCGTCTGTCGCCGAGGGCTTTCCCGACGACGATCCCTACCCCCAAAAGCGGCTTGTTACGGCGGATGTCTTTAAGCGGTTTCTGGAGGGCACGGGGGTAGACCTTAAGCTTTTGGATAATGTCTGCGCCCGCTTCCTTGAACAGAAGCACGAAAACGGCGTTATTTCGGATCTTTGGATGCCCATTCTGTTTCAGGAATATGTGATCGGGTATGTTCATATTTGGATTAACACCGGCGATAAGCCGCCCTTCGGTTACGAGGTTATTGACACTCTTTACCAGTTCTCGAAAATCCTGGCGAACTCCCTAAAGGTAAACGGCTACTTCGAGGCGGGAAAAATTAAAAACGAGCCGTTCGAGGGCAAGATCATCGACATTAGCGCGTCGGGCATCCTTTTTTCCTATCCCAATTCGCCGTTCGCCTCGGCGCTGATGCCCAACAGCGAGCTTTTAATGAAGCTTATCTCTCCCCGCCGGACGGTGAGCGCTAATGCCCTCATTGTCCGCCGCTACAAAGACGCTGTTAACGGCTACTTTGGCTGCCGCTTTGTAGGCATGGCCCCCGAAGACCTCCGCTTTCTTTTTGAGTATATCTACGGCAAGCCCTTTACGGACTCGGACGCTACGTTCCTTTCGGGGCAGGTTTAGCGGCGGTTCCGTGCGCGCGCCGCTAACGCTCCAGCTTGCGGTACACGCCGCCGAAGCGCACCCGTAGTATCATTGCGCTGGGCCTGCCTTTCCTGCTATACTTAAAGCGGAGGGGCTAGTGTGTCCAAATATATAGCAAAAAATTCTGACCTTATCAGAAATTGGCCGGACTGGGTTCGTGAGTTTGCGGTTAAGTACGGTTCCAAAACGGCAAACCTGTATGTTGTGCATGGGAACATCCGGGACCTTCTTCCCAAGGAAACCGAAGAAGGGGAATTTACTTTCGCCGAAATAAACCAATACATCGCCGAAAAGATTTTCGGCAATGAGGATATTATCGCCTACTACGACCGTTCCAACGGCGTTTCGTTTTGCACCGACGCTATGGAAGGGGAATACGAGGCCGTTCTGTCAAAGCGCTTTCCCGGCACCGCCAAGGACGATTTTATTTCCAACGACCCGGAAAAAAGCTTTTACTACCTCGAAAAATACTTTCTTATGCGCATCCCCAAAGATCGCAGAACCTCCTCTCCGCGCACGGTGCTGATTATAGACTACGCCGAATATATCATTCCGGGGGGGGATTTACTGCGCTTTTCCGATGTAGACCGCTACTGCCTTGTTACGCTGAACCGCTGGGCCAACAACCCGGAATTTACCGAAGGCGATGTTTCCGTCATCCTTCTTACCGAAAACCTTGCCGATGTCTCCCCCCGCCTTGTCGGTTCTTCCTCTACCGTAACGATAGGCGTTCCGTTCCCCAACGAGTCCGTGCGGGCCAGCTTTCTCCATTCCAGAGAGCGGGAGGGCCTGTTGATGCTGGACCGGGGGCTTACGCCGGAGCGGGTCGCGTCGGTAACCAGCGGCCTTAACCTTATGAACCTTGACCGGCTGATTCTGGAGCGCCACGAGGAGAACAAGGCCCTTACAATGGAGTATTTGAGCCGGAAGAAAAAGGAACTTATCGAGCAGGAGGCCGTGGGGCTTTTGGAGTTCATGGAAACCCAGTACACGCTGGACGCCGTATCGGGCCATGATTTTGTCAAGCGGCAGCTACGAAACCACGCCAAGGCCATTAAGCGGGGACAGCCGGAAGTAGTGCCGATGGGCTACCTTATCGCCGGGCCTGTGGGAACGGGAAAGAGTTTTATGGTTAGCGCCTTTGCCGGGGAAATCGGCATTCCTATGGTTACGTTCCGCAACTTCCGTTCCAAATGGCAGGGCGAGTCGGAATCGAATCTGGAAAAGGTGCTTAACATTCTTAGGTCTATGGCTCCGGTGGCGGTCATGATCGACGAGGCCGACGCTTTTTTGGGCGACCGGGATCAGGACGGCGATTCGGGAACGTCGAACCGGGTATTCGCCCAGATAGCGAGTTTTATGGGCGACACCTCGTACCGGGGGAAGATCATCTGGTTTCTTATTACCTGCCGTCCCGACCTTTTGCCCATCGACTTAAAGCGTCAGGGCCGGGCGGAGGAACACTTTGCCCTGTTCTACCCGGAAACCATCGCCGAAAAAACGGCCCTTTTTACGACCTTGGTGAAAAAGCTCAAATTCGGGGTTCACACCTTCCCGGTTCCCGACCTTTTTAAGAGGTACGAGCACGAAGTCTCCGGGGCAGAGATTGAGTCCATGCTTATCCGGGCGATGCAGAGGGCGGTTATGGAAGGCCGCACGATGATCTCGAAAAAGGATATGGAAGAGGTGATGGAGGATTTTATCCCTCCCGTGTATCCCCACGCCATACGCCTGCAGAACCTCGTCGCCGCCGTGGAATGTACCTCGAAAAAAATGGTTCCCCGGCGTTTTCAGCTTGACAACACCAGAATGGTGCAGGAAATACAGGAACTTAAGACGCTTCTGGGCGAGCGTAAGTAGCCATAAACGAGGCAATCTCCGCCTCGCAAGAGCGCATGGCAAGAATTGTCTGTTCAATAAGCTTGTCCAGTTCCCATCCCAGTTCCGCCGCTCCTTTTTCTATAACCTCACGGTTACAGCCCGCGGCGAAGCTTGGGGTTTTAAACTTTTTCTTTACGGATTTAAGTTCCATGTCCATAACGCTTTTCGAAGGCCGTATAATTGCCGCCGCCCAGATAAGCCCTGTTAGTTCATCCGCCGCGAACAACACTTTTTCCATAAGGTGTTCCGGCTTTTCGCCGGCGGCGGTAAGGCCCCAGCCGTGGCAGCACACGGCGTAAACCAGCTCGCTGCCCGCTCCGGCTTCTTCCAGTAACTGCCGGGCCTTGACGCAGTGCTCCGCCGGATACCGCTCGAAATCAATGTCGTGAAGAAGACCCACGATGCCCCAGAAGCCGGCATCTTCCCCAAAGCCCAGCTCATGGGCGTACCACTTCATTACGCCCTCTACGGTTAGCGCGTGCTGGATGTGGAAAGGGTCTTTGTTGTACTGCCTGAAAAGGTTCCACGCTTCTTCTCTGGTCATAGATGCTTGTAACGCCATGCCTTATGGTAGCGGGAAAAAGCGGCATTGACAAGCGGCGGCGGCGGCGTTAGGATAAACCCATGGCAGTATGCCAACCAGCCAAAGGAAAGGAGATACATAACATGAAAAGAATGTGGAAGTTTTTGGCAGCGGCGCTTACCCTTGTAGCGGCGCTTGGGTTTACCGCTAGTTGCGCGACAATGGGCCGGGGGGTCAGTTTTACCCCGGGAACGTACCGGGCCACCGCTCTGGGCTACATCGATCCCATCACTGTTGAAGTCGAAGTGTCGGCGAACCGGATCGAGCGTGTGGAAGTTGTCCAGCACAACGAGACCGCCGGGCTTGCCTACCCGGCGCTTTTCGGCGTTCCGGCTCAAATTGTCCAGCACCAGACCCTGAATGTCGATGTGGTTGTGGGCGCTACCGTAACAAGATTCGCCATCTTGGCGGCTGTCAGGGACGCTGTTGCTCAGGCCGGAGCCAATCCGGACGATCTTATGGCCCCAGTTCGCCGCCCGCGCGCGAGAGCCGTTACCAGAAACGTTGACGTTGTGGTAGTCGGCGGCGGCGGGGCGGGCATCGCGGCGGCGATAACGGCGCTTCAGGAAGGGGCCACAAGCGTAATTCTTGTGGAAAGAACCACGGCCCTTGGCGGCAACACCCTTGCCGCCGGCGCCGGCTTCGCCGCGTGGAACGCCGTTGTGCCCGAGTGGCTCGCCAGACAGCAATCCGTGCCCGGTCAGGAAGCGACGTTAAGGAGCTTTCTTGCCATGAATCCCGCTACGTTCTCGCCCGGCTTCCGCGAGGCCCTGATTACCCTTCAAGGGCAGATACAGACCTACCTTGCCGGGAACACCGCCATGCAGTTCGATTCCGTTGAGTTCCACATGGTGCAAACCTACGTGGGCAGCATACGGACAGACCTTGAAGGCAACAGGGTGTACAGCGTGTATGACTTCGTGCGTATCATGGCGGAAGGCTCTGCTCCCGCCGTGCATTGGGTGCAGAGCGTGGGCGGGCGCTTCGGGCAAACCGTGAGAGGCCAGCCTCAGCACGCGCTGGCCGAGCCTGTCGGTTCCATGTGGCGGCGGGGCATGGGCCCGGAGGAACACAACTACACTTCGTGGTTTGACCCGTTGGGAGCGACATTCAGAAGACTTGGCGGCGAGATTATGTTCAGCACCCATGCCAACAGCCTGATTATCCAGGGCGGCGAAGTCAGGGGCATCAACGCCACCAATCTGGTTACCCGGGCCTCCGTAACAATCCGGGCGCGCAGCGTTGTTCTTGCCACAGGAGGGTTTGCGGCGAACCGCCAGATGATCGCCGAGTTCAACAATTTCTGGGAGAACTTTGACCCCGGTGTCGGCACAACCAACGTGAACTCGGCGCAGGGCGATGGCATCCGCATGGCCCAGGCGGCGGGAGCCGGAGTTACCCAAATGGGCATTGCCCAGCTTATGCCTATCGGGTTTATTGGAACCGGGGCGCTGGCTACCGGCCACGGCAACAATGTTATGTATGTTGGCCCGGACGGGCGGCGCTTTGTGAACGAGACGTCCGAACGGGACACGCTTGTCAACGCGGCGTTCAGCGTTGGGGGAGTTTTCTTTGAGATCAGGCGGCAGCAGGATCAGGTACATAACCAGTTGCGGTTTGTCGGCGATGGAAGCGGCAGAGTGTTTGCCGCCAACACCCTGCAGGATCTTGCCGCCCAGATTGGCGTTCCCCCCGCCGCCCTTGCGGATGAAGTGGCGCGGTTTAACGTAATGGCGACGAACCTGCACGACCCTGATTTTGGCAGAACCGTGTTTCACAACACCATCACCGGCCCTTACATGGTTCGCGTCCTTACGCCCTCGACCCACTACACAAACGGCGGGCTTACGACGAACCTGAACGCCCAAGTGCTTGACGCTGGCGGCAACGTCATTCCCAACCTCTGGGCCGCTGGCGAGATTATGGGCGGCATCCACGGCGGTAACCGGCTTGGCGGCAACGCGGTCGCCGAAGCGTTTGTTTTCGGCAGGATTGCCGGAAGCGGAGCCGCGGCGAATGTAAGATAAGTGCTTTAAGAGAAGGCCGCTCATTGATTGGGCGGCCGTCCCCCCCGCCGCGCCCCCGGATGGGGGGACGGCGGCAAGGCGGCGCAGCGTGTCCTTATGTGATTACCACCAGAAAGGAGGGCCACCGGTGAGGGAGCCAACGCCGTTGGTAAAAGTAACGGTTCCTCCAATACCGACAGCTTCGAGCCAATCGGGAGCGGGGCCATAGCCTTCTACATAATCAGCAACAGCATCCATCTCACCTTCGCCAAGAGAGGTTCGACCCGAAAAAACAATTGTCATACCAATAAGAAATTCGCCGGATGTATTAAAGTCGCGCAAATTAAAAGTATAGTCATCCACATCTTCGACACTCCAGACATTGAGCGTAACGCTTCCATCTGCGACTATCCCACCGGTAAAAATACCCTGACCGCTGACACTTTGG
>Ga0123355_10001013_pt1 | contig 38977 bp, 30 predicted proteins | sample TergutEmb28metaG_3_FD_89872 | JGI IMG/M metagenome (GOLD analysis project Ga0123355, IMG submission 89872) | Embiratermes neotenicus P1 segment gut microbial communities from Petit-Saut dam, French Guiana - Emb289 P1 | ecosystem: Host-associated > Arthropoda: Insects > Digestive system > Gut ...
CCCAGCCCTTTGAGCACTCATTTTTTTAAATGATTTTGAGCAATATAGTCTGAATTACCAACCCTTTTTTCGCTTATCGGACTATTTAAAGTATACAAATTCTGTGCATCTTGTTAAAACATCCTTTACATTTTTACTCGATTTTTTTATTCATTGCTCTGCAAATTTTGATATTTACATTGTCAATTCAGTTTTTATCTGCAAATTTTGGCATGATATTGAGCATTTTGCACTTGAGCTGTCGGCTGTTTTTGCGAAAGATTATTCGATGATTTTGGTGTGAATTCCTTACTTGGAGCGCACAGATAAAACTCCCCAGAGGCGATCACCAAACTGGGGAGTTTCTGGTTGTTCAAAGATTTACTTTACAATCAAATTGACGAGTTTATTTTTCACTACGATTGTCCGCACTATTTCCTTACTTTCAATGTTTTTTGCTATTTTCTCATCGGCTTTGGCCATATTGATTACATATTCATCATCCGAATCCATGGGCACTCTTATTGTGCCCCTTAGTTTGCCAAGAACCTGAATCGCAATCTCACATTCGCTATCTATTGTTTTCGCTTCATCAAACTCTGGCCATGGCTCATTGGCTGCATAGCCGTCAAATCCCTGAATCTGCCAAAGTTCCTCTGAGATATGCGGTGCAAACGGCGACAACAGCGTTAACAGCATCTTTATATCTCCGCATGAAGGCTCTTTATCATAGAAGTCATTTACCAGCGCCATAAGCGTTGCTATGGCCGTATTAAATTTCAGTTGTTCAATGTCGTTGCCAATTTTTTTGATTGCCCGATGCAGAGCCAATTCGTGCGCTTGTGAGATTTCATCCCCACTTCGCCGCTTTTCTGCAATGTTCCAAACACGATCCAGAAATCGTTTGCATCCTTTTACTGCATTTTGCGACCAAGGTGCAGTTTTCTCAAAATCGCCGATAAACATGATATAAAGCCTGAGCGTATCCGCACCAAATTCGTTTATTATATCGTTTGGATTGATGACATTCCCACGTGACTTGCTCATTTTTTGCCCATCTTCTGCAAGCACCATGCCATGGCAAGTGCGCTTTGCATACGGTTCAACAGTCGGCACCACACCGATATCATAAAGGAATTTATGCCAGAAGCGTGAGTATAAAAGGTGCAGGGTCGTGTGTTCCATTCCACCATTGTACCAGTCCACCGGTGTCCAGTAGTTCAGCGCCTCAGAAGAAGCAAGCGCTTTATCATTGTGTGGGTCTGCATATCTGAGGAAATACCAGCTTGAACCTGCCCATTGTGGCATGGTGTCTGTTTCGCGTTGTGCAGGCCCTCCACATTGAGGACATGACGTAGCAATCCAGTCTGTCATAGCCGCAAGTGGACTTTCTCCGGTATCCGTGGTCTCATATTTTTCAACTTCGGGTAAGATCAGCGGAAGCTCTGACTCCGGCAAAGCGACATAGCCGCATTTTTCACAGTTTACGACCGGAATGGGCTCTCCCCAATATCGCTGACGTGAAAACACCCAGTCACGAAGCTTGTAATTTACTTTCTCCTCACCGAGGCCTTCATCAAGAAGCCAGGCGTTCATTTTGACCTTAGCCTCTTCGACCAAAAGGCCGTTTATAAACCCGGAGTTGACCATTATCCCGTTATCGCAATCTGTAAACGCTTCTTTTTCCACATCTCCGCCAGATACAACTTCAACAATCGGAACACCGAATTTCTTTGCAAACTCCCAATCTCGTGCGTCATGGCCGGGAACCGCCATAATCGCGCCGGTTCCGTAAGTCGCAAGTACATAGTCGGAAATAAAAATAGGTATCTCTAAGCCGGTGCCAGGATTTATGGCTCTGATGCCTTTTATCTCAACGCCTGTTTTTTCCTTTGAAAGCTCAGTACGTTCAAAATCAGATTTTTTGGCTGCTTGCGCTTGATATTCTTTTATTTCTGCTGTATTTTCTGGTTTCCAGCTATTTAATAAGGTGTGCTCTGGCGATATGACCATGTAGGTTGCGCCAAAAATCGTATCCTGCCTGGTTGTAAACACAGTAATTGTATCACCTGCCGTGGTTTTAAAGTTAATCTCTGCACCCACACTGCGTCCTATCCAGTTTTTTTGCTGAATCTTCACGCGCTCAACATAATCTACATCGTCAAGGTCGTCGATAAGCCTTTGGGCATATTTCGTAATACGCAACATCCACTGGCTTTTTTCCCGTCTGACAACGGCTGATCCACAACGTTCGCACAATCCGTCAACAACCTCTTCATTGGCCAACACACAAAGGCATGATGTACACCAGTTGACAGGCATTTGCGCTTTATATGCCAAATCATTTTCAAGCAGCTTCAGAAAAATCCACTGAGTCCATTTATAATATTTAGGGTCAGTGGTATCTACACATCTGTCCCAATCAAAGCTATAACCGAGCATTTTTAATTGCTCGGTAAATCGCTTGATGTTGTCATGAGTAACGATTGATGGATGTATTTTGTTTTTTATTGCATAATTCTCAGTCGGAAGTCCGAAAGCATCAAATCCCATCGGATAGAGTACATTATACCCTTGCATCCTTCTTTTTCTGGCCAAAATATCCATAGCGGTATAAGGGCGAGGATGCCCCACATGAAGACCGTCTCCTGACGGGTAAGGAAATTCAACAAGAATATAATATTTGGGTGCAGGATTGTCATTAGATGCAGCAAAAAACCGCTCATCTTCCCACCTGCTTTGCCATTTTTTCTCTATTTGACTAAATTCGTATTTCATATTCGCATTCCTTAATTGTGATTTATGGTATAGGCTTTACAATGGGCAGCTCAGTTAAATCCCCGTTATTCCGCTTATATCAACATCTTCTGCATCGCCCCATAAACGTTCGAGTGTGTAAAACTCGCGGGCTTCCTGCAAAAACAGATGTACAACCACACAAGCAAAATCTATAAGTACCCAACCGCCGGAACGATGCCCTTCCCTGCGCAATGGCATTTCTCCTTTTTCCTTCAACACTCTTTCGACTTCATCCGAAAGTGTTTTGAGCTGTGTTGTCGAATTGGCGGTACAGATTACAAAGTAATCGGCCAGTACCGTAATGTTATGGGTTCCCAACAATTTAATATCCTGCGCTTTTTTGTTGTCAAGTGCATTGACGATTATATCTGCAATTTCTTTTGGAGTCAGCATTAATTTTGCTCCATCCTTTCAATAATAGACTCATGAGTTTACGGTGTCGGTATCCACTGTGTCGGGCGGATTTGATACAGGTTCATTTTGCGGTTGTGCCGGTTGCTCCGGATTGAGTTCAAAATCGTTTTCAGATCGATCCGGTGTTACATGTGCTTCGCTGGGGTTTATCGGAGGAGCGGCATAATCAGGCGGATCAGGTGTATCACCAGGCTCTGGTTGTCCCGCTCCATCTGTTGTGTCGGGCGGCTCTGCTGATTCCGAATCATCACCCGTTACATCAGTCTGACCACCCGGCTCACCCGGAATTGTATCAGGCGGGGCATCTGTGACTTCGGGGTCATACTCATCCTCATCAGGCTCATGACTCTCTTGCGGCGTTTGTGCAACCGGTGGTGGCTCAGCATTCCCTTGCGCCGGTGGTGGGGGTGGCGTAGCGCCCTGCGTTCCGCCGCCGCCCGGTGTGCCTCTTGCCCCTGCTCCACCGCCTCCGCCGACAACATTCAGCGCATTACCGCCGCCCTGAGGCGTGGCCGGCCCTCTGCTGGCTGCGCCCCAACTTCGGTCAAATGTCCAATTGTCATCAGTAACCATCAGCCTTCTATCAGGCCCTCTCGTTAAGATGCTCAAATCCTCCGGAACTTTATCATTAGAAAATGGATTGATTCTCTCGTTAAGCATTTCCATCCACTCATCAAGATTTATAACGATATATCCCCTTCCGGCAATGGCATCATTCATGGTGTGAGGAATCGTTGCAAATCTGACATGCTCCGGATTGAGCTGCATGAACTCACGTCCGAGCCATGCCATATTGCTTAGGCTTATATTGGTCCTTACTTGATTTATTGCGATCTCGGCAAGCCGCAAAATATTTGCCGGAGTACCCAGTGAGGCTCTATTTTCCAATATCTGTTCGACAGCCGCAGTCAAAAATTGCTGCTGTACGTTGATTCTTGCTATGTCTCCGGTTGCAAACGACCTAAAGCGCAAAATCTCTAAGGCTTGCTGCCCGGTGAGCCCGTGATGCATTCCCCTACTAAAGTTTATGTTAAGATTTGCAGCTCTATCTGTATAACGCATGTTCACCGGAACATAAAAATCTATGCCTCCAACAGCATCTATCAAGGTTGTAAATGCTCTCATGTTTACAGATACCCAAAAATCGACCTCGAAACCGAGTATGTCTGCAAACATTTCAACACTTGCTTGCATCGCAAGCGCTTCCCTTTCATCACGATTCGTTATTGCTCTGTATCTATGCCGCATATTGGAGGGAATCGAATTTGCCAGCTTCAAATTCCATGGCACATTGACCAGTGTGTCTCTCGGTATGCTTACAACTTCCAGCGTTTGATTGGATGTATCAAAGGTTACAGCCATAATCACATCAGCATTGTATCCTTCATCCATTCCAAAAACCAAGAAAGTAAACACCCTGTCATCGCCCACATCTTGTACTGCGGCATTTACCGCCGGGACAGAAGACGGCTGTTCTGGATTGTCGGGATCATCCGGCTCTGCCGATGGCGTTTGTCGGGGCTGTCGCTGTATTGTTGGCGGTCTTATGACAATATCTGTCTCAGCAAATAAATCAAGGGCAAGAACAGTAGCGGCCAAAACAGCCAATATCGCCACGCTCAAACTGACGATTTTGATAATTCTTTTGACCGGTATGCCGGTTTTTGGTTTTTTGTTGCCATTATCTATATTTTGTTTTGCGGCTGCAGCAGATGACTCATTGCCCGCGTTTTTAAACACATGTTGCCCTTTCCTGGCATTGCCGGTAAATTTCATATTTTCTCCTCGTTAGCTAAAATACCTGATTGCATCCAAGGTGTCTTTATCAGGCGTGATGTCTCTTTTTGTCAAATCTGATACGGTCATTTCAAGACCAAGCTTCATCGCCAAATCGATGTTTTCGTATGCCAGCATTCTTAACTGCTCTATTCCGGGAAAACTGCGGGTCGATTCGATATAGTCTGCCAGATAAAGCACTTTTGCAAGCTCAGACATACCGGCCTTGCCCGTTGTATGCCATCTTATTGCATCTTCAACCTCATCTGAAGCGCCAAACAACTCTTGCACCAAAAACGCTCCTGTTTTCGCATGAAGCAGTTTTTCTTCATTCTTTTTGATGCTTCTAACATGCGTTCCATGCTCCTGCAAAATTCTGACATGTTCGCCCACATCAAGTTTCTTTGTGATGTCGTGAAGAATTGCTGCCTCACGTGCATCATCCGGATTGACATTCCAGCGCTCTGCCAAACTCAAGGCTTCTGCCTCGCAAGCCTCTACATGCGGCACTCTCTGCTTGTCGAGCATTGAATATGCTTGCGCACGTAACCAGTCCCAATTGGGCTTAGCGCCATATAATCTGCATCTTATAATGTATGAATAGTTTGTATCTTTAATGTATCCTGTCCCCTCACGCTTTGGCAAGAGGTTGCGAAGCTCCGACGAAGATACTTGAACAATGGTATTTTGAATAATTTCGGTACAAATGTCATAGGTGCTTTTTATATGTGCTGAATACTCAGATATATTTTCAAGGTCACTTTCGCTTCTGGAAAACACTGCCGGGGTTATCATCGTAAGCAAAGCGCTGTGTTCTTTCCATGATTCAATTGAAAGAAACATATCCGTACCCATAAGCAAGAATAACTTCGCATCGGGATATATCTTTTTTATTGCTCTAATCGTGTTTATTGTGTAGCTTGGTGTGGGGGTTTTTGCCTCAAAATCTGACACAGTTGTATCAGGCAAGTCGCAAAATGCGTTTTGCGTCATAATTAACCGGGTCTTTGCCGAAGGCGACTTCGATGGCATGGATTTATGCGGGGGAATTCCTACAGGCACTATTAAAAGGCAGTCCAGACCCAATTGGTCAAAAGCTGCTTGCGCCGCCTTTTCATGCCCTATATGCGGCGGGTTGAATGTTCCTCCGAATATTCCTACTTTCACATATAACCTCTTTCTTTCAGAAGCAAAGTGAGTTTTGACAAAGCTTCATTTCTGTGAGATATTTCGTTTTTTTCATCGGAAGTCAGTTCTGCCATGGTTTTATTCTTTCCTTCTACAAGAAATATCGGATCGTAACCAAAACCGCCTGAGCCAGAAGGCTGGGATACGATATGCCCCAGACATTCACCCTCAGCTGCAATATATTCACCATCCGGAAAATAACATATAACTGTGCAAACGAATTTGGCGCGGGCTTGCTCCTTACCTTGTAGCTTTTTCAAAAGATAAGCACATCGCTCATCGCTGCTCAGATTTTCTCCACCGTATGAGCTCGAATAAACACCCGGTTCTCCATTCAAAGCATCAACCAAAAGACCCGAATCATCGGCTATCGCTGACATGCCGGTAGCCTCACATATCGCTTTTGCTTTGATCAAAGCATTTTCAAAGAATGTTGACCCAGTTTCCTCTACTTCAAAATCAATGCCACACTCATCTCGGGTCAATATATTAAATCCCGTTGCACCCAGGATTTCACGCATTTCCCTGATTTTGCCGGGATTGGCTGTTGCTAATACAAACTTCATCCGAGTATCGCCTCCGAAAACTCTCGACCGTCAAAGTCTATCAAATCCTCAGCTTTTTCACCAACACCGACCAGTTTGACCGGAACAGACAAGTCGCTGGCAATGGTAAATACAATGCCTCCCTTTGCCGTGCCGTCCAGCTTGGTCAGTACAATACCTGTTATGTCTGCCGCTTCCTTGAATTGACGCGCCTGAATCAGACCATTCTGGCCTGTTGTTGCATCGAGCACCAATAGTGTTTCACGATCTGCGCCCGGAAGTTCTCGATCGATAATCCTGCTGATTTTGTTCAGCTCGTTCATTAGATTGGATTTGTTATGAAGCCTTCCGGCAGTATCACAAATGATGACATCTGCCCCTCTGGCTTTGGCTGCGCTGATACCGTCAAATATCACCGAGGCCGGGTCTGCGCCCTCATCACGGCGCACAATGTCAACACCTGCGCGTTGCGCCCATATGGCAAGTTGTTCTCCCGCAGCAGCACGGAAAGTATCCCCCGCACAAAGCAGCACTTTTTTATTTTCATTTTTAAACCGTTGAGCTAGTTTTCCAATCGTGGTTGTCTTGCCCACGCCATTGACACCAATCATCAGTATGACCGAAGGTTTTGTGTCCATTTTTAAGTGGGTGTCGCCCACTTCAAGCTGATCTGCAAGAATTCTTGCAAGTGCGGCCTTGATCTCTTCTCCGGTATGATAGCCTTCTTGTTTGGTAATCTCCCTGAGTTTTTCAACGGTCATTGCCGCAGTTTGAGCGCCAATGTCTGACAGTATTAGTATTTCTTCTAGTTCTTCAAAAAACTCCTCATTTGCCCCCGTAAAGGACGCAAACATGCCCCCGAGCTTCTGAGATATGTTTTTTGTGGTTTTTGTTAAGCCTTCACTCAGCTTACTTATAAATCCCATTTTGTCTTCCCTCAGCTTTTTTCTTTTAAGGTCATACCCTGCTGGTTAGCGAACTGCAACCTTGGTTTTCATCGTTTTTTCTGCCTCGTCCAAGTCAACCATCAGGAGGCTGGAAATTCCAAGTTCCTGCATCGTCACCCCATAGAGTACATCAGCTTCTTCCATGGTTCCGCGCTTATGCGAGATGACAATCATCTGTGTGTTGTTGGACATCCTGCGCATGTGTGAGGCAAATCTGAGGACATTGGCATCATCCAATGCCGCGTCAATCTCGTCCATAATAACAAATGGAGGTGGACGTACTGTCAAAATAGCAAAGTATATCGCTATGGCAACAAAAGCCTTTTCACCGCCCGAGAGCAGTGTGAGTGTTTTGAGTGATTTGCCGGGCGGCTGAACTTCAATTTCTATACCACAATTTAATACATCATCCGGATCTTCCAGAATAAGCGAAGCCCTCCCACCGCCAAAAAGTTCTTTGAATGTTTTTTCAAAGCCTTCATTTATTATTTCAAACTCGCGAACAAAGATTTCACGCATATGAGCAGTTATCTCGTCAATGATACCAATGAGTTCTATTTTTGCCTTTTCAACATCATCACGCTGTGATGTCAGGAAAGTATATCTTGTATTTACACGCTCAAACTCTTCAATAGCTCCGATATTAGGGTTGCCTAAGCCGGATATTTCTTTTTTCAGGACAGAAATTTGCTTTTGAGCCTCTGAAATATTTTCAACCTCAGCACCGGCATTGAGCGCAGCGCTTCTTGAAAGTTCGTAGGTTTCCCAGAGCTTGTCAACAATCTGTTTTTCTTGCAGCTCTGCTTCCAGCTTATTTTGCTCAAGTCTGCCGCATTCTCTTTCCATATTCAGAAGCTCGTTGTTTTTTTCCTGCAAAGCTTTGCTGAGTGTATTTCGCTTCGCCTCAATTTCAAGCTTTCGTTCATTGAGGGTTGTAAGATGATTTTTATGAGCCTTAATCTCGTCTAAAAATGCGGAGGATGCAAGTTCTTTTTCAACGATCTCTTTGCGTATTTCAATGTTGCGGTCATTGAGGCTATCGATTGTTTCGAGTTGACGTTCCCTGCTTCCGAACATTTCATCCCGGATTGCCGAAAGCTCAGTAACCGATTTTGAAATGGCATCATTTTCGGCCTCTAGCGCCGCGATTTCTGCCCCGCAATTTGCAAGCGCCTTATTGACGCTATCTCGCGCTTGTGACAGTCGCTCCTGTCCGGAAAGTTCGGCATCAATTTTTTCTTTTATTGCCGCTGCTTCAGATTCTAGTGTTGCCAGTTGTTTGTTTATCTGTTTTGTTTCCTGATCGTTTTGCACTGTCTTTTCATTTATAGTCTGAGCTTCACCATCAAACGAGCCGATGGCATCTCTCGACGCTTGCACCAATAAAGCGCTATGTTTCTCATCCCTATCTGCGGTCAGCAAGTGGTCTTCCGCATTTCTGAGCTGAGTTTGAGCCGTTTCAAGCTCGTACTGCGCAGCTGTCTTCTCTCTCTCGCATTCTGAGTGCTCACGCTCAATTTTTGTCAAATCTTCTGCAAAGCCATCTATCCGACCAGTGAGCTGCTCTATTTCATTTGCTCTTGAAAGTACACCAGCACGGCCAGCAGCCGACCCACCGGTCATTGAGCCTCCGGCATTGATTACTTGACCATCAAGTGTAACAATCCGAAATCGCTGCCCATGCTTCTTGGCAATTCTTATGGCACTGTTTAGTGTGTCGGCAATAACAACCCTACCCAAGAGGTTTGCATAAATCCCGGCGTATTTGGGGTCAAAATCGATCAGCTCATATGCAACACCTTCAAAACCTTGGTCATCCCCAACTTCATGCGCCTTGAGCACATTACCTTTGACCGTAGACATCGGCAAAAAGGTTGCTCTACCGCCATCTCGGGATTTCAGAAGATTTATGGCAGCTTTTCCGTCATCCTCAGAGCCTACAATTATGTTTTGCATTGCACCGCCCAATGCTGTTTCTATTGCTACAGTATATTTTTCGCCAGTTTTGATGAGACCGGCAACGGTGCCGTGAATGTTTTTCAAAGCACCCCTTGTATATTCTTGCATCACGAGCTTAACTGCCTTAGAGTAGCCTTGATAATCCTTTTCCATTTCAGATAGCAAGGCTTTTCTTGATTGAAGCTCTTTGAGTTGCGCAGTCATTCTTTGCAATTTTTCGCCCGATAACTCAGCTTTGTTCTGACGACCTTGCACTTTGAGCTTCAGCCCATTGACCACATTGCTTAATGAAGTGACCTCTTCTTTGACTTTTTCAAGCTCTGCCTTGTACGTCTTGTGTTCATTTTCCTGAGCTGAAAGATTTTCCAGAGCCTCTGCCTGCTTTTGCTTCAATGTATGACCCATGTCATACAAACCTTGAGCCTGTGAGGCGAGTGCCGAAATTTTCGATTTGCTTTCAACAATTTCGCCTTGGATATCGCTTTCTTTTTTCGCATAAGCGGCAAGTTCATCGTTTGAATTGCCAGCAGATGTCGTGATTTCTCTAAGCTCCTCCGAAAGCGCCGCAGATTGCTGCTCATGAGACTTCATATCCAGCGCTATTTCAGCAAGTCTGGCTTCTCGTTCTTTAATTTGTGTGCCGACACCGTCTTGGGTATCGTCTTGATTTTGCAATTCCAGAGAAAGATTTTCAATCTGACTGGCATTGCCTTCAAGCTGTGACCTCAATACCGCGATATCACTGTCACAATCATTTTGGTTTGATTCTGCTTGAGATATCTTGTCTCGCACAGATTCAGCTTCAACCTCACACGCACGTGTTTTGTCGGCCAGTGATTCTGAATCTTTATATCCGTCTTCCATATCCTGTGAAGCTTTTTCAAGCTCCAGCTTCGCTGTTTTATGATCGTGTTCGGCTTTTGTTGCCTTGTCACGTAAATTGTCAAGTTCATTGAGCCAAACCGTGATTTCCAAACCACGCAGCTCGTCCCTGAGGCGAAGATACTTTCTCGCAGTTTCCGACTGCTCCCTCAGTGGCTCTACTTGCATTTCAAGCTCAGAAACTTTGTCGCCTATCCTGAGCAAATTCTCGTCTGTTTGCTGGAGTTTGCGCTCCGATTCCTCTTTTCTGTGGCGGTATCGTGATATACCCGCAGCTTCTTCAAAAATCTCACGTCTGTCTTTGCTTTTTGTTGACAACAGATCGGCAATCTTTCCTTGACCAATGACAGAATAACCATCCCGGCCAAGTCCTGTGTCCATAAGCAGCTCACTTAGATCTTTAAGCCGAACTTGACTGCGATTGATATAATATTCGCTCTCGCCGGAGCGGTAATATCTTCTGGTCAGCATCACTTCGGTATTGTCTAAACCAAAACGCCCATCGGTGTTGTCTAAAATCAGGGAAACCTCAGCATAACCAACTTGAGAACGCCTTTGCGTGCCGCCAAAAATAACATCTTCCATCTTTCCGCCGCGTAAAGTCTTGGTTGATTGCTCTCCCATGACCCACAGTAACGCATCGGAAATATTGGATTTACCGCTGCCGTTAGGGCCGACGATACCAGTAATAGGCTTATCGAAAGTGAGCCTTGTTTTTTCAGGGAATGATTTAAATCCTTGAATCTCTAGAGATTTTAAGTACAGCGTGAACACCAGCTTTCTACAACAACTTTAAAACAAATCCATCAAAACACACAAGGGGTATTTTATCTTAAAAAAATGAAAATTTCAATCAAAATATGTCAAATTACAGTTGACAACATATTCTACTCCTGTGATACCTTCAAGTCAACCAAACAATGTGTTAACGAACCGCTGTCAGGCGATTGGGCTTCACTTCCATCATCACCCTAATATCCCAAACTCACCAGAAAAAATGCGGGACACCCGCATTTTGATACAACCCATTCCAAGCCAGACAACATCAGCAATACTTTCTACCCATTGCGTTTTTTCCACGCTTCAATTTGCTCCAAACGTTCCTTGACCCGGGCTTCAAGACCTTGATTTGTCGGCTCATAATATTTCCGCCCAACAAGCGCATCGGGCAAACATTGCATTGTGCTGAGCTTGTCCTCGGTATCATGGGCATAAATATAATCTTTGCCATATCCAAGCTCTTTCATAAGGCGTGTCGGAGCATTACGAATGCTCAGCGGAACTGGCTCAGCCAGCATCTTTGCGGCATCGCCCGCTGCCCTATTGTATGCCACATCCAATGCATTCGACTTTGGTGCAACCGCCATATATACCACGGCATGGGTAAGGTGCACGCTACATTCAGGCATTCCTATAAAATGACATGCCTGATATGCCGCCACTGCAATTTCAAGTGCACGGCTATCTGCCATTCCAACATCCTCGCTCGCAAACCGAACAACCCGCCTGGCCACATACAGCGGATCCTCACCGGCTTCAAGCATTCTTGAAAGCCAATAAACCGCAGCATCTGCATCACTGTTTCGCATTGATTTATGCAGCGCTGATATGATATTGTAATGCTCCTCACCATTTTTATCATAAAGAAGTGATTTTTTACTGATACACTGCTCAAGCAGCTCCATGGTTACAGAGATGCCGCTTTCATTACTTTCAGCGTTTAAAATAACCATTTCGAGCGTACTGAGCGCAACACGCGCATCGCCATTTGCAAAACCGGCTATAATGCTCAATATATCTTCTGATATATCAATTTCTGAGCCACCAAAACCACGCAGGTCTGAAAGCGCCTGTTTGAGCAGTTTTACCAGATCCTCCTGCCCTAGGGCGCTGAGCACAAAAACGCGGCATCGTGACAACAGCGCCGCATTTATTTCAAAAGATGGATTCTCCGTTGTCGCACCAATCAGGACTATGCTGCCCTTTTCAACAAATGGCAAAAAAGCATCCTGCTGGGCTTTGTTGAAGCGATGTATCTCGTCAACAAACAGGATGGTCTTATCCCCCATCACACTCATGCTATCGGCTCGATTCATGACATCCTTGATTTCTTTGATACCGCTTGTAACTGCACTGAAAACAACAAACTCAGCTTTTGTTCTGCCCGCAATTATCCGGGCAAGCGTCGTTTTCCCTACCCCCGGCGGCCCCCAAAAAATCATTGACGAAACCATATCCTTGTCAATCATCTGTCTGAGGACTTTACCCTCACCAAGCAAGTGATTCTGCCCTACAAATTCAGACAAATCACGAGGCCGCAGGCGACTGGCAAGCGGCCCCTGCGGCTCCGGTGAATCAAAAATCGAATGTTGTCTGTAGTGGCTGTTCACGCTTAGAATTTCACAGCTCTTGGCTCAGAGGCAAAGGAATAGAAAGTCGCGGTCGCATCTTTGAGGTAAAGTACTTGAGTATTATCATCCTCAGCCGAATACATGTCTTTTAACTGCGGATAGTCATCCAGCATGGCTTTTTTGACCTCAATGCAATCATCGTTGACTGCCGTCGCCTCAATGCGAATCCACGCACCATCGGCACTCATCGCACAAATCTCAACTTTGGGGTTTGCAGCCATTTGTTTTGAGCAGGGCTTACTTTTTCCGGTTTGGATATAGAGTTTGCCATCTTTAATGAGATAGGTTCCAAAGGGTCGCACACGTGGTTGATCACCTTCTGCTGTAGCTAAAAAATAGGTTCCCGCTTTCTTTAAAAAATCATATACTTCCTGCATTTTTTTGTCCTCCCAATATTTTGTTTATATTTTATTATGTAATCCTTAATGTTTCAACACTTTCGCACTTCCCGGTCTCTGGATTGATTTCAAAAACCGCACCTTCGATTCTTGCAGGCCCATCCGCGGGCTCGAAACGTTGCGGCGGATTTCCCAGAAAACGCGAAATGGGCTGCGCAGGGTTCATGCCTATTATAGAATCGTTTGCTCCGGTCATTCCAAGGTCAGTTATATATCCCATGCCACCGTCAAAAATCCTTATATCGGAAGTCTGAACATGAGTATGAGTCCCCCAGAGTGCAGAGACCCGGCCATTGAGATAATACGCCAGGCCGTGCTTTTCGCTCGTTGCCTCCGCATGAAAATCAACCAGAATGATGTTTGTCTCAACCTGCTTTAATATTTTATCTGCCTCAAAAAACGGATTGCCGCTGCCATAAGGCATATCAACAGTTCCAACAAGATTTATGACACACACATCACCGAATTCGGTTTCAAACACACCCCAACCACGCCCCGGAACTTGCGGTGCAAAGTTTGCAGGCCGCAGGATATAGTCGTTGATATCAAGAAATTTATTGATCTTTTGAATCCCCCAGGTATGGTTTCCCAGAGTAATCACATCAGCGCCTGCATCAAACAAAGCTTCAGCCTGAATCGGTGCAATACCCAGACCGGCAGCATTCTCACCATTTACCACAGTAAATGCTATATTTGCCCATTTCTTTATCTCGCGCAGCTTATCTGAAAGTACATTTATCCCTGCCTGACCACACACGTCTCCGATTGCCAGAATGTTCATGGTTTTTGTCTCCAAAGAGCCTTTGGCCTCTTATTTTCACTACAAATTTTAAACAATGATACGCACGGCTCTGTGCGAATTGGTTATCTCGACTTCGCTATGCAGCCCACCATCTTCACCATCAACAGTCCATGCTACATCTTCATCGAAAGAAAACTTTACTCGCGAGGCGTGTAATAGCATGATGTTGTCACCGTCGTAGCTTTGCTTTGCAAGGCTGGCCATAAGCTCCAGGAAAGCTGCCGGGTCTACCGGTTGCTTGACTAAAACGACCTCAAACATACCGTCTGCCAAATCCACACATTTTGGGTCGAGCTTTAAAAAACCCGCAACAGAAGTGGAGTTTACCACAGCCCCAAATATAAAATCACCAGCTATAATCTTACCGTCGTATTCAACCACAGTTTTTCTTGCTTTGATTGCCGGAACTTCCGCAAATCCGCTGAGTACGTATGCAAAATGACCCAAAGAACGTTTTGCATTTTGTGGGGTCGAGTAGGACACGCTTGTAAAAGCCCCAAATGCCGCAATATATGTGAAATACCTGTCAGCAAAAAGACCTATGTCAACTTCACGAGGCTTGCCGTTTATTACTGTCAAAACAGCCTCCGACGGCACCTTAGACAAAGCCAGGGTTGTTGCAATATCATTTGCCGTGCCGGTAGGAATATATCCTATCGGCACAGAAGCTCCCGAACGCAAAATCCCTGAAACAACAGCACTTAGAGTCCCGTCACCTCCGACACTTACTACCAAGTCATACAAACGCGCATATTCAAATGCCAACTGATCTGGCATGAGTTCTCCCGAAAAATAGACGGTAACAACATGACCATTGCTGCAAAGCTTCGACATAATCGTACCGAATGCAAATTTAGACAGGCCTCTGCCTGATACTGGATTCACAATCAGCATAGTATTACTTACGATGACAACTCACCTTGCTTTCAAAAGTGATATTAGTTTTAAGCCAAAACTCTGACCCGAGTTACACCCTCTATCTGCTCAGCGGCGGCCTTAATCCCTTCAGGCGCTTGATCAAGATCCATAATAATATAAGCCGTGTGCCCCTTGTCTGCATTGAGCGTATCTTTAACTTTTCCACCAAACTCAGCGACCAGACTGGCCAATTTCCCGGCTATATCTGCTTCACTCTTGTAAATCACGCATAAACGCGGCGCTTCTGTGCGGGGAAGATGTGCGTTCGGTAAGTTTACTGAATTGATTATATTGCCGCTTTCAAGATATTCTATAATCTCATCGGCTGCCATTGCCACGCAGTTGTCTTCGCTCTCAGGTGTAGACGCACCCAAATGAGGTATTGGCACAACACCCGGAGCTCCTGCGAGCCTGCCATTGGGAAAATCGGTAACATAACAAGCAACATGACCGGATTTCAGTGCATCAAGTATTCCATCATCGCAAACCAGCTCTGCACGAGCCATATTTATAATCCGAACCCCTTGCTTCATCTTCGCAATAGTGTCTTTGTTTATGATTCGTTTTGTCGCCTCCATGTATGGCAAATTCAGCGAAATAAAATCTGCTTCTTTATATATCTGATCAAGATTACTTGCCCTGGCAATGCCGGAAGATAACCCACGTGCAGCAGCATCAGACAAATACGGATCATAGCCAATGACTTTCATGCCGAGTGCATCCGCCGCACAAGCAATTTTTGCACCAATCGCTCCAAGACCAATTACACCAAGTGTCTTGCCCAATATTTCGGGGCCTGCATATTGTGATTTTTGCTTTTCTACAAGTGCAGCAACTTCATCGCCTTTATCTGCAACAGACCTTACCCAGTTTATTCCATCTACGATGTGACGCGCAGAAAGAAATAGTGCGCAAATGGCCAGTTCCTTAACACCCTCAGCGTTTGCGCCGGGCGTGTTAAATACAACTATGCCCTCATCAGCACAACGCTCAAGTGGGATGTTGTTTACCCCTGCACCTGCACGGGCAATACAAAGCAGCTCTGTCGGAAATTGCTCTTCGTGCAATTTTGCCGAACGAACCATTATGGCATCAGGAGACGCTTCTTCTGTTGATACTTCATATTTTGCGCCGCTGAACCTTTCTAGCTCTTTTGATTTTATGTTGTTAAGCAGTTTGACCTTATACATTGTGATTATGACTCCTCTCTAAACCCGAACTAGGGTGCTCTCAACCGGGACAGGTTTTTTGACTGTCCCGGCACTTGTTGCGCAGAGTTTTAGTTATTTCTTTCAAAGTTGCGCATGAAATCTGCAAGCTCCTTAACGCCCTCGGTCGGCATTGCATTGTATATCGAAGCACGCATACCACCCAAAACACGATGCCCCTTGAGGTTTTCAAAACCTGCATATGTCGCATCTTTTATAAATTTATTGTCAAGTTCCTCACTTGCTGTTTTGAAAGTGACATTCATATCTGAGCGAGCTTCTTTATTTGCACAACCTATAAACATTTTGCTTTCATCCAAAACATCATATAGAATCTTCGCCTTTGCAGCTTTAATCTTCTGCATTCCTTCAACCCCGCCCTGCGTGTCAAGCCATTTCAGAACAAGGCCTAGCATGTAAATGGTATAACATGGCGGTGTATTATGCATAGAATCACCGTCAATCATTACTTTATAGCTCATCAGCTTAGGTGTAAGCGGATGCTCATGACCAGCAAGCGACTTATCCATAATGACAACAGCGGCTCCGGCAGGCGCCATATTCTTCTGTACACCCGCATATATCAGTCCATATTTTGAAACATCTACCGGAATAGACATAATATTTGACGACATATCACAAACCAAAGGCACATCGCCCGTCTCCGGCACATATTTCCATTCCGTACCGTAGATTGTGTTGTTCGAACAATAGTGGAAATAAGATGCCTGAGGGTCAAGCTTCAAATCGCCCTGAGCCGGGATATATGTGTGGTTTTTATCCTCAGTATCACAAGCTATATTTATCTCGCCATATTTTTTAGCTTCCTTTGCCGCAAGACCTGAGAAATTGCCCGTAATCGCATAGTCAGCCTTACCGGTTTTGCCAATGAGATTCATTGGAACACCTGAAAACTGGAGCGTTGCGCCACCCTGCAAAAACAGAATCTCATGAGTATCTGGAATATTCATAATTCTCTTGAGGTCGGCCTTGACCTCTTCAAATATATTCAGATACACCTTGCTTCTATGGCTCATTTCCATGACCGACATGCCACTGCCGCGATAATTGGTCATTTCTGCTGCTGCCTGCTCAAGAACCGGAAGCGGCAAGACGGACGGCCCCGCTGAAAAGTTGAAAATTCTCTCTGTGGACATATATTTTTCCCTCCTGCAAATTCAAGACTTATGTCTTAATTTCTTACTATGCATTATATAGTAATGATTCAAAAATTGTCAATTAAGAATTATAAGATGTTTTTGATTTGCTGTTTCCTTTGTTCTGTGTTAGAATCTCCTAGGTTGTCGGAAGCCGAGTCCACTACTCCAGCTCCGGTAGCTTAAATTATCAGGTGGATGGTAGATATGTTGAGAAAGTTTGTTTCATTTATTCTGTTGCTGTGCATACTCCTATCATTTGTGATACCGGCTTATGCAGCACCCAACGAAAGCATCATAACACCCAACACCATCGTTGCAAATCGGAGAGACTCAACTGTTTATATAAATAATCAACGCTTTAATTTTCACACATTTGACATCAACGGACAAAACCACATGAGAATCCGTGACCTTGCATTTATGCTCAATCGTACCGGCGTACAGTTTGGGGTTTCGTGGAATTCTGAGCGCAGGGCAATTCAACTTACCACCGGCACTCCTTATACTCCGGTTGGCAGCGAGCTCCGGCCAAAAAGCACTACCGGAAAAACAGGCATATTCTCAGAGGCAAGGGTTTGCATAGATGGAACGATATCTATTTTCAACACGCTCAGTATTGACGGCGAAACATATTTCAGGCTGCGCGACATCAGTACCGCCCTGGGTTTTAGTATAACATGGTCTGCCTCTGACAGCAGAATTATAATCGACGCAGGAAGCCGCACTGTGGAGGTTTCTGTTTCCACATCAACCGGACCCGGCGCACACAGAAGAATCATTGACACATCTCGCCCCGTTATTGCCCTGACTTTTGACGACGGCCCCGGGCTTCACACCACAGAAGTTTTGGACATACTCAGTGCGCATGGCACTCCGGCTACATTTTTTGTCCTGGGCAGGCTGGCGGAGCGCAATCCCGCAACAATCACCCGAATGTATAACTTTGGTCATGAAATCGCCAATCATTCTTGGTCTCATGCACTACTGACAAGAGAAAATAATGCCCGGATAACCAAAGAAATCGTGAACACCAACATGGTGATTGAATCTATCACAGGCAGGGCTCCTGTGCTATTTCGGGCACCTTATGGAGCTGTTAATAGCAGGGTTGAACAGGTTCTGAGAGACCTTGACTTTCCAATAATAAATTGGTCGCTCGATTCGCGGGATTGGGAAAATAGAAATGCAAATGCGATATACAACGCAACGATGAGAGATGTACGCGATAGGGACATCCTTTTATACCATGATATCCACATAACGACTGCACATGCCTTGAGGCGTATCATACCTTCATTGATTGCACAGGGCTTCCAATTAGTCACTGTTTCGGAATTGATGTGTTTTTCAGGCATATCACTTCAAGCAGGACAGGAATATCGGCACGGCAGATAGGAAATTTTTATACTTGCGCCATCATCCTAAGCTGACGGGAGTCGAACTCCCATCGGTTTTACCGGGCGGATTCCCGCCAGCTTAAACTATTTTGCCAATCGCCATACCATTTTCCAAACCGGTTATTTCCACTTGAAACATCGTGTTTTTTGCTCCGTCGTCTTTGAGCGCAACTTCGATGTAATTTCCGGAATGGCCTATCCAAACCCCATCGCGCTTTCTTTCTATCAACACGAAAACGCGCCTACCAATTTGACTTTTCAGAAAGTCTTGAGTCATGCTTTGTGCTGTTTCTATAACTATCCGCGCTCGCGCTCGGCGTACTGCTTTTGTTATTTGTCCGGACATATCTGCTGCTCTGGTACCCGGTCGAGATGAAAATGGGAAAACATGCATCGCAGAAAATGCTGAGGCCTTAACAAAACCTAGCGTTTGCTCAAATTCCTCTTGCGTCTCTCCCGGAAAACCCGTTATCAAATCTGCGGTTATTCCGGAGCCAGGAAACATCGACCTCAGTGTGCTCAGCGATTTTGCAACTGTGGTCGTATCGTATTTTCGCCCCATTCTTTGAAGTGTTTCGTCACATCCGCTTTGAAGTGAAATGTGGAAATGATCACAAAGATTTGGGATTTTTCGCAAATCATTGCAAAACTCCTCAGTAAAAATTCCGGGGTCAAGCGAGCCGAGCCGCAACCTGGCATTTGGTGTGGCTTTGCTTATTTCCCGGATTGCATCTACTATTGATGAGTTGTCTTGAAGATCCTTGCCATAAGAAGAAATCTCAATACCGGTTATAACTATTTCTTTAAAACCCTGATGGCCAAGCTGCCTCGCTTTCTGTGCGGCAAGCGAAACCGGAAGTGAGCGCACGCTGCCGCGAGCAAACGGAATCACACAGTATGCACAAAAGTTATCGCAGCCATCCTGAATCTTTATAAATGCCCTTGTCCTCCCAGACGATCCTCCAAACGGCAAGTCCTCGAAAGTTTGCCTTTCAAAAGGGTTGTCTAAAATTGTTTTTTGTCGCTTACTGATAGTGCTTTTATCCTCGTCACTATCCGTTGCCACTTCTCCGTCGGACGGCATGGCTTGAACATCATCATTTGATTTTCTATCTCTGCGCTGCAATGCATCGCAAATCTCCAGCGCAAATCCGTGCCTGTCACCACTTCCTCCGACAATATCTGCACCCAAATCATCAACGACATCAGCCTGCAATTGAGAAAGACAGCCACAAACAGCAATCAGTGCATCCGGCATGAGCGTTCGCGCTCGCCTCACTGCCTGCCTGGATTTTCTTACACTTTCAGAAGTCACGGCACAGGTATTTATAATGCAAACATCACAGTCCTCACCAAACTTAACATTTGTATGTCCATAAGAAATCAAAATGCCCTCAATCGCTTCAGTTTCAACTTGATTTACTTTGCATCCCAATGTTGTAGAACAAAACTTCATGAAATTGCCTCCTGTTTGGTATTTTACCATAACTCAAACTATGATGGAATAGTGAATTGATTTGTTCCTATTGACTCCCCCGGCAGCCCAAGCTGGACAACTTCTGCAATTTAGGTTATTATGTGTATCGTATTATAGTAATCGTATAAGTACAAGGAGTGAGCATTTGTGTTACTTAGTGTAACAATCCTGATTTTACTGATTTTGATAAGCGGCGTACTTTCATCGCTGGAGATTGCTTTGAGTTCGTCTAATAGAAATAAAGTCAAAATGATGGCTGAGTCCGGAGACAAACGGGCTATAAGGCTTTTAAACACCATTGACGAACCTAATAACTTTTTTGCAACAACCCAACTCTATATCACATTTATTGCGTTCTTTTCAGGTGCTTATGCCGCAAACTCATTTACCGACCCACTTGTACACTGGATGTTGACTGTCGGCATTCCGGTTTCAGAACAAGTCGTTGAGCCATTGGTATTTGTTATCATCACTGCGATTTTGACATATTTTGCACTCATTTTCGGCGAACTTGTGCCAAAGCGTATCGCCATGCAATACGCCATCCCATTTGCTAAGCGTGCATTGCCTTTCCTGAGCATACTCTCAATCATCGCATTTCCTTTTGTTAAAATCCTATCGACTTCTGCAAAATTGGTGCTTAAAATCATCGGCATCAAGGACGATTCTCCGGAAGAAGATATCACAAAAGAAGAAATCCGGATTATGATGGAATCCAGCAGTGACCACGGCCACATTGCCGAGGCTGAGCATGGGATGATTGAAAATATCTTTGACTTAGACAAGCTGACTGCTGGCGACATTTGTAGGCATAGAATTGATGTTGTCGCATTACCTATTGATTCCGATTTCAAGTCTGTTGTTGAGGTGCTTACCGCTGAGAACTACACCAGAGTGCCTGTCTATGAGGAAAGCCTTGACAACGTCCTCGGAATTCTGCATTCCAAAGATGTTTTGCATTATGTTTTATCAAATCCAAAACAATCTGATTTTGATTTAAGAAAGCTGCTTCGTGAGGCATACTTTGCCCCACTTTCCAAAAGAGCAGACGAACTTTTTCAAGAAATGCGCGATGAACATACCTACATGGCCGTAGTCATTGATGAATACGGCGGCACAATGGGCATTGTAACCATGGAAGATCTTGTAGAATTGATTGTTGGGAATATTCATGACGAATATGATGACGATGAGCTTCCCGACATCACCGAAATCGGAGAACATTCCTATCGGATTCTTGGGACAACCGGCCTTGAGGCCGTTGCAGAACATCTTGATGTAGTTTTGCCAACCGAAGAATATGATACGTTGAGCGGATTTTTAGTTGGGCAACTCGGTTATATACCAACAGAGGATGAGCATCCTGAAATGACCTATGAGGGCATCTCATTCAAGGTCGAAAGTATCCAGGAAAAACGCATAGCTGAAGTCGTGGTAACAAAACTTCCGGAAGAACCGGGAGAGGACTCATAGGATAACACTCAAACATTACAAATACGATACATTTGCGATACACCGGTATGACATTAATAGGGTATTGGAGTACTCAGGTGATGGTGGGGGTCGAACCCCATTTATGGAGGAATCTGTGATAGAACCCATTATTTCTCTGCGAAATGTTCGAAAAATATATAAAATGGGCGATGAGCGAATCATCGCTCTTGACCATATCAATCTCGACTTTGAAAAAGGCAAAATTTATTGTCTTTTGGGCACTTCCGGCTCCGGCAAATCAACGCTTCTGAATCTGATTGCCGGGTTAGAAAAACCTACTAAAGGCGAGATAATTTTTAAATCGGCTCATATCGAAAAAATGAACGAAAAACAGCTCGCAAATTACAGACAAAAATATATAGGTTTCGTATTTCAATCATATAATCTTCTCAGCTCCCTTTCTGCACTTGAAAACGTTACCATACCTCTGATTTTCAGAAAAATACCAAAGAAGAAGCGCATCGCCAAAGCGCAGGCCATGCTTAAAGCCGTTGGTTTAGAAAAAAGAGAGAAACATAAACCCAGTCAGCTCTCTGGTGGACAACAGCAAAGAGTTTCAATTGCGAGGGCTTTTATCAGTAATCCCTCAATCGTATTTGCCGATGAACCTACTGGCAACCTAGATACAAAGACCACTTTTGAAATGATGGATCTCATAACCAATATTGCCAAAGCAAATGAACAAACGCTGATTATTGTTACCCACGATCTTGAAATCGCCCATTATGCAAATACCATCATTTATATTCGTGATGGCAACATCGAAAAAATTGAAAACACTGATAATCAAACCGAATTGGGGACGACTGTAGAATGAAACACATTACCAGAATAATCGTAATAATCTTAATTCTAAGCCTGTTTTCATTTGTTACGGCGACTGCAACGCCGCCGGATGATGATACAAACGGTGTCAGTAATGGCAGTGAAAACGGCGATAACGGAGACTCAAACGGCAACAACGGAAATAACGGTAACGATGACAATGGAGACTCAAGCGGCAACAATGGCAATAACGGAGGCTCTAATGGCAATGGCGATCCCGGGCCGGGAAACGGCGGAGGTAACCAAACATCCAATCAACAACACCAGCGTGAAGTCGCCTACTTGATGGACCGGATTCGTGAGCTTGAAAGGCAGCTTGATAATCAAGTCAATGACCCGGTCAATCCTGTGCCCAGAAGACCGCTGATTCAAGTCACGACACCATTATGGGTCGAAATGGAAGCCGGAACAAGACGAACTTTGTATTTTACAATCCGGAATATGGGCGCAGATGGAGCAACATCCGTTGTCACGACTGCCGATTTTTCCGATGCGCGTGGGATTACCGGCGTTTTTATGGATGCACATCATAGCATTGCATCACTAAATGCCAGAGCCGAAAGAACATTTTCGTTTCAGATAACTGTTAATGAATCGGTACAGGAAGGCTTTTATGGCATCACTTTTAATCATGAATTTCTCAATGCACGAAATGAAAGAATCCGCAGTGAAAGCCACGTTACAATCAGAGTCACAACCGATCGTGGTGGGAGCGTTTACCTCAGAGACTTTGCTTCAACGCCCAGCCGTGTTACTCCGGGAGACGATTTCTATATTACTGCGATGATACGAAATGACAGTACAACCGCTATAACGGAAGTCGCCATGTCCATTTCCGACGGCATGACATCCGACGGCATATTTCTTAGAGATTCGACAAGCGTTGTGAGGATTCCAACCATTGCAGCCGGGCAAAGCGAACGCGTTTCAATAGGTTTTACATCCGCCCAAAGAGCCAGAAGCGGAGCGTACCCCCTCGGTTGGGTGCTTTCATTTACAGATGCCAGAGGTGAGCGGCAGTCTCAACAGGAAACCTTCTTTGTCAGTCTCGCCGCCGGAGCCGATCAGAACGAAGCCGCGGATGTTGTTGTTACAAATATTTCCCGTCCCAGCGGAGCTATGAGGGTCGGGCAAGAATTCGAAATGACTCTAACCCTTCAAAACAATGGAGCACATGTCGCAAGGAATATCAGGGTAGATGCGGTAGCTGATGCAGAGAGAGCTATTGTTCCACGCTCTACAAGCAGAATGCTTGTCAGCAGACTTGACCCCGGAGCTGAAAGCCAGCTCACATTCAGGTTTGCGCCCACCGAACTGGGAACAACAAGAAGTTATGACATAGGTTTTACCGTTACATACGAAACCGGCATAGAAAATACCGATGGCAGCAGGGATACCGTTACATTCACTCAGTTTCAGGGTGTAAATGTATTTAATCCTGACGATAATGATGATGACGATAATGATCCGGTGCGCATTTCAACGCCAAGAATTATAGTCAGCGACTACAGGTCTGACCCGCTTATTGTTCAGGCAGGACAAGAGTTTGATTTGGAATTATCTTTTCTTAACACCAGCAGCAACAGAGTTGTCCGGAATATCAGAGTGACACTCACTGTCGAAGATGAAGTCACCGCCGGAACAGAAAGGCGCGGCAGTGTATTTATACCTGTTGGACGCTCAAGCACATTTTTTATTGACAATATTAATCCTAGGGATGAGGTTACTGAACATATCCGATTCTTCACACTTCCTGATGCATCACCCAGAAACTATATCATCAATGTAAACTTTGAATATGAGGATCAGGACAACAACCCATTCGAAGCCAGAGAAAGCATCGGTATCAATGTCAAACAAGTAACGCGGCTGGATACCAGTGAAATTCATATCCCTACATCAGCATCAACATGGCAGCCTATGTTTTTCAGCTTCGAATTATATAACACAGGCAGAGTAACACTTTCAAATCTCATGATTAGGGTCGAGGGAAACTTTCAGATTAATCAGTCATCAACATTCTTTGGCAGCCTGAATCCCGGTGCAATGGACTTTTTTGAAAATACCATCACACCCATGGAACCCGGAATGCAAGAACTCGCCATAATCATAACATTTGAGGACGACACCGGTGAGCTGATTGAGCAGCGCCGGGAGTTTATGGTTGATGTATTTGAGATGGATTTTGGCGGCGGCATGGAAATGAGACCACCATTCGGCGATGAGGATTATGTCTGGGATCCGGAGCTTGGCATGTTTGTCCCCGCATCACAAGGGCTTAACCTTTGGCTCATAGGGAGCATTGCAGCAATCGTTTTGATTTCTGCCGGAATTGTGACATTCGTCGCCATACGTATAAAAAAGAAAAGTAAGGAAATGGTAGATTTCGATGAGTAATCTCGATATTATCTCAATGTCATTTCGAAACTTATTTAAACGCAAACTGCGGACTTTCCTGACTGTAATGGGCGTTGTCATCGGCACTGCTGCCATCATTGTGATGATTAGCCTCGGCATTGCCGTAAACGTTTCCTTTGAGGAAATGCTTACACAAATGGGTGATGTCCGAATGTTGACGGTAAGAGACCCTAATGCCGGAATGGGTGGGCGCTTTGGCGGCGGTGGTTCAGTTGTTGTAATTGGCGGCAGCAGTGGAGGGTCTGCCACATCAACACGCACCCCGGATATCCCCGAGCTTGATGATGATGCCGTCAATACTTTTCGGCGATTACCAAATGTCTCGGCGGTCTCCCCTGTGGTTGACATCCAAATCGCAGCGGTCAGCGGAAGATATTCAAATGCTTGGATGCAGATAAGAGGTTTAGACCTCGGTGCAATGGAGGCCTTTGGTTACGTGCTGGCCGAAGGGGATTTTCTTCAAGGTGACACCAACGGCATTGTATTCGGCTCTGATGTCGGCTTTAACTTCTCAAATCCAAATGACCGCAACTGGTGGAATAACATGGATTGGGAAAACAGAACCTCCCCTGTTGATTTCATGAATGACAGGGTGGAAATAAGTTTTGAAACGGGTTTTGGCTGGGGTAATAATAATCGACCTGGTCAGGATCAAGGTGCCACTGGACCCAGACCTCGACCCATAAGGCTTCATGTCAATGGTGTGTTAGCGCCGCTACGATGGGATACGGATATGTTCGCATTCATGAATATTGACGATGTCCTTCGTATCAGGAGAGATCAGCAGCGTTATCAGGCCAATGAAGGTACGCGCCAGCCCGGAGCTAACAGAAATGCGCCCAATGTCTATGATTCGGTTATGGTCATGGCTTCTGATATCAATTCGGTCGAGGCTGTACGTGATACAATTGTCGATATGGGATTTCATGTGGATAGTTGGTTTATTGATATGCTCAGGAGTATGCAGGATATGTCACGCAGCCTGCAACTGTTTTTGGGCGCTATCGGCGGCGTTTCACTTTTTGTTGCCGCTATCGGCATCACAAACACCATGATTATGGCCATTTATGAACGAACCAGAGAAATCGGCATTATGAAAGTCATCGGCGCAAAAATTAGAGATATCAAGCGGTTGTTCTTGCTCGAAGCCATACTTATTGGTTTTATTGGTGGTGTTTTTGGCGTGGCGCTCAGCTTGGGCATTTCTTACTTGCTCAATACGGCGAGTGGTGCGATTGCCGGTGGTATGCTCATGGGCATGGGTGGCGGCGGATCAAGGCTCAGCATCATTCCTATGTGGCTCATTCTTGCTGCGCTCAGCTTCTCTTCACTGATTGGGCTCGTCTCAGGCTACTTCCCTGCGCGACGCGCCATGAATCTTTCTGCTCTGGCGGCTATCCGAACGGAATAGCCACACTATAATTGCTTTGGACAACGTGCATTTCGTACGGGACACACATCTGGGTGTTTCGTTTTTTCGTTTTGTTGTTGCATCTTTTTTGCATTTTTTGAAAAAACTATTGACAAAGCTTTTTTCTTATAGTATATTGCCACCATAGTTAATCGCTATAGTAATTAACCGTTCAATCAACAGACAGAGGAGGCAAAAGCATGCACCCATCATTTGATTCTCAAAAATCATTATTCCAAAGTATAGCCGAATGGCTAGAAGATACCATCTTGGCCGGTATTTATACAGAGGAAAGCCAAGTCCCATCCATAACAGAAATCTCGGTGCAATACAAAATAAACCCTGCCACCGCGCTAAAGGGCGTAAATATGCTCGTAGAATCCGGGCTGCTCTACAAAAAACGCGGTATGGGCATGTTCGTTTCCGAGGGTGCAAGAGTAAAGCTTTTGCAACAAAGGCATCAACTTTTTTTCACTGACTACATCAAACCACTGGTGGATGAGGCAAGCAGACTTGAAATCGGAAAAAAAGAGCTAAAAGATATGATAGAGAGAGGATATGACCATGACAATTAAATTAAAAAACGTCAGCAAGCATTATGGCCACACACAGGCGCTTGACAATGTGAATCTGGAATTCGGCGAGCGTAAAATATACGGCCTTTTAGGTAATAATGGCGCAGGCAAAACAACACTCTTAAACGCCATCACAAGCCGCATCATTGTAAATAGCGGCGAAATCACCCTTGATGGTGAGCCGATGTTTGATAATGACAGGGCGCTGAATCAAATCTATATGCTCAGCGACAAAAACTACTATCCCGAAACTATGAAAGTCAAGGAAGCATTTGGCTGGGCAGCTGTTTTCTATCCAAACTTCGACAAGAAATTGGCTGAGAAGCTATCCGAACGTTTTAAGCTTCCACTCAAAAAGAAAATTACCGCATTGTCCACCGGCTATGAAACAATATTTAAAATTGTAATGGCACTTTCTGCAAATACCCCCATTCTGCTGCTCGATGAGCCTGTTCTGGGACTGGACGCACAGCATCGAGACATGTTTTATAAGCTCTTGATTGAGCACTTTAGTGAAAATCCATGCACAATTGTGATATCAACACATTTGATTGCTGAGGTCGCCGGTATTATTGAGCATTGCATAATCATTAAAGACGGTTTGATTATAAAAGATACTCCTTGCGAAGAACTGCTCCAAAACGGCTATAGCATTTCAGGCCCAGCAGCTTCAGTTGATGATTTTGTTCGCGGTAAAATTGTCATGTCAGAGTCAATCCTGGGCGGTTTGAAGACAGCTTCAATCAGTGGCGAAATCCCACCCCAAAGCGAGCTTCCGGATGGTCTGGTTATTGGCACGATGAATCTCCAAGAATATTTTATACAACTCATGAATAAGGAGGAAATATAATGATTAATCTTCGTTTAGCCCCTGCAATGCACTATCAGCTTAAAGCCATGCTCAAAGCTGCATTATGGATATTAGGAATATTGGCGCTCATAACAGTAGCCTTAAATCTCCTTGCAGGTTTACATGTAGAGCAAATTACACAATATCCTTATGAGCCCGGAGTCATCGTTGACATAGATGAGATGGGCATAACTGTCAGATCCAATCTTGTATTCTTTAGTGTAGGCTCTATACTTTTAATAACGCTCTTCATCATCGGCATATGCAGTATCAGGGAGGATTTCAAGTTCTTTCTTCAGCATGGCTTGGGCCGACGCACAACATACCTCAGTACGCTTTTTATCAATTTGATTTCAGGAGCTGTTTTTGGCCTATTATGTACAATCCTCAACATCATTGGAAACCACTTCCCCTCTTTCCCTGCTTATGGCATCAGCTTCCCCGTTGACAATTTCTTTTTCGTATGGATATTGCATACACTCTCGTTTGTTGCTGCATGGCAGCTTGGTGCATTCTTCAGTCTTGTATATTATCGCATGAACAAGATGCAACAGATTGTTTTCACGGTCATAGCGATAGCCATAGTGATATTCGCAATTCCAAGTTTCATCGAGGAGATTATATTCTTTTTTGTCCCGAATGTCGCAATTATGGGTGCCGCGCTAACAAGCTTTTTTGGAAATTCGTTTGGTCTTGCAACGAGCCTCTTCGCATTCGGATTAGTAACTGCACTTATGAATTTCCTCCTGATTCGCCGTGTACAAGTCAAAAACTAAACCAAGCATTGCTGATGGTCTCATTGTAAATAAAAAGTGGATGTTTTACTGTTGACACACAACGATAATTCAGCTAGAATATAATTCTAAAATCAGTGGTGGGCTGAAACAAAAACTGCAATCTTTGCAAACTTATTTCAAGAATGAAGTACTAGCAAACAGGTCGAAGGTCTGTTTTCATAAATAATTAAATCATCAATGGGGAGTACAAACCTGCGGGTTCAGTACTCCCCTATTTTAGTTGGCGGGCAAAGAATGAAAACCGTAATAACATATGGCTCTTTTGATTTATTTCACGAAGGGCATCATAACCTTCTAAAACGGGCAAAAGCGCTTGGCGATAAACTCATTGTCGGGGTAACTACAGAGCAATTTGACATCTACAGAGGCAAGTTGAATGTCGTAGACTCACTGATGCGCAGAGTTGACCGTGTGCGGCAAACAGGCTTTGCCGATGAAATCATAATCGAAGATCATGAAGGACAAAAAATTGAGGACATTCAAAAATATAAAGCGGACATCATCGTTTTTGGATCGGATTGGGTCGAAAAATGCAACTACCTGAATAAGTATTGCGAGGTCGTATATTTAGAGCGCACAAAAAACGTATCCAGCACGATTTTGCGTCATGAACGCTCAGGTATTATCAGACTCGGCATTGTCGGAACAGGTCGAATTGCCGAAAGATTTATGCAGGAGACAAAATTTGTCAGCGGTGTTGATGTTGCAGGTGTTTTTAATCCCCGGACAGAATCCGCAAAAAAGTTTGGCAAAAAATACGAAGTTCAACCATACTTCGAAGATTTCGATGGTTTTCTAAAGCAAATGGATGCCATATATGTAGCCACTCCTCATGATACGCATTATGAGTACATTTGCAAGGCACTTCTTTTCAAAAAGCATGTTCTTTGCGAAAAGCCCATGGCATTATCGAAGCGCGATGTCGAAGCACTGTTCCACATCGCATTTGAAAACAAGGTGGTGCTGATGGAAGCAATCAAAACAGCTTATGCCCCCGGTTTTATCAAGCTTTTATCTATTGCCGAAAGTGGTCGTATCGGAAATATATATGATGTTGAAGCCGCATTCACAAAACTCATCCCTTATGACCCGGATATAAGAGAATATAATCCGACTGTTGGTGGCAGCTTTACTGAACTTGCAAGTTATTCTGTGCTGCCCATAGTCAAGCTTTTGGGTAACAATTATCAGTCGCTGGACTTTGAAAGCTTTCTGGCTGAAAACTGTGCTGATATATACACAAAGGCTCGCTTTAAGTATGACAATGCCATTGCAACCGCAAAAACCGGTATTGGCGTGAAGAGTGAAGGGCAATTATTAATTTCCGGGACAAAGGGGTACATACTTGTCAAGTCGCCGTGGTGGCTGCTGAAATCCTTTGATGTTTGTTGTGAAAATATTCATGAAAACGAGACATTCTCAGCGCCATTTCCAGGATTTGGCCTAAGATATGAGCTTGCAGATTTTATACGAAATATATCCGACCCAACACATAGAAACTTTAAATTTTCCAAAGAGGATTCAATATTTATGAGTGTAGTTATAGAAAATTTCCTGAAATATGCGCACCGGAGATAAAAATGAGAAAATTCGTCAGAGACAACATATTAGATCTACTACCAACCATAAAAGAAAGTCTGGAATACGCTGTCTTGGTCGATGACCACGCTGCGCGCATGGTGATTTCTGATGGCTGGGATGCGCTGGCGGCCATTTCACAGTTATTGGAACAAGGCTTAACTCAAAAAAGCATGACAAAGTATTTGCCTTTGCTCGGCGCTCTGAAAAACTCATTTCAACTGCTCAGCGGCGGCATTTGTGATGCAGATGCCGTCAACAATACCCTTGATAAAATGTGCATATACTTTGATCATATTTCACAGCTGTTGGAAGTTGAAAAAAGCATCAAAAAAGAGATTGTTTTCTTTCCCTATAAGGCCTCCATGTGGGACTGCATGGAAAGTGTTTGGGAAGCTGCTCAAGCGGACGACCGATGTTTTGTGACAGTCGTTCCTATCCCCTATTTTGATAAGGATAAAAATGGCAATTTTGCAACATATTATTATGAGGGTAATTATTTTCCCGATTATGTTGACGTCACTTTTTACAAGAACTTCAATATTGAGGCCATAAAGCCTGACATTGCTTATATTCACAACCCTTATGATGATCGAAACTACGTTACATCTGTGCATCCAAGCTATTATTCTCGACGACTTAAAGAACATGTACAAACGCTGGTGTTTGTGCCGTATTATGTTTCTCAAAGCACTCCTGGCCCAGCCTTAGCTGCTTCAGCAAGCATTATGGCAGCAGATGCTATCGTTGCGTATTCGCAGAGTGAGGCTAGAGCCTATCGTATACAAGGAGCACGCTGTAAAATTGCAGCATTAGGCTCCCCTAAAATTGACAAAATATTGAGCTTCGAGCGCAACATGCCTGAGATTCCAGACAAGTGGAGCATTTTGAAAGGAAAAAAAATTTTCTTTTTTAACACCAGTATTGCGTCCTTGCTCAGGTTTGGTGCAAACTATATGCGTAAGATTCGTGCGGTTGTCAATTTATTTGAGCGACGGAACGATGCTGCACTTATATGGAGGCCACACCCACTGACACTTTCCACAATCACTTCTATGAGGCCGGAGTTGCTGGGTGAATATGCTTTAGTCGAAAATATGACGACAAAGCTCAAAAATACAATTGTTGACGATACGCACGACATGAGCCTTGCGCTCGCATTGGCAGATGCTTATATCGGAGATGTGAGCTCATCTTTGGTCTGTCTTTTTGCGATAACCGGTAAGCCCTTATTTATGCTCAATTTTAATATGCCGATTGCACCCACCGAAGAAGAGCTGATTTGTCTTTCTGCAACCGATGCTTTGTCTGCACCTTGTGTTGACGGTAAGCATGCTTGGGTTTTTTGCACCAGTGTAAACGCAATGTGCACACTCGATTTAAGCACAGGACGCGCAACAGTTATATCCTCTGTCCCGGTGGAAGCCAATGCACCTGAGCGATATGGCCAACCGGTAAAAAAAGGCAACACGCTTCTTTTTCCTCCTATGCGCTCAATGCAATGGGCGGAATATGATATTCAGAGCAGAACGTGGAATAAGTATCCTTTACCTCAAATCGCACAGCCGGTTACTCAACGCGGCGCATGTCTCATCACTGCGTTTGACACGACCGAATACGCAATTTTTGCACCGTTTCACAGCAAGGCCTTTTCCAAGTACGACAAGGTGACCGGAGAGATTTCGTATCATGCTGACTGGTACGATGAATTTAAATCATATGTTTATAATCCGGATTATGGTCTGTTCGGCTCTGCAAGCAAGCTGATTGAAGAGTCGCTTTTTTTCCCTTCCAAGCAGGCAAATATTGTACTTGAGCTTAATGTCATCTCAATGAAAACGAAAATCCATAAGGTGGGGGTGGCACATAACAAATATCATGGCATCACATTTGACGGTGAGTCTTTTTGGCTTACCAAACATCTGATGCAGGGCACATATGATCCCCACAACTCAGTTGTCCGATGGAATAAAGATACAGGTGTCTGCAAAGAGTTTTTGCTTGAACCTATTACAAAAAAAGCGATAGTTTCATGCAGCTTCTTTAGGGATATCATATATTCAGGAGGCAAAATATGGATATTTCCGTATGGAGCCAGCGAGATTTTTCATATCTGCCCTAAGACTGAAACTGTCAAATGTATAGAGACCGGGCTGCCCTATCCGCTCGGTGACAGACAGAGCCCTTATTATTCAGCTTCTGCAAATATTGCAACTACATTCTTTTTAGAAAACACAGATCATCAGCTCATGTTGTTCTCGTACTTTGACAATAGTCTGCTTTTAATTGATACGCTATCCGAAAAAGTTGAGAAAATAAATATTTATATAGACGGAATTGAGCATCTGCTCAAAAGTGTCCATGCACCCTTGCCGTATTTACATCTTGAAAGTGCTTTTATAACTACATCCGCCTATATTGACAAGGTGTGTAGCGGCTTCATTTCTGAGTTTGACCCGAAACAATCCGAATATCACAAAAGTCTATATATCAACAGTGATGGAAGCTGCGGCAAAAAAATCCATGAGTATTTCTTACGACATATCTGCTAAAAATAAATCCCAGCACAACTGCTGACAATCCGGCAGGCGGTATTGTACGACTTTAATGTTTCGTATATTTCATCTGCATACTTTGAGCTGGCTATTACAATAACCGCATACTCATCCAGCAGTGCAATGGCTGAATCAACCGAAAGCACTTTAATGGTTTTTCCGTTGATTTCTATTCCTTCTTTTTGTTTTTCAGTATCGTTATCAATAAAAAATAGCAATTTTTCAAAAACTCGATTGTCTCGCGCAAGCTCTACCCCAAAATGGCCGGCACCGAAAATAACGTAACTATTGAGCTCCATACTGTCTTCCGGAAGCACTTTCAAGAGTTTTGCGTAACCGGTAATCAGGTGCCTTTCTGCTGCTTTTCCAAACCCTTCTTTATAAAAATCTTTGAAAAAAAGCTCACGATTTTTGTTTTCTGCCGGTGGGGTGCATAGATGCGGCAAATCCTTCAAACGGTCAAAGTCCAGAGGTTCTTTGTATATTGCATCGGATATTTCATTTAATATTAAGTATGCTTTGTTTGAGTTTACCGTTATGAGCGAAACGCCCATATTACATTTCGGGTCTAACCGTCTCAGCACTTCGCTTAGCAGAGGATCATATGCATCTGCAAGTGAAAAATCGCTGACTCTGGGGATTTTTTCATACTGGCATATATAACATGATTTTCTTTGGTATAAATTAGCAAGAAACCCCATATAGTAATACGAGTCCTTCGGCTCCTCAATTACAAATGAGTTGTCATCAAACTGCATAATCCTTTGGGTAGGATAGTATTTGCTCACCATTTGGCGTTCATAATTAATTACTTTTTTTCCGGTTTTTTCTTCGATTTCCCTCAAATACTCCCGCATAACCATATGAGATGGAACGCCGTGGCATACCAGATCACAGGTCACCAAATTGGTATATGTAACGCCCAAAAAAGAAAATAATCCGGCAATTTGACACGGGGTTCCTGTATAAAGCACAAGACGATCTGCTTTCAAAAAATGTTCAGCCTGCCTGTATGTTTCACCTATGTCGCTCTGAATATATTTTGAATTGCACATCGGATATACGCCTTCAATAGATTCTGCTGAGGTATGGTATACATGCGCTATTGTTTTTCCCACAACACCGAATACAACACCACCTTGGTTTATTACATATTCAGAAACAGCGAATGCCATGCCCCCGGATGCTGAGCGCTTGCGTGCAACTTCATCAAGCACATAGCAAGCATATGCATATGGCGCGTCAAAAACTTCTGGATTCAGAGTCTTTGCACATTTTCCAATAGGACATGCCCTTGCACAGTTGCCACAGCCCGTGCATATTTTTTCATCGGTAATCGGATATTTAAACCCTTCATCATCTTCTGTCAGTTCAATACAACTCATTGCGCACGCATTCGCACAAGCATAGCATCCATAACATTTTTCCCTCAGGCTTTCATTGCAAAACATCATAATCATGACCATTCCTTTCATTACGTTGAATGCTTTCCGGCTCCAATAATCATTATGATTCGCATGAAAGCGCCCTCCTCAAGAACGCAACAGAAGCATTCCGCAATTCTTCCAGACGCAAATAAGCCTCATCAAAATTTATATCAAGTGAAACATCAGAAATCGGCTTATATTTTTCTATAATGCGCTCAGTTAACCCAAATTCATTGAGCAAATCACAAACCCTTGGCGCTGCCATTTGATTTACAAAGCTGTAAAACGGCCTACCAAAAAGTATCGAAAAAATAGTTCCATGATATGAGTCTGTAATGATGAGCTCAGCGTTTTTCACAAGGGACAAGAACTCTTCTATTCCCGCAAATTTAAAACTCCCTGCGCTATGCTTTATTGCATAAGACGGTAGTTCAAAAAACGAATGGATGACGTTATACGCAAATTTTTTGGAAACCTTATCAGCAAATGATAATATGTGTGGCACCACCAAACCACTCTGAACAAGGAGCAGAAGAATATATTTGTCTTTACAAAGTGGTCTTTCTATAAACTGCTCATAACTACGCGCACAAAGCAGCAGTGTTGGATCTAATGTCGTTACCACTTTTTGGTCTGTAAACTGCTGAATCAGATCTACATGAGTCTTTTCCCGGACTGAAATGAAATCAAAGTTAGGGATAAATCTTTCGTATGTTTCAAGATCGCGCCGTGCAATACCTGCCAAAGATTTTCCTAAGCTTGCCGCATATGCGATTTTCACCTGTGCTCCGGAAGCAAAGTCCAGATAATAGCAGTCATTATTGCGGTTTATCCCTGAGTTCCAAACCTGGTCACTCCCGGTAATCAGGTAGTCGTATTTTGAGAGGCTATAGGCGGTGAATTCATCAAATGATTCTCCCTCTATTCCTATAGCTTCGCGGCGAAATTTATTGAATTTATTTATCTGCTCTATATATCTCCTTTTCTGCTTAGGTTCTTTGTAGTTTGGAAACGCCCAGTTGCGAGGCACATAATTTATGATGTCTGCATCCATTTTATGAAAGGATTTTATTTTATTTCTAAGTGCATAGCTTTGTAGCACAGCACCAAAGCTAACAGCAAAATGAAAAGTTATTATGCCCACTTTTTTCATCATCCGACGCTCCTCATCAAAAGCCAAAAACAATATCTGTAAGCGATATTATTTGGCTCAATTTTACACCTGCATTTACCAGATCATCGGTTATTTCCGAAGCATAAAAAACAGGTGTCAAAACTATGGCATCAACCGGCGCCCTCTTCTGAATATCATTTATCCCAACTATTGGAATATTCAAATCCGTCCTTGAATATGATTGATAATTTTTGTCAATCATAAAGCTGACCTCAATTTCTGAATCTTTTATATCCTCATAAAAGAGCTTTCCTAAATTATTTACCGTTCCAACCCCATATATCGCAATGGATTTAATATCATTGCTGATAAAGAACTTTAATATGTCTTTGCCTGTTATTTTGTTCTCTAAATACCTGATAATTGTCATATAGGTAAATGCAAAATAGTCTTTATGATTTTTTTCGCCTAAATAATACATCTTCTATTCCTCTTTAATGACAGCATCTCATATCCGATTTATCCTGTCTATTCTTTCGGGAAACATGGCGTTGCTTTCAATATAATCAGCCAAGTATATGAGCATTTCTTTGCGCATAAGTTCAAAGCGCACATGATTTTCTTCCCTCAGTGCGCTTTCTGCAAGCTGGCTTGCGCTATAACAATGCACCCTCTTTTGCCAAAATGCTATGTCTGGAAATCCTTTTTTTTCAGTCAGGTATATGGTTTCTTTCAAGCTCCTTAAATAATCTGTCTCTTTTTCAACCGATTTTGCACGAATCAAGGAGTCATCTCTTTGCCGATAATGATACAGCGGTTTATCTACAAATATTCCGCTGCAATTAGCGGTCAGGATAAACTCCGTCAAAAATTTCAAATCTTCTGATATTTTTAATTGTTCATCAAATAACAAATGATTGTCTTTTACTATCTCTGCCCTATATAACTTGTTCCATACTGCTGAATAAAATCCTGCATACTCGTTGAGCCTGAACAGGTAGAGCAGCATTTGCCTTTGTGTCAGCATCTGATTTGAAATTTTCTTTCTTCCGGCTTCTACGACCGAGCTATAGTCCGTGTCTCTGGTAAAACGCGCTGCACTCAAATGCACCTCGTGAGATGACAAAGCATTGAATAACACCTCATACATATCCGGCTCAATCCAATCGTCAGCATCAACAAATCCCAAATATGCCCCTGTTGCCTGCTCCAAACCAGCATTTCTTGCGGAGCCGACTCCCCTATTGGCCTTGTGAAAAGACTTGATACGACAATCCTTTTTGGCATACTCATCACAAATAATCCCGCTGTTGTCCGTCGAGCCGTCATTTATAAGTAATACTTCGAGATTCGAATAGGTTTGCCCTATAACACTCTCAATGCACTTTTTAATATATGGCTCGGCGTTATAGACCGTTATGATGACAGATATTTTATCCATATAACCTCCGGTTATCACATTTCGTATGCCGACTGATTAGGCAGAATGCTGTCAAGACTTTGAATTAGCCTGATTTTTGCTTCACCAAATGCTTCATCACTCATCACATAGTCATTGGGGTCGTTGATACAAATAACTTTGCCATTTTGCTTTTTTATATAAGAGAGCGCATCCGAGAAGATATCTTGGTTATCAAGAATAAAACTCTTACCGAAGTTTACGCTCCTTGGGTAAAAGTTCCCAGTAGCCAATTGCCAGCATTTAAAGAGCCATTGATTAAAGTCAAGCATCTCTCTGAACTTATGCGCACATGTTTGCTCCAGTTTTTCAGGTTCTTTTTTCCATAGTTCGATCATCGTTGACTTGCATAGTGATGACGGTAAATGATGCTGCCATATGCCGGTAAATCTTGGGAATCCTGAAAGCATCCATGAGCGCAGAATCATCTTTCCATATTTATAATTATACCAACCCCAAAGGTTGCTTCTGATCACTTTTTGGGAATCAAAGTACTTGTTCATTATCCCCGCCGCACGATGCTTGCTAAAGCAATAGAAGCTGTCTTCTTTGTGTGATATTGCAGTAAGAATCGCGCTGTCGCAGGGCTTTCCTTTATTGAAGAAATCCTCAACCTTCGTGGGTTTGATCAAAAATGTATCATCATTAAAATACACAAAATGCTCCGAAAGTTCTTGTATCCTGTGAAAGTTAAGCTCAATAGTATGTGAGTTAAAAGTGGGCAGATACTTTGAGGGAATATAGTCACTGTGGTTAATTATCTTTAATTTTGCATGAGCATTATTAAGCCATTTTGGAGTATGCCCCCATGTGACCAGATAAACATGATTCACCCATGGTGCAAATTGCTCAATTCCTCGAAACAGATAAACCAAGGTCTCCCAATCCCTATATCTCGATGCTCTATCATCTGAGGTCGTCGAGGGGGCGTATTGCATTTTTTCCATCAGCCATTTTGGGTCATTTCCATCAACCCATGTGATGATTATGTCGATAGGATAAGCCTGGTTTCGTGGTTTCATTATTCGCCCTTTTCACAGATTATAGTTAAGCAGCGTCTCCATCCTATAAAACTTTTCCGGAAATGCTCTGTTGCTACGCATATAATCACTCAGATGATATCTGAGCTCGTATTGCATCAATGCAAGCGTTTCTTTGTCCTTATTATTTATGGCCGTTTCTGCAATGATGCTTGCATGATGACAATAAAAACCTCTGACCCAAAATTCCATATCTTCATAATCACTGTCTGAAAACAAGCTACAGATCATCTTGTATGCTTTTAAAATGTCCTGTTGCACTTCCAATGAAGCGGATTTCGAAATCGATCCGACCCTCTGATAATAATGATATACCGGTTTATCTATATAAGTGCCTGTGCACTTATTTTCGATGACCAGCTTTGCCAGAAACAACACATCCTCCCCATAATTGATGCTTTCATCAAATCTTAGGTCGCTATTTTTGATTGCCTCTGACAGAAATAGTTTATTCCACAAATACCCGCAAAACCCCATGTAATGATCACGTTGGAATTGATAGCGCAGCATATTTCTTGTTGAAATGATTCCATCAGGGATTTTTAAGGAATTGGTCATCGCAACAGACTGAGTATCATTTGCCTTGTAGTAGTTTGCTATGCCTATTTGAACATTTTCTTTATTTATGGCTTTATATAGCATCTCATACATATCAGGCGCAACAAAGTCGTCTGAATCAACAAATCCGATGTACTGCCCTGTGGCATATTTCAATCCAAGATTTTTTGCAGAACTCACCCCACCGTTTTTTTTATGAAAAACCTTGATGCGACTGTCCTTCATGGAATACGCTTCGCAGATTTCACCGCTTTTGTCGGTTGAGCCGTCATTTATTAAAAGAGCCTCAAAATCAGTAAATGTCTGAATAGCAATGCTATCCAGACATTTAGAAATAAAAGGCTCGACATTATATACAGGAATTATGATTGATATTTTATCCACCGTGACGCTCCATATCAACCCGCGAGTGGTCTGTGCCAGTAAAATTTCAAAGATTGCTGTCTTTATTCTATAGCTTGCAATGCAAGTTGTCAATAATCCAATACGCCAGTGACGGTGTCAAGTTGTTCTGGGTAAATCCACGCTAAAAAGTTTAGCTGACGTTTCTTAGTTTACCCAAAGCATCTAAAGCGACTTTGGATCCGGTAGTTTTACCGGATATTTTGTTATCATA
>Ga0123355_10001014_pt1 | contig 38969 bp, 37 predicted proteins | sample TergutEmb28metaG_3_FD_89872 | JGI IMG/M metagenome (GOLD analysis project Ga0123355, IMG submission 89872) | Embiratermes neotenicus P1 segment gut microbial communities from Petit-Saut dam, French Guiana - Emb289 P1 | ecosystem: Host-associated > Arthropoda: Insects > Digestive system > Gut ...
GGCGGTGCGGTCGCCTTTTTTTATTTCAAAATTTAAGTTAGTGAAAAGCGTTTTGGCACCAAACCCCATGGTTAGCCCTTCTACTGTTAGCACATCGTGGCCGGAGTTTAGGCGGGGTGTAAGGCGCAGGCGCATCGTGTTTGGGTCTTCTGTAGGTTTGTCTACACGCTCTATTTTGTCCAAAAGTTTTTCTCGGCTTTTGGCAAGTATGATTTTGGCCTCGGTGCTATAGGAGCGCAGCGTTTTTATAACCTCTTCGTGGTGTTTTATGACCTTTTGATTCTCTGCATATTTTTTTGCGGCAAGCTCGCGGTCGGTGGCTTTTTTCTTGACAAAATGGCTGTAGTTGCCGTGGTACACTACGGATTTTTTATTTTCTATTTCGATGGTTTTGGTGACAACTTTGTCCATAAAATAGCGGTCGTGAGAGATGATTAATACAGCACCAGGAAAGTTGCGCAAGTATTCCTCCAGCCAGGTTACGCTTTCTATGTCTAGGTGGTTTGTGGGCTCGTCCAACAGAAGAAGGTCGGCGCGCTCTAGCAAAAGTTTGCCTAGGAGGGCACGGGTGCGTTCGCCGCCGGATAGTTTTGCGAAAGGTTGTGTCCATTGTGCTTCTGGAAAACCAAGGCCGCGGAGTACGCCTTTTAGGCGGCTTTCGGACTCGAACCCGCCTTGCTGCTCGAACTGTATGCTTAGTCGTTCGTATTTTTCCATTGCGCTTTGCAAGCTGTTGTCTTCAAGTGTGGCCATTTTACTTTCGAGGTCACGCATATCTTGTTCCATTTTTTTTAGTGGTGCAAACACTAAATCAAGGGCTTGGTATAGATTAAGCCCTTGAGTGAATCCCACCTCCACTTTCTCACTTTGTTGTGGACGCGCACCGCCCGGTGCGCTTTGAACTACCACCTGGGGCAGGTACCCCAACCGCATGCTGCTTGATTTTGTGATAGTGCCTTCGTCGGCTGTCCATTCGCCGGTTAATAGCCTAAACACAGAGGTTTTGCCGGCACCGTTAACGCCTACAAGGGCAACTTTTTCTTTTTCTTCTATGATGAATGACACATTGGTTAAAATTTCTTCTACGCCAATGGCCTTGGATAAATCTTTGCATTGCAGAATCATTTGTTATCACATCCTAGACGCATTATACCAACTGTAGAATAGCTAGGCAAATAAGGATAGCACCACCAAGCCACGAAATGTTAAAGCGAGACTTTTCTGCCGCAGTTTTGCCCAAATATCCGCCAAAATATAATGCGACAAGTCCGACTAGAAAAGTAACGGTTATCAGTGCCGCACCATTTACGCCAATTAAAGCGGCACTAAGCCCCACCGCAAAACCATCCAGCGAAAGGGACGTTGCAAGCACAATAGATTCTTTTATGGAAATACACTTGGACGTATCTGCGTCTGCCGCCTCTGGGTCGGCGTAGACATGCAGCACCAATTTGAAACTAAAGGCTGTGAATGCGATTTCCTTTTTTAAATTATTATATTTGCGGATAATAGACTTTGTAATGCTGTCGAAAAGTTTGACAATACCTATGCCAAACAAAATAACAAAAGACACCCAGGCCAAAAAAGTGTCAGGCAAAAAACCTACAAAAAGGTTGCCCAAAAAAAACGCCATCGCCACTGTAAATGTTGAAATGCCAGTTATAACCAGCAAAGAGAGCAGGGGGATTTTGATTTTTTTTGTGCCATATGAAAAAGCAACGGCCAAAGCGTCTACAGAAATGGAGACGGCTATAACCGCTGCTTGCAATAGTAGTAGTGCAAAGTTCATTTATAACTCCCTCGTTAGGCTGCTGTTTAAGTATATGAAGGAGAGGGGGCGGGGGTTACAGAGTGCTTTTGATGACGGTGACGTCACTGTTTTGTCGTTTTGGTCAAAAGCTTACCAAGCCGCTGTTAGAGCCACTTTTACCGGTTATTTGCGATAGCTAGTGCTGCTGTTAGTGCGTCGCCTATTACCCATATGTCTGGGGCGTAGCCTATGCCTTCTTGCCACTGGTTTTCGGGGTGCATGAAGAAGCTAGGGCCCATTACAACGGGAAGACCCGAGTTAGGCAGATGTAAGCTGTGGAAGCCGGATGTGAGTAGCACTCCACCAGTATTTTGTCCAATAACCAATGTATTCTCCATATTGAGTACATGGCTTGTAAAGAATTCGGCCGCAGATGACGAAAATCTGTCGATAAGCAGAATTAAAAGAGTGTCATTTGAAAACCCCGGAGTGGCATGAACAAAATCCATTGTGTGATAATCATCTATTTGTGAAAATTGATCAAATATTTCAGCCCAGGCATCAAAATACTCTATTGTTTCATCCAGCGGATTAAAATATTGATACCAATGCTTAGGTAAAGATTCCATGGCATTCGGCGGAGTTATCCCATGTGTATAAATTCCTACGTGGCCTCCTGGAATAATATTTCCTGTAAGCATGTAAAACCATATTCGACCTAACTCGCCTGAGCCGCCCAAATTTGTACGAATGTCAATAATGATAACATCCTCGTCTTGCAGCTCTTCTGCAAAAGACAAAAATAGTTGGCCATAATCAGGATTAAGATAAAAACTTTCATCCCAAGATGTTGCAGCAGGGAATGGCATGTTGCCTCGCATAGTTACAACGGGGATGCTATCTGTAAATTCTAGTGTAGGGATAGGCGACTGGGCAAATCCCATCCAACTGTCGTTCATGATGATACGTTCTTGGTCGCCATTTTCAAAGATAAAAGTTACGGCATATATACCGCCATATTCTTCATCACGCAAAAAAACAGGCAGATAAAAAAATTCCCCATATTCATTTGCCGCCAAGCGAAACACTTCATCGATGCTATGCCCTTCTATGTTAACCAAAAGGCGTCCGGTGTCTCGGTGTACAAAACCATTTTCGGTTTTATCAAAAGGTGTTTCCCAAACAAAACGGTGGTTGCGTACGCCAATTGTTACTCCGTTAAATACAAAGTGATTATCTGCAATTACTTGAGCCAACGCCTCCTGCAACTGCATTGAAAGCATTGCTGTAACAACACGTTCCATTTCTGATAGTGAATCCAATATGCTATCGCGCAAAGGCAAAAAAACTTCATCCCCACCAAAATAGTTATAGGCGGCATACCAGTGTTTCAGCAGGTCGAACAAAATCATTACATCTTCTATGGCTTCTTCCGTTGAAATAGCATGAGCACGGGGGGCATAAAACAGCCGCTCCCACTCTATTACAGAGGGGTCACGCCCGTATATTAACGCATGCACCCTGTCCATATCCGGCTCGAATGTGTTTTGGCGGCGCAAATTGGCTGTAGCAAGTATGTCATCAAACGTTATAGATATAACTTCTGCTGTGGCTTCAACCTCTGAAACTTCAAGCATTTCGTCGCCTTGTGTGTCTTCGGCAATCTCTTCTGTAAGCGTCTCCTCAATGGGTGTGTCTTGTGGGCGCGACCCACATGCGGCAATGACAAAAAGAAGAATAAGTAGGAGTACAGGTGCAAGAAATTTTGCTCGTTTCATATTTACACGTCCTTCCGTTTATAGGGTTGGGTTTTTGCACGACGAAGTTTGTGCGAAAACCCTTGGGTTTTTGCACAGCGCAGCTTTTGCAGAAATCCTTGCGTTGTTTCAACGCTCCGATTACAAGTACGTAATTTTTTCGGTTTTGTTGCCATGTGCGCCAAAAAATCACAAAAAACCACCTGTTTCGTCGCTTGATAGCGAAAAACAGGTGGTTGAAAAACATCGAACAAATGTTTTGTTTTTTTGGTGAAAAGCTTACCAGCCTTTGGCACGAGCCTCGGCACGGGCTTTGCCCGCATGCTTGCTCGCATGCCCGCTTTTTATGCGGCTTATTTGGGATTTTAAAGCGGGAAAAACAGCGGCAACAAGAATATTATCAACACACCAACAAGTATCTGCAACGGTATGCCAACCTTCATATAATCTACAAATCGATACTTGCCTGCCACCATAACCATCGCATTAGGCGGCGTAGAAACAGGCGTGGCAAAGGACATGCTTGCCGCATAGGTTACCGCCATCACAAAGGGTAGGGGACTAACCCCAACTTCTGCGGCGGCCATAATAGCCACAGGCAAAAACAGAACCGCCGTTGCAGTATTGCTTATAAATATGCCAAAAAGCGAGGCAGTTACATAAAGCCCAGCCATTACAACCAACGGCCCGGCACCACCTAGCGCACCCGTTATACTGTCTGCAATAAATGCAATGCCACCGGTGTTTTCCAATGCGGTTGCCATTGGCATCATACACGCAATCAAGACAATAATTTGCCAGTTTATCGCGCGGTAGGCTTGTTCTGTGCTGCGCACACTGCCTGTCAAAACCATAAAAAGCCCTGCCAAAATGATAGACATAACCGCCGGAATCCACTCGAATACAAGCATGACAACCATGGCAATAAGCACGGCACCGGCTAAAATGGCACGCACTGGGTTAAAGTCTGTTTCTGGCGCGGTATCTTGGCGGGTTATAACAACCAAGTTGCTGCGTTCTTTTGCTAGTGTGTCAATGTCTTTCCACTTGCCGTACACAAGCATAGCGTCACCAAATTGCAGTTTGTCTTGCAATGATGTTTTCTGCGAATTGCCCTGCCGCCCCTTTGTGGCCAAAACCGTAAGGCCAAATTGTTCGCGGAATTTTACACTCTCGATAGTCTTGTTAACCAGGCTCGATTGCGGAGTAAGAATAACCTCGGCAATGTCTGTATCCCTGATGTTTAACGCCTTAATATTTCCGCCCAATGAAATTTCAAGATTTACTTCTTCCAAAAGTTTTGCTATGGAAGTTTCGTCCGCGTATAGAAGTAGCGTGTCGCCTGCTTCGAGTTCGCATGTTGGCACGGGTGTAACGCGTGTTATGGTGCCTGTGGACAAAAACGGAAATGTCTTCGTGGTAGGTTTTTTCCCTATTTTTAATATGGTAACGTTGTATAATGAAGGCCACTTTAAATCTTTTAGCATCTTGCCGACAATTTTATGCCCCTCGGGTACCTCGATGTAATGAAGTTTTTCATCTATATTATATTGGTACAGCAATTCGGAAACATTGGCAGATGCTGCAATTTGCGACTTTTTCTCATACGGTTTATCCAAGAGTTTGCGCCCGATAAACCACATGTACAATGTACCGGTTACTATAATAATAAGCCCGATGGGCGTAAAATCAAAGAAGGATAACCCCGGCAAACCAGCATTTATAAGCGCATCGCGCGCCAAAAGGTTGGGTGCTGTACCAATAAGGGTAAGTGCACCACCCATGCTTGCGCCAAAGGCCAGTGGCATAAGCAACTTGCCCGGGTGAATGTTCATTTTCACACTAAGGCTAACAACTATTGGCATAAGAATGGCTACGGTGCCTGTATTGCTTATAAAGCTGCCTATTACAGCTACTAAAATTTTGATAAAAACAAGCATCCTAAACTCGCTGCCGGCTGTTACCTTAACCAAAAGGTTGCCGGCTTTTTTTGCAAGCCCGGTTTGTGCAATGCCCTCGCCCACGATAAAAAGGACCGCAAGCATAATGACAACCGTGTTGGAAAAACCCGCCAAAGCCTCCGGCACAGACAAAACGCCGGTTAGGAACAGTGCCAAAAGAGAACACAGTGCAACAAGGTCGGACCGGAATTTGGGTATGGCAAAACTTATGGTAGTTGCCGCTAGGATGATGAATACAATTTGCATGTCGCTAAACATTTTTAACTGGCTCCTTATATCTCAAAATCTGTGATTGTATAGTTTGCGTAGAATCTACCTGTTTTAGGCACAAATTTAAGCAAACAGAAATCTGGGCATGTGAATGCTTTTTGTGGGTACGCATCTTTGAATTTTTCTACCCAGTATTTTTCTTTCACTTTCATGTCGGTAACGATTTCTATTTCGCCTTTTAAGTAACAACCTGCCCACTTAAATAGCTTTTTGGAATAGAAATAAACGGCGGCTTTGTTGGTAATTGCTAGAGCCACAGCAAATTTTGAAGATGTGTTGGTGGCGAAAAACAGTTCGCTTAGCGACTCACGGTGTTTGCCTGGGACAACGGCCTTTACCATTGGGTAACCCTCGGAGTCGGTACAAGATAGAATAAAAGTGCTAACTTTTTTATGTAGTTGCTCTGCTTGTTGTTTAACTGTCATACCGTACCATACCTTTCACGCATTGCATCCATTTTTGGCACTATCTCTTCAGGCTCTACCCCTGTGCCGTCTAAATTAATGCAGCAAATTGAAAAGCCCATTTTTACATTTGCCAATATAGTTTTCTTTTTAAACCAGTTTAAGCCGCTCAAATATTTATCTTCATTAACAACACCTACCACAACAAACACTTGGCTCATATACGGCTGAATACGAATAAACCTAATATCCTCCCAAGGGATAAAACCTAGCGCAATAGCTGTGGTGTGGTCTGTAATGCCTTTATCATCAACAATAAGAACTTCTTTTATATTCGCTTTTTTTATGTACAGAGCTAAACATAGCCCAAAAAAAGCTGCCGCAAACACCATAACTGCTCGAGCTGCAAGAAGTATGCCTTCACGCCTAAATACCTCTAACATTATGTCCGCAGGCAGAAACACAAAAACAAGCGGTAGCCTACGTTACTAACTTTAATGTACTCGCCTGCAATTTCATTTCCCTAGCTGCGGCATAAGTAGCCTCTGTAATTTGTGCCCCGCCGGTCAACCTTGCAAGTTCGCCTATCATTGCTTGGTTTTCCAGTGGGAATACGCGTGTAACAGTTCTTTCGCCCTGCACAGATTTTTCTATGAGAAAATGCGTGTCCGCCATAGCAGCAATTTGCGGCAGGTGGGTGATACACAGTATCTGCCGTTTGCGGCTTATGCCCATCAATTTCTCTGCTACTTGTTGCGCTGTGCGGCCGGAAACACCTGTGTCCACTTCATCAAATATAACTGTATCCATACGGTCGGCGTCTGCCAAAATAGTTTTTACTGCAAGCATAATACGGGACATTTCGCCACCGCTGGCGATGCGCTTTAGCGGTTTCTCTGGCTCGCCAGGGTTGGGGGAAATCATAAACTCTACTACGTCATTGCCGTCCGGGCCAAAGGCGGTTTTACGCTGTATGTCTATGAAAAAGCGCGCGTTTACCATGCCCAAGTCTTTTAATACATTGCTTATGCCTTCCGCAATCTTGTCTGCAACTTGCCTTCGGTGGGCATGCATTGCATCACAAATGCGGGTTATCTCTGCTACTATATTCCGACGCACTTGCTTTAATCGCACAATTTCTGCTTCGGAATTTTCTAAGTTATCCAGGTTTTGCTGTAATTCCTGTTGTTTTTTAAGTACATATTCAACATCGCCACCGTGTTTTTTCTTGGTGCGGTAAATAACATCCAAGCGGCTTTCTACTTTTTCAAGTTCGTTAGGGTCGGCGTCCAGCTCGTCGATATAGTCGCGTAGCTCTGCAATGATGTCTGTTAGTAGCCCGCTTGCTTCCATCACTGTAGAATATAACTTTTCCTTTGCTGGGTCTATGCGGGAAATCTCTGCAATCAAACCTTCTGCCCTACCAATTTGGTCGGCGGCGCAAAGTTGCATGCTGTTGCCGCCATACAAATTGGAAAGTGCAGTGGTTGCATTTTTGAATAATTTATCTACACCGCTTAGGCGGTTTCTTTTCTCTGTCAATTTTTCTTCTTCGCCTACTTGCAAGTTGGCTTTTGTTAACTCATCCAGTTGGAAACGCCAAATTTCTATTTGCGCTTCCCGCTGGTTGCCTATGCCTGCGATGGCTTTAAGCTGCTTATCTGCCTCGCGGTATTTTTTAAGCTCTGCGGCAAGTTCGATTTTTAAATCTTCAAGTTTTAACCCACAAAATTGGTCTACTAAGTGTAGCTGTTTGTTGGAATCTAGCAAGCTTTGATGCTCGTGTTGGCCGTGCACATCTACCAGTAGCGCAGCAGCTTCTTTTAATACGCTAACAGTAACCGTGCGCCCGTTTATACGGCATGTAGACTTGCCGCTATCTGTTTGCATGGTGCGGGACAGAATAAGTTGTCCTTCTTCGGGTTCTACCCCCAACGCAAAAAGACCCTGTAATACAACGGGGTCTTCTATTTCTAAAATACCTTCCACATGGGCATACTCTGCCCCTGCACGCACCAACTCACGCGTGGCCTTGCCACCTAAAAGAAAATTAATAGAGTCCACTAAAATGGATTTGCCCGCGCCTGTTTCCCCGGTAAGGATATTCAAACCCGGGGCAAATTTTACTTCTACTTCATCTATTAGGGCTACATTTTCTATACGCAAATGGTCTATCATGGCTTTAACTTCTCCAATAATTCCGCCGTGGCGGCTTCTGTTTTTACAACACAAAACACAGTATCATCTCCTGAAATGGTGCCCAAAACTTCCGCAAAGTTCATTTCATCTACTGCTAGTGCCACGGCCATAGCAAGGCCGCTTACGGTGCGTATTACCACCATGTTGCCGGCAGATTCTACAGACAAAACAGCATCAGCAAAAATACGGTCTAGGTTTACATTGGGAATGTCTCTCTTTTTGGGCGCTACATACTTTTGCCCTTTTGCTGTAGTTTCCTTGGTTAGCCTAAGGTCGCGAATATCGCGGCTTACTGTTGCTTGTGCGGCTGGGAAACCTGCCTCGGCCAAAGCCTCTGTTAGTTCGTCTTGGGTGAAAATGTCTGTTGTGCGCACCAGTTGCAAAATTGCCTTTTGCCGTTCAGATTTCATAAGAGTTTTTTCCTTTTCAAAATATCATGAAAATGATTTGGCGCTGTTTTAATTATTTTTGCTTGGTGAATGGATTTTTTTATTGTCAAAACATCGCTTACATGAGTTTGCTCTTCGCCATCTAGCGTTACGAGAAATTCTGCTTTAGCAGAAATTTTAATTATATCGTTAGCACCAACTACTACAGGGCGGGAAGAAAGGCTGTGTGGGCAAATGGGGGTGATTGCTATCATTTGTCCGTTTGGTAGCAATATTGGCCCGCCGGCAGAAAGATTGTAAGCGGTAGAACCTGTTGGTGTAGCAATAATAATTCCGTCTGCACGTATGGTATCCCAAAAAATATCGTTAATGTAAATAGAGAAAGCATTAAGTCCTGGTTTAGCGTTTATAACAACATCGTTTAGGGCTACTTGCCCACTGCATATCTCCAGCATCATACGGTTTTCTATCCGGTAATTGCCGCCAATTACTCTTTCGAGGGCAGAAAAACCGTCGTCTTTTTCCACATCGGTTAGGAAACCTAGCGTGCCAAGGTTTATACCTATTATAGGTACGTCCGTTCTTTGGCGGGAATAGCGCAGTATTGTACCATCTCCGCCAAGCACCACGGCAAAGCTTGGGTTACTGTCTGTGACAGTAACCCCTTTTGCCGTTAAAAAATCTATTACTTGTTGCGTGTAAATTTTCTGCGGGTCTTTAATTTCATTTGTTATTACTTGGGCGCGCATTAGAATGCATTTAGCCTTCTGTTGTTACGAACAACATTTGCTTCCGCTACCCAGCCTTCGATAAGCCCGTTTAGAATTTCTGCACGCTCGCCAAAGATAAAGTTATCTCTAAAAGGCTCTTCCCACTCATCCCAATCAGGCGAATTTATAGCACTTAGATAAACGAGGACAAAACCGCCTTCAACTTCCAGGGGCACGGCAGAACCAATTTCTAAAGCCATTATCTCGTCATAATCTTCCCAAGTAAGGCTAAACATCTCGGCAAATTCGTTTAGCTCCATAGTAAACGCACTTGTGGTTGAAAATTCTTCAAGCGTGCGGAAGTCTCTTTCCGGAACAAGGTCGTAAGCAGCTATAATTTGACCGGGGTCATGGTTAAAGATATACATAACTTCGCGGGTCATAAAGTCGTCGTAGCGCTCTATTTGGAATTCTGCCCACGCTTGTGCAAGTTCTGCCTCGTTAACTTGGTGGTTTGCTACGTAAAGATCCATTAGCTGCTCTCTAAACTGGTTGGCAGAAAGAAGTTCGGCTGCGCGGTCTCGGTTAGGCAATGTAGCCGCAATTATCTCGCCCCACATCATCTCATAGAATGAAAGCTGGCTATCAGCCGATGCGAATATGCTCATCATTTCAGCCTCGTCTAAGGTAAGGCTGTGCCGGTTGGCTCTATCTAATACAGCAAGGTCGGAAACAAAGTGCTCTAAAACCAGCTCGCGCATTTCTTCGTCACTTAAATCTGCGCCAAATAGACCTCCAAAAAATCTAAATTCGCCGGCTGTAATACGTTCGTCATTAAACCTTAAAGCCCATTGCATGCTTTGCGTGTTCCAAATTGTAAAGCCAATACCGCCTAAAATAAGGAGTGCTACAACTACAAAAATGCTCCGCTCTATAAGCTTGCGGCGTTTGTTTTGTGCTTCGATTTCTCTGTTTTGTTTTTTTCTGCTTTCCATTTTTAAATGTCCCTTTCCCGGCAATATCATGTAATGCCTATGATGTTTAAAATTTTATTTGTAATAGAATCTGCATCCAGCCCATGTATGCGGAAAAGCTCGTCCCTTGTTGCGGGTTCTAAAAACTTGTCCGGGAATGCGAAGGCGTGAGTGGCATTAATTAATGAACCAAAACCGCCTATTGCCGCTGCATCTTCTATTGTAAAAACATATTTATATTTTTGTAAGGAGTTTGTCAAATGTTTGTCTATCGGTTTCACAAAACGTGCATGATATTGGCCGGGGTTTAATCCTGATTTTTTTAAATTTGCGGTAACTGAAGTGGCTGTGTTTAGCATAACCCCTGTGGAAACTATTGCAATATCGTTTCCTTCGCAAATTTGCATAGGCGGAATTTCGCCAGCTGGTGCAATATCGTTGGGGTAACGGATAACAAAGGGGCTTTTGTCGTTAATGCCAAAGGCGAACAACGCCTCTAAATCAGCCATATTTGCCGGTGCTGCAATGGTTAAATTGGGGATATGTGAAAGATAAGCGAAGTCGTACAGCCCTTGATGTGTTTCGCCCTCGCCGGAAACGGCACCTGCCCTATCTAAAACAAAAACCACAGGCAGGTTCTGTATCGCAACATCGTGAAGTAGGTTGTCGTAAGCACGCTGCAAGAAACTTGAGTATATGCTTACCACCGGTTTTAGCCCCGCTTTGGCAAGGCCTGCGGCAAAGGTTACTGCGTGGCCTTCTGCAATGCCAACATCGAAAAGGCGGGTAGGGAACTGCCTTTTAAATTCCGAAAGCCCTGTGCCGTCCGACATAGCGGCCGTTACTGCCACTATTTTTGGATTTACTGCCGCATGTTTAGTTATTGCCCTGGAGAAAATATCTGTAAACCTGTCATTGTTAGTTTTTCCATTTTGGGTTCCGGTTGTTACATCAAAACTGCCAACACCGTGGAAATTTTGCGGAGAACGTTCTGCAATGTGGTAGCCTTTCCCCTTTTTAGTAAGTACATGAACCAGTACGGGCCCTTTGATTTTTTTTGTCTCTTCAAATACTTGTGCCATTTTTAATGTGTCATGGCCGTCTATAGGGCCAAGATACTTAAAGCCCAATTCCTCAAACAAAACGCCGGGAATAACGGCATACTTTATTATATCTTTTGCTTTTTCTATCCCACGGGAAATAGTTTTGCCCACAAGGGGGAGCTTGTCCAATATATTACGCACATCTTTTTTGGCACCGAGGTAGCCGCTTGTTGTACGAATTTGGCTTAGATGTTTTGAAACCGCGCCCACATTTTTGCTTATAGACATTTGATTGTCGTTTAGCACGACCAGAATATCGGTATTGGCGCGCCCGGCGTTGTTTAAGCCTTCATATGCAAGCCCACCGGTTATGGAGCCGTCGCCAACAATGGCTATTATCTTGCCCTTCTCGCCTTTTATGTTCCGTGCAACGGCAAGGCCGAGTGCGGCGGAAATGGCGGTAGAACTGTGTCCTGTATCAAATGCATCGTGCTTGCTTTCTTTTGTTTTGGGGAAACCGGAAAGCCCGCCTAATTTGCGCAAAGTTTTAAAATCTTTACGGCGGCCGGTAAGGATTTTATGTACATATGACTGATGCCCCACATCCCACACAATGCTGTCGGCGGGGGTGTCGAAGGCGGAATGCAATGCCAAAGTAAGCTCCACAACCCCAAGGTTGGATGCCAGGTGTCCGCCGGTTTCGCTTATACTGTTTATTAAGAACTCTCTGATATCGTGCGCTAACGCGTTAAGTTCGGTTTCGTTTAGGCGTTTTATATGCCGTTTATTACGCAACTTATTTAAAGTCATGGAATACCCCATTTAACTCCCCGGAGGGAAAACTACAAAAGATAAAAAACCTATAAGCAGGCCAAGTATTGCACCTGCCATCACTTCCACAGGTCTGTGACCCAGCAGTTCTTTAAACTTTTGGTCAAACTTAATACCTTGGTCTTCCAGTTTTGAAAAAAGAAAGTTTAGAGCCTCGGCATGTTTGCCGGCGGCACGGCGTATGCCTTGCGCATCGTGCATTACAACCAGCGCAAGTACGGCACTTAGGGCAAACAGCGTAGTATCAAAACCTTCGTACATGCCTATGGAAACGGTAAGCGAAACGGCCAAGGCACTATGAGAACTTGGGAAACCGCCTGTGCTAAACAGCAATGCCTTTTCCCAAGATTTTGTGCGCCAATAGTTGAATAGTGTCTTTAGAATTTGCGCTATAGCCAATGCGGTTAATGCAGTGAGTAAGTGTCGATTGGTTAAAAATGCTTGGAAAGCATCCATTAACTTTCATCTCCAAAGGGGGCGAGTGTGAGTTCTGCATCTTTTTGCAGGACATGTATTTCGTCTTCGTATTGTTTTAAAACGGTTCCGCATTTTGCGGCAAGTTCTATGCCTTCTTTGTAGAGGGCGATGGCTGTGTCAAGGGGCGTGTCGCTGTTTTCTACTTCTTCTACAATTTCGCTGAGGCGTTTTATATCTTGCTCGAAGTTATTTTTTTTCTTAGGCATTACAGCCTCCTTATAATGTTGCCACAGGGCATCGAACAAATGTTTTGTCGTTTTGGTTGAAACCGCTCCAGGTCGCTTATACAGCAGGTTTGGGCTTAATCGCAAACCGTTACGTTTATACTGCCATCTGCGAAATTGAGGCGCAACTCATCTTGCGGCTGTAGCTCTTTTACCGATGTAACAATCCTATCATTTTTATCCCGCACAAGAGCATAACCCCGCTTAAATGCTGCATATGGCGAGACTTTTTCCAGCAAACTTTCTTGATGGTTAAGGTTTTGCCATTCGTTTTTTAGCCTGCTTTTGGCAAGGTACATAAGGTCTTGCAGCATATCTTTTATGTCTTGCTTGCGTTCTTCTAAATTGATGCGCAAGTTTTTGTCTAACATTTCTTTAAGCCCGCTTACATAAGCTACGGCCTGTCCGTGATGATAAACAGCAGCAACAGCGGCCGCAGTCGGGGTTGCTGCACGGTAATCTGCCACAAAGTCTGAAATGGTGAAGTCTGTCTCGTGGCCAACGGCGGATATGATAGGGGTTTTTGACTGCACAATGGCGCGAGCCAAAATTTCTTCGTTAAAAGCCCAGAGGTCTTCTATAGAGCCGCCGCCGCGGCCTAGGATAATTACATCTGCTTCTGCCCACATGTTAACGGCTTTTATTGCGCCAGCAAGTTCCGTTGCGGCACCTTCGCCCTGCACTTTGGAGGGCACCACCACAATTTTAACAACCGGATTGCGTTCTTTTATTGTGCGAATGATGTCCTGAACTGCCGCACCTGTTGGGCTTGTTATAACCGCAACCGTCTTCGCAAAAGCGGGCAAGGGACGTTTACGGGATTCATCAAACAAGCCTTCCTTTTGCAGTTTTTCGCTTAGTTGGCGGAAGGCAAGTTCTAAACCGCCAATGCCCGCCGGTTCCAAAAATTCTACATATATTTGATACCCGCCTGTTTTCTCGTATAAAGATAATTGCCCAAAAGCGATAACTTTCATGCCGCTTTTTGGTTCAAATTTTAAATCATGGGTATGGGATTTAAACATAACGCCGCTGATAGCAGCTGATGCATCCTTTAGCGTAAAGTACATATGCCCGGAAGAATGGCGGTTGAAGTTGGACAACTCGCCTTCTATAAAAACCCCTGCAAGAAGTGGATCGGACTCCAGCATCTTTTTTACGTAGCGGTTAACTTGGGTAACGGTGAACACTTGTCTAGCCATCATTACTCACCTTTTGGCACCGCTTGAATTACATTGCTAAGCACACCGTTTACAAACCCCGGCGAATCATCTGTACCAAATTCTTTTGCTAGTTCCACCGCTTCGTTTGCGGCGGTAGCGTGGGAAACATCGCTCTCGCAAAGCATTTCAAAAATAGCCAAACGCAAAATGGCTAAGTCTACTTTATTTATGCGGTCAATCTCCCACTCGCGCAAGAAATTTTCTATAACGCCATCTATGTATGGTTGACGCTCAAAAACGCCCCACACAACACGGTCGATATATTCGCCGTTTTTGCCACGGGGCAGTTCGTCCAAGTTTTCATAATAAAAGCGTTTTGCCTCTGCCAAGGTTTCTGTTACAGCGCCATCAAAAAAAGGAAACTGAAATATTAGAGAAAACGCATGACGGCGTGCTTGCCGCCTTGTCATTTAATTTTTGTTTTTTCCGGAGCAACTGCGCTTACACGCACATTAACTTCCGTTACTGTAAGGCCTGTCATGGTTTCTACATCGGTTTTAACATTGCCTTGTACCGATTTGGCAATATCGTGTAGCTTGCCACCCATTTTTACACTGATTGAAACTGCAAGGCGCACACCTTCTTCTGTAACTTGAACGGCCACACCTTTGCGGTTGCGGCCAAAGCCAACAAGGTTTATAACGCCTTCTACTTCTTTAGCAGATTTGCTTGCAATAACTGCTAAAATTTCGTTAGAAATAAGCACTTTGCCGTTGCCGTCGGTTTTAATTTCTACCATATCTATTCTCACCTTCCGTAGCTATTTTTTTAAGCACGCAGGGCTGCGTGCGTCGCTGGTGAGCCAGCGGAGCGGAGATGGGCTTTGCCCATCATAGCGAGGGAGTTTGAGGGCTGTGCCCTCATTAAAAAGATTATAACAAACGCTGGAAGTTTTGCAAGCAAAGCCTTATACTTGTGGGCATGATAAATTTAGATTATGCATCCCACACCCCTGTTGATAGGCGTGTGCTGGATTATTTTTTGCAAATTGAAGAAGAATTTTTTTGCAATGTTATGTCTGCACATTCCGGCGGGCGGCTTGCGCGTGCCAAAATGGACGAAGTAACTGCTGGTATTGCAGAACTTATTGGCGCAAAACCGGAGGAAATTATTTTTACATCCGGCGCAAGCGAGGCGAATAATTTAGCGATAAAGGGCTTGTACAAAGCTTATTCGCATGTGGGCAAGCATGTTTTGTCTACCTGCTTGGAGCATCCGTCGGTTAGTGGCACACTTGCGGCTTTGCCTGGGGCGGAAATTGAACTGCTTAAAATATTGCCGAATGGGTTAATTGATTTAGAACAATTAAAAAGTGCCATCCGGCCAGATACAGTACTTTTGTGCATAAGTGCCGTGGATAGCGAACTTGGGGTTATTCAGCCACTTAAAGAAATATCGGCCATTATGAAGGCGCACCCAAACTGTCACTTGCATGTAGATGCGGCGCAGGCTGTAGGGAAGATTCCTGTAGAATTACATGGCGCGTCTACTTTTTGCTTTACGGCGCATAAATTTTACGGGTTGTGTGGTGTTGGTGTGCTTGTTAAGCGCGAAGGCGTTATTTTAGAACCTATTATTCATGGTGGGAAAAGTACTACAATTTACCGTAGTGGTACTCCTGCTTTATCGCTTGCGGCGTCTTGCTACTATGCGTTGAAGATAGCAATGGAAGCGCAAGCAGAGCGGGTTAAGCATGTGCAGAGTATAAAAGAATATGTACTGGATGCTATAAAGGGGAAACCCTTTATAGCTGTTAATACGCCGGCAGAAAATGCAAGCCCATATATTCTGAACTTGAGTGTAAAAGGTATGCGCGGAATGGACTTTCAAGCCGCATTAGATAGCCGCGGCATTTTAGTTTCCACAAAATCTGCATGCTCTACTGACCGTGCGCCAAGCCGCCCTGTTATGGCTATAACCGGGAATAAAAACCGTGCATTAAATTCTTGGCGTGTTAGTTTTAGCCATTTAACTACTTTTGAAGACGTTGAAGCATTTGTGCAGGTGTGCAAGGAGTTAACCCAATGAAAAAAGAGCTAACAAGCGTTCAATTAATAGAGCGTAGTATACATAAAAAATTCCGCAAAGATATTTGGAATCCTTTTGTAACAAGCGTAAAGCAATATCAATTGCTGCAAGAGGGCGATTGTGTTGCCGTTTGTATTTCCGGTGGTAAGGATTCTATGCTTTTGGCAAAATTAATGCAGGCCTTACGCCGTATCAGTGAATTCCCGTTTGAGTTGAAGTTTCTTGTGATGGACCCGGGGTATAATGAAATAAACCGTCAGCGGGTTGTGTCTAACGCTGCCAGGTTAGAAATTCCTATAGAAATTTTTAATTCCAACATATTTGAAGTTGTGATAGAAACAGACCGTTCGCCCTGTTACCTTTGCGCAAGAATGCGTCGGGGTTTTTTGTATGCTCATGCGCAAAAGCTTGGGTGCAATAAAATTGCGCTAGGGCATCATTTTAGCGATGTCATTGAAACGACATTGCTAGGCATGCTTTATGGCGCACAAATTCAAACTATGATGCCAAAGGTTAAGAGCAAAAACTTCCCTGGTTTACAGTTGGTACGCCCAATGTATCAGGTGCATGAAGATGCTATAAATGCCTGGTGCCGGTATAACGAGCTGGAATTTATACAATGCGCCTGCCCACTGTCGGAAAGTTGCAATGTGTTTGACGCAAGCGGCGGGGCAAGCAAACGACAGGAAGTTAAGATGCTGGTGAAAGATTTGAAAAAAAATAACCCCAATGTTGAGTGGAGTATTTTCAAAAGTTTGCATAGGGTTAATTTGGATACAATAATTGGGTATAAGCAAAATGGTGAAGCGTTTAGCTTTTTGGACACGTTTGGGGAGGGAGAGAGTGAATAAAGTAGCTGGTATTGTTATGTTGCTTGTAGTTTTGGCAATGGCAGCTTGCGATAATCAACCTGCAAGTTATAACGAAGCAGAAATTTATGTTTTGCCTGAATCTGTTGATGCGGAACAGGACAATGAAGTTGCGCTTGCGCCAGAGTATGAAAAAATCCACATGCCTTTATTGGCATGGCAAGAGGCGTACATTGCATTGCTTACAAGTTATGCGCAACAGCTCTCGCGCACAAGTTTTCTCTTGTTTGATATAGATGGCAACGGCATTCCCGAAGTGACTATTAATTTTGAACATGTATATACGTTTAGAGATGAGGGCGTAATTGCCCTCGATAATACTGAAGATGTTTTTAGCAAATGTGCCGGTGATGGTTTGGGAACTATGCGCTCTATTAGCAGGCTGTGGTTAACGGCAGATAATGCACTTGTTGTACAGCATTATTTTGCGGCGGAAGTTACGTACCAACGAATAAGTATTTCCGGCGACAGATTATTTATTGACGCAAGGGGCACATTGGGAGGCGACCAGTCTCAATACACATATTTAGATGGTGTAAGCGTTTCCGGTGAAAAATTTTCGCAAATTTTTGAGGGTGTGGAATTGTTCACAGAAGACAACATCTATGATGCAATTTTATCGTGGCAATCAGCAGACTATCCCGCGTTTGCAACGGCATTATCTGAGTTTTTTGCCGACGCTGTGTCTGCACCAAATCCCGATGATTTCTATGGATATTTCATGCCATACAGCACCCATGCCGTTTGGGTGGATATAGATGGCAACGGTACGCAAGGTGTACTTGCTTCCAGGTGGGCGCAAGGGCAGCATCAATGGCCTCATTTTGAACAGTATTTGTTTTGGTTTTGTGGCGGTGCGTTGCGCCAGGAGGCTTTAGAGTTTAGGAGATTTGGCATAAGCTCCACAGGACGTTTGGTGATAATGGATGAGGCAGGTGCATGTAATATCAGTGTATTTACATACTCATTACTAGATTTTGTGGGCGGTGAGCTGTCCTTCGTAAAAACCGTGGCCATGGAGGAATACTGGGCTTTCGGCTGGATGCTAGAGGATTATTCGGACCCTGATTACTTCCATATCCTTGGCGCTGAATATTTCTTACGTACCTATACCAACGGCAACCTATGGCAAAGCCGGTATCTGATGTGGGAAAGCTCCCCGATAACCTACGAGGAATTTAGCAACTTGATGGCGCAATATGGTTTTTATGGCGCAACCACTCATGTGTGGGAGTTTGAAAGGGCGTTTGCAGATGAATAATGATTACCAAAAGCAAGCCCTTGTTTGGGATTGGGATGCGTATGACAATAAGCCGGAGTACGAATATTGGTGTGAATATGCCGGGCAGTTTGGCAAAAATGTTCTGTTACCTATGTGTGCGCATGGGCAGGCGGGTGCATATATGGCTGAAAAAGGTTTTGATGTGGTAGCATTTGATATTACCCCAGAAATGATAGCAGAAGGTAAAAAGCGTTTTGGCGATATAAGTGGACTTACGCTTGTTGTTGCAGATATGCTTAAATTGGATTTGTGTAGAAAAGACTTTGATTTTGTTTTTATTGCCGGACATGGAGATTTGCATTTGCTTCAATCGCTTGAACATGTTGAGAAGGCTTTTTTGTCACTCCAAAAGCATATGAGAGCAGGTGCTTGTCTAGCTTTAGAATTGACTTTGCCCGCAAAGGAATCATGGAGCCATCCGAAAAAAATTTTCCATCCAAGAGTTCCAAATTATTCTGACAAGAAAGTTTGGAAAGAAAACGAAGGTGAGTATAACGCGAATGAAAAACGTCACTACATTAACCAGACGGTATATATTGAGAGTGCCAGTGGTATTGAGTCCTTTACGCAATCGATATGCTTGCAATACTATGAACGAGATAGCATAGTTGAATTGCTAGACAAATGCGGCTTTGTTATTCAGAATGAGTATAGTAATCGAGAGAGGGAACCTTGGACAGCGGAAAGTGATTTTTGGATTGTTGAAGCGATAAAGAAGTTTTGACTTTTAAGTGGTCAAATATTGACAACTGTTGAACCTGACTATAATATACATACATGACTGCTGGGTATCTAACACACAATAAAAAAGGATGAGTGCTGGTAACACTCACCCTTTTACAAACCGGGACGGTTTTTGGCTGAACCCGAAAATTATTTATTTTCCGAGAATGACCGCAATCCTAATCCGAGGGGCGGTTATTTCTTTTTATCAGTTAGTTTATCAATAAGTATGATTATCAAAGTAATCAAAGCAACAAAGGCTATTACCGTTTGAGCATCTAACATACGAGGTATCACCCCTTTCCGGGGTTTAACCGCAAACCGCCCACGGTTTGCTACGCAATTATACATTTTCCGACAAGCCGCCGCAAGGCGGCTTTTTTTACGACCCGGTAGACTTATACCTTTTCAACCCAAACCTAAAAAACACATAACATGGAAGCAAAAACAACAATGCAAAAACGGGCGTAAACATATAAAAAACACTCGTCTCTCTACCGGTTAAATAAAGCAACGGATAATACTGCACCAACGCCAATGGCACAACATAAGTTAAAAACTTCAACACGCCATCTCCATACACAGCAAAGGGAAAGCGCCCATGCTCGCGCCCGCCGTCGGTTAACACATTCATAAACTCTAAACCTTCTATGGTAAAAAAAGAAAACGACGCATAAACTACAAAAAGCCCAAAGAACAAAATCGTTCCACAAACAAGCATAAGCACGAGTGTAAGTGTGTTATCCCAAGTCCAAATTATCCCACTGCGAGGCAGGGCATACACCATTACAATTACAGCCTGTAAAAAGCGTCCTATACGAGAAAATTCCGCTTTGGATGCGAGCACTTGAAAGATTATATTCCTAGGGCGCACTAAAGCACGGTCGAAACTGCCGTCACCTAGCATTGTGGGGAAAACATCAAACCCGCGTCCAACCATTTCGGATGCAGAAAACGCAAACATCATAACGGCAAAGCAAATAAGTACCTCTTCATAAGTAAAACCACCAACAGAATCGAATCGGCTAAACATAAAAGAAATACTCAAAAAAGTTGCAAAAGCAACGCCAAACTGGCCAAGTGCAGTAAAGAAGAATGACGTCTTATACTGCATTTGGCTTTTTAAATGTATGGAAAAATACTTCATGTATAGTTTCATGTTAACCCCCTTGTACAACGACTCGTTTTAGCGCCCTATGCATAGATATGTGGCCAATAGACAGCAACACCACAATCCAGAACACTTGCAAAAGCATTCCTCTTGCAATGCCCGCACCGTCTAAATATCCGCTAAAAATCAGCAGTGGCATATTTTGCATGGCGCCAAAAGGGGATAATTCTACGATTTGGCGCAATGCTTCAGGGAAAAACGGAATAGGTATGTATCCCCCGGCAAGGAAGTCTCCTGCCACGCCAACAACAATGCGTGTACCAAGGCTATTAATTGTGTAAAAGGCCGAAATATAAATAAGCATAGAAAAACTAACAACCACCACCATAGACAGCATCATGCTTAGAAAAAACAGCAAGATTCTAAGCGGTTCACCCGGTAAAACAAGGCGGAACTGTTCCGGTAGCAAAAACGCAACCACTAAAACAGGAACACAGCGCAAAGCAGCTCTGGCTAACCTATTGGCGGCAGTTTGGGTAAACCATTTGTTAAAAATGTTTACCGGGCGCACCATTTCGTATGCAATTTGCCCGCTTTCTATATCTGCAAAAATGCTGTTCTCGTAGAACCAAATAAAGAACAATGCCATAAACGCTTGCTGCAACCAGACATAAGAAATGGTCTGCTCTAGCGTCATGGGGAAGGCTGCCGGGTTGCTTGCATAAAACGCATTAAACCCAAGTATGTACATAAACCCCCAAACAAACTGGGTAACTAGCCCTGCGATAGCCGCTATTCTGTATTGCAAGCTGTTTACGAAACGAATGCGAAAGAGCGCTTTATAGGCACTCATAGTTTGTACTCCCGGTACAGGTCGGCAACCATTTCTTCCGCTGTTTTGCCTTCACCTGCGCGGGCTTTTAGTTCCGCAAGGCTGCCGTCCAGCAGAATTTGTCCCTTGCCAATTAAAATAACCCGTTTGGTTAATGCTTCTATGTCTTGCATGTCGTGTGTGGTTAGCAGCACGGTGGTGCCACGTTCTTCGTTAAGCCGCTTGATGAAGTCACGTACCGCTAGTTTGGAAATTGCATCTAAACCAATGGTAGGCTCGTCCAAAAATAGAATTTTAGGGTTGTGTAGTAAACTTGCCGCAATTTCGCAACGCATGCGCTGGCCAAGGCTCAAACTACGGGCGGGGGTTTTTAATATTTCTGCTATGTCTAAAATTTCTGTTAGTTCATCTAAGTTTTTTTTGTACACAGCTTGCTCGGTTTTGTATATGTCTCGGATTAATTCAAAGCTGTCTATTATAGGCACATCCCACCATAGTTGGCTGCGTTGGCCAAATACGACGCCAATTTCACGCACATGGTTTACTCTTTCTTTCCAAGGCGTGCGCTCGTTTATATTACACTCGCCGCTGTCTGGGTTTAGTATGCCGCACATTATCTTTATTGTTGTGCTTTTGCCTGCACCGTTTGGCCCTATGTAGCCCACCATTTCTCCGTCTGCAATAGAAAAAGATACATCGTTTAACGCGTGTACCTTTTCATATTCCCTTTTAAACAGGGCTTTTACAGCATTACTAAAACCGGCTTGGCGTTTTGCCACTTTGAAGGTCTTGGTAATGTTTTTTAGTTCAATCATTAATAATCACGCATCCTTTTCCAGATGTCGAGTATTAGTTGGTATCGTTCTACAGGCATCCCTTTGAATGGCACATTGCTGGTGCAGAATATATAGCCGCCGCCGAGTTTGCCGTGGGTTAGGCAGTATTCCGCGCTGGCGATAACTTCTTCTTCGGTGCCTGTTTGCATATGGGCACAATGTACATTACCTGCCAGGGCAACTTTGTGGCCAACTAGGCGTTTTACTTCTTTAATATCTACGCCTGCCATGGGGTCTATGGAATGCAGGGCATGCGGGTTGCAGTCTACAAGCTGGTTTAGTATTGGCATAATATTGCCGTCGCAATGTTTTATCATGTACATGCCATTTTTGCGACCGGAATCTATAATCCGTGCTAAGCCCGGCTGGATAATTTCTTCAAACATTGCGGGAGAAAGAAATGGCCCTGTGTTGTAACAGTAGTCGCTACACATGAGGCCGACTTCTACACCTAGGTCCAGCAAAACTTTGTTGCGCTCTATGGCGTCATTCGCCCAGCGGGCGGCTTCTTCTTTTACGCCGTCTGGGTCGTCTGCTACACGGTAGGAAAATGCGTACATATCGTCACCATCCGGTATAGCAAATGTGCCATCTGCGTGGAAGCTAAGCATGCGCTTGCCTTTAATTAAATCGCTTAGTTTTTTAAACATCCACCTAAGCTGCGGATTTAGTTCGCCATTCCACCAATAACCCAGACAGTAAGGCCCTGGAATGATGGAGTAGTCCAATTTTTCGTAAACGGTAACTATATCTTCTGCTAGCTGGTTCATGCGTTTGTCTTTTTCGGCGGCGGAAAGTTTATTTATGTTCTCTGGGCTTAAATCGCTTGGGTTAATGTCTATGCCAAACATTTCTTGGCTAATTTGAAACTCTAGTTCAAATGTAGGGACTTTGTCGGGAATTTGAAGCGTAAGGGCGGCGACAGCTCTTTCTTTTGGCGACATTTCAGGTTTCATTTTGCTAGCTCCTTCCGTTTTTGTGATTGTAACATACTTAAATTAACTGTGGAATATGTATAAGATTTGTCTTAGGCTTTGGCACAATGGCTTGATAAGCAGGGTTTATCGCTTTCACCCAAAAAAACAAAAACATGGTGCTTGCATTCTGACGGAAAAAAGCGGACACATCTGCTTTTTTATATTGACATATTTGCTCATATATTGTTTAGTATATCTGCTAAGATAAATCTTAAAAAATACGATATTAAAGGAGAATTTCCATGAGTATTACACTTCAAATTTCCGAAGCGGTACAAAAGGGCCGTGCAAAAATTGTTAAAGAGTTAGTAGAGCAAGCTATTAACGAGGGCGTACCTGCGGCAGATATTCTTAACCAAGGTATGCTTGCAGCAATGGACATCGTTGGCGAAAAGTTTAAAAACAACGAAGTTTATGTACCGGAAATGCTAGTTGCGGCACGCGCTATGAACACAGGTATGGAATTGCTAAAGCCTCACCTGGTAGAAGCCGGTATCGAATCTATCGGTAAGGTGGCATTGGGTACAGTTGCTGGCGACTTGCATGACATTGGTAAAAACCTTGTGCGTTTGATGCTGGAGGGTAAAGGCATTGAAGTTGTTGATCTTGGTATTGACGTACCGGCAGAAAAATTCTTGGAAGCGCACTTGGAGCAAGGCGTAAACTTGATTGCACTTTCTGCATTACTTACAACCACAATGGGCGAAATGAAAAAAGTTATAGATTTGTTTGAAGAAAAAGGCTTGCGCGACAAAGTACAGTTTATGGTTGGCGGCGCACCAATTACTCAAGCATTTGCAGATAGCATTGGTGCAGAGCATTATTCTGCTGATGCTGCCAGTGCTGCTGACGCTGCTAAGAAAGTTTTGCTGGGTGCATAAAATTTAATAAAAAATGCCCGTTAAGCGGGATAAATCAAGGGCTGGTAAGGTTTTCACCAAAAAAACAAATCAGTCCTTTTTTATTACCATTTTTAATTCACAAATCGTACATAATTTATTCAAGTTTCATGGGTATACTCTAGTAATAGGAGGTGGGTATTCCATGCAAAACAAAAAATTCTTATCAATAATGATACTCTTTCTACTAGGCAGCTTAACTTTAGGGGCAGGGCTTGGCGCGGGTTACGCTATCGCATTTAATATGCTGCCGGAAGTCGAAATAATCCAGCAAGAAGCGCCTGCAACCGTTTCTTCTGTACGCATTAACCCTCTAACCGTACCCGTTGACCCGAGAGAGCCAACCATTGCAGACATCATCCCAAAAGTTAAAGACTCTGTTGTAAGCATCAGCGTTTTTGCTCCTGTTAACAGGCCTTTTGGTGGTATTCAGCCTGGGGCGGGGTCGGGTTTTATTTTCTACCAAGACGATGAGTTTGTGTATATAGCCACCAATAACCACGTAATAGAACATGCAACAGAAATTACAATTTCACTAGACGATAACGAAAATGTGCGTGCGCAAGTAGTAGGCAGGTATGCGGGCAGCGACCTTGCTGTGCTTGCCGTAAGCCGGGAAGAATTATATGAAAAAGGGGTGCCATTTTCAGTGGCAACCCTTGGAGATTCTGATGTAATGCGCATGGGGGACACAGTGATAGCAATCGGTAATGCAATGGGCGAGGGCCAAACCGTAACCCAAGGCATTGTGAGTGCCACAGGCCTAACAATTTCTGTTAGCGACCCGGGTATGCGCACGCTTACGCTAAATGTAATGCAAACAGATGCCGCCGTAAACCGCGGCAACAGCGGTGGGCCGCTTTTAAACCAGTATGGCGAAGTCATTGGCATTGTAACCGCAAAACTTATGGGCTCGGACATAGAAGGCATGGGATATGCCCTGCCAATCAACGAAGCCCGTATTATCTTAGAAGAATTAAAAGAACTAGGCTCTGTGCGCCAGGCTTTTATAGGAATAATACATGAAGATTTTTCTGAGTTTATGCGTGACTTATTTAACATGCCTTACACGGGTGTGTTAGTACGGGAGCTTGTACCAGATAGCCCGGCAGAAGCCGCCGGCATAGAAGCCGGAGATTTGATAATATACTTTAACAACGTAAGAATAAATGGCACCTCGGATTTGGTAGGCGAGTTAGCAGGCGCCCGCCCCGGGGACGATGTTGTAATAACCGTCTACCGGGATGGCGCAACAATAGAAATACCGCTTACTTTGGGCACTGCCCAGTGGTAATGCAAGCTTTTTCGCAATATTCTTTATACAATTTTATAAATATCCGATAGTTTTCTAAACTAACTTCGGGAGGCACTTGATGGTCCGTACCAGGCAGGTAGCCTCCTTTTTGCATGACGGGGAATATGCGCTCGAATTCGTTTCGGATGGCATCTTCCCCTTTTATCATAGCCATTTTGTCGAAACCGCCCATAAGTAAAAGGTTTGGGAAATCGTTCTTGATTTGCACAATATCCACATTGGCTTGTCTCTCCAGTGGGAAAATGCCGTCTATCCCGGCGTTAACTAGCCAGGGAATCATAGGCGCTAAATCGCCGTCTGTATCTACAAAAACCTTTGCGCCTGTAGCCTTTAGCATAGGCAAAATTTGTGCGTAATATGGCGCAATAAATTCGTTAAACATATCTTCCGAAAGCATGGGGCCATTGTTGTAGGACATATCTTCCGCAATGGCTATCATATCCGGTGTAACTATGCTTGCGATAACGGGAAATGCGCGCAAATAAAAATCCGTTAAGTCTTGATTTATTTGGTGCATAAGCTCCGGATAATCATAGAAAGCGTACAAGTGGTCGTTTATGCCGAACAGACTTCTGGGGAACCAAAAGAAGCCATCAAACCATATTCTGATAGTCGTTTCGCCGCGCTCGTGTATTTCGCGTAGCGCTTTTGCTTTCTCGGCTGCCCATTCAATGAGGTCGTCTGTGTATAAAAAGGGGCGAAGTTTATCATATGATTCCTGGTCTGTCATAATGGGCGCGCCATGGTATGCAGGGCCCGGGGCTTTGCTGCCTCTGCCATAAATATAAATGCACTCTAAGCGGTCTAGGCCAAAATAGTCGAATAAGTCTTCGCCAGTGAGTTCTGGTGGCAAGCCTTCTTTTTGCCATCTGTGGTGAGTTTTATCCCACCAATGTGCCCACTCTATCATTGGCAATCTGTCGGCGGGTTTTTTGTGGTTTAATACGTTAATAAAACGGTCTCGCTTAGTCATGGGAAGCTCCTTTTATAAAGGGATAGCCACGGATTGCACGGATAAAAGATTGGATTTGCACGGATTAAAAATTTTTTTTTGCGCCGCCTCTGCGGCACAGGGCATCCGTGAAAATCAAAGCATTTAATCCGTGTAATCCGTGGCTATTCCTTTGATTTAAGAGTAAAATACCCAATAGGTGTGCAAGTGTAAATGTAATATTCGACAAGTGTTTTTATTTTGATTTAATTGTGCGATTTGTGTAAATGCTCTTTCCGCGTTAGCCACACCTTGACATGCCTCTAGCAATTGATTATACTGCCTTGCAGTGAATTTTAGGAGGAAACATATATGATCAGTCCAAAAAAGAAAACGTCTAAGGCGAGAAGAGATAAAAGACGGAGACAAACTTGGAAAATTGCAGTGCCAACAGTGGCAACTTGCGGCAAATGTGGCGAAGCCGTGCAATCTCACCGTGCATGTAAAGCTTGCGGCACATATAACAGGCGCGAAGTTTTAAAAATTGCAGAATAATTTAATGCGGACTACTGGTACAAGCCATGTATGGCTTGTATCGTAGTCTGTATTTTTTTGTATGCTAGGAAATTGCTCCGCAATTTCGCTGCAGCCCGTTTGAAAAAAAGCGGCAGAGCCGCTTTCTTACATACATATTTGTCATAAGATAAGCATAAAACACCTTTAGCAATGGGTAGAAGTGAATCCTATCGACCTAAATTGGTGTCAATAATAGTAAATCTATTTGAATGAGGTGGCGTATGCTTACAATTGCAGTAGATGTTATGGGCAGCGACTTGGGCCCTGCCGTTGTAATACAAGGGGCAGTAGATGCCCTAAAGGAATACCGGGATATTAAAATAACACTGGTAGGCGATGAAGAAGTTATTAAAAAAGAACTTGCAAATCGCCCAGAAAAGTTTGGAATAATACATGCCCCGGAAGTGATAGGCTACGAAGAGCAGCCAACAGTGGCTATAAAGCAAAAAAAGAACTCATCGTTGGTTGCAGGGTTAAAAGCTGTTAAGGCTGGAGACGCACAAGGCTTTGTATCTGCCGGCAGCACAGGGGCGCTTTTGGTTGGTGTTTTTGCTTATATTAAGCGCAAACCGGGTATTCATCGGCCTGCACTTTGCACGCTTATTCCAAATCCAAAGGGGCTTACCCTTCTGTTAGACTGCGGCGCAAATGCAGAGGTTAAACCTGCATACTTGCAACAGTTTGGCGAACTTGGTGCAGAATATATGGAAAAATGTATGGGCATAAATAATCCTCGAGTGGGATTAATAAACATGGGTACAGAGAAAGAAAAAGGAACACCTCTTTTGCAAGAAGCTTATGGTCTGCTGGAGCAGTCCAACATCAATTTTGTGGGCAACATAGAAGGCAGAGACATTGCATTTGGTACAGTGGATGTTGCTGTTGCGGACGGCCTGGTTGGCAATGTTACCTTAAAGGCAATTGAGGGGCTTGCAAAATCCATGATGGGTATGATAAAGGAAGAGCTTTTGTCTTCGTTTATGTCTAAAATGGGTGCACTTTTGGCAAAGGGTGCTTTTAAAAAGCTAAAAAAGCGTTTTGATTATAGAGAAGTGGGCGGTGCCCCGTTTTTGGGATTAGAATCTCTTGTAGTAAAAGCCCACGGTTCGTCAGATGCTTTGGCAATAAAAAATGCTATACGGCAGTGCATTGTTTTTGAAAAACAAAATTAGGAGCGAATTAAAATGGAACTAGACAAAATTAAAGAAGTTATTGCAGACCAAATGGGTGTATCAGCAGACAGCATTACAGCGGAAACCACTTTTTTAAATGACCTAAACGCCGATTCTCTGGATTTATTTCAGATTATTTCGGAACTGGAAGAAATTTTTGAGTTAGAGTTTGATAACGAAGAAGCCGCAAAAATCAAAACTGTTGGCGACGCCGCAGACTACGTAAAGAAAGCCTTAGGTGCATAGTTGAATTATGAGCGACCCATTACAAACAGCGCTAGGCTACGACTTTAAGCGTACAGCCCTTTTGCGGCAGGCATTAACTCATGCATCTTTTACCCACGAGCACAATCTTTCTGCTTTTGAAAGCAACGAAAGATTAGAGTTTTTGGGCGATGCCGTACTTGAATTATGTATAAGCGACTTTTTATATCATAAGTTTTCCAATTTACCGGAGGGCGATTTAACCCGCCTTAGAGCCTCCTTTGTTTGCGAAACTACTTTGGCAAAAATTGCCCGCAAATTAAAAGTTGGAGATTATTTGCTTTTGGGGATAGGCGAAGCTAAGGAAAAGGGCAGGGAGAAGGATTCCATTTTGTCTGATGCTTTGGAGTCTATTTTTGGTGCAATTTATCTGGATGGCGGCATAGACGCTGTGCGGAATATTATTGTGCGGCTTTTTACTCCTTTTACAAATAAATCTACCGAGCAGAAGAAAGATTTTAAAACTACGTTGCAAGAAATTTTGCAAAAAAAGATCAGAGAAACTGCCGTTTATAGAGTAGTAGAAGAACAAGGTCCTTCTCATAAGCGGGAATATATATCGGAAGTGCTGCATAAGGGCAAAGTGTTGGCCCGCGGCGAAGGGCGCAGCAAAAAAGAATCTGAGCAAAAAGCGGCGGAGGCTGCTTTAAAGAAGTTAGGAAATTAGCATGTATACACACCCAATAATTAAAGGGCAGGCACCGGAAAAATTTTTGCCTAAGGGGACCGCTCTTGTGTGTGAGGGGGGCGGCACAAGAGGCTTTTATTCTGCTGGCGTTTTTGAAGCCTTTATGGACGAAGGCATAATGTTCCCGTATATTATTGGCGTTTCTGCCGGGGCGGCAAATGCGCTTTCATACATATCCGGGCAAAAAGGGCGTAGCCGGCAAATAGTTGAACATTATGTTAAAGATAAACGATATGTAAGTCGGCGCAATTTGTTGCGTCATGGCTCTCTTTTTGGTTACGATTTTATTTTTAAAGAAATCCCGTATAATCACGTTTTTTGGGATAGAGAAATGTTTAACAGCGTGGACACAAGGTTTTTAACCGGTGCTATAGATTGCAAAACAGGGCAAACCGTTTGGTTTGAAAAAGATGATATGTCTTATGACTTTACGGAAACATTGGCCTCGTGTTCTGTGCCGCTGGTTGCAAAGGTTGTAAAGCACAAGGGGTATGAACTGTTAGACGGCGGTATTGCCGATCCTATTCCTATCGAACAGTCGATAAAAGACGGCAATAACTTTCATGTAATTGTCTTAACTCGCAACCAAGGTTTTAGGTTAACTCCTGCGAGTTACCCCAGTTTGATTAAATTTGTATACAAAAAATACCCCAAACTGGTTGAGGTCATGTTAAACCGCCACGAAATTTACAATAGGCAGCTGGAGCTTTGCGAAAAACTGGAGCAAGAGGGGCGGGCATTGATAATTCGACCGCAAATTCCGCTTGCCGTTACCAGGAGTACAAGGGATACAGCGAAATTGCTTGCACTATATGACGAAGGCCACCAAGAAGGCAAAGAGGTTATAGAAAGAATAGCCCACGGATTACACGGATAAAAACTTTGATTTACACGGATTGCCTGCGGCGCAAAAGCAAATTTTAGCCTGCTCTTAATCCGTGCAAATCCAATCTTTTATCCGTGTAATCCGTGACCCATCCCTTAAAGAGGAGTTGGTATTGTGAAAGTTTTAGCAATTAACGGGAGCCCACGCAAAAGTGGTAATACACGCGCTATGCTGGACGCTGTTTTGTCTGTTTTGAGCGAAGGCGGCGCAGAAACAGAAGTGTATCAAGCCGGCGGCAGAGCCGTACAGGGTTGTTTAGCATGCGGTAGTTGCCGCAAAAACCCCGGCGTTTGTGTTACAAACGATTGGGTAGGCGAAGTGTATAACAAAATGCTGGAGGCTGACGTTATTATCATAGGTTCGCCCACGTATTTTTCTGACCTTACGCCGGAGACTAAGGCTGTTATCGACCGCTCAGGTTTTATGGCGCGTATGGCGGGCGGTACTTTATCTCGCAAAATTGGTGCGGCGGTTACTGCTGTACGCCGTGCCGGGGGCATTCACACGCTTAATTCTATCCAACACTTTTTTACAATTAACGATATGGTAGTGGTCGGTAGCACGTACTGGAACATGTCTTTATCTATGGCTCTCGGCGATTTCCCGGAAAAGGACAAAGAAGGGCTGCAAACGATGACCCGTTTAGGAGAGAATATACTATGGCTTGCCGCAAGCCTAAAAAAATGATGACCGAATTATTATCACCTGCCGGCAATATGGACAGCGCAATGGCGGCAATAAACGCCGGAGCAGATGCTATCTATGTTGGCGGCAAAAATTTTAGTGCAAGGAATTTGGCACAAAATTTTTCTGATGAAGAACTGGAAAATTTGATAGATTGCGCTGCTGTGCGTGGCGTGAAAGTTTATATAGCGGTTAACACGCTTTACAAAGATGACGAACTACCGCAGGTGCTGGCCTTTGTATGCAAGATGTACGCCGCCGGGGCAAGTGCTTTTATCTTGCAAGATGCAGGGCTTGCACAAGTGCTAAAAAATCATCTGCCGGAAATAGAACTACATGCATCGACCCAAATGACCGTACACAGCGTGCATGGCGCAAAGTATATGGAGCGTTTGGGTTTTTCTCGTGTTGTGCTTGCACGAGAACTTTCTTTGCAGGAGATTAAAGAAATAAAGGCAGGGGCAGATATTGAGTTGGAAGTTTTTGTGCATGGTGCGTTGTGTTATGCCTATTCCGGGCAATGCCTGATGTCTAGCTTAATTGGCGGGCGCAGTGGAAATAGGGGGAAGTGTGCGCAAATTTGCCGCACAAAGTTTAGCCTGTTGCAAAACGGTACAGAAAAACAAAAAGGCTATCTCCTTAGCCCAAAAGATATAAGCACTTTGGATATATTAAAAGATATAACAGACGCTGGCGTAACATCATTAAAAATTGAAGGACGGATGAAAAGCCCGGAATATGTGCACCTAGTAACAAAGGCTTATAAAGTGATGCTGGAACAAGGACGCGTAGACGAAACTGTAAAGCACAATCTACTGCAAATTTTCAACCGTGGTGGGGAGTTTACAGAGGGTTTTTACAACACATACGCATCCCCAGATATGATGAGCACCATAACCCCCAAAAGCAGTGGTACAAAAGTTGGCAAGGTGGTCTCTGCTAGCAAGGGGCGGTGTACTATTCAGTTTACGGCACCCGTGTGTCCTGGCGATGGTATAGAAATTTGGACAACCGGCGGCAACCATGCAGGTACGGGAATTTCCAAGGAAATAGCGGCAGGAGCAACAGAGAATTTTTCCATTGAAGGGCATATAACCGAGGGCAACCCCGTATACAAATCTTACGATAAGCGGCTTGTCGATGAAACAACGCGAGAAATGCTTTCCGCCACACGCAAGCAAAATATATATTGCGATGTTGAAGCCGTTGAGGGAAAAAAGTTTCAATTAACAATTAACGGCAACATTAATGCGTGTGGAAACATAGTAGAAAAAGCAAAAAATGCCCCGGTTAAAAAAGAGGAACTACTAACCCAGCTTAGCAAAACCGGCAACACACCTTTTGCTTTTATTTTTGGAAATGTGGATGTAGGGGAAGATATTTTTATAAGCAAAGGCGAAATAAACGCATTAAGACGGCAAGCTTTAGAAACCTTGGAAAAGAAAATGTTGGATAAGATAAAAAGGCCTTTGCCCTGTGTGGAACTAAGAAAACAAAGTATTGCGCAGCCTGCAAAGCAAAAACTACATGTAGAAATATCAGACATCACGCAGCTGCCTGCTGTGTTGGGTGCGGGAGTTGACCGTGTATATGTACCACTAACCAATGAGAGGATTTTTGCACAAGCTATGCTGTGCAAAAATCCAACGATAGATACCACAGGAACGGAAATATTCATGGCACTGCCGTATATTTGCCGTAACAAAACAGAAGACGAAATAAAGACGCTACTACCTGTTTTGGAAAACTCAAATATTACAGGTTATTTAGTGCGCACTTGGGGGCAGTTGGAGTTATTAAAATCGTCCTGCAAAAAAATAATGCTAGATAGCACATTTAATATTTTTAATTCGTATGCGGCAGAGGCATTTGCGGAATATGAGATTACGCTCTCCCAAGAACTGAACCTAAAAGAAATAAAGGAAATGGGAAACCGCAACTTTGAATTGATAGTCTATGGGCGACAAAATATGATGTTTACACATAACTGCCCTGTTGGGCTTTATGGCTCTGCATGTGGGGTTGAGCGGTTCCACCCAAAACGACAAAACATATGTTCGTATGTTTTGAAAGATAAACTTGGGGTCGAATTCCCTGTTGTAACAGACTGCAAAAATTGTGTGACGCGCATTTTGAATAGCAAAATTTTAGACACGGCTCCCAAATTTGCTGGATTAAAAAATACAAATGCGAGCTCTTTCCGGTTGGTGTTTACCACAGAAAACGAAGACGAAATTATTCAAACCATCGCGCGCTACAAAAAAGTCCTAGTTGGTGAAGCCATACAGGGGTTGGAAGATGCAACATATGGCCACTATTTCCGTGGTGTGGAATGAGTAAAATAATTTAGTAGGAGGCGTTGGCGATGTTCTATATTCTTTCTTTATTGATGGGAATATTGATTTCCGTTATGGTTGCTTTCAACGGTGGGCTTACGGCGCAGTACGGGATATATTCCGCCACGGTTATTATTCATATCGTTGGTCTGATATTAATTGCGGCTGTAGTGCTAATTAAAAGAGAGCGGTTTTTTCCTGGAAGGTTTGCATGGTTTTTATATCTTGGCGGTGCAATAGGCGTGCTGACTACAGTGTTTAACAACTTTGCATTTGGTCGCATAAGTGTTTCTGCAATACTGGCTTTGGGGTTATTCGGCCAAAGTGTAGCGGGTATTGCAATAGACCAGTATGGGTTGTTTGGTATGCAAAAGCATTCATTCACAAGAGAAAAATTAATCGGGCTTTTACTTATCATAGCGGGCATAGTGTCCATGATAAACAACTTTGAAATTGCTGCTGTGGTGGTATCATTTATTGCAGGGGCTACTATCGTTTTATCAAGGACATTGAATGCTAAACTTTCTGATTTAACAAGTGTGCGGGTTAGTACGTTCTACAATTATTTTGTTGGGCTTTTTGTGTCTTTGATTGTGTTTGTGTTGTTGGGGCGGGGCGAGATTGTGTTATCCGACTTTACACTTTCACCAAATTGGTACATATATCTTGGCGGGGTATTGGGGGTATGTGTTGTTTTACTAGGCAATATGGTAGTTGTGAAAATATCGGCTTTTTATTTGACGCTCCTTATTTTTATTGGGCAGGTTTTCTCTGGCGTTTTAATTGATGTTATAATTACGCAATCTATCTCTACGAGGAACTTAATTGGTGGTGTGTTGGTGGCTGCGGGTTTGAGTGTAAACCTTGTGCTTGATAGTAAGGATTTTCGCACAAGCTCCACTGTGCAAAAATCCAAAAGAAAACATTCTGCGTGATTTGCAATTTATGACAAAACACACATCGACAAGGTAGTACAATTCATGGACAAGTATGCCACTACATAACATAGGAGCGATTTCCATGAGTTATCCTGCCAAGTCCAAACCTTTACAGGGAAATATAAAACCACTTTTTAACAAGCAAGACTTAGCCTCGCTTATCATCAGTGCATTTGGCTTTTTTATTGGCCGTGTTATGGTATTTACTTTTGTAAGCCCGCTTGCAATCCCGTTCCTTGCCAGTTTTATGGGTGCAAAAAAGGGTTTTTACCTTACTGCTGTTTTTATCTCCCTCGGGCTTTTTACTCGCTGGGGCGACCTTTTGACGGTTAGATATTTAATAGCAGTTTTTTTATTGTGTATTTATCATTTTGCATGTACTCGCTTTACATTCACCACCGGGCGGGCAGGTACGTGGTTGAAGTTGCCGTTTGTAGCGGCTGCTTCGGCGGTGGTTATGCTGATTACTGGGCTTGCGTTTAATTTTTTTTATGGCTTTACGCTGTTTTTGATGTTGGTGGTTGTTTTAGAAACTGTACTAGCAGGCGCATTAACGTTGGTTATCAAGCGGGCATTTACAATTTTAACCGGGCGCAAGCGCAAGGCAAAACTGCTCTCCGGTGAAGATATTGCCGCATTAACCGTTGTGCTTGCCGGAGTTATTGCAGGTGCCAGCGATATTTATGTGGGTGTGGTGCCACTTAGAATATTTTTTTCAGTTTATGTACTGTGTATTGTGGCCTTTAAAGGCGGCCCTTCTATGGCGGCGACGGCAGGGATGCTGCTTGGGCTTTTTTTGCATTTGGCTGGGTACTGGGATACTTCTTGGGTGGCGGTACTGGGGCTTGCAGGTTTGGGCGGTGGTTTTGCAAAGGGATGGGGAAGAGTACCCGTAATAATTGGCGTAGGGCTGTTTGGCGGTATAACCATGTTGATTGTGGCGCGTAGTTGGCTTGGGTTTAATATGCTTTATGCCCTTGTTGCGGGCGGGCTTATTTTCGTGCTAACGCCACAGACATTTTACTTTAATGTGGCGGCGGCAATTAACCCCGTGCTAGATAGTGCCGACGATTACATGGACAAGATAAAGGAAGAAACCACCCGCCGTTTAGATTCTTTCGCAGCCGCGTTTGAGAAATTAGGCAGCACCTTTAACGGGCTCTCTCGCCCCAAGAGGGGGCTGAATAAACACGATATAACCTTACTTATAGATGATGTTGCAGGCCGCGCGTGCAGCGAATGCCCAAACAACACTTGGTGCTGGGAAGAAGATTTATACAACACTCACCAACAAGTGTTCGCGCTATTAAACGCCGCAAGCACGCAAGGTGCGGCTACTATAAATGACATGCACAAAACCTTCCGCAACGATTGCACAAACCCAAATCTCTTAGTTAGCGAACTAAACTCCGTTTTTGCCATGTACAAAAACGACCTTAGGTGGCACAACCGCATAAGCGAAACCCGTGAGCTTATAAGCCAGCAATTAAGCGGTGTTGCGGGTATAGTAAAATGCCTTTCGCAAGAAATTGATATGTCTTTGCGTTTCCACGAAGGTTTAGAAGAAGAAATGATACTAGCCCTGTTAAACCAAAAAATAGACGTAACCGGCGTCATAGTGCAGGAGGATAATGACGGGCGGTACAAAGTTTCTATAAGCCACAAAAGTTGTACGCGTCAAAGGGCTTGCGAAAATGAGATTCTGCCGGTGCTTAATGCCGTGCTTAAACGCAAAATGCGCGCAGACGCCCCAAACTGTGACATTAAAAGCGGTGTATGCCGTATCCGCTTTACCGAAGACCAAAAACTACGCATAACAAGCGGCATTGCTCACCGCGCAAAAAATCCCCGCAAGGGTAGCGGGGATAGTTATTCTGCTATGGAGTTGGCGAATGGCACATACTTGCTTGCGCTTTCTGATGGGATGGGCAGTGGCGAGCGCGCAAGGCGCGAAAGTGCCGCAACCGTGGGCTTGTTGGAAGACTTTATAGAAAGCGGTTTTGACAAAGAACTTGCAGTAAAAATGATAAACACCGTGCTGGTGCTAAAAAGTAGCGACGAAAGTTTTTCTACGCTTGATATTTGCACGGTAGATTTGTACACCGGTTTTGGTGAGTTTATTAAAATTGGTGCAGATAGAACGTACCTTTTACGGGGTGGGATGGTGTCGGTAATTTTGTCATCATCGTTGCCCATTGGCATGTTGTCTGATGTGGATATTGAAACAACTACACATGAGTTAAAACATAATGACATTATTGTAATGGTGACCGACGGCATTACTTCTGTACAAGAAGATGATTGGGTAATGGATGAGCTAAGGCAGTGCAAATACAAAAATCCACAAGATATAGCCGACCATTTGTTGCATATGGCAAAAAAATATGAAGGCGGCGAAGCAAGGGATGATATGACGGTGCTTGTATCGCGCATATGGGAAAAAGTTTGATTTTGTAGTATACTGTCGATAGAACTTGACCAAGGGTTGGCTTGGGTTTCACCGCCTGTTAAAAGGAGGTGACGCCGTGTTTGACTTTTCGTTTAGAGATTTGTATGAATTTCTAATAACTGCGCTTAGTATGCTTTTGTCATTCTTTGCCGGACGATATTCAAGCAAGAAACAAAAATAGCCGCCCCGCGCAAGGGAAAACGGCTATTGGTTTAAAGAAATTTAAATTATAGCGGTGAACCAAGCCAACAGGTCATGGTTCAAACAGTCCAGTGTTTGCAGCACTGGGCTGTTTTTATTATACTCAAAACTTTACAAAAGTAAAACTATTTTTTTCCTGCCTCAGCCCTCTTACCCTTAACCATCATATACCAAACCGAGCCAGACAAACAAACAGATGAATACGCACCAAACAATAACCCCACCATTATTGGCAATGTAAAGTCACGTATGGTGGCAACGCCAATGACATAAAGCATAAACACCGCAATAAACGAAGAAAGTGTAGAGAACAATGTACGGCGCAAAGTTTGCGTCACACTTGTGTTAACCAGCGACATAAACCCGGCCTTTGGCATCAACACGCGGTTTTCGCGTATACGGTCGAAAATAATTATTGTGGCGTTTATAGAATAACCAAGGGTGGTTAGCATAACCGCAATAAAGGCATAGTTTAGCGGAATGCGGAAAATGGCATAAATACACAGCACAATCAAAGCATCATGCAATTGCGCCAAAACCGCACTTGCACCCTTGCGCACATCCCTAAAACGGATGGAGATGTACACCAACATACCAACGCTTGCGATAGCAATTGCCCAAAATGCACTATTGCGCATTGCGGCAGAAACCGCCGGGCTAACATCGGAATAGGTGAAATCGTCCGGGTGCAGGTTAAATTCGTCTATCAATGCATCTATAAGGGCAATTCTTGTTTCTGGGCCATCTAAGGTGGTACGTATCATAACGCCGCTACCTTGTGCGTTGGAAAATTGTTGCACTTGCGGCGAAGATTCTCCGGTTATATCTCGAACAACAGCCTCTACACGGCTGTTTTCCATAAGTGTGTCGGAAGATATTTCAAAGGAAGTACCCCCCGCAAATTCTACATCGAGGTTAAAGAAACCATTGTCACTAACCTGGTTAACAACAGCAAAAACTAAACCGATAACCAAAATAGCAGCGGAGAAAATAAAATAATATTTGCGCTTTTCTACAATAGGTTTTTCTTCCGTTACGCGCTCAGGCTCTCTGCCGTTTGCAGCCTCCAACGCGTCTTTTTGTTTTTGGTTTAACATGTGGTGGGCTTTTATAACCCCGAGGTTCATCAAGCAATTTGTTATTACACGAGTTACTACCAAACAAGTAAACATGGATAGCAAAATACCGATAACCAACATTTGTGCAAAGCCCATAATGGGCCCGGTACCAAGCCACAGCAGCACAAAACCTGCAATAAGCGTGGTTACATTACTGTCTATTATCGCAGGCAATGCACGGCGGTAACCGGTGCGCATTGCAGATTTTAAGGTTTTGCCGGCAGCAACTTCTTCCCTAATACGCTCGAATATAACGATGTTTGCGTCCGTTGCCATACCAATAGACAAAATTAACCCTGCAATACCCGGTAAGCTTAATGTAAGCCCTGTACCGCTAATTATTAATAAAAACAACACGGCGTAAATTATCAATGCCATATCTGCCGCAACGCCCATTGTGCGATAAAAAAGAGCCATAAAAATAAGCACAAGCAAAAGGCCTATTGCACCAGCAATCATACTGGTGCGCAAAGCATCGGCACCAAGTCTTGCACCGACGGTGCTTAAACTTATAACATCTAACCTAAACGGCAAAGAACCTTGGCGGATTTGTGTTGCCAAAAGTGATGCACTTTCGCCTGAGAACCTGCCGCTTATAACTGCTGTGCCATCTGTGATAGCGCTTTGTACTATAGGGCTACTAATTAACTGGTCGTCCATAAAAATATGAATTGGCCTGCCTAAATTTGCACTTGTTGCTTCTGCAAAAAGTTGTTGACCTCTGTTGTTAAAGTTAACTACTACAACAAATTCTGCCGCGCCAGAGGGCGATGGCTGGGTGCTTCTGGATGCATTTGTTATATACGCGCCGGTTAGTAGGACATTAAAATCTTCGTCTGTAAAAATAAGCTGTGCTGTTTGTCCGATTTCCGCCACGGCGGTTTCGGCATCTGCTACGCCGGGTATATCTACACGTATTTGCCTTGTGCCTTCCTGTGCTGTTGTTGCCTCGGTATAGCCTCTTGAGTCTAAGCGGGCACGAAGTAGGGCGTTTGCGGCATCCATATCTGTGCCGGAAGGGCTTGGGTCGTCGGCCTCGTAAAGGATGCTTACGCCGCCTTGCAAGTCCAGCCCCTGGCGAATGCTACCAATACTAAAAAGACTATTTTGGCCTATCCCCACAACTGCCAGTAAAATGGCAAGCCCTGTGGCCAAAATAATCCCGGTTAATGTTAATGCGCTTTTTGTTTTCATCGTTATTCACAACTTTCTAAATATAATGGGGGCACAGCCCCCAAGCCCCCTCGTTTCGCAGGGACTAAATCCCTGCTACACTCCGCCGGCTTCGTCGGCGAAGCAAGCAGCCCTGCTTACTTAGACATGTTCTAAGACACGAGGCGGATTATAACATAATAGTGCCATGGGCGAAAGTGTGGCTTGCGCAATGAGATTCCTGCTAAGAAATATGCAACTATATAGGCAAAAAAAGGCCACGGATAAAATAGCGTGTTATCCGTGGCCAATGATTTACTTGCCTTACTGGGCAGTATTTTGTTGCTCTACAGCAAAGGCAAAGGAGGAATCAGTGCTTGGCACATTACGTTCTATATCAACGCAACATTCCTGCCGCTGCAATTTTTGCGCAATAGAATACCAAAGCTCGCCAATGCCTTGTATTTGCTGCGCATACATATGGTCGGCA